>Ga0316224_1004639_pt1 | contig 10266 bp, 13 predicted proteins | sample TBH18013metaG_FD_206254 | JGI IMG/M metagenome (GOLD analysis project Ga0316224, IMG submission 206254) | Freshwater microbial communities from Trout Bog Lake, Wisconsin, USA - TBH18013 | ecosystem: Environmental > Aquatic > Freshwater > Lake > Hypolimnion/Profundal zone | place: USA: Wisconsin...
CTTTCACTATAAAATAGCCGCATTCGCTTACCAGGAATTTACCAGGTTCAAACCAGATTTCTACCGGCCTGTTATGTTCTTTTTCAAAATCCTGTGCAGCCTTAGCCACTTTTTTGCCAAGGGTCATCACATCTGTTTCATGTTCATCTTCTTTATAGGGCACTTTGAAACCGCTGCCCAAATCTATAAAATCAAGGTTTTCGAAGTGCGCGGCTATGCCGAACATCACATCAAGCCCCTGAAGGAAAACATCAATATCTTTTATTTCGCTGCCTGTATGCATGTGCAGGCCCTTTACATGCAACTTGGTTGTTTTTACAATACGTTCAATATGCCTCAACTGATGTATGGAAATACCAAATTTGCTGTCTATATGCCCGGTTGAAATCTTATAGTTACCACCTGCTACTATATGTGGGTTGATGCGGATACAAACCGGGTAGGAATCTCCAAAGCGGTTCCCGAATTGTTCAAGGATAGAAATATTGTCTATATTGATATTCACGCCCAGGTTCACCCCATCAAGTATTTCATTAAAGTCAACACAATTGGGTGTAAATAATATTTCACCGGGGGCAAAACCGGCCAAAAGGCCCAGTTTCACTTCGTTGATGCTAACACAATCGAGCAATGAGCCGAGGCTTTTTAAGTATTTAAGGATATTTATATTTGTAAGAGCTTTACAGGCATAGAAAAACCTGGTTGGATGTTCCTTAAATGCCTCAGTAAGTTTATTATACTGACGGGCTATTTTCTCTGCATGGTACACATATACCGGAGTGCCAAATTCATTGGCCACAGCAATTAACTGTTCGTTTGAAATCGTATCGTTCATTGCCGCAAAAATAGGTTAAAAGCATATAGGTGAATTAGGTAAAAGGTTAAAATGTTAATAAGAAAAAGTCGCCTCCGCTGACATTAAATTTAATTGGCGCTACATAAATGCTTTTGGATACAAAATTGCATTAACTGAACAACAAGTGACTAAATTTATAATTTAATAAGAAGAGTTTGTCCACTGCCACAATAGGAGGCAAAGCCTTACTTTTGCATGCTCAAAATACTAACATGAAACAAACCTTAGGAATAATCCTGGTTTTTATTTGCTGCTCCTTCTCGGCTTTGTGCCAGCCTATGTATTCGCCTGAAGAGCGGTCACGGAAAGAAGTGCAGTGGATGAAGGACAGCCTGACTTTGTCTGGAGAAAATCTGGATAAAATAAGTAAAATATCGCTTGAGTACTTCCGGCAAATGGATAAGGCCGCAGAAACCAAAGATAAAGATAAGGAGCAGGGGAAATTGATGAAGCAAAAGGACAAGCAGTTGAAAGCGTTGTTAAATAATGAGCAATATCAAAAATATTACCGCAGAGAAAAAGAAATAAGACGGCATGATAAAATAATCTATAAAGGGCCGCATCAGCCATATTAACGGATTAAACCAATACAAAGATTAATGGTCAAATTAGTTCAAAAAACATAAAAACAATGTCAATCAGGAACTTCTTTAAGGGTGCCCTCTTATTATCACTTTTAAGCGCATCTTCTGTTTTATTCGCACAGGAACAAGGCTATGGCAAGGGGCCGAGGAAAAGCCCACAGGAACGAGCCCTTAACCAGACTCAGATGATGCAGAAAAACCTTTCACTTACTGCCGACCAGAACAAAAAGGTTTATGAAATCAATCTGAAACACGCCGCAGCAATGGATAAGCTGATGGACGAGCCCAAAGGCGAAGGCAAAAGAAGTGAAATGCAGGGCATAAACGCGCAAAAAGACGGTGATCTGAAACAAGTGCTCACAGCAGAACAGTTTCAGAAATACCAGGCTATGGTGCAGGAAATGAAAGAAAAAAGACGCGAACGCGGCGGCGGTGGAAATGGCGGTGGTCAGCAGGGCGGCTATTAAAAATAGAAAAACATAAGCAAATTTAATATTGAGGGTAAGAACCTGTCAGATCGTTTACGGTCTGGCGGGTTTCTTTTTTTTATTACTTTATTATTGATTTAGGAAAGACTATAAATAGATTATGGGTTTTACATCACAGTTTAGGCGGTTTCCAGCCCAGGTCTGTGAACTTTTTGCGGCGCAGCAGGAAATAATCCCAAACAATGCTGCGGGGATAGATACCGGCCTCATTGCGGTGAACAATCAATTTGCGGTGCTCTCGGCGCCGGCCAAGCCATTTTCCCAGATCCCGGTAAAAATGAAAGTGGGCTTTTATGATGGTGGCTGTTTGCCTGAATTCCCCCTTTAATAAAAGCCTTATACCTGCAACGCCATCAAGCATCAACCTGAAGGGAAACAACCAGAAAATGCGGGATGCCTTTTCATTTTTAATAAGCAGGATAAGGTTGTTCCTGAAATTGTAATACAGTTTCTGTGGGCTGCCATAACTGATAACACTACCACCTACGTGGTAAACCAGCGAACTGCCTATATACCCGATTTTATAACCTGCGTTTTTGAGCCTCCAGCACAGGTCCACTTCTTCCATATGGGCATATAAGTCCCTATCGAGACCTCCAACTTTGTGATAAAGATCGGCCCTTACCACAAGGCAACCACCTGAGGCCCAGAAAACTTCTATATTATCGTTGTATTGCCCTTCATCTTTTTCAATATCAAAGAAAACCCGGCCCCTGCAAAACAGGTATCCGAATTTATCCATAAAACCGCCGCCTGCCCCAGCGTACTCAAACAGTTCCCTGTTTCGCCAGTACCTTATTTTAGGTTGGCAGGCTGCAAGCATTTCATCGGCTTCCATTGCCTTGTGCAGTGGGGGAAACCAGCCTTCGGTTACCTCAAAATCAGCGCTGAGCAAAATGTAATATTTCGCTTTAATCCTTTTCAGCGCTTCATAATACCCATTGGCAAAGCCGCGGTTTATTTCAATCCGCAGGGTTTTGACTTCAGGAAAATTAGCTTGCACATATTGAAGCGTATCGTCGGTTGACGCATTATCAACAACAATTACTTCATACCCGCTTGGAGCGTCAGCAATGATCTGTGGCAAAAATAAATCATGCCATTTAGTTCCATTGTAGCTTAAAATCACAACGGCTGTATCCTTATGGCATTCTATCATAGCTGGGCCTGTGCTATATTATTTATACGTGGGTTCGTAAAGCGTATTTCCCGGAACCGACACATTGTCGCTTTTCTGATATTTGTGCTCCCAAAGGTTGTAGCAACCAGACCAGGCAAAAATAAAGAAGCCAAAAAAGCTCAATAAAAATAAAAAACGCGATTTGTTAGGCTTATTAAGCTCTATATCAGCGGGATTATCAAGTTCTATTTCCTGATTGTTGTTTTGGGTGTCCATGAAGTATTTAAATTTCCGGGGCAAAAATAATAGTTATTCCCTCAAAATCATAATAATTTTGAACTTCCTTCGTTTTGCTTTTAATTATTTTATGCGCCAGTATTTAAATTGGAAATCTTACCTGGCAATGGTTGCCCTGCTCATAGTAGCTGCGTCCTTGTTTTATACCAGCCAGCTGGCCGGTAAGCTGGCCAATGAGGAAAAGAAAAAAGTGGAACAACTGGGGAAAGCCGTTAAAATACTCAGTTCGCCGGGCAACTCAAATAACCAGGAGACCCTGGCAAGTAATATTCTTGCTGAAAATACCACCATCCCCCTTATTATCACCGATGAAAAGGATAAGATCAAGGATGATATTAACATTGACAAATCAAAATCCCTCAACCCTGATAACCTGCTCCAGGACAAGCTAAGGGCTTTTAAAAAGATGCATAAGCCTATTATTGCGGATTATGGAACTGGCAAAGACTATATTTATTATGGCGAATCCTACCTGCTGATCCAGCTCAGGTATTTTCCTTATGTGCAGCTTACTATCATATTTCTTTTCCTGGTTGTGATTATGATTGCGCTCAATACTGCACACCGCAGCCTTCAGAACCAGGTTTGGGTAGGCTTATCAAAGGAAACCGCCCATCAGTTGGGTACACCATTGAGCTCCATTGAAGCATGGCTGGAACTATTGAGGGATAGTGATGCCAATAATGAGGCAGTAGTGGAAATGCAAAAAGACCTGGACCGCTTGAAACTGGTTGCCGACAGGTTTGGCAAGGTAGGAAGCGCACCTCAGCTTGCCGAGGAAAACCTGGTAAAACGGCTGGAAGGGATTGTGGAATATATGGCCAAGCGGGCTCCCAAAAAAGTGATTTTCAGGCTCAATGTCAGGGAGCAGGAAATACCGGTGAATATCAGTGGGCCGCTTTTCGACTGGGTGATGGAAAACCTGATCAGGAATGCACTCGATGCCATGGACGGCCAGGGGAAAATAGAGATAACGGTTACCGATACCCCCCAGCAGGTATGGATCGACGTGCAGGATACAGGTAAGGGAATACCAAGCCACCAGGTGAAGAATGTATTCGCTCCAGGCTTCACAACAAAAAAAAGAGGGTGGGGGCTTGGCTTATCCCTTTCCCGGCGTATCATAGAAAAGTACCATCATGGTTCCATATTCGTTAAGCAGTCGGAAGTTGGCAAGGGAACTACTTTCAGGATTGTGCTCAGGAGATAATAGTGGATCGGTAATAATTTTGAAGAGGCTTCACTAATGTAGATTTTCACCATGATATATTCTTACGTATAGTGCAGGAATAATAAACCTGCTGCACGGTGAATGATAAATAATAAAAAACCGGATATTCAATATGAATTTCCGGTTTTTTATTAAAAATATTTTATAGCCCGGATTGCATACTTTGGTTTCCGGGCTTAAAGAATTACCTGGCTGAATATTTCTCTTCCTTTATTTCACCCTTGTCATTCACTGAAAAACACACCGTTACAGGCCCTAAATCGTCCTTGCCATGAAAAACAAAGGCATATTTTTTGCCGGGTTCAAAATTCATGCAGGGATAACAGGTAAAATTGTTGACACTGAATGTAGCGATACTGAAGGTATCAACTTTGGTTTTTGCTACTTTTTCATAATATCCCACTCCATGTTCATGCACATCTGGATCGGTGAGGTAAGGGAAAACACTGATCTCGTCAATACCAATCGGATTGTCTTTGCTTATAATGCATTTGCAGGCGGCATTGTAAATGTACCTGTAATTATGTCCTGATTGAGCCCGGAGGCCAATGGAGATGGCGAGCAGTGCAAATAACATACTGCATTTAATAAACCTGGTTTTCATATTTATCTAATTTTGTTTTTATTTAATTTAGTCTTTATGCCCTTTTTTGCGCCCATAATCATGGAGAGAAACAGAACTTTAAGTAACAATAGTATAAAAATGCAGCCGAATTTTTATTGTTTTTTAAAAATTTTAAGTTTCCTTTGGATTTCTGATTTACTAAGTCTTGTCAATTCAGATTTTGATATTCAGGAATTAATTTTGTCACTTTTATGGAATTATACCAGTTTGTAAAATTTATCGGAGAAACTGAGGTTTTTTATACCAGGGATAACCTTCAGAAAGGCTGGTTTTATTATGCGGTTCATTTTTTTAATTCCAGGCCAAATCAAAAATGGGAAGATTTATATGCATCAGATGTTATAAAGTATATCAACCTTAAGAAAAACCAGAATAGAACAGAACTGGCATTTGTCGGTTTTTCCCTGATGCGGAACAAAACGGTTTTTTTAGATTTCCTTTCAACACTTCCGCGCAATTTTCCTCCTTTGTTTACTAAACTGGTGAGGCAAAAAGCGCTTACAAGGAAAGAAGTTGAAGCCATCACAAACCTGGACTTGTTATCGCCACCAAAATCAAGATATGAATCCCCGGAACTGATAAAAGAGTATTTGTTTTTCTGCACCAACCTTGGTTCCTATTATTTCTATGTAGGTACCCCGTTTTCCTCAGTTGAATTCAAAATTTATTTACCTCTGCCTGTAAGAAAGATTCTTATAGAATATTTTACCAAACCTGAAGGGTATGACATTATTTCTGTTCCTGCTCCTGAAGGCAGCGGCCTGAAATTTTTCAGCTCAGAGGAATCAATAGCTACTGATTTCCCTTCCCTGCTTTCATATTATGTTCAGGACCAGATAAAATTTTCTGAAAAAGGTAAACCAAACACAGCCGGAATCAAAAAACTGCAGCGAACCCTTATGCTTAAGGAGTTCTTTCCCGAAAGTGAGTTCCCAACTATTCGCTCTCTTTTTATGGCAGGATTGATTTTTGGTTTCAGGATTACCGGCGATTCATTGCCGGTTCATGAATATTTAAAATCATTTTTCAAGCCACAATTTATCAGATATCCTATTGCGCCTTATTTGTTTACCAGGCTCAAGGGATTTTCCTATTTCAGCAATAATCAATTTGAGTTAGGACCACAATATTTAATTTCAACTATTTTTTCTCAACTGATAGAGGGACAATGGGTAACGCTTAAAAATCTTCATGATTATATAGAGACTCATTTCATAGAACTATTGCCATTGTCTGAATCCTGGATAAAGACCAAAATTTATTATGAAGACCTGGAAAATGAGGAAAATGATTTTAAGCATAAAACATATTTGTCGGATACGGATTTTACTAATTTTATTACCCGGCCTTTTTTGGCTGGTTCAGCCTATCTTTTCGGCTCCTTCGGGTTGTTAGAGCTTTGTTATAAGGCCATTCCGCCCATTGGCGAATTCGGGAAAGATTGGTTTTCGGAATATGACGGGCTCGTGGCTGTGAGGCTTACTTCCTTAGGCGCCTATGTACTTGGTTTGAAAAATGATTATTTGCCTCCTGCAAATAATTCAAATAACAGGCTGGTTCCAGACCCCAATAGCCTTATGATCAGGGTTGAGGGTAATTCTGATCTTGCTTCTGTTCAGTTAGCTTCATGCGCCCAGAAAATCTCTGAAAACAGGTATCAGTTCAGTCCTGCCATTTTTCTCAAAGATTGTAAGTATGCAAAGGATATACAAACTAAAGTCGCTTTATTCAGGCAAACAATCGGAACAAAATTACCTGAATTTTGGGAAAACTATTTTAAGAAACTAACTTCAGGAAGTAAATTGATCAGTCGTGAAACTGATTTAATTGTTTTCCGTATCCCGCAGGACGACAAGGAATTGCACAGGTTATTGGTACATGATGAGGTACTTAAGAAAATTGTAATAAAAGCGGAACAATATTATATACTCATTAATAAAACAAATGAGACGGTCTTCCGCAACCGGCTTAAAGAAACGGGGATACTGTTGCAATAACAGTATCCCCGTTTCATAGGAACGATAATTTTTAGAAATGGAGCGACTGTTTTTTGGCTTCAAGTTCTTCCCTTGTTTCTACATAATTTTCGTCATGCAGGCAGCAATCTACCGGGCATACAGATGAACATTGTGGCTCATCATGAAAACCGACGCATTCTGTGCATTTGTCTGAAACTACATAATAAAGATCGGCTGATATTGCTTCGTGGTTTTCATCTGCATCGCAGGAAAGGCCGCTTTTTGATACAAAACTGCCTGAAAGTGAGGTGCTGTCTGAGAATCTCCATTCTTCACCGCCGCCGTAAATAGCCCCATTGGGACATTCTGGTTCACATGCACCGCAATTGATGCAATCTTCTGTGATTTTTATTGCCATATTCTGTGATTTTTAAAAGCGAATTAAATTTGGCCGCAAAATTAATAGATCTTCTTTCGTAGGCAGGTGATATGAATCACTTGATAAAATGACTAAAGTCATGATTTTACTTCGCGACATAAAAAGTAATTAAAATAAAAATATCTTCATAGTTTCATAAAACAACGTTACAAAAATGGAAAAGAACTTTATATTGGTTGACTTTATTTTCCAGTCAGTTCTATGAACGGATAAAACATAAACAAGAATGGATAAGGATACCCTGATTAGCTTTATTAAAAAAAACTCCACTGCAAAAAGCCAGGTTATTGAAATGATTGCTGCTCATTTCCAGGAAAGAGAATTTGTCAAAAATGAGTTCTTTCTGCTGGAAGGAAAAGTAAGTACCGACTATTTATTTTTGGTTGAAGGATTCATGAGAGCATTTACACATAATACTATTGGTAATGAAGTCACAACCGGTTTCTATTCTAAAAACCGGGTTGTTTTCGAGGTGTCATCGTTTTTTATGCACACAAAATCTGATGAAAACATACAGGCCATAACCGACTGCAAGGGCTTTTGCCTGAATTTTGAGCAATTGAATAGGTTATTTCATGCCATACCCGAATTCAGGGAATTTGGGAGGGCGATATTGGTAATGGAATTTGCTTCATTCAAACAAAGAGCGCTTTCACTAATCAATAAAAGTGCTGAAGAACGTTATGAAGAATTGATTAATGCCAATAGTGAGATATTTCGCTATGCCCAGTTAAAACACATTGCTTCCTACCTGGGAATTACAGATTCATCTTTAAGCAGAATCAGACGAGATTTCGCAAAAAAAAGAGTAAAGAAATAAGAGTAATAAGGTGTTATTGTCTCCCCCAATTTCTATTGGAATTTTAATTCATTTGCCCCTGTTTTTCAACTAATCTGGCTCATTGGTTCAAATCTTTTACCCTATCGTGGGCTTTTTATACCATAAGCAATCGCGTTTTTTACATAATAAAGCCGTCATTTCTTGTCATATGGCAAGAAATGACGGCTTCATTATACCTTCCTTTGAATCATAAAACCAAATACCATGCTCAATCTGCCTTTTTACCTTCCTTTTATTTTCGCTCTTACAGTAATAACCACCATTTTCCTGTTTTTCAAAGCAGCACACTATTCAGTTAAGTTGATTTTAATGGTAACTATTTGGCTATTAATGCAGAGTTTACTCGGATTATTTGGCTATTACCAATTTTTATCCATTTTTCCACCGCGGCTTCCACTACTCATTGCGCCACCGGTTATTGCAATTTTACTCCTTTTTATATTTTTAAGGGGCAGGAAATTCTTAAATAGTTTGGACACCCAGACACTTACTTTGCTTCATATAGTGAGAATTCCCGTTGAGTTTGTTTTGTTATTTCTGTTTATCCATAAATCTATTCCCCAGGTTATGACATTTGAGGGCAGAAACTTCGATTTGTTTTCCGGTCTCACCGCCCCTGCTATTTATTACTATGGATACTATAAAAAATACATCCACAAAAAAATATTGATAGGCTGGAATCTGATTTGCCTTGGTTTGGTCCTAAATATCGTCATAACAGGGATTCTGGCAGCTCCAACCCCATTTCAGCAACTGGCATTTGACCAACCAAATATTGCCATTCTTTATTTCCCATATGTATTGTTGCCATCGGTAATTGTTCCAATAGTTATTTTCGCACACCTGGTTTCCATCAGGCAACTATTGGTTCAAGCCTCAATTTGACTTTCCTCAACTTCAATTGCCATTGAGATTTCTTTTTCGATTGCCTTGAATTCGAGTAAGGTCATTTTGTCAACAAAAATCCAGCCGCCATATTCTTTCCTGTAAACCATAGGAAACTGAATTGGGTCTCCCTCAATGGAAATCATAAAGATGGTAACCACTGGGGTAAGGTTCCTGCTTTCCATCACAATGGGTAAACCATTGATTGTTTTTTTATATACAGACATGCCACAAAACTACTCTAAGTTATGATCTTAAAATTGATATTTGTCAGTCGATTTTATGATCATAGTCAATTTTAAATATTACTTATCGTTATTCATAGGAAGGGGAAATAAAAACATAGGATTCTTCTCATTTAGGGTTACCCACCAATCCCGGATTTTATGTAGCCCTTTTACTCTTCAATAAAGGATTTGTGACTCAGGTCAATAAAACACATGACATGAATCATATATTACTGACTTTAAGCGGGATAGATTTGTTATCTCAAATCCCGGCAGGGAGTATTTTTTTACCAACGTAAAATTATGGGTTATGTTATCAAATGAAATAAACAATTCGCTGAAAATAGCCAGCCAGCAACTGCAAAACGCTGAAAACGAGCTCAACAGGCCCCACGAAGATGTGGTTACTCTTTCAGCCTGCCAGAATGTGCGTAACTCTATGAGGGATATGATGAGGCTCTATTTGTCGGCAAGGTCTATAGCCTCCGATCCCAATTCAAGCCTTAGTGAGCTTATGGGTTCCTGCATCAGGGCAAACAGGGCCTTTATTGAAGTGGATATTAGCAATATAGAATGCAAAGGACTGGGTCATTCCCAATGTGATGGTAAATATTGCCTTGCCATTGAAAATGTGGCTTGCTGCCTCAATGCTGGCAAACAGGTGAAAAATATTGTTTGGAAAGAGTTGAATGTGAATTAGTAAGAGGTTTTAATT
>Ga0316224_1004657_pt1 | contig 10229 bp, 10 predicted proteins | sample TBH18013metaG_FD_206254 | JGI IMG/M metagenome (GOLD analysis project Ga0316224, IMG submission 206254) | Freshwater microbial communities from Trout Bog Lake, Wisconsin, USA - TBH18013 | ecosystem: Environmental > Aquatic > Freshwater > Lake > Hypolimnion/Profundal zone | place: USA: Wisconsin...
GGAGTCACCGGAACTCATGTCATTCGTATCCTTCCTCCTTTAACGCTGAATAAGGTTCAATGTGATCTTTTTATAAAAGCACTCGTAAAGGTGTTGAATTAATTGTAAATTGCGTTTCTCAAAATTGCAAAGTTAATCTCATGGAAATAAAGAATTTAAAAATAGCCATCGTAGGAGGAGGCAACCTTGGACGTTCGGTTGCTGAAGGTTTTATGAAAGCAGGAATCTCAGCTTCAAAAATGACTGTTTCTCGTCGGCGGGTTCAACTGCTTGATGATCTGGCAGCAAAGGGGATTCGTATTGAACAGGACAACAAAACTGCCGTAGCAATGGCAGATATGATTATCGTTGCCGTTAAGCCTTACCAGGCAGTTGAGGTGATCACAGAAATTAAGCCGATTCTGAAACCTGGACAACTCGTGGTATCGTTGATGACAGGTATCAGCATTGCCCAAATGAAGGAATTACTACCATCGGGGGTCATTCCCTTACGCGTAATGCCGAACACTGCAGTAGCACTTCAGGAATCGATGACCCTGATTTCAGCTCCGGATTGTTCCCAGGCTCAGCTTGATCTGGTCCAGGAATTATTTGAATCGCTTGGAAAGGTGATCTTTATCAATGAAGAATTGATGGCCGCTGCAACTGTCCTAGGAGCTTGCGGAATTGCATTTGCCCTTCGTTTCATTCGGGCTGCGATCCAGGGTGGCGTCGAAATTGGATTTGGTGCAGATGTTGCGCAACAAATAGTTGCACAGACTGTTAAGGGTGCATCTGAGTTGATTTTGCAAACCGGGCACCACCCGGAACAGGAAATAGACAAAGTTACTACTCCAAAAGGGATTACGATCTCAGGTCTGAACGAGATGGAACACCAGGGGTTTTCGTCCTCGTTGATCAGGGGACTTCTGGTTTCATACAATAAAATAAACAATGCTAAATAACCGGTAACCTATATTTAATACCCGGACCAATGGAAGAACAGATCAGAAAAATAGCCGACCGTTTACGTGAAATGCGTGAAATACTTGGGATATCACTCGAGGAAGCTGCATTAACCTGTGACCTCACCAGCCAGCAATACCTGGAGATTGAAGGTGGACATACAGACATTCCGGTGAGTATCTTGCATCGGATGTCTTTGAAATTCAATATGGATCTTACTACACTGCTTACAGGGGAAGAGCCACATATGCATGCCTATACTTTGACCCGAAAAGACAAGGGAATTGGTGTGGAACGCCAGAAAGCCTATAAATATCAGGCACTTGCAGGAAATTTTCTGAAGCGTAAAGCCGATCCTTTTATAGTGGTGGTAGAGCCAAAACCGGATGCAAAGGTAAGTTTCAATGCCCATCCCGGTCAGGAATTCAATTATTTACTCGAAGGTAAACTGAAATTTTTCATTGGGAAGAAGGAGATGATTCTCGAACCAGGCGATTCGGTCTATTTCGATTCAGGATTGCCGCACGGAATGCTCGCTCTTGATCATAAAACCGCCAGATTTTTAGCAATAATCCTATAATTTTTAGTTTGCATGTTTGAGAAATATTTAAAGAAATCGGTTTTCGAATCCCTCGAAGATTTCAAGCAAAACTTTGAAATAGTTGTTCCTGAGCAATTTAATTTTGCATACGATGTGGTTGACGAATATGCCCGGACCGCTCCATCCAAAAGAGCAATCAGTTGGGTTAACGATAAGGGCGAAAAGCATGAATTTTCATTTGGTGATCTAAAAAAGGCGAGTGACGAAACGGCCTCTTTTTTTCAGTCTCTGGGAATCGGTCGTGGTGACAAGGTGATGATGATTCTGAAAAGACGTTACGAATTCTGGTTTTCTATCCTGGCATTGCATAAAATAGGGGCAGTGGGAATTCCAGCAACCCATCTGTTAACAACCAAGGATTTGGTATACCGCAATAACGCTGCTGGAGTAAAGATGATTATTACAGTTTCAGAACCGGATATTATAAATAGCATCAATGATTCAATAGCCAATTCCCCTACGGTTGAAAAACTGGTAACAGTTGGCGATCCAACTCCTGAAGGGTGGATATCTTTCCGTGAAGGCAAAAAAAATGCAAACCTATTTGTCCGGCCACAAGGTGAATCTGCACCCGCGAAAAACGACATTTCGCTCCTTTATTTTACTTCGGGGACAACCGCAAATCCTAAGATGGTGGTACATGACTTCACCTATCCGCTGGGTCATATCGTTACAGCCAAATATTGGCAGAATGTCGAAAACAACGGACTCCATTTTACGGTTTCTGATTCCGGATGGGCTAAATCTGTATGGGGAAAAATTTATGGTCAATGGCTTGCCGGTGCTGCAGTATTTGTATACGACTATGAGAAGTTTGTTCCGGATGATATGCTCTCAAAAATCAGCACCTTTGGGGTGACAAGCTTTTGTGCTCCTCCTACCATTTACCGGTATCTGATCAGGGAAGATTTCTCAAAATATGACCTTTCGAAACTCAAATGGGCGACGGTAGCCGGTGAGCCACTCAATCCTATTGTTTACGATACCTTTTGTCAGTTAACCGGGTTAAAGCTTCATGAGGGTTTTGGCCAGACTGAAACCACTTTGCAGATTGCCACCTTCCCCTGGATGGAACCCAAGCCCGGATCGATGGGAGTTCCGTCACCCCAATTCGATGTTCAGTTAATTGATTCTGAAAATAAGGATTGTGAAGACGGTGAGGTAGGACAAATTGTAATCCGAACCAGTAAAAAAATTCCAGTTGGTTTATTTTCAGGATATTATAAGGATGATGAAAAAACGGCTTCCTGCCATTTCGGTGGACTTTATTATACGGGCGATCTGGCCTGGCGCGATGAAGACGGTTATTACTGGTTTGTCGGGCGTGTGGATGATGTGATTAAATCGTCGGGCTACAGGATTGGTCCATTTGAAGTGGAAAGCGCGCTGATGACACACCCTGCCGTTGTTGAGTGTGCCGTTACCGGTGCTCCGGACGATATCCGGGGACAGGTGGTCAAAGCCACCATAATCCTGGCACAAGCATACAGGCCGGGAAGTGAAGAATTGGCAAAGGAGATCCAGGAACACGTTAAAACGGTTACTGCACCTTATAAATACCCACGGATTGTGGAATTTGTAACGGAATTACCCAAAACGATCAGCGGAAAAATCCGGCGTGTCGAAATCAGGGAAAAAAGCGAACTCAAGAGGGGTTTAAAATAATCCCGGGAATTATTAAATTTGATATGTCATTATTATACAATAGAATCGTAGTAAAGGTTGGCAGTAATGTTCTGACACGCGAAGATGGGATGCTTAACGTGGCAAGAATGGGTCATATCGTCGATCAGTTGTCGTTGCTTCGAAAAGAGGGGTTGCAGGTAATTCTTGTAACTTCAGGTGCCGTTGCGGCCGGAAGGGCAGAGGTGGATCTTCAGCGTAAACTTGACCCTGTTTCAAGCCGGCAATTGTGGTCTGCAGTTGGTCAGGTGAAGTTAATTAACCAGTATTCAAATCTTTTCCGCGAAAATGGGATTACCTGCGCTCAGGTTTTGACGACCAAAGAGAACTTCAGTGACCGTCACCATTACCTGAACATGCGTAATTGCATGACCACCTTGCTCGAAAATGATGTTGTTCCGGTAGTCAATGAAAATGATACAATTTCGGTAACCGAACTGATGTTCACCGATAATGATGAGCTGTCCGGATTGATTGCTTCGATGATGGATATGGATGCACTCATTATTCTGACCAATGTAGATGGGGTATTTACCGGTTCGCCCGATGCACCGGATAGCAAACTGATCGCTTCGATCAATCTTGGAGAGACACTTGATGTTGAAGCCATTTCGGGGAAAAAATCGAATTTTGGAAGAGGTGGAATGCTGACTAAATTTCATATTGCCTCCAAACTGGCGCACCAGGGCATTTCAGTTCATATTACGAATGGCGTTAAAGCGAATACGCTAACCAATATTTTAGTGACAGATCAGTCAGCTGTACATACTCATTTCATACCATCCCAAAAGAAATCAACAGGGGTACGGAAATGGCTTGCTCATTCTGATGATTTTGCAAAAGGAGAAGTGATTATCAATTGCGGTGCAAAAGAGGCTCTTCTTTCAGATCAGGCTGTAAGTCTTCTTCTTATCGGGATTACCAGTGTTACCGGATTCTTTAAAGAAGGGGATATTGTACGGGTTAAAGATGTTAACGACGAATTAATTGGGCTTGGTAAAGCCTCGTATTCTTCGGAAGAAGTGCTTAAAGGGATGGGCGGAAGAGTTTCCAAACCTTTTATCCATTACGATTATTTGTATCTGATTTAAAAACTATGTTCTATGAATTTTCACCAGCAATTTGAAAATACGTTAAGTGCCAGCCGCGAATTAAATCTTTTAAGTGTAGAAAAGGTTAATGAAATTCTATTGAAGATTGCGGATGCCGCTGAAAAGAGCACAGCCTTTATTCTGCGTGAAAACCAGAAAGATCTGGCCCGTATGGAAAATTCTGATCCAAAATACGACCGGTTGAAACTAAGCGCTGACCGCATCAGAAGTATTGCAGATGATATCCGTAATGTTGCTTCATTACCTTCACCGCTGGGGAGAATACTCTCAGATTCTTTAAGACCAAACGGATTGAAAATCACCAAAATCACAGTCCCTTTCGGTGTAATCGGAATAGTCTACGAAGCCCGCCCTAATGTTACCTTTGATGTATTCTCCCTTTGCCTGAAATCGGGTAACGCCTGTGTTTTAAAAGGGGGAAGCGATGCCATTTATTCCAATCAGGCAATTGTTAGTATAATTCATAACGTATTGGATATTAATAATATAAATAAAAATATTTTAACACTTCTTCCTGCCGGAAGGGAAGCGACCACTGAATTGCTCAATGCCAGAGGATATGTTGATCTGATCATTCCCCGTGGAAGCCAGGGGTTGATTGACTATGTCCGGAAACATGCCACAATCCCTGTAATTGAAACCGGAGCCGGGATTTGCCATACCTATTTTGACGAATTTGGCGATCTCGCAAAGGGTATCCAGATTATCAATAATGCAAAAACCCGCAGAGTAAGTGTTTGCAATGCCCTCGACTGCCTGATTATCCATCAGTCAAGACTACGTGAACTCCCTGCGATTGCTAAACTCCTTGCCAAAAGCGAGGTGGAAATTTTTGCCGATAAATTTTCCTACGATGTCCTTGAAGGAAAATATCCTGATCATCTGCTGAAGAATACCAGCGACGAATCGTATGGAACCGAATTCCTATCTTATAAAATGGCGATTAAAACTGTTGCCTCGTTCGATGAGGCTATTGCCCATATTGTTAAATACAGTTCAAAGCACAGTGAAGCTATTATTTCTGAGAACAGGAAGAATTGCGATCTGTTCCTCAAAGTGGTGGATGCCGCTGCTGTTTATGTCAATGCAAGTACTGCTTTCACCGATGGTGCACAATTTGGATTAGGGGCTGAAATAGGGATTAGTACCCAGAAGTTGCATGCCCGTGGTCCAATGGCACTCGAAGAGCTGACGAGTATTAAATGGCTGGTTGAAGGAGACGGACAAATACGTCCCTAAAAAAATGCAAAATGCAAAATGCAAAATGCAAAATGCAAAATGCAAAATGCAAAATGCAAAATGCAAATTGGTCATTCAATGGTTACTGCAGGATCATTGGTTTCGGTATCAATTGATTTGGATGATCCTGGGTATTTAAAAAATGAATAGAAATTTAGTTATAAACGAATATGCGACACTTTACATCTGTTTTCGACCTTCCTGATTTAGCCAATGCATTAAAGATGGCCTGTGAAATCAAAAGTAATCCGTTTGGTTTTCAACATCTTGGAAAGAATAAAACCATGGTGTTGATTTTCTTTAATTCAAGCCTTCGCACCCGGTTAAGTACCCAAAAGGCGGCGATGAATCTGGGAATGAATACGATGGTTCTCAATGTGAATCAGGACGGATGGCGAATGGAGAGTGAGTTGGGTGTAATCATGGATGGTGATAAACCGGAACATTTGCGTGAAGCGATCCCTGTCATCGGAAGATTTTGTGATATCATCGGAGTAAGGGCCTTTGCAAATTTTGAAAGCCGTGAGGATGATTATGCTGAAAAAATACTGAATCAGTTTATCCAATTATCCGGTGTGCCGGTTGTAAGTATGGAAGCTGCTACCAGGCATCCGTTGCAAAGCTTTGCAGACCTGTTGACCATTGAAGAATACAAAACAAAACCGCGCCCAAAGGTTGTGTTGAGTTGGGCTCCGCATCCAAAGGTTCTTCCTCAGGCAGTGCCTAACTCATTTGTCGAATGGATGCGCCAAACCGATTATGAATTTGTGGTTACACATCCCAAGGGGTATGAGCTCAGTCCTATGTTTATGGGTGACCTTAAGGTGGAATATGATCAGGATAGAGCCTTCGAAAGTGCCGACTTTATTTATGCCAAAAACTGGTCGTCCTATACCGAATATGGAGAAATTCTGTCGAAGGATATGAGCTGGACCGTCACCGCAGAAAAGATGGCGCTGACAGACCATGCCCGGTTCATGCATTGTCTCCCTGTTCGGCGAAATATGATCGTAACTGATGAAGTTCTTGATGGACCTTCTTCAATTGTAGTTGATGAAGCGGAAAATCGTGTATATTCGGCCCAGACAGTTTTAAAAATGATTTTGGAAGGGTAGTATGAGAGAACATTTGATAATCATTAAGGTAGGTGGACAGATCGTCGAAGAGGAGGGATCCCTTCGCACCCTGTTAAAGGACTTTTCACGCATAGCCGGTGGCAAAATTCTGGTTCATGGGGGTGGAAAGAGTGCAACGGCATTGTCTGAAAAACTGGGTATTGAAACCAAAATGGTAGATGGACGTCGTATCACAGACGCGGAAACGCTCAAAGTTGCCACGATGGTCTATGCCGGATTAGTGAATAAAAATATAGTGGCCGGTTTACAGGCTTTAGGAAATAATGCAATAGGACTTTGCGGTGCCGATCTCGATATTATCAGGGCCGTCAAGCGACCGGTTGGAGTTGTTGATTATGGCTTTGTAGGAGATATCAACTGGGTAAATGCACAGGCGATATACGATTTGATTGAAAATGGGGCTGTTCCTGTTATCGCACCCATCACTCACGATGGTAAGGGTTCACTATTGAACACTAATGCCGACAATATCGCGTCAGAATTAGCAACCACTTTATGCGGGAGATATGAACTCAGGCTGATATACTGTTTTGAAAAGCAAGGAGTTCTATCCAATGAAGAAGACGATAAATCAATAATACCTGAAATTGACCCTGGATTATTCGAAGAACTCAAATCTCAGGGTGTGGTCTCAGGGGGTATGATTCCCAAACTTGAAAGTGGATTTAATGCGCTCCGCAGGGGTGTAAGTGCGGTTGTAATTACCAATGCACAGGGTATTTCAGGAGGTTTGAGAGGAACAAGGTTAGTACTCTGATTTATGCTGAAAGAGATAATCATTTCAGATAGTATTGAGCTGCTCAAAGCGATGATTGAGATCCCTTCGTTAAGCAGGGAGGAAAAAGAGGTCGTTGATTACCTGGAGGTGAAATTCAGATTGTGGGAACTGCCATTTGAAAGAAGTGGGAATAATATCTGGATCCGCAGCGCCGACTGGTCCGAATCGAAACCGGTTGTTTTGTTTAATTCCCACGTCGATACCGTGCGTTCAGGGAAGGGGTGGACCTACGAACCCTTTAAAGCAACTGTTGAAGACGACCGGTTGACTGGTCTTGGAAGCAACGATGCAGGAGCATCAGTGGTTGCTTTGCTGGGAGCATTCCGTTATTTTTACCATGTTGAAAACCTGCCATATAACCTGATCTTCTGTGCCAGCGCCGAAGAGGAGATTTCCGGTCCAAATGGAGTGGCCTCCGTTCTGGATCAGCTTGGCAAAATAAATCTGGCGATTGTAGGTGAACCCACACAAATGCATGTGGCTATTGCAGAAAAAGGATTAATAGTTCTGGATTGTGAGGCTAAAGGGAAAGCTGGTCATGCAGCCCGTAATGAAGGGGTTAATGCCATCGATAAAGCCATTAAGGATATTCAGATTCTTGAGCAATACCGGTTTCCGCTGGAGTCTCCCGTACTGGGACCGGTGAAATTGACTGTCACACAAATTGAAGCGGGATCCCAACATAACGTGGTGCCTGATTCATGCCGTTTTGTGATCGATGTGCGTACCAATGAGTTCTATTCAAACGATGAGGCTTTTCATGTTATTGCTGGACTAATTGAATCGGAGGTTCGCCCGCGCTCTTTCAGACTCAATTCTTCACGGATCAGTCCGGGCCATCCATTGGTCAAGCGTGCTGTCGAAATGGGATTAAATACCTACGGTTCACCTACAACCTCTGATCAGGCAGTGATCCCTTACCCTTCAGTCAAAATGGGCCCCGGTGATTCTGCACGCTCCCATACTGCGAATGAATATATCCTGATATCGGAAATTAGCGGGGGAATTGAAACCTATATCAGACTGCTGGAAGGGTTGAAGTTTTAGGGTTTAAGCGAGACATTTAATTTAAATTTAACATTTCGGGGCTGGAACAGGTTGATCGAATCTGATTTTTAATTAATATTGCAAAAGCAAAATAAATATGACAAAGCTCAGCATTTATACCGGACATCATCTACATCACTTACCTTAAGGTGAGCTTGTGTTGGTGTGTCCATAATCATATGACCAAAACTCAGGCTTACCTTATCAATCAGGTGGGCCTTTTTTAATTTTATAAAAATGGATTCGATTTTAAGAATTGCCATACAGACCAAGGGTCGTTTGAACGAAGATTCAATGTCTTTGCTCTCTGAGACTGGCATCAAATTAGTTTCGAGCAGCCGGAGATTGATCTCTGCAGCCAAAAATTTCCCGCTTGAAGCGCTATTCCTGCGAGATGATGATATCCCTCAATGTGTTGCAGATGGGGTGGCCGATATCGGGATAGTCGGGAAGAATGAGGTGATGGAACAGCAGCAAAAAGTTGAGATCGTTAAACATTTGGGATTCAGTAAGTGCAGGCTCTCCCTGGCAATTCCAAAAGATGAACAATTTAATGGTCTTGAATGGTTTGCAGGAAAGAAGATTGCCACCTCATATCCACGGATTTTAAAAGATTTTCTTGCTGAAAATAAATTGGTGGCTAATACTCACTTTATTGCCGGTTCAGTTGAAATTGCTCCTGGAATCGGTCTGGCAGATGCTATTTTCGATATTGTAAGTTCCGGAAGTACTTTGGTTAGTAATAGGTTGAAGGAAGTCCATACTATTATTGACTCTGAAGCAGTTTTAGTGGCAACCCCCAATCTTTCCATCGAGAAGCAAGTGATTCTGGATGAACTGATCTTCCGGATTGAAGCAGTTGAAAAGGGAAGAGGGAAAAAGTATATCATGCTAAATGCACCGAATGATAAACTCGATCAGATTATCAAAGTCCTTCCCGGAATGACTTCCCCTACGATTATGCCTTTGGCGAAAGCGGGTTGGAGCTCCTTACACTCGGTAATTAACGAAAGTGAGTTCTGGGTAGTGATCGGCAACCTGAAAAAAAATGGGGCTGAAGGTATTTTGGTCCTCCCAATTGAGAAAATGATTTTATAAATTTTAATGCCATGCAAATCTACCGTTATCCCCTGTTTAATACATGGCCGGAAATTACCCGGCGTCCAACAGCTGATTTTCTGGAGAAAATTGAGACGGTTAGTAAGGTAATGTCTAAAATCCGTGCTGAAGGTGATTCTGCTGTACGTAAATTCACCCTTCAATTTGATCATGCTGATCTTGCTGATTATAGAGTTTCGGCTGATGAGATAGATGAGGCAGATCAAATATTGGAGCCCAAACTAAAAAATGCAATTCATATTGCCGCACAAAATATCGATACATTTCATGTTGCCCAAAAGGCGGTTTATAGGATTATAGAGACCATGCCTGGCGTGAAATGCTGGCAGAAATCGGTTCCTATTGAAAAGGTCGGATTATATATCCCCGGAGGTTCAGCCCCATTGTTCTCCACTGTGCTAATGTTGGGAATCCCGGCCATGATAGCGGGTTGTCGTAATGTCCTCCTTTGTACTCCCCCTGACCGGAACGGGAAAATCCATCCGGCAATCCTTTTTGCAGCATCTGTTTGCCATATTACTGAAATCTACAAAGTTGGAGGAATGCAGGCGATTGGAGCAATGGCCTAT
>Ga0316224_1004670_pt1 | contig 10201 bp, 12 predicted proteins | sample TBH18013metaG_FD_206254 | JGI IMG/M metagenome (GOLD analysis project Ga0316224, IMG submission 206254) | Freshwater microbial communities from Trout Bog Lake, Wisconsin, USA - TBH18013 | ecosystem: Environmental > Aquatic > Freshwater > Lake > Hypolimnion/Profundal zone | place: USA: Wisconsin...
CACGCATCTTCCCTCTATACTGATCCAGATCGACGCCAGCCAATTCCGGCACCTTTTTATAGTCTACCGATCCCTGCTTCCAATATCTTGTCACAGATACGCCAAACCCAGATTCCCGGCTGTGGGCTGTCAGCTCAATGAGCTTGGTTTTGGCAGCATCGGCCTTGGCCGCAGCGTCATCAGCTACGCTTTTCCAACCCTTGTATGCCTCAGCCGCCTCACGCCAAGCACCGTCGCTCCTAGCCTTCGTATCCTGTTCCGTCAGCGGTGGCGGGCTGTCGCTGTCCAGATAGGGCTGGAATGCGTCCCACGCAGCTCTGATGGCATCGAACGTAGTCTGAACAGGTTCAATCAGAGTGTTGATTCCGACGTTGCCGTCATACACCCAGAGATATGCGCGCGCTGCGCCTGACACCATGAGCTGATGCTGAACCTGCATCAAGTAGTGATCCGGCACTGTGCCAGATTTCACGGTCTGCCATAGCTCTGATATTGGGCCACGGAACGGCACCTTCACTTCAAGTATGGTATCGCCCTTGAGCGTGATGCCGTCGAGGCTGGCTGAATACAGCCCGTCCACGACCACCTGTGGTTGCATGATGATTCCGGTTGTCTCCTCAAATGCTGCACGAGCCACGGGTTCCATAGCTGTACCGTGCCGCATGGGCGCAGTTTCTTCTACCACCTTCCTGCCTGTTTTGACGAGCCACAGTTCGTGTTGAGTCATCCACGGAGACAACCCCATTACTGCGGCTGTCTCCGACGCGTTCCTGTACTTGGCCCGGTGATCGTGCCAAGCGTCGCTACCTTGTACCATCTTATGTAGTGCGTTCATGATTAAGCCACCTTCCTATTGGATTCAAGCATTTTGATGATGCGATTGACCTCAGCCTTCGGGATATTGTCCAGCGCGTCACAGTTAATGAAGCCAAGTAGCTGAGCCTCATCCGTGCCAGTTTCGACAAGCAGCCGCTTGATGAACCTGAGCTGATTCTGCGTGAGCAGTTCTGCCTCACCTGCTTGCTTAGGCTTCGGAAACTGGCGTACCGAACTGGTATGTGACGGTTGTGTAGGTTGTGCTGGTGGTTTGACATCATCCTGACCGTCAGAGCTTGGCAGGTCTTCCCCAGAGTACACATACAAGCCCAGTCCGTGCAAGGCTATGGCCTTGACCAGTGCTCGCTGTATCGACGTGTTTATGTCAAATGACGTTGGCACTGCAATCGGGCGATTTTTGCTGTCCAGCACAGGATGTATCTGAGTCAGCGTAATGCCGCGCACAGTCACCGCCACTTCGACGAACGTACCCAGTTCTGACAATAAGTACGGCAGACCGTCGAAGCGTTTCACCTCCCAAGTGGCAGTTGGGTCGAATTGCCGAAGCTGCGCAACGGCGAACGGCCAGCTTAAATAACTGAACTGTCCCTTGCGCTCGATATGCTCATTTACGTTGATTTGTGCGAGTTGGGTGAAGTAGTTTGTTTCGTTGTTCATGGTATTTCTCCTAAGTTGAATGACAAACGCCCCAAGCGGAAATGCTTGAGGCGCGTCGGTTGTGGTCAAGATGACCGGTGCTACTATTTTTACTGCGTCCTACAGTAATCCTTGTTCGGCGAAGCTGAGTACGGAGGTTCCGGCCACTATGAAGTGGTCAAGAACCCGCACATCAACCAGTGATAGCGCCTGCTTTAATGCGTCGGTGAGCATCCGGTCAGACTGGCTGGGTTCGGCTACGCCGGATGGATGGTTATGGCTGAATATCACCGCTGCCGCGTTGGCTCTGAGCGCAGCTTTGACCACTTCGCGCGGGTAGACGGATGTCTGAGTCAGCGTGCCCCGGAATAGCTCATCAGCAACGATCACCTGATGCTGTGCATCAAGGAATATCGCCACAAACGATTCGTATTCACGTCCAGCAAAGTGCAGCCGCAAGTAATCCCGTACTACGCTCGGAGCGTTTAGCATTTCGCCATGCCTAAGTTCTTCCACAAGCCACCGCCTGACCAACTCGCGTGCCACCACGCACCGTTCCGGCTGGGTTGTGTTAAACATTGATACCAGTGATCCCCGGTAATGCTTCTGCGTTTGGCGCACGCCGATGAGCTTTTCCAGTAATGCGGTATCCGACAAACTTGAATACGATGACTGCATGGTGTTCATGATATTTTTCCTTTTTAGAATGACAAACGCCCCGGGCGTGATGCACGGGGCGTGTCGGGGTACTGCATGATGAAATTTATGCTACGAGTGCTAACGCTTGATCCAATGCCTTCTGCTTGATTGATGCACCCATTCCGAACCACGCAGAATCGAGCCGATTATCGTCACTACGTGCACGACGTTCATGGTCAACGTACTGAGTCACCGCATTCAGTAGCCCGAAGGCAGTGTCGTTGGCGGATGCCAGATTGCTGCCCATGCCTTGACCTGCGAACAGGTCAAACATGCGCTTCAGAGCTTTGCTATTGGGCTGGCTGTGGAACGGCAGTGATGGATCACCGATCAGATCAACTAAGAAGCATCGTGCCTCGAACGGGTGAATCGGCTTCTCGGATAATCGCCGCATGTCAAATATAAACTTCTGCCATGATGTGATGCCTATGCCGAGCTGTTGCTTCACGCTATCCGCGTTGAACTTCGTGCTGTGCGGAACCTTTATTGCACCTTGGCTATCGCTGGTCGCTATGGACAGAGTGTTGTTGCATACCACTCTGACGCTAGTGAACTGCGCAGTAGTTGCCAGCGTGCCGTCGCATGCGGTTGCCAGCAGCAGGTACGCTTTGACTTGATCGCCGCCACGGAGCACGGCATCCTGCCCTGTGCGTGCCAGCGCCCATAGCTTCTTGCCTCCTTTCAGTACGCCCGCTGTTTCCAGCTCGAAGCCGCCGAGGTCGACGAGATCACGGTAAAACTCCAGCACCTCGCGCGGTTGAACAACCTGATAGCGGCTCGATACTACGGACAGTGCGTCGTTGGTATCTGAGCGATACAGCACTTTCGACTCAGGGAATTGATACAGACATCCGTTGTTTGTGTAATGTACCGGCGATGAATCAATCGTCCATTCCATACCTGCCTGACGCAGCCACACTTCCAGTGGTTGATGTGGTGTGAGTTGATTTCCGAGGCCGTGCCACGGAGTTGCGTTTGCGTAAGCCATAGTTTCTACGAGATGTGCCATGATAATTTTCCTTTTTGATAGATGTAAAAATGCCCTGTCGGGGAATTCCGAACAGGGCTTGGGTTGCTACTTGATTTAGATAGGTAATGCGGTCGTCGACCTACAGCAGCAGTCTCCAGCCACGCCGAATGACTTGGCGGGCTAGTTCAGCAGCTGCTGACCATAGGAATATGTCGAGCAGAGTCTTCACTCCACGTTCAGATTGATACGGCCGACGTAGTAATTGTCCCCGTCGATGTATCCGAACAGTTTCTTCGCGCCTGACGTAAACAGGCTGGTCAACAACCCAGCTACTGTCGCGGCCATGACGCCGCTGAAGGTGCCAAAGTGGATGAGCAAGACTGCACAACTCACCAGTATGTCGATTAACAAGTCGTACTTGAGGGCGCGCAGCATCACGCGCCTTGGCAGTTTGACCATGATTAAAGCGACACCGAGGAACACGATAAACCCAGTTGTTAACATGATCGGTTCCTCCTATACGTTTGGGCGCTGTGACTCAATCCATGCGTCACGAATTTCAGTGAAGCTCTCGACGAGCTGACTTGGCGCAGCCTCCGCATATTCTGCGGCCGCACGCACGACGCGGAACACACTGAGTGCGCAGCGCTTGGTCAGGCTCTGCTCGGCTTCTGGTTTGACGTTCTTTTTCAGATTGATAAATGTTTGCATGGTATTGCTCCTTTAAAGTAAAACGACGCCGATTGGCGTCGTTGGGTTGCAGGCCACAAGGTTTGCGACCTGATTCAGAACTGCACGAATGCAGTTCCAGAATTCTGTTAAACGTACTGGAACGGGCCGCTACGCGGCACGTAATGGATTACAAAGCACAAACGGAAACCGACACGCGGGGGATCGCGTGTCGGGATTTTCTTTGCTTGCGCAGGACAGTGGTAAAAGGGACTCCTTCGACTGATTTCAGAAACCAAATCCGAAGTACCCCCGGTCTTTTGGAGACGGGGGCAGGGATACTGCGAGGGGTAAGGTCAATAAAATTTTTAAAAAATTTTGTAGAATTTATTGTTATTTATATTCAATGGATTTATGAAATATATTAACAATCTGGATTTTTATCTAGTACTTTTGGACTATATATATTTTTAAAAATAGAGCATAGAATTGATACCCATAGTTGACACATGGTTTTGTATTCTTGGAAGCCACATAAACACCTTCGAAAACAAAGAGGTGCTGTTAACAGAGGCCGGTAGAAGTTGAAAATTACGGCAGCACTGGCAATGAACAAAATGCAAATTCAGTCATTAGAGAAAACACTTCCAGCATTACTTAAGCTAAAGCACGTAGCCTTGCCTATGCCTGAAAAATTAAGTTTGTCTATATTGTTTAAAACATCATTCCTATGTTTTTTTTCAATTCCATCTATATGTATGTCCAGTTGTTACACCGTAACTAACTCAGCAGAAGAGGTCGTGTACCGTTCTGGTGATGCTCCAGTTGATTTATCCAAGCCCATCAGCAATGGCTTAGCATCCAAATACCCCGGGGGACATTTAGTGATAACAGATGAGTATTTTTGTCCACCGCTTGAGGACAAAAATGATTTTAGTGTAAAAAATGTAAATTACGGGATTAAGGAGCGAGTCACTCATACTCGCCCGGGGAAAGTTGAAGAATTACATGGCGTGAAACAACCTGATTCGACAAATAGGTAAATACCAATGACTAAGAAAACCTTTTATGACATTCTCCAAGTTAGCCATGAAGCAGGCCAAGAATTTATTGAAGTTGCCTATAGGAGATTACTTCAGAAATATAAGGCCGATGGTAGCCAAGAGTCACTAAATCAAATCAAGTTTATTCAGTATGCGTATGAAACTTTAAGTGACCCAGACAAAAGGTTCCGCTATGACCAGAGCTTAAAAGATCAAGGAACTCATCCACAAACACTATCCCCCCAGCACAGAAATGACTTTGAAGACTCATCTGATGTATGGTGGAAAAGTCACAAGGTAACTCTGGTCGTTTTTTTTGCGGCGGCGCTCATTGGGTATAATCTTTTCATTAAACACGAAGGGAATGGGCTTAATGCTGCTAACGTTTCTAAACATCTAGATAATGAAGGTAATTTGGTTAACGGGGTTGTCGAAAATCAAAGCAAAGCTATTGATAAGACAGCGGAAATAGAGAATAAGGCTATCGATGCTAATTTAGAGATAAACAATAGGGCGCTTGATATACAGCGACAAGCAGAAGAAAGAAGGAGAACAGAGCTTGAATACCGCGCGAATGCAGGAACTCAAATACTTGATATGCAGCGGCGTGATCAGGATGCAAGACTCAAACAAATTGAAGATCAAAAGGTACAACGTGAAAAAGATTACTACGCATGTATGAACGCTGCCATTGACGTGGACGGTAATGATAAAGGCTCATGGAAGTGCAAGCATTAAGAAAACTTAGAGGCAGTTAAATGTACCAACCCAAAATGGAACTCACACCTTGAAGGCTCTTGTTTCGAGAATACTGGCATCATGCTTAGTTTTAGCCAGCCTATCGGCGCTGGCAAATGAACCATCAGATTTAGAAAGCATAACCTTTAGAAATTATCAATGTCAGTAAATAAAGTAATCCTCATAGGCCGTCTCGGCAAAGACCCCGACGTCAAGAAAATGACGAAAGGGGAGTCCGTAACCAATGTCACGCTTGCCACTTCTGAGAACTGGAAAGATAAATCCGGCACAAAGCAAGAAAAAACGGAGTGGCACAATCTTGTGTTCTATCGCCGCTTGGCTGAAATTGCCGGTGAGTATCTGAAGAAGGGCTCGCAGATTTACGTCGAAGGGAAGCTGCAAACGCGGAAGTGGCAAACCAAGGAAGGTCAGGATCGTTACACGACCGAGATCATTGTGAGTGAAATGCAAATGCTCGGCGGAAAAGTTGGTCAGGCTGTGCAGCAGAATTCACAGAACGATGATGGCGAAGCCGTCATACCATTTGGTGACGAACTTGGCAGCACTGGCACTTGGAGCGATGATCCACCGTTCTGAACATCTGCTCCAAAACATACGCTAAAATCTAGCGATGTCGCGCTCAACACTGCATTATTCACCGGAATTTAATCTCAGCCTGCTCGGCATCGAGAAACTTCATCCGTTCGACACAGGAAAATCAGGCAAAGCGCTTAGCGCTCTGCGCGGGCGGCTTGGAAATGATGTCGTCGATAGCCACATTGAATTAGTCACAGATGAGGCTGTCAATTCTGACCTTCTATTAGTCCATTCACGGGAGTACCTTACTTCTTTGTCACGTAGCTCCGAAGTGGCACGAATCCTTGAACTGCCAGCCTCACGGCGTCAGCACGTAATAACGCTTCCTCTGCCGCCGCGAGCGTTTCATGTACCTCTTTCATCATACTTCCTAATCTGAAGGGGTTGTTCAATAGCTGGGGCCAAAGCATGAAGTGCTCTGGATTGGAGAATTGACAATAGGCGGATACGTTTACCTTATATGTGCGGTAGCGCACATAGCGATGCTTCGAGCAGAAAGATATTGTCTACGATAGCTCAGAGCGAAACTCCCCGCACCTAGCAGCTACTCGCCTAATAACAGCAGACAAGTAGCTTCGCGCTGAGCGCGCTGGGCAAAAAAGTTTTGCAGCCTGATTAACGGCTATCAATGTTAGTTGATAGTAAACAACTTCCCGAAGTTGGAAATGTCGAAAATTTGCTTGATAGTTGAGTTTGCCCGGCTAAGTTCAACAACCTTGTGTTCAACTTCAGCACGCTCCTTTAATAGCAACAACATGCCCAGCGCAGAACTATCCAGATAAATCACATCTGCAAAATTCAACACCAAACGGTTTAAGTTCTTTTGCGGTAACAACTCGCTGTATGCGACTTTGAATTCACGATGAGCACTAAAATCAAATCGACCGTTCATAATCATTGTGCCTACTGATCCGGCTGAGATTACTTTTATATCCATTTTTTATTTAATAAATTTTCTACTGAGCAGAGAATCCGCTGGGCAAGTCTTTGTAAAAACTTGATCAAACTGAACGGCGCGAGCCGGAGATGAGGAAGTAAAATTGACCTGTTTCTAATTGCAATCCGTAGATTTTACACCTTAGGTCGGAGCAAAAATATAGACCTTAGTCTCGATTTTGTGGCATTCAACTTATTTATTTTTTCAATTCCATAGAACGCGCGAATGCGCGAGATGCCGCTTCCTCCCATGCCTCCAGCGCCTTGATTTCTGTATCTCTGAGAGCCTTCGTTGCAACATCCAAAGCAACTATCAACAATTCCGCCGCAATACCCGCAGCTTCCAGTTTCACTGCTTCTTGTGCTAGCTCAAACGCTTTAAAAGCAGCTAATCTCACCCCCTCAGCTTGTACAAATGCTTTCTCCGCTGCTGCTAGTATTATCTTTGCCGTTAACACGATCCGCTTGATCCTTTAATGATTAGTGCTTCAAATTCCTCAATCGGCACCGGCTTGCCAAATAGATAGCCCTGATAGTGAACGCAACCCGCTATCTCGAGTAACTGACGTTGCTCCTCAGTCTCAACCCCTTCTGCAATCACATCCAGATTCAGACTTTGTGCCATGGCTATGATGGTATGTACGATGGCTCTATCGTTGCTATCAACAACCAAGTCTCTTACAAACGATTGGTCAATCTTGAGCTGGTGCAGTGGTAGTTTTTTAAGGTATTGCAAGGATGAATAGCCAGTGCCGAAATCATCCAGTGAGAAGCAAACCCCGAGTGCACTAATTTCATTCATGGTTGCTATAATACTTTCCATGTTATCCAGCAAGATACTTTCCGTTAACTCCAGCTTCAGGCGTTTTGGGTTTATGCCATGATGTTGAACGATAGCTTGAACTTTAGCCGCAAAATCTGTCTGGTGGATTTGTTTAGCACTTACATTGACCGACAAAATCAGATCGCGGGTAAGTGCATTTCCCTCCCAAGTCTTGAGCTGTGCACAAGCCGTTTCAAGCACCCATGTTCCAATGGGTATGATCAGCCCTGTTTCCTCTGCAATCGGAATGAACTCTGTTGGAGAAACCAGATTACGGGTTGGATGTACCCAGCGAATAAGTGCCTCTGCACCCGTCGGACGTTGTGTATTCTCGACCTGAATTTGGTAATACAGGAAGAATTGGTGGTATTCGATAGCTTTGTGTAACTCACCTTCCAATGCTGAACGGGCGTTAACGACCTGTTGCATGTTAGGATCAAAGAACCGCAGGGTGTTGCGCCCTGCCTTCTTGGCTTGATACATCGCTATGTCAGCTTGCTGGTAAAGTTCCCCAAATTCTCGTTGGTTGGAATTAAGTAGAGTGATACCAATACTCGCAGAATTGTGCAATTCCTTCCTGCCAATCCGATAAAGCTGGTTTAAAGTGGTCAGAATCTTCTCCCCGGTTGCTTCTGCTTGCGTGGCGGCCTCAAACGTCAGTTTACTCAGGTCTTCCAGCATCACCACGAACTCATCTCCTCCCATTCGGGCCACGGTATCCCCAGCACGTACACAAGATTTAAGGCGTTCAGCAACTTCTTTCAGTAGCTTGTCTCCTACAGCATGACCTAGGGAGTCATTGATGGATTTGAAATTATCCAGATCAATAAACAACAGAGCGCCCGTCTGTCCATTACGGTCGCAGGAAGCCAAGGCTTGGTTCACTCTATCCTGCAGCAATCGGCGATTAGGTAATTGGGTCAGTGGGTCATAGAAAGCAAGATTCTGAATTTCTGCTGCGGCTTTACTGCTGACAGTGATGTCGGTCAATGTGCCAACATAATTCGTGACAGTACCGTCCGGATATTTAACTGCGGTAACAATGAGATGCTCCAGATAGGGATCTTTGTTCTTGCGCCTATTCCAGATATCTCCTTCCCACTTGCCGGTATCATGGATACTCTTCCACATCTCTGCATAAAATGCCGCATCATTAAGGCCTGAACTGAGCATTCTCGTGTTGTTACCCACCGCTTCTTCAGCAGTGTAGCCGGTGATGTCAGTAAATGCCTGATTCACGCTGAGGATTGTGCCTTCAACATCAGTAACTGTCATGCCCTCCTGTGAGTCAAAAACGGTAGCTGCAACGCGTATATTGGCCTCGGCCCTTTTTTTCTCGGTGATGTCGGTGATGGTGATCCGCAACAGTACTGATTGATTGGGTTTGTCGATGAAATTTGCATCATCTTCAGCTCCGTGACTGGATAATAAATCATCTGATCTGAGTGCGTGTAGACTGACATAGAAACTTGAGCCGTCGCTACGTTGGAGTTGCAATTCGGAATGTTGCCGTCCATCGCGCTTCAACACGCTTTGAAAATACTTATGCCAACGACCGCCGTCCTCTGGGGAAACAAAACTTGCAAAGCGGCGATTGAGTATTGCATTTCGATCAAATCCTAATAAGGCTGCACCGGTTAGATTCAGCTTATTTATTAGGCCTCCCCTTGTGAGTGTGAGATAACCAACCGGAGCCAATTCATAAAGATCCACATAACTGTCACGCATTTCTTCAATGACGACCATCGCCCGCCTCAACTCGTCATTCTGCATTTCCAGCTCGATTTGGTGAACCTGAAGGTCATGCAAAAGTTGTTTGGGGGACTGCCGGTAGACCAGCTTCATTGGAATATGAGCAAGCTGAACCTCAGCGGCTTTTCGCATCTGGTCTTGTGGGTTCGGCGGCCTTTTACTCACGGTGCATCCTCCCATAGGGGATCTTTCAGCACTAGTTTGCGCGGTTGCAGGGTGCAGGGTGCAGGGTGCAGGGTGCAGGGTGCAGGGTGCATGGTACTCTTAATCCTATGGATGATATGATTATTTATATTAACTTTGAATAATTTCAATGTTGATGGCACAGTGCGGTAAGTCGATTCACCAAACAGGCTGCGCCCAAGCTGACGCACGCGAATGCTCCCTTATGGCCGAAAGGGTGATCACGAGGTCGCGCTACTTAGCAGCCACTCAGATGATTGAAACATAACATAAATCTGTCCGCTTTAGTCAACGCGCATCTGTAAATCCTGGAGAATA
>Ga0316224_1004671_pt1 | contig 10201 bp, 9 predicted proteins | sample TBH18013metaG_FD_206254 | JGI IMG/M metagenome (GOLD analysis project Ga0316224, IMG submission 206254) | Freshwater microbial communities from Trout Bog Lake, Wisconsin, USA - TBH18013 | ecosystem: Environmental > Aquatic > Freshwater > Lake > Hypolimnion/Profundal zone | place: USA: Wisconsin...
CAACAGTACCCTGATCTCACTTTGATAACATGACGCTATTTGATTATCTGGTTTTATTTATTTTAATTACATCAATCCTGATCAGTTTCATGCGCGGTATCGTCAGAGAAATACTGTCGCTGGCCAGTTGGGTGATTGCTTTTCTGGTAGCCAATGCCTATGGCGTAAAACTGGCTGGATTCATACCGCTGGCCAATGAGTCGTTCCGTCTGATTGCTGCCTTTATTGCCTTGTTCATTGGCGTACATTTGCTAATGTGGATACTGGCGATGGCCATCGACAGCGTGATCAAGGCCAGTGGTCTGAAACTGGTGGACCGCGGTCTGGGTACACTGTTTGGCGCCGCGCGCGGATGCGTTATCGTATTGGCATTGATGCTGGTGTGCGGACTGACCAGTCTGCCACAGCAGCCGTTCTGGAGAGATGCCCTGTCCCGACCGGCCATTGAATCCGTGGCGTTGTCGATCAAGCCCCATTTGCCAGGTACCTATGCCAGGTATGTCAGATTTTAATTTTTTGTTTTAGGAGTCCACCATGTGTGGGATAGTCGGCGTAGTTTCAAACAATATGGTCAACCAGGTCATTTACGATGCATTGCTGCTGTTGCAGCATCGGGGCCAGGATGCCGCAGGTATTGCTACCAATAATGGCTCCTCGTTTGCCATGCATAAGGCCAACGGGCTGGTACGCGATGTGTTCAGAACCCGCAATATGCGCTCGTTGCCCGGCAATGTCGGTATCGGACAGGTCCGGTATCCCACTGCCGGATCGACCAGTGAAGAAGAAGCGCAACCGTTTTACGTCAATGCGCCATTTGGCATTGTGCTCGCACATAACGGCAATCTGACCAATGCCCAACAGCTCAAAGTGGAACTGTTCAAGAATGACCGGCGCCACATCAATACCGAATCGGATTCCGAAGTGCTGCTCAATGTGCTGGCCCACGAAATCCAGCAATCGACCAGTACCTATTCGCTGGAACCGGCAACCGTGTTCGGCGCCGTTGCCGCGCTGCATAAACGGGTGCGCGGATCGTATGCCGTCGTGGCGCAGATTGCCGGTCATGGATTGCTGGCATTCCGTGATCCGTTCGGTATTCGTCCGCTGTGTCTGGGCATCGCCGAAACCGACAAGGGCGATGAATACATGATCGCCAGCGAATCGGTGGCACTGGAAGGCATGGGTTTCCGGTTTGTGCGCGACATCGATCCGGGTGAAGCCATTTTCATCGATGAAGATCACAAACTGTACAGCCAGCAATGCGCTGAAAATCCCAGCCTCAATCCCTGTGCTTTCGAATTTGTGTATCTTGCCCGGCCAGATTCAGTCCTGGATGGCGCGTCGGTTTATCAAACCCGACTCAAAATGGGTGAATACCTGGCAGAACAGGTGCGCACGCATATGGCCAGCGGTGCCATCGACGTGGTCATGCCAATCCCTGATTCCTCCCGACCTGCTGCCATGCAGCTGGCCCTGAAACTCAATCTGGAATACCGCGAAGGTTTCATCAAAAACCGTTACATCGGTCGCACTTTCATCATGCCGGGCAATGTGTCGCGCCGCAAATCGGTACGCCAGAAACTCAATGCCATCGGTTCGGAATTCAAGGGCAAATCAGTGCTGCTGGTTGATGATTCAATCGTGCGCGGCACGACCAGTCGTGAAATCGTGCAGATGGCGCGTGAATCGGGTGCAACCCGCGTCATCTTTGCTTCGGCGGCCCCACCGGTCAAATTTCCGAACGTGTACGGGATCGACATGCCGACCCGTCAGGAATTGATTGCCTATGGACGCAGTGATGAAGAAATCCGCCGTGAAATTACCTGTGATGCGCTGATCTATCAGAAAGTCGCGGACATGAAGCGCGCCATTGCCGATGTCAATCCCCGCCTGACCAGTCTGGAAGCGTCCTGTTTCGACGGGCAGTACATTACCGGCGACATTACCCGTGAGTACCTGGACCGGCTGGAAGCCGCGCGTAACAATCCAAAAGCACGCATTGAAGATGGCGTGACTTCTCAACTGGATTTAAACCTGGCAAAAAGTGATTGATCATGGCTAAGGGATTTACCACTACCATTCTGCACAGCGACCGTCAAAGCCCGATCGAACACGGCTCGGTCCATAAACCCATCCATACGTCAGTCACCTATGGCTACGGCGATGCGCGCGAGCTGGCTGCGGTATTTCAGAGCCGACAGTCGGGTTATCGTTATGGCCGGCAGGGTAATCCCACGGTCAGTGCGCTGGAAGTAAAAATCACCCAGATGGAACTGGGTGTGGCCAGCCTGTGTTTTGCCAGCGGCATGGCCGCCATCGGCGCTTTGCCCGTGGGACTGCTCAAGGCCGGTGACCACGTCATTTCGTCCAAATTCCTGTTTGGCAATACCAGCAATCTGTGGCAAACCACGACCGATCTGGGTATCGCTGTCAGTTATGCCGACGTCACCGATGTTGAACACGTTCTGGCCCAAATCACACCGGCTACCCGTATGGTGTTTGTTGAAACCATCGCCAATCCCCGTACCCAGGTCGCCGATCTGGAAAAAATCGGCGCCCTGTGCCAGGAACGCGGTATTTTGTTCGTCGTCGACAATACAATGACTTCGCCTTATCTGTTCAGCCCCAAACAGGTCGGTGCCGGACTTTCCATCAATTCACTGACCAAAGCCATTTCCGGTCATGGTGACGTGCTGGGTGGCTGCATCACCGACACCGGTGCCTATGACTGGAGCCGTTTCCCCAACATTGCGACCAATATCAAAAAGCAGCCGCCAGCCATGTGGGGCATCGCCCAGCTGCGTGCCAAAGCGCTGCGCGATTTCGGTGGCTGTCTGTCGCCCGATGCGGCGCATCAGGTTGCCATCGGTGCCGAAACCATGGCGCTGCGCATCGAGCGCCAGTGCAGCAACGCCGCACAGCTGGCAGAACTGCTCAGCGCGCATCCCAACGTTGGTCAGGTGTATTACCCCGGACTGACATCGCACCCACAGCATGCGCTCTCAGCCAGACTGTTCAAGGCGCATGGTTCGATATTCAGCTTCGAACTGAAGCCGGAAATTGATCCGTATGATTTTCTCAATGCGCTGTCCCTGCCGATTTCGGCCACGCATCTCGGTGACAACCGCACGCTGATTCTGCCGGTGGCACAAACCATTTTTTATGAAATGGGCCCTGAACGGCGCGCCGAGATGGATATTGCCGAATCCCTCATCCGTGTTTCAGTCGGGATTGAAGATACTGCCGATCTGCTGGCGGATTTTGCTCAGGCACTGGAACGTTTTTAAGCTCAATCGCAGATCTGGGATGAAATCCCGGCATTGCAACCGTTGATGCTGGGATTTTATCCCAGCCTACGACCCTTTCCCAACAAAGGACCCTAGGATGATCTTGCAATCCCTGCGCATGACCTGGCGTGACTGGCGCGCCGGCGAATTGCGTTTTCTGCTGATTGCCCTGGTGATTGCCGTGGGAGCGCTGAGTTCGGTCGGATTTTTTGTCGACCGGGTCAGCAACTCACTGCAGCGCGATGCAAACCGCCTGCTGGGTGCCGATCTGGTCATCAATTCGGATGAAGTCCTGCCTGCCTCGATTCAACTCAATCAGGCACAACTGCAGCAGGCCCATACCACCAGCTTTGTCAGCATGGCCTTGAGCCGCGATGAAGCGCTAAGCAAACTGGTGTCGGTCAAGGCTGTATCGGCCAATTACCCCTTGCGTGGCGAACTGACTCTGGACAGCGGCATTGCCCACCATGTTATTCCCGGCACCGGTACGGTCTGGGTCGACCGCGCCATTCTGGCCGCGCTGCAGGTGCAGGTCGGTGGGCAAATCAGGCTGGGCGAAAAGACGTTTACCATCACTCATCTGATTACCGATGAACCGGACCGCGGTGCCAGCTTTTTGAATATGGCGCCGCGTGTCATGCTGGCCGAAGCCGACCTGGCAGCCACCAACCTGATCATTCCCGGTTCGAGAATCAGCTACCGGCTGTTGCTGGCCGGGGACCTGCAGCAGATCCGCAGCACACAGAACAGCCTGCAAAAGCTGATTGACAGCCATCAACTGCGCGGTGTCGGGATCGAATCGTTCGAATCCGGCCGACCGGAAATGAGTACCACACTCAATCGTGCCAAACAGTTCCTGTCGCTGGTCAGTCTGCTTTCAGCCATGCTGGCTGCTTTGGCCATTGCCCTGTCTGCGCGGCGCTTCATGACCCGCCATATCGATACCTGCGCGATGCTGCGCTGTCTTGGCATGACCCAGAATCAGGTCACGGTGCTGTTTGTGGGCGAATTTCTGGTGCTCGGCTGCTGCGGCAGTGGGCTTGGTGCCTTGCTCGGTTATCTGGGGCATCTGGGTCTGCTGATCTGGCTGGGCAGTTTCATCACCACGACACTGCCGGCACCAACATTGTTGCCGGCTATGCAGGGTGTGGCAATCGGCATGCTGCTGTTGCTTGGTTTTGCCATCCCGCCAATCCTGCAGCTGCGCAATGTGCCGCACAATCTGATGGTTCGCAGGGAAACCGGCACACCACAGGCCCATACCATCCTGATTTATCTGGCCGGTATTGTCATGTTCGGTATTTTGCTGATCTGGCAGACCGGCAATCTGAAACTGGCCAGCTACACCTTCGCCGGTTTTATTGCCGGATTCCTGCTGTTTGCACTGTGCGCCTGGCTGTTCCTGCGTTCGATGAAATACATGCATAACTGGTTTGCTGCGTCGGCCTGGCGCTTTGCGCTTAATGCGCTGCAGCGCCGTCCGGCCTCCGGCGTGATTCAGGTGGTGGCATTGTCCACCGGATTGATGGCCATCCTGCTGCTCAGTGTGATCCGCAACGATCTGCTGTCGGCCTGGCGCTCAGCCACGCCGGCCGACGCGCCCAATCAGTTTATCGTCAATATCCTGCCGGAACAGAAATCGGCGCTCGCTGCGGTGTTTGCACAGCACCACATGGACCAACCGGTCCTGTATCCGATGATCCGTGGCCGTCTGATTGCACGTAACGCAGTCACAATCAGTGCAGACAATTATGAAGCCGACAATGCCAAACGGATGATCGAACGCGAATTCAATCTGTCCAGCATGCCGCACATGCAACAGCATAACCGGATTGTTGCCGGCCACTGGTTTGCCGGCACTGCACCCGAGGCATCGGTAGAGGAGGGTATCGCCAAAACGCTGGGATTGAAACTGGGTGACCAGTTGCGCTTTGACGTAGCCGGCCAGATCATCAATGTCCCCATCACCAGCCTGCGCAAGCTGGACTGGAGTTCGATGCAGGTGAATTTTTTCGTGATCATCAATCCGGATATCGCCGTCGGTCTGCCGCAAACCTGGATTACGGCGTTCCATCTGAACCCGGAGCAGGAAAGTCTGATCCCGGATCTGTCGCGCAATTTTCCCAACCTGACCGTGATTGATACCGGCGCCATATTGCGCCAGATCCAGAGCGTGCTTGACCAGGTGGTTGCCGCGGTCCAGTTCCTGTTCCTGTTCACCATCGTCTGCGGCATGCTGGTTTTGTACGCTGCCCTGCAAAGCTCACAACAGCAACGCCTGCAGGAAACCAGTCTGTTGCGTGCGCTGGGCGCATCGAAGAAAGAACTGTCGCAGGCTCAGTGGATCGAATACGGATTGCTGGGCAGTCTGGCCGGTTTGCTCGCAGCCAGTGCCGCAGGAGTGACAGGCTGGGTGCTGGCCCATCAGGTATTTGAATTCCCCTTTCAGCCCAGCCCATGGTTGTGGCCGCTGGGCATGGTGGCCGGTGCGCTGTGCGCACTGGGCGGAAGCTGGCTGGGCCTGCGTCACATTCTGCAGCAACCACCGCTGCTGAGTTTGCGTGAAGGATGAACAGAACATGACAGATCAGAATGATCAACAAGCCGATGTCGAAGAAACTCAGGTCAGCTTATATGAATTGATCGGCGGCGCAGAAAAGCTGCGTGAACTGGTCGACCGGTTTTACGACCTGATGGCACTGGAGCCGGCATTTCAGACCGTGCTGCAGATGCACCCGAAACCGCTGGATAATTCGCGTGACAAACTGTTCATGTTTTTAAGTGGCTGGATGGGCGGGCCTGGGCTATACATCGAAAAATTTGGCCACCCGCGTCTGCGCGCCCGTCATCTGCCGTTCCAGATTGGACTGGCAGAACGCAATCAATGGCTGCTGTGCATGCGCGAAGCCATGAAGGATTTGCAGTTCGAAGAAAAATTGCAGGACCGGCTGTTATATGCATTTTATGAAACCGCCGACTTTATGCGTAACAAAGAGGGTTAATTAAACCTCGTAACCCATTGTATATAAAAATGAAAATAAGCCATGAAATTCTGTCGTGGACAGAAGCCAACGCAACCCGTGACGTCCTGTGGCGCGCTGAAAATGGCACGCCCGCGCCAAAAAAGCTGATTCTGGCTGACGATACGCTCACGGCCGATCAGGCTTACCGGCTGGCCGCTGAAGGGTGTGGGTTACTGTGGCAGGGTGATTTTCAGAATGCCCGTCAATTACTGCAGGCCATGGCCAGACGCTGTGACCGGCCCGTAAAAAAACCACGCAAGCCGGCTCCGGTCGTCACCGATCCGGCCCAGCTGTTCAATCTGCACCGTCAGGCTCAGTCGCAGCGCGCCCGGATTCTGGCCATGCTGCTGATTCCGTTGAGTCGCGAGTATGTCATCGGGCTCAAGCGCGCTCCGGAAGTCGTGCAGGCCTGTACCGAAGTGTACGGAGCACCGTCGGAAACGGATTCCATCCTGTCGCTCAGAGAATTGCAAAGCCTCATCGGTGCCCATGAATGGCGCAAAAAAGGCGTGCTGATTCCGGCGCTGGCCGAACACATCCATCCTTACTACGGCGTATTTTCTCCGCTGCGCGGCGAGTATATCGAGCTGGTAACACAGGTTGCACTGCCCACGACTGAACTGGCTTTTGATATCGGTACCGGTACCGGCGTGCTCGCAGCAGTGCTGGCGTTACGTGGTGTGCCCAAAGTCATCGCCACCGACCTGGACCAGCGCGCCCTGAACTGTGCACGTGAGAATATCCAGCGCCTGGGTTTCGCCAGTCAGGTCAGCATTGTGCAGGCCGATTTATTCCCTGAAGGTAAAGCCGGGCTGATCGTGTGCAACCCGCCGTGGGTGCCGGCACGTCCGAGTTCGCCGATCGAGCAGGCCATCTTTGATCCGGACAGCCGCATGCTGCGCGGCTTTCTCGCCGGACTGGCTGCGCATCTGGACAAGAATGGGGAAGGGTGGTTGCTGTTGTCTGATCTGGCCGAACATCTGGGACTGCGCAGCAGGGCGACCTTACTGGAATGGATCTCTCAGGCCGGGCTGCAGGTACTGGGCAAGACCGACATCAAGCCAAACCATCCCAAAATAGCGGATGAAACCGATCCGCTGCATCAGGCCAGAGCACTGGAAACCACCGCACTGTGGCGCCTGGCCGCAATCAAATAGGAGAATTTAATGCAGAAACCGGCCCGAATCCTGACCTTCAAATGCAAGCAATGCGGTAAATCCGTTCAGGTCTTTTTACAGAAAGTCTCAGCCTGTTCCCACATCCAGCCGTATCAGGGATTGTGCAGCTGCGGTGCGCTGTACCGGCATGCCACCGGCAATCCGGAAGCGGTGCACTCGTTTTTGAGCTCCGAAGATAACGATTGGGTGCACAGTCATTAATTAAAAACATTCAATCGGAATTCGCTTGCACGGCTTTTTTTAATTGTATAAACTGCACGGCCTTACCAATTTCACCACGCCGCACCATGCAACGACGCCAATTTTTCCGACACATGGGGATTCCATTTGTCGCCGCGGCAACCCTTTCAGATTCGATACTGACTCGCTCAGAGGCAGCCGAGCTGCAGATGACGCCTGCCATACCGGTCACAGATCCGCGGAAACTGGTTCCGGTCAGAGCCGATATCAAGCGCATTACCGGCGTGTATACCTGCACCCGACCGTTCCGAAGAGCCGGTCCGCGCATCGAACTGGAGCGCTTCGGCCACAAACACGTGGTCCACAATTATGGCCACGGCGGCAGCGGTTGGTCGCTGTCATGGGGTTCCGGTACGTTGGCCGTGCGCTTGGCGCAAAGTACCGGCGCACGCTCGATTGCGATTCTGGGTTGCGGTGCACTGGGTCTGACTTCGGCACTTGTGGCGCAACGCGCCGGACTGTCGGTACGCATTTATGCCAAGGCCTTGCCACCTGATGTCCCGTCATCCAACGCAACCGGCATCTGGACGCCGGATTCGCGTATCTGCGATGCCGCCCATGCACCCGACCTGCTGAGTCGCTGGAAAGAGATGGCGCAGATTTCCTTTGCCACGTATCAGAAAATGCTGGGTCTGCCCGGCAATCCGGTGGAGTGGATCGATTTTTACAGACTGTCCGATGAACCAATTGGTGCTGCGCACCTCACCGTTGCCGATGAACCGGAGTACGGGGATTTTGGTGACGCGCTGCCGGAACTGAACATGCCGGGTGATAATCTGGCAGCAGGAACACATTCGTTCCAACAGGCTTACGTGCGCCGCTCAGCACAGCTGATGTTCAACCTGTCGAGTTATGCGCGCATGCTGATGAGCGATTTTCTGGCCAATGGCGGCAAGATCGAGATTGTCGAATTTACCCATGCCAGTCAATTATTGAAACTGCCGGAAAAAACACTGATCAATGCCACCGGTTATGGCGCCAGAGCATTGTTCAATGATGACTCGGTGATACCGGTGCGCGGTCAGACGACCCGCCTGATTCCGCAACCGGAGTTGCGATACGGTCTGCGTATCGGGAATCTGTCGGTGGTGCCGCGCAGCGATGGTTTGCTGGTGCAGGTCGTGGGTGACTCCGGCAACTTCAATAACAGTGATGCGACTGTCGATCGCCAGGTTGCCGAGGAATCGGTGCGGCAACTGGCGCAATTGTTTAACGGGTGAGCTGCTGTTCACGCAAATACATTGAGGGCGCTTGAAAAAGGCGTTGGCAACGTCGAGTTATCGCGTTTGCTGTCGATAGTTGGCGCGCTCGGGCTGGATTTGATGCTGGTTCCCAGAGAAATCTCAGATAGTCCAATGAGAAGTCAGGCATTAACCCTGACCAGTTTTGCAAAAAAAAAGCAGGACCTCATGCCTGAAATTGGAAGTTACTCTGGAAGGCGATCCAGTAACCTCGTCAACGTATCGCCACTACCAATTAAATTAAATGTATGGGACAGAGCGTTTGCATACCGTAATGCCTGCTGTTAACCCCATTCACGAACTGTATATTGTGCAATTTCTCGAAGATCGGTCTCTGCTGCCAGAGTCAGTTGATATTTCGCCATTGGATCATTAATGTTTATGAATTTCTTCATTAAAGATCTGTTCGACCGTTTTTGAGCTTATTTCTCCTCTTTCTGCAGCTTCAATACGCGGCAACAAGAATGCTTCAAGCTGGCGCAATGCCTCATCATCACCTGCATTGTTGTTATCAGATAAAGAGGGCAGTACGCGTTCGAGCACATAATCTTTTATAGATTTCCCTCGCAGAGCTGCTATAGCTTTAAGTTTCTGGTGTTGTTCCAAAGTGATTTCAATTGAAAGTCGACGCATCGCTTTCTCTCGTGGTTTTTAATGGATTATTCAAAGCGAACGGACACAACTTTTGTGCATTGTATACATTTACACCTTAAAATGCAGCAATTGAATTCCACACCACATGCGTGAGCAGCGAAGCCAGATGATGCCGGTTAGCCTCTGAGTCATTATTCTTCAGCATCTGGTTGCAGCACCGCTCCGCTGCCCAGGTCAGCACTTCAGCCAGTTCCGGTCCGGCATCGGGATGGGCCTGACCGGCGGCTTGCAGCCTGACGATAAAATGCCGGGTATCGCCTATCATCTGGCTCATGAACGATTGATAGATCTTGGCCACGGCCGGATCATAAAACGAAGTCTCAATCACGGCGCGGATCGCAGCCCGGTGCCGGTATTGCACCTCGATGGCATGTTCCATGAACTTCAGAAAATCTGCCCGGCCAAACTGGTCCAGATCCGCCATCGAATCGCGCGCGGCAATGCGCATTTCCTTGCCGACCCGTTTCATCAGCAGTCCAACCAGTTCACCCTTGTTGCGAAAATGCAGATAGAACGTGGCGCGCGCAATGCCGGCTTTTTTGGCCAGATGGTCTATGCTCAATGAAGTGAAGCTCTCG
>Ga0316224_1004674_pt1 | contig 10195 bp, 10 predicted proteins | sample TBH18013metaG_FD_206254 | JGI IMG/M metagenome (GOLD analysis project Ga0316224, IMG submission 206254) | Freshwater microbial communities from Trout Bog Lake, Wisconsin, USA - TBH18013 | ecosystem: Environmental > Aquatic > Freshwater > Lake > Hypolimnion/Profundal zone | place: USA: Wisconsin...
CATATTGTAAACACTATAATAAAACAAAATAAATGAAAAAATCAAATCTACGTAATCTTATTCATGAAGCTATTTTAGAAGTATTAGAAGAAGATATGGCTGCAGACAACGCTGCTAAAACAGCTGAGTTAAATGCTATAAAATTACAAAAAGCAGCTTTAGATAAAAAAGCAGCTGAATTGTCTAAAAGCAATTTAGGAGAAATGGCTCGTACACCTTTACTTTTTAAAGTAGCTGATGATTATGATGAGTCTATGTTAAAAGCTTTGCCTAAACAATCTGATAAAATAATGTTATGGTATAAAGGAATCATCGATGATGTAAAAGCAAACGGTGAATCTGATACTACAACTACAGCTAAAAGAAAATTTAATCTACCTCAACCACGAATAGCAGAATATTGGAAAGATTTAATTAAAGCGGGAATATTAGTATCAACAGCAGGTAAAAAACAACAATTCCAAAGAATGGCAGATGACGAGATGGATGATAATACTCCAGTAGGTGCTGAAGACTTCTTTGTAGGTAAAAAAGTTATAAACAAACCAGTAACACCTGATAGTGATGAACTCGATTCAGAAATCGAACCAGAACCAGAAGATGTACAAAAAGCAAATAAAAAAGTTTCTACTATATCTGATGAAGATTATCAAGCATTTATGTTAGCTGGTGATTTAAAAAATCGTATATCAGCTATTAAAAGTGATATATTAAAAAATAAAAAACTAAGTAGAGGCCATGATGATTTATCAGGTAAATCAACAACTGAAGTACAACGTTTAATAGATTTAAAAGCTAAATTAGAAAAACGTTTAGAAGATTTAATAACATCATCTAAATACTTACAAAAACGTGAACCAGGATATGTTGAAGATGAAGAAGATGTTATTGGTAAAGCTGATGTACCGGAACCTGAAGAATTAGATGAATGGACTATAAGTAAACTACAATATTACGCAGGTATTAAAAAATAAAAAAATATTCTCTTCTCCCGGAGATACAGGTGATTGCTTAGTCCCGTAAGACTAGGCAATCTTTGTATATTTATATATATGGCAGACCAACAAACTAATATAAAGGAGATAATAAAACAAGAGTATATTAAATGCGCTAAAGATCCTATTTATTTTTTTCGTAAGTATGCCTATATATCACACCCAATAAAAGGAAGAGTTTTATTCCATCTATATCCGTTTCAGGAAACAGTACTAAAAGAAATCAACGATAATAGATTTAGCATTATAAATAAATCTAGACAGCTTGGTATATCTACTTTAACAGCAGGTATTTCATTACATAAAATGTTATTCAATAAAGATAAAACAGTATTATGTATTGCTACTAAACAAGAAACTGCAAAAGGTATGGTTGAAAAAGTACAATTCATGTATAACAACTTACCATCATGGTTTCGAGGTAATCAAAAACCAATATCAGATAATAAATTATCATTAAAACTAGCAAATGGATCACAAATTGTAGCAACATCAGCAGCATCCGATGCTGGTCGATCATACGCAGTATCATTACTAATAGTAGATGAGGCTGCATTCATTGAAGGTATTGATAAAATATACACAAGTATTAAACCAACTATTGCTACAGGTGGTGGTATTATAGCATTATCATCACCAAACGGTGTAGGTAATTGGTTTCATAAAATGTATACTGAAGCTGAAATAGGCAGAAATGATTTTAAAGCAATCAAATTACCTTGGGATCTACATCCTGATAGAGATGAAGCTTGGGAACAACGAGAACGTTCAAATATGTCACCTCGTGAATTTGCTCAAGAATATAACTGTGACTTTTTAGGCTCAGGAAATTCAGTAGTAGAACCAGATATATTATCTTTCTATGAAGAAACATATATTCAAGATCCTATAGAACGTCGTTTTATGGGTAATGATTTTTGGATATGGCAATATCCTGATTATACTAAACAATATGTTGTATGTGCTGACGTAGCACGAGGTGATGGAGCTGATTATTCTGCATTCCATGTTATTGATGCTACTTCTTGTGAACAAGTGGCTGAGTATAAATCACAAATTGATACTAGAACATATGGAAATATGCTAGTATCAGTAGCAACTGAATATAATAATGCATTACTTGTAGTTGAAAATGCTAACGTGGGGTGGGATGTTATTAATACTATTCTTGAAAAAGGATATCAAAATTTATATTATTCACCTCGCTCATATGGTGAATTAAACATAGATAAATGGATGGTTAAAATGGAATCTGATCAAAAAGTTCCTGGTTTTACTACATCAATAAAGACAAGACCGCTTGTTATCTCTAAAATGGAATCGTATATTCGAGAAAGACAGTTTACATTTCATTCAAAACGATTATTAGAAGAATTAAGAGTATTTATTTGGCAAAATGGTAAAGCACAAGCTCAAAATGGTTATAATGATGATTTGGTAATGTCTTTAGGAATTGGTTTATTTACAAGAGATACAGCAATGAAATTTTACGAACAAGGTTTAAATTTATCTAGAGCAGCAGTTGATGGTATTGTTAGAGTAACAAATACAATAAGTAATACTTATCAACCATCAATATTACCAAATGGTAACCCAAATCCATATTTGGTTAATGATACTCGTGGTGGGTTTGAGGATTTCTCATGGGTATTATAAACAATAAATATTTATTAATATAATTATAATATGGCAGAATTAAATAATAATACTCCTGGTCTGTTTACTAGATTAGCTCGCTTGTTTAGTACGGATGTGATCGTGAGAAATATTGGTGGTGATCAATTAAAAGTTGTAGACGTTGACAGAATACAAGCATTTGGTAACGTTAAAACTAACGCATTAATAGATAGATTTACTAAACTTCATCGTTATGGCGCTAATATGCCATATAATCCTACGATGAATTATCAAACACTTCGTATTCAATTATACACTGATTATGAAGCAATGGATACTGAAACTATTATTGCTTCTGCATTAGATATAATTGCTGATGAAGCAACTTTAAAAAACGAAGTAGGAGAAGTATTACATATTAGAAGTGCAGACGAAAATATTCAAAGAATATTATATAATTTATTTTATGATGTTTTAAATATTGAGTTTAATCTTTGGTTATGGACTCGTATGATGTGTAAATATGGTGATTTTTATTTACACTTAGAGATTGCAGAAAAATTTGGCATATATAATGTAACACCATTATCAGTATATGATATGGTACGCGAAGAAGGACAAGATCCAGCTAATCCTTCATCAGTATGTTTCAGAATAGATCCAATGGTTATTGCTGCTGGTGGTATATCATCTCGTGTTAAAGATAGAGATGGTAAAATCAAATTTGAAAATTATGAAATTGCTCACTTTAGATTATTAACAGACGCTAATTATCTTCCATATGGTAGAGCTTATATTGAACCAGCTCGTAAAACATATAAACAATATGTATTAATGAAAGACGCGATGTTATTACATCGTATCACTCGTGCACCTGAAAAACGTGTATTTACTGTTGATGTAGGTAATATTCCACCTCATGAGGTAGATGCTTACATGCAGAAATTAATGCAGAAAACTAAAAAAACACCTTATATCGATCAACAAACTGGTGAATATAACTTAAGATATAATGCTATGAATGTTATGGAAGATTTTTATCTTCCAACTCGTGGTGAACGTTCTGCAACTAAAATCGATACATTAAAAGGTCTAGAATATAACGCAATTGATGACGTAAATTTCTTACGTGATGAAATGTTAGCTGCACTTAAAGTACCAAAAGCGTTTTTTGGATTTGAAAAAGATTTACAAGGTAAAGCTACATTAGCAGCAGAAGATATCCGTTTTGCTCGTACTGTTGAACGTTTACAACGTATTATACTTTCAGAATTATATAAAATAGCTTTAGTACATTTATACGTTCAGGGTTATGATGGTGCTTCATTAACTAATTTTGATTTATCTTTAACTACTCCATCAATCATATTTGAACAAGAAAAGGTAGCATTATGGAAAGAAAAAGTAGACTTAGCTAAAAATATTCAAGATTTAAATTTAATGCCATCTGATTGGATCTATGATAATATATTCCAGTTTAGTGAAGATGAATATGATGAATATCGTGACTTAGTTATTGAAGATAAAAAACGTACATTCCGTTTAGCACAAATTGAAAATGAAGGTAACGACCCAGCTAAAACAGGTAAATCATATGGTACACCACACGATTTAGCCTCATTATATGGTGCTGGTAGAATGGGTCAAAACGGATCTATACCTCCAGGATATGATGAAAAACGTGATGTTGGTCGTCCTAAAGAAAAAACATCTATTTTAGGTACTCAAAAAGATCCATTAGGTAAGGATAGAACAGGTAAAAGAGATAATAATACTCTATATACTGCTAATATTCCAACTGAAGATGAAGGTACACCAAAAGGTGGTTCACCATTAGCTTTAGCTGAAGTTCAAAAATATAAAAATGTTATAAATAGTATACCTAAAGATTTCCGTAAAAAACTTGTATTTGAACAGGAATCTTCGTTACTTGATGAGAAAAATATTAAGGGCATATAATAATCACATATTTATAGATAGTATATTCTATTAAGAACAAACAGTTTTATAGAAATATAAACATATATTCATGAATAAAATTAAGCATTCGAAGTATAAAAATACCGGTATAATATTCGAACTACTTGTTAGACAAATTGCTTCCGACACAGTATCTGGCAAAGATTCAGCGGCTATCAATATTGTTAAAAAATATTTTAACAAAACTGAATTAGTAAAAGAACATAAAATATACCAGGCATTAATTAATTCTAAAGCTCTAAATGAAAATAAAGCTGAATCATTAATTAATACTACTGTTTCTTTATCTTCTAGATTAAATAAATCTACATTACGTAAGGAAAAATATAATCTTATTAAAGAAATTCGTGAACATTATAATATTGATGATTTCTTTAAAGCTAAAATTAATAATTATTTACAATATGCTGCTGCATATAATTTGATTGAGGCTCAAAATTCATCTGAATTTATTGAACCATCTCAAATTATAGATAATAGAGTAACATTGCTTGAACATATAACTCGTAAAGAAGTTGATGTTGAAGAAGTTAAAAATCGTGTATTAGAAGAATACAGTAAAATGGACTCAGGTACTCGTATATTAACTTACAAAATATTATTAGAAAAATTCAACGAAAAATATACTGTATTATTACCTACTCAAAAAACAATATTAAAAGAATATATAAACAATATATCTAATACAGTTAAATTAAGAGAATTTATCAATGATCAATATGATTTTGTTAAAAAAACATTAACAATAGCATTACCATCAATAGAAGATAAGACCACTCAGATTAAATTAAAAGAAGTAATTAATTTTCTTCAACCATTAGATAAAAATCAAAACGTAAAAGATGAAAACATAATTTCACTTTTACAATATCATCAACTTATTAAAGAACTTAAATCTATAAAATAATGGATGAGAGTAAATTAAAAGAATATCTTAGACGAATAATCACTAAAGAACTAGACGAAATGTCTGGTACTGGTGCTTTAGGTGTAGGTGCTGGTGAAATACAAACTCCATATTGGGTTCATAAAGGTAAAGGTGATAATAATGCTACTAAAGAAGCTGAACGATTAGGTTTTAAAAAAGTTAAAACAAGTATGCCTAGTGACTCTAAAGTAAAAGATTATAAATCACTTTGGGGTAAAAAATCAAAAAGAAAAATATATAACGAAAGTGATTATGATAAAGCCTCTCCATGGGGAGCTAAATCACCTTCGGATTTACCAAGTCCATCTGATAGAAAACTTACAGGAGATAATTATTATAAAACTAATGAAATGAAAAATATTTACGAAGCAACACCTCTTGGTGGAGGTCAATCATCTAAAAAAGGATCAACATACGCAGCACCTTTCGCTCAATTTAAAGACGTAGCAAAAGGTAAACGCAAAGTAATTCCTGCACTTCCTTTTCCTAAAGAATTATTAACTCCATTTATGGATAATAGTGAAGAAAAATTTTTTAGAATTATAAATGGTGTTTTATATGTTAATCCTAAAGCTCAATTGGCTTTAATGGAACCTAAAGGAGATAGATTTAAATTAGCTTTAGCTAAACGTATTGAAGAAATATGTAATAAAGTATTTGATTATGAACCAAATAATACTCAAATGCAAAATAAAAAATCTATGGTATATGGGTGGTTAAAAAATTCTGTTAAAAGTAATAAACTTGTAAAACTAAATGGTGTTACTTGGGTTCAATCTGATGCTAATATTACAACTAATAAAAAAGGTGTAACTTTTATCGGAAATCCAGGTTTAGAAGAAAATTTATACGAAACTATTGAAAAACTAGTTAAAAAAGAATTACTAAACGAAGTATCATACGGACAATTCAAAAACGAAGTTAAACTCAGAAGTAAACAAGAACAATTACATAAAGCAATGCGTGAAGTAAAACGTAAACTTAATGAAATTGAACGTATTGTTGAATATACAGGTCGTATGAAACAAGAATTAAGTGAAAGTGAAGGTGGTGTAGGTTATTGGAACCGCACAGCACAAACAGTTTCTACTATTGCTGAAATGGTAGAATCATTAAATACTAAAATTCAAAATTTAAAATAAAATGGCAGTTTCAAACTCAACAAAAATAACCTTAAATACAAAGAAAAAAGGTAAAGTAAAAAAACATAAAAATAAACACGATCGCCGAGAATCTAACTATAGAGGACAAGGGAAATAATATTTATACATATGAAACCAATACAAAACCAATACATTGATCTAAAAGAAGGCAGAATATCTAAACCAAACTTTATGAAAAGTTTGCGTATGACTTTTCCTCAATATGTTACTAATGTTACATCTTTTGAAGATTCAATTAAAATTCTTAAAAATAAAAGAATATTAACTGAAAGCAGTCCTTTTGAAGGTACACCTAGTAATACTGCTGTTACTTATGAAAGATCTGCTGGTCCTGTTATTGGTTTATATGAAGATTATACTGCTGAACAAATTGTTGATGAATATAATGATTTAAAAGATAATGATCCTAATGCATCATTTGCAGATGTAGCTAATAAATTAGGTATAAGCGAAGATGATGTAGCAAAAGCTGTAGGTTTAGGTGCTATTTCTACTTCTGAATCATTACGTGAAGCTTTAGCTGATAAAAAATCACAAGATAATAGTGGTAAATTTACTGAAAAAGTATCTAAAGAAATTAAAGGTAGTAGTGGTGAAGAACAATATAAATATTTTACAGAAGATCAAAAGGCTAATTGGCAAGAAGTAAAAACAGGTATCAATATTGAACATATCTGTGAGCCAGATAAATCATACGCTGATATACAAAAAATTGTAATAAAAAACTTACAAAAACATCCTAACTATTACACGTTATTTAAATTAACTGGTATTAGAGGTTATGTTCCTGAAACAATGGATTCTTCAAAACCTGAAGATCATCAAATGAAATTTGTTGAAAAAGATAATTGGGTTGATAAAGCACGTGGAATGAAACCTATTAAAGGATTTGAAGATGCTAAAGCCGATACTAATAAAGCTAAAAAAGAAACAGTTAAAGGTGAAAAAACTAATACACAATCTTTAGTAGCTAAATCTACTCGTGGTGTTAAAAAAATGGATGCTACTGGTGAAAAAACCAAAAAAGTAGTAATGAAAGAGGCAAAAATTAGTCACCAACGTTTATCAGAATTAATCGACGAAGTAATAATGGAAATAGGTAATAGTTTTAGTGGCGATAATATGAGTTATCAAGATGAAAAAGATTATGGTTCTGCTGGACCTTATAATAACTAATACATTATATGAAAAAATTACTTATTGATCATACACCGTTTAACGTTGCTAAACTAACCATTTGTGAGTCTAAAATGTCTTCTAATGGTAGAATGCGTATTAAAGGCAAACTACAAGAAGCTGAAGTTAAAAATGGTAATGGTCGTGTATATCCTAAAGAAGTATTACAACGTGAAGCTCAAAAATATCTAGAAGGCCCTATAAAATCAAATACAGCTATGGGTGAATTAGATCATCCAGATTCATCTGTTGTAAATTTAAATAATGTATCTCATAATATTAAAAAAATATGGTGGGAAGGTGATAATTTAATGGGTGAATTAGAATTATTAAATACTCCATCAGGCAAAATTGCTCAAGAAATTATATCAGCAGGTATTCCTTTAGGTATATCATCTCGTGGTATGGGTTCAGTTAAACAAATGGGTGAAACTGTTGAAGTACAAGATGATTTTGACTTACTTTGTTGGGATCTTGTAAGTGTTCCTTCAACACCAAATGCTTATATGACATTATCTGAAGGTAAAAAATACAAACCATTTAATGATTATAGTAAAATAAATTCATTATTAACCGAAATAATTTGCACTACCACGGGTGCTTGTCCTTTATGTTAAAAATATAAAATATAATAGGAATTTATAAAATTATTTCTTCTTTATGAATCACCAACAAATTAGAAAGTTTTATAAAGCATATCAAAAACAAATTCTTGATGAAATGCAAGAATATTATGATATGCCTTTAAAATATATTGAAAAAATAAATGAAAATAAATATATAGCTTACGAAGATAATATTAAAGTTATATTTACTTTTGTAAGACGTTTTGGTAGTGACTTATCAAAATTACCTAATAAGATTGATAAAAATTTAATAAAAGATTATTATGAACGGAGTTGGAATTGGGATGAATCAACTCCTGAAAATGAACGTAATGATAAAAATTTTCTTAGAGTTGTTGGTTCTAGTTTTAGTATAACTAAAAATTTTCTTCAAACTAAACCTAACATAAAAATAATTTTATTTACTTCATTAAGTTCTGGTCATGATACTATATATAATGATAAATCTAGATATAGTAAAAAATTATTATTAATATTAGGTGATCAATATGAATATATAACTGATCCTGAAAATTTTAGATATTGGATAGTTAATAAAGATGTTATAGATTATAAATCTCAAAATCATATACAATTAAGAATGGAAATATTAGGTGAAACTTTAAATGAATCTATACAATTTAGGCATTTTCCTCTTAGACATTCTTCAACTCCTATTAATATTATTATAAAAAATAAAATTAAACAACGAATTTTAGAAAACATCTATCTGTGATATTTATATTAAAATATAAAACGAAATGAAAAACCAAATACAAGAAGCAAAACGCTTTCAAAAACTAGCAGGTTTATCCCAATTAAAAGAAGTTAATGGTGATAAAATTAATTCAGGACAAAACAGACAATCAAGTACTAATTATTTAGAAGAATTAGATTCTACTACACAAGGAGCTATAGGAATGGCTGTTGGTGGCACTATTACATTAGCTATTGCTATAAAAGAAGCAGTATCTTTATATAAAAAACTTAAACAACAAAATCCAGAAATATCAAATAAAGAATTAATAGTAAAAACTTTATCTTCAATAGCTAATAAAATACAGAATTCTAAATAGTTTTTCTTTTTCTTTGCGTTTTCCTACCTCCTCATATATTTATGAGCATCCGCCACAATGAGATGCTCATTTCTTATGCTTCTCGGCAATTAAAAACTACTATTAAGCTTCATTAATAAGCTTATTTCCAAAAACAAATTTAAGGAAAAATTTTATGACAAACAAAGATTTATTTAAAGAAGCCATTGCTGACGCTAAAGCCGTTCGTGAAGCAGCATTGGTAAACGCAAAAGCTGCTCTTGAAGAAGCATTTGCACCAAAACTTCAATCTATGATCTCTGCCAAATTGCAAGAAATGGAAGAAGATGAAATGGAAGAAGAAGATGAACTCGAAGAAAACGTAGATAATTACATGGATGAAGAAGAAATGTATGAAAGCTATGATGAAGAAGAGGAAGATGAAATGGAAGAAGGTTTTTTAGGCGCTCGTGCTGAATTTGACAATGAAAATCCTGATTTTAATCTTTTTGAAGATGAAGAAGAGGAAGATGAATTAGAAGAAGATTTTGATTTATCTGAAATTCTTGCTGAATTAGATGGTGAAGAAGAAGACGAATTAGAAGAAGCTAAGAAAAAGAAAAAGAAAAAATCTGAAGAAGAAGATATTGAAGGAGAAGAAAAAGAAGAAAAAAAATACAGCAGTAAAAAAGCTAAA
>Ga0316224_1004678_pt1 | contig 10192 bp, 10 predicted proteins | sample TBH18013metaG_FD_206254 | JGI IMG/M metagenome (GOLD analysis project Ga0316224, IMG submission 206254) | Freshwater microbial communities from Trout Bog Lake, Wisconsin, USA - TBH18013 | ecosystem: Environmental > Aquatic > Freshwater > Lake > Hypolimnion/Profundal zone | place: USA: Wisconsin...
CGATGGATGTGCAGGAGCAAATATCGGAATACCTGGCGAGCCAGCCGGAGGCGAAGCGAGGTGAGATGGAGCAGTTGCACGGGAGGATCCTGGCGTTGATGCCGGGGTGCCGGTTGTGGTTTCTGGATGGGCGGGATGAAAAGGGGAAGGTGGTTTCCAATCCGAACATTGGGTATGGGGCGCAGACCACGCGATATGCCAATGGGAAGACGAGAGAGTTCTATCAGATTGGGATGAGCGGGAATACGACGGGGATATCGGTGTATGTGATGGGGCTGAAAGACAGGAAGTTGCTGGCCCGGGAGTTTGGGGAGAGGCTGGGGAAGGCGACGGTGACGGGGTATTGCATCCACTTCAAGAGATTGGCGGAGATAGATGTTGCCGTGCTGCTGGAGGCGATGCGGTATGGGGTGGAGCAAACCGGTGGGGCGCCAGCCTAGAGGCGGAGCTGGAGGCCGGGGTTTTCAATCCAGCGGTAGATGGAGCAGGGTTCTTCAGCGGTGGCCATGTACTCGCCGTCGGGCTGGTTGTTGAGGATTTCGCGGTCGGCGCGTTCGTCGGATTCGGAGAGCTGGATGTCGCCGCGCCAGAGGGTGCGCCAGCGGGGATTTTTGGTGAAGACCTCTTCGAATTCATGGTTGGCGTAGAGGAGGTCCAGCTCGCCGGGTCGGCCCTGGAAGCTGCGCTCGATGTGGCGGACGAGGGCGCGGAGGACGACGGGGCGGAAGGGGTTGAAGAGGTAGGCGAGGCAGGGATTGTCGGGGAATTCGAAGGCGGTGGCTTCGGCGCAGACAATGCGGATGGGGCAGCGGTTGCGGCCGGCAAGCTGCCAGCGGGTGGCGTTTTTCTGGGCGATGGCGGCGAGGTCGGGGTGGAGTTCGACGCCGATGACCTCGCGGAAGGGGAACTCGGAGGCGAGCAGGAGGGCGCGGCCCATGCCTGCGCCGAAGTCGATGAAGGAGTATTCGCTGAGCTTGCCGGGGAGTCGCATGGGCCGCCAGGTGGCGACGAGTTCGCGGAGGACCGAGGGGGCGATGCCGAAGTAGGCGGTGGAGTGGGCGTCGTGGAGGTGGCCGGTGACGAGATGGCGGCCAGCGACGAGGCCGCTGGTCTGGACGTGGTGCTCAATGTCAAAGGGGTGCCGCAGGAAGCCGTCTTTCACGGTGAGGCCGGGAAGGGACTTTTTGCGGGGCATGGGAGAGCCTTTGAGTGGTCAGTGAACAGTGGTCAGTGGTCAGGGGCGGAGTTAGAGTTCGCCGGCCATGACTTCGGGGGCGACGGTGCGGAATTCGAGGACCTGGGAGGTGGCGCTGGGGTTGGCGGCGAGCCACTCGGCGGCGCGGACTGCGCCCTCGGCGAAGCCGCGGCGGTTGCTGGCGTCGTGGGTGAGGGTGATGGTGTCTGCGGGGCTGGTGGCGGTGACGACGTGGAGGCCGCTGGCGTCGCCGACGCGGTGGGACTCGACAGGGACGGTGATGCCGGGCTGGGCCGCTTCGAGGATTCCTTTGAGGCTGAGGGCGGTGCCGGAGGGGGCGTCGAGCTTGGTGGTGTGGTGGGTTTCCGAGATGGAGAAGTTGTAGCCCTGGAGGCGGCCGAGGGCGGCGGTGAGCTGGAAGAACTTCTGCACCCCGATGGAGAAGTTGGAGCCCCAGAGGAGCGCGCCGGTGTGGCGCTGGGCGAGGGCGGTGATTTCCGGCAGGTGCTGGTACCAGCCGGTGGTGCCGACGACGATGCGGGCGTTGTTGGCGAGGCAGGCGCGGATGTTTTCGAGGGCGGCTGCGGGGGCGGTGAAGTCGATGACGACGTCGATGAGGGCGAGCGTGGGTGCGGTGAGGGCGCTGGCGTGCTCGTTTTCGTTGATGTCGAGGGTGCGGACGGAGTGTCCGCGTTCGCGTGCGACCTGGGCGACGAGGGAGCCGGTTTTGCCGGTGCCGAGGATGAGGATGTTCATGGGGGGCTCCAGGGACGTAGGACTAGGGACGTAGGGACTGGGGACTGGATCGAGCTGCGCTCGATGGTGGTTCCTGAGTGGTTGAGGTCGGGGGCGGGGTGGTTCCCGAATCTCCAGGCAAAAGACGCCTGGAGATGTGGGGCACCCGGCATTTGTTCTTTTCCCCTGGCCGGAAAGACAACGACAGGGGAGAGTGGTGGTTCCCGACCATCTGGCAAAGTGCGCCGGATGGATGGGACCCCGGGGTTGCTATACGGTGGAAGCGGGTTTGCGGGCTTCGACGTCGAAGATGGTGGGGTCGGGGTTTTGGAAGAAGGCGGCGTGGAGGGAGCGTACGGCTTCGTCGGCGTCGGATTCTTCGATCATGAAGCTCATGTTGATTTCGCTTGCGCCCTGGGAGATCATGCGGACGTTGATGTGGCGGACGGCGTTGAAGACCTGAGCGGCCATGCCGTTTTTGCCGCGGATGTCTTCGCCGACCAGGCAGATGAGGGCTTTCTGGCCCTCGTATTTGACGTCGGCGACCTTGCCGAGGTCTTCCGCGATGGCGGGGAGCTTGTCGGTGGAGTCGACGGTGAGGGAGACGGAGACCTCAGAGGTGGAGACCATATCGACGGCGAGCTGGTGCTTGTCGAAGATGTCGAAGATGGACTTGAGGTAGCCGTGGGTCATCAACATGCGGCTGGCGACGACGTCGATGATGGAGAGCTTTTTCTTGACCGCGATGCACTTGAAGGGGCTGGAGCATGGCGGGGCAAGCGAGGTGATGCGGGTGCCTTCGTTGGTGGGGTTGCGGCTGTTGAGGACGAGCACCGGGATGTTTTTGCTGACGGCGGGCAAGATGGTGGCCGGGTGGAGGACCTTGGCGCCGAAGTAGGCGAGCTCGGCGGCCTCTTCAAAGCTGACGACTTTGACGCGGAGAGCGTCGGGGCAGACGCGGGGGTCGGTTGTCATGATGCCGTTGACGTCGGTCCAGATTTCGATGGCTTCGGCGTTGAGGGCTCCGCCGACGAGCGCGCCGGTGAAGTCGGAGCCGCCGCGGCCGAGGGTGGTGGTGATGCCGGCCTCGTTGGAGCCGATGAAGCCGCCCATGACGGGGACCTTGCCGGCCTGGACGAGGGGCAGGACGATTTCGTTGCAGCGGAGCTCGATGAGTTCGCTGAGGGGGACGGCCTTCTGGTACTGCGAATCGGTGAGGATGACCTGGCGGGAGTCCACGTGTGCGCCGTTGAGGCCGCGCTCCTGGAAGGCCTGGGCGATCATGGCGCTGGAGAGGCGCTCGCCGTAGCTGACGATGAGGTCGGAGATGCGGGGGGTGAGCTCGAGGATGGCGGCGAGGCCGCGGAGGACTTCATCGAGGCAGTCGAACTCGTGGTCGATGTGGTTCTGGATAGCGGCGGGGGATTTGAGGAGTGCGGCCGCGGTGTCCTTGTGACGGCTGCGGAGGCGGGAGCTGATGGCGAGTGCTCCGGTGCGGTCTCCGCGGCTGGCAGCTGCGGCGCAGGCCAGAAGCTGGTCGGTGACCTTGGACATGGCGGAGACAACGACGACGGGGTTTTTGCCGTTGGCAACGCGACCGGCGACGATTGCCGCGGTGCGCTCAATGGCGGCCTGGTCTTCAACCGAGGTACCGCCAAACTTCATCACAACCAGACTCATTGCTCGATCCTAATTCCGTTGGGCGGCGCGTGGCTGGTGCCGGCGCTGCGATGAATGGGCGGCAGCGGTGAATCTGCTGCCGCCGGATGGGCTGCCCGGCGAGCGGGCTAGAGCTTGCCGAGCGAGTGGAGCAGCTCGGCATTGAGGATGGTGGCGCCAGCAGCGCCACGGACGGTGTTGTGGCTGAGGACGACGAACTTCCAGTCGAGGAGGTTGCAGGGGCGTAGGCGGCCGACGGTGGCGGACATGCCGTTGCCCCGGTTGCGGTCGAGACGGGGCTGGGGGCGATCGGGTTCGGGCGCGTAGTAAACAGGCTGCTCGGGAGCGAAGGGCAGGCCTTTGCCGGCGAGCGGGCGGAAGTTCTGCCAGGCGTCGAGGATTTGCTCGCGGGTGGCGGGCTTGCGCAGCTTGACGGAGAGGCAGACGGTGTGGCCGTCGAGGACGGGCACGCGGTTGCAGCTTGCGGACATTCGGGCCTGAAGGGGGGCGATGGCGTTGTCCTGGAAGGAGCCGAGGAGCTTGAGGGCTTCGGCCTCCATCTTTTCCTCTTCGGTGGCGATGTAGGGGACGACGTTGTCGAAGATGTCCATGGAGGCGACGCCGGGGTAGCCTGCGCCGGAGACGGCCTGCATGGAAGTGGCGAAGATCTGCTCGACGCCGAAGAGCTGGTCCAGCGGCTTGAGCGCGAGGACGGGGCCCATGACGGTGCAGTTGGAGTTGGCGACGATGTAGCCGCCGGAGGATTTGCGCCAGGACTGCTGCTCGAGGAGATCGAGGTGGTCGGCATTGACCTCAGGGAGGACAAGGGGGACGTCGGGAGCCATGCGGAAGGCGCTGGAGTTGGAGACGACGGCGTGGCCGGCAGAGGCGAAGGCGGGCTCCATATCGCGGGCGATGGCGGTGTCAACGGAGGCGAAGATGACGTGGGGCGCGCCCTCGGGAGTGGCGGGGGCGACGGTCATGGCGGCGATGCGCTCAGGGCAGGGGGTGTCGAGGCGCCATTTGGCGGCTTCGGCATAGGTTTTGCCCGCGGAGCGGTCGCTGGCGGCGAGCCAGGTGATGCGGAACCAGGGGTGGTTTTCAAGCAACTGGATGTATCGCTGTCCGACCATGCCGGTTGCGCCCAGAATGCCGACTTCAATGGGATAGATTTGCTGGTTTTGCATAGTTTTTAACTCTCCAGTGTACAGGAGCGGGAGGGGAAGGAGGCGAGGATGGGGACGATGCGGGGCGGGAATTGAACCGGAGAAGTGAAGAGCGGCGGGGAGGCAGCCGATAAGGCGGGCAGGGCGGAGGTGTGCGGGGATGGCGGTGTGGCGGCAAGGCGGCGGGGAGGGCGAAGCGGGCGCGGAACGGCGCGCGCTGGGCCTGCTGCTGGAGGGCGCGGCACTGAATGTGGTGCAGATTGAGGAAGAGAGCTATCGGCGGCTGCGGAGCGGGATGCTGAGGGTTTCGCTGCGGATGGGGGAGCCGCAGGCGGAAGGGGAGCTGCTGAAGGATATTGGGCTGGCGGTGCGGGAGCTGGAGGGGTACCGGAGCGAGACGGAGGCGGCGCTGGAGGCCAGGCGGCGGGAGTGGCGGCTGATGATTGTGGGGCTGATGGATATGCTGGCGGGGTATGTGGGGGTGGACAAGCAGGCTCCGCTGTGGCGGGTGCTGAACCGGGAGCTGACGGAGGCGGCGAAGGCGGAGGAGATTCAGCGGGTGCGGGAGAAGGTGCTGCGGCTGTTCCAGGCGCGGCAGGATGATGCGCGGGCGCGGCAGGCGGCAGAGCGCGAGGAGCAGGACCGATCCACGGCGAATCACAATGCGGCGGGATTGCGGGGCGGCGGCGCGGCGATGGAACAGGTGCAGAGCATGATTGACAACCATCGGCCGGGGTATGTGGCGATTTTTCGGCTGAGTTGCCTGGATGTGGTGGGGTCGCGATTTGGGCCGGATGGGATTGAAGATTGCAAGATGGCGGTCTCGGCGTTCCTGGCGAACAGCATGAACGACGGGGACACGATTTACCACTGGAGCGAATCGGCACTGATGGGGGTGTGCGAGACGAAGCTGCGGCAGGAGATGGTGATGGCGGAGCTGAACCGGATTTTGGCGCATAACCGGGATTTCACGATCAAGGTGGGCGACCGAACGATCATGCTGCGAATTCCGGTGGAGTTGCAGGTGTTTCCGGTAAGCCAGTTTGGGAGCGCGGACGAGCTGAACAAGCTGGGCGATGGGCCTGGAGTGGAAGTGCCGAGAGGACGGAAGACGGTATGAGCGAAGAGAGCAGGAAGACAGAGATGGACGCGGTGTGGGCCATGGACATTCACAAGTTGCCGGTGGCGTATGTGGAAGTGGATGTGGAGGGGAGGATTCGGCAGGTGAATGCAGAGGGCTGCCGGATGGTTGGGCTGCCGGCGGAGGTGCTGGTGGGGCAACTGGTGTGGGAGTTTCTGTCCTCAGGAGACAAGGCGACGAGCCAAAGGGATTTTTTTGAGGCATTGCGGTCGGAGGAGGCACCGGTGGTGGTGCGGCGGAGCGTGTACCGGGCGTTTGGGGCATATTTGACGCATGAGCTGCACAGGGGGGTGCTGCGGGATGAGGCTGGAGTGGCAACGGGAATGGGGCTGGTGGTGATTGATGTGAGCGATGCGGAGATGGCGCAGCGGGAGGCGCTGCAGCGGGTGGAGTGGCTGGAGGGGGCGCTGGATGCGATTCCGCAGGCGGTGGTGGTGAGCGACGCGCTGGGGTTTGTGCGGACGATGAATGCGGCGGCGGAGCGGCTGACGGGCTGGGGCGCGAAGGAACTGATGGGGCGGCAACTGGAGGACGGGCTGCGGATTGTGAATGCGGTGAGCCGATGCGGGCGGGCGCTGGATTTTTGCGCAACGATGGAGGAGCCGTGGAATGGGGATGTGGAGATGGAGACGCGGGATGGGGAGCGGGTGGCGGTGTGGTTGAGCGCGTCGCCGGTGGTGGAGCGGGAGAGCGGCTATGTGAACGGAGTGGTGACGGTGCTGGGCGCGCCCCGGGCCCGACGGACGGTGCGCGCGGGGGCTGCTGCGGACTGAAGTGCTACTTGCGGCGGCCGTGCTCGCGGCCGGGTTCGCGGGATGTGAGCAACTGTTCCAGCTCTTCCTTGAACTCGCGGACATCCTTGAAATCGCGATAGACGCTGGCGAAGCGGATGTAGGCGACGGTATCGAGGAGCTTGAGGTTTTCCATGATGAGCTCGCCGATTTCCGTGGTGGTGCGCTCGCGGTCGGCGGCGTCCATGAGGTAAGCCTCAGTGGCGTCGACGACGGCTTCAAGCTTGCTGGAGGAGACGGGGCGTTTTTCGCAGGCGCGGAGGAGGCCGGCGAGGACCTTGTGGCGCTCGAACTTCTCGCGGCGGCCATCTTTCTTGACGACCATGTAGGGGATTTCGTCGATGCGCTCGTAGGTGGTGAAGCGGCGCAGGCATTTCTCGCACTCGCGACGGCGGCGGATTGAGTCCGCTTCTTTTGACTCGCGGCTGTCGACGACGCGGTCCTGGGCGAAACCACAAAAGGGGCACTTCATGGAAACAGTTTACAGGGGTTAGGGGTGAGTCGTGAGTGGTCAGTGGTCAGTGGTCAGTGGTCAGTGGTTAGCGAGTTGGCGCGCTGCGCGCGTAGCGGGTTCGCAAGTTAGCTGGGGCGATTGAGGTGGGGGTGGGGTCATGCAGGGTCGGTATTGTCGAGTTCGACCTCGGCGACTTCGGCGGCGTGTTCGCTTTCCTGGGCCATGGAGCGGAGGCTGATGTTCTCAAACTGGGCCCAGATGAGGCCGACGGGGGCGACGGAGAGGAAGGTGACGATGAGCAGGGTGGCGGCGCAGGCGGTGGCGGGCTCCTGTGTGGCGCCAAGGCCTACGAGGGTGGCGGCGACTGCGCCGATTTGAGTGAACCAGCCGAGGACGGGGAGCTGGAAGATGCTTGCGCCGCCCGATGCGCCGAGGAGGATGACGCACTGGGCCAGACTCATGGAGCCGAGCAGGGAACTGGTGGGGCGGAAGGCCCAGGCTGTCTCAAGGTAGGCGAGGGTGATGAGCGCCCACATGGTGAGGGAGATGGCGAGGGTGACGGCGGCGTCGGCCGGGGTGCGGAGGACGCTGAGGCCGAGGCGGAAGCTGTGGATTTTGGCTTCGACGGAGTGGGCGAGGCCTTTGGAGGCGTAGCGGAGGGGGAACTTGAGGAGGCGATCGACGCGGCCGCCGGCGAGGCGGAGTTCGATGAGGAAGAGCGCGCCGCAGACGGTGAGGGCGAGGATGATGAGGCTGGTTTTGAAGACGGCGGCCTGATGGGGCAGGGAGCCCTGGGGCGCATCGAAGACGATGACGGAGGAGAAGATGAGCGCCATGGCGCCGGCGTCAAAAAGGCGCTCGACGATGTAGGTGGCGATTTGGGAGCTGATGGGGAGACCGGTTTTGCGGGAGACGAGGTAGGGGCGGATGAAGTCGGCCACGCGGCCGATGAGGGCGACGGCGGTGAAGCCGATGACCTGGGTTCCGAGGAGGGAGAGAGGCGGCACCTTTTTGACGTGGCGGATGAGGAAGGCCCAGCGGATGGCGCGGAGTACGTAGGCGAAGTAGATGCAGGCAACGCCGATGGCGATGTGCTGCCAGCCGGCCTGGCGGAACTGGTCGGCGAAGGCGTGGAAATCAAAGGGGTGCTGGTGCTGCGCGTAGACGGCCAGGGTGACGAGTGCTGCCAGAAAGACGAGGCCGAGGATGAGTTGTTTGGGCTTCAAAACGTACTCCGTGCAGTTACCTGGTGCCGGTGAGGTTGGCCAGGGCGAGGGACTGATTCTGCTTTTCGCGCCGGGCGACGCGACGGTTGAATTCGTGGATGACGCGGGCGACGTATGCGCGGGTTTCGCGGTAAGGGGGGATGCCGTGGTAGCGGTCCACGGCCTGGGGGCCGGCGTTGTAGGCGGCGAGGGCGAGGGAGAGGTTGTCGTGGTAGCGGGTGAGGAGCTGGTCAAGATAGGCCGCGCCGCCCTGGACGTTTTGGGAGGGCTGGAAGCTGTCTTGGACGCCGAGCTGGTGGGCGGTGCCGGGCATGAGTTGCATGAGGCCCTGGGCTCCGGCGCGGGAGACGGCGCGGGGCTGGCCGGCGCTTTCGGCCTTGACGACGGAGGCGAGGAGATCCTGGTCGATGTTGTGGCGGGTGCCGGCGGAGGAGAGGATTTCGTGGAGGTCGGTGGGGGTGAGGCGATCGGCCTGGGGTGTGGCGGCGGGTGCTGGAGGGACGGGCTGGGCTTCCGGAGCTGTGGGGGGAAGGGGCTCGATGGACTGGATGGATTCCGGGGCGAGCTCGATGTAGTCGGTGGTGCTGGGAGAGAGGAAGGCGCGGATGCGGCCGGAGACGGTGGTGTGGTGGTCGCAGACAATGTCAAAGCCATTGGCGAGCCACAGACGCTCGGCCGCCTGGCAGGGGAGCGCGAGGCTGAGGGCGATGGCGGCGGCGATGGTGCGAGGCTGGGGCATGGTTACGCTTCGAGGGTAGCAGAGGATTGTGCGGGAAGGGAGGCGATGGCGAGTTCGAGCATGGTGGCGACACCGTCTTCATCGTTGGTGGGGGCGATGAGCCAGTTTCGTTCGGAAGCTAGGGCGTGGAGTTCGGGGGTGGCGTTGCCCATGAGGACGCCGGTGCCGGCCCAGTCGAGCATGGTGACGTCGTTCCAGTTGTCGCCGATGGCCATGGTTTGGGCTTGGGGGATGCCGAGGCGGTTGGCGAGGCGCTGGAGAGCTGAGCTTTTGGAGACGTCGCGGGGGAGGAGATCGAGGATGGAGAGGTCGTGGCCGGGATAGGCGGTGCGGACGACATCGAACTGGTCGGCGAGGGGCGAGGCGGCAAGGAGACGTTCGGCTTCAGCCATCTCGCGGAGGGTTCCGGCGGACATGCCCTGGATGATGGCGACGTCGTCGCCGAGGGCATCCTCGATGGGTTTGACGGCGATGATGGAGCGGCGATTGGCTTCGACCCACTTGGAGAGGCGGCCGCGGGCAATGCCCATGTCTTCAACGATGAGGTCGGGGCCGGTGCTTTTGTCGAGGGTGAAGACCAGCATTCCGGTGCCGCGGAGGATGCGGGCGAACTCGCGGGCGAGGGAGGGGGCGAGGTGTTCGAAGTCGATGCGGGTGCCGGAGAAGGTGCGGGTGACTGCGCCGTTGGAGGTGATCATGGGGGTGTCAGGATGGAGGCCGACGCGGTCGAGGAGAGGCGCGGTGAAGGCCTGGCGGCGGCCGGTGGCGATGGCGACAGTGATGCCGGCCTGCTGCGCGGCGAGCAGGGCGCGCTGGTTGCGCGGGCTGACGGTGGTGGAGAAATCGGGGAGCAGGGTGCCATCCATATCGATAGCAACAAGACGCACGGGGTGGGGAAGTTGCGCAGGGAGCTTGCCGGAAGGATGGGCCAGGGAAGAAGGCATATACCCTCAGTTTACCTGTTCCGGTGTTTCCGGGAGATTACGGGAGTGTTTGGGGATGGGGGCGGTGGTATTTTTGAGGAATGAAGCGGATGTGTTCCCAGTGCCATGCCGAGGTTGCCGAGGGGGTGACAGGCGCGAGTTG
>Ga0316224_1004680_pt1 | contig 10190 bp, 8 predicted proteins | sample TBH18013metaG_FD_206254 | JGI IMG/M metagenome (GOLD analysis project Ga0316224, IMG submission 206254) | Freshwater microbial communities from Trout Bog Lake, Wisconsin, USA - TBH18013 | ecosystem: Environmental > Aquatic > Freshwater > Lake > Hypolimnion/Profundal zone | place: USA: Wisconsin...
AACGCTTAGGTTTTGTCGATACTAGAGGGACATTATTTTTTGAAATAGAGCGGATTTTAGCCCAAAAAAAGCCTTATGGATTTATCCTTGAAAATGTTGAAGGCCTCGTCAAACATGATCTTGAATATAAGCAAGACAAGGTAGGCAGGACGCTAAAGATTATTTTAGATAAGTTGGAATTGCTTGGTTATCGGGTTAGTTGGAGTGTGCTGAATGCAGCCGATTTTGGCCTGCCCCAAGAACGTAAAAGGGTTTTTATGGTCGGTTCGTTAAATGGCAAAGTAAATTTAAGTAATTTTACGGTAAAGAGCAATAAAATTAAAGATATACTAGAAAATGGCTTGCCGCCCATGCAAAGCAAGTTTGCCGATTTGCTATTGGCGCACTTTTCAATTGAGCATTTGTACGGCAAATCTATCAAGGACAAGCGTGGTGGTGGTGATAATATCCATAGTTGGGATATTGAATTTAAAGGTAGTGTTACAGAAGAGCAAATCATATTATTGAACAAATTGTTTAAGGAACGGAGAAAAAAACACTGGTCTGCAGAAATTGGCATTGCTTGGATGGATGGCATCCCGCTTACGGTTGAACAAATCCGAACATTTCATGATTCGCCAAATTTAGAAGCCATGTTGGATGATTTAGTGGTTAAAAAGTATCTAAAATTCGAGCATCCGAAAAAATTGGTCACTGAAAACACCTTGTTTGGTGTGAAAACATACCGTCTCGAAAATAAATTGCTAAAACCTGGCTACAACATTGTTTCGGGTAAGTTAAGCTATGAAATCAATAAGGTGCTAGACCCTAACGGAGTTGCACCAACGTTGGTTGCCACCGATATGGCCCGTTTGGTGGTGCCGGACGGAAATAACCTAAGGAGAATGACGCTCCGCGAAGGCTTACGGCTGTTTGGCTTTCCCGAGTGGTATAAAATGCCGGTCAATGATAATAACGGCTTTGATTTGCTAGGTAATACGGTCGCTGTTAATGTGGTTACGGCGGTCGCTGAAAGATTGGCAGAGACTTATATTTCTTCCCAGTCAAGTGGAGCTAAAAACGATCAGGTCAAATCCTTGCCTGTCGCCGCTGTGTAGCCTTTGATCACATTTCTCAACCAAGTGCTTGTGATTGAATCCCTTTCTGTTCTTGTCCACTGTCTTTGGTTGGCATCAAAAGCATGAAGGAATTCAAGGGCAGAATTGAATGGCTTATAGGTTGTCCTTTCTTTGTTGTACCACTTGACTGGTCTAATATTAACTACTTCGCCTTGTTTGACTTGGCATTTTAGTGGCCAGTCTTCGCTTGGGCCTGTAATTTCCCAGACTTTCTTAAGCCAAACATCGGCGATTTCAAGACTATTGCCTGACATTTTGTAAGCTATTATCAGGTAATTGGAATCAAGTCGGTAAGGGTGTGCTAAAACAGACCTTCGGTAAGACATAAAATTTGCAACATCAAAGTTTGCCGATTTTGAGTAATCAAAAGTCTTTACCTCTAATAAACCCGCCTTGGGATTATCTACATCAAGCAGAAAATCAGGAAAATCTTGGCTATGAGAGGGTTGTCCAAATTCTAACGATTGGGCAATCATCCAAGCTTTTAACCATTCTTGAATTAAATTGCCTATTGTGTCCTTGGTTTCAATTTCTACCGTAATATCCTTGAGTGTAAAAGATATTTTTCCCTTTTGGCCTACTAGGGCATAGTCAGTGACCAGTATTTTATAAAGTTGCTCGGCAGTTATTTTCATCGGGTCGTAGAAAGTGGTTCTCTAGTGTAAATGGACTGCAATGGCAAGCTATAAAGTGGCTTTAGTTTATTACGTAAAGTCTTCCGGCAGCTGCTGGTGCCAGCCGGTTGTCTGTTGATAGCGGTGGGCGACATTTAACAGCCTAGCTTCCTGAAAATAATTGCCAATGATTTGTAGGCCAGCGGGCAAGCCGTTGATGAAACCAGCCGGTATGGACAGTGCAGGTAGGCCGGCCAGATTGATGGCGATGGTGTAAATGTCGGCAAGATACATTTCAATAGGGTCGGCCAGTTTTTCGCCGATGCCAAACGCGGGTGTAGGCGTGACCGGACTCATGATAACGTCCACTTCGCTGAGAGCCTTGCTAAAATCTTCACTAATCAGGCGGCGCACTTTTTGCGCTTTCAGGTAGTAGGCATCGTAATAGCCCGCTGACAATGCATAAGTGCCCATTAGGATGCGGCGTTTGACTTCTTTGCCAAAAGCTTCACCGCGTGAGCGCACATACAGGTCGGTCAAGTCTTGTGGATGTTGGCAGCGGTAGCCAAAACGCACGCCGTCAAAGCGTGATAAGTTAGCGGAGCATTCCGCTGATGCAATGACATAATAGGCAGGAATTGCCAGCTTAAGGTTGGGCATGGACACTTCTTGAGTAGTTGCGCCTAACTTTCTGTATTCGGCTATGGCTGTTTCCAATACGGTGGCCATGTCTGCATTCAGACCTTCGGCAAAGAACTCTTTGGGCAAGCCAATGGTAAGTCCTTGCAAGGGTTGGTTGATGTCGGCCAAATAATCAGCTACCGGTTCATCGGCACTGGTGGAATCCTTGGGGTCGAAACCGGCCATAGCCTGTAATAGGATGGCGGTGTCTTCAGCGCTTCGGGCCATAGGCCCGGCTTGGTCGAGGCTGGATGCGTAAGCAATCATGCCGTAACGGGATATGCGTCCGTAGGTGGGTTTTAAGCCGGTGATGCCGCAGAGCGCCGATGGTTGGCGGATAGACCCGCCGGTATCTGTTCCGGTGGCATAAGCGGCCAATTGTGCAGCCACTGCAACCGCTGAGCCCCCAGAGGAGCCGCCTGGTACTTTGCTGGTGTCCCAGGGGTTTTTGGCGGCCCCATAAAAGCTGGTTTCATTGGATGAACCCATGGCAAACTCGTCCATGTTCAGTTTGCCCAGCATGACCGCACCGGCTTGGTTAAGCTTATCAACTACCGTGGCGTTGTAGGGTGCAATAAAGTTGTCGAGCATTTTTGAAGCGCAACTGGTTTTGACCCCTTGGGTACAAAAAATGTCTTTGTGTGCCATGGGGATGCCGGTCAACAGATCAGCTGTACCGGCGGCAATTTTGATGTCAGCCTGTTGTGCTGCTTGTAGTGCTTGCTGGTCGGTGACGGTGATATAGGCGTTGAGTTCGGGGTAGCGTTTGATGCGGTCTAAGAAGTGTTGGGTCAGTTCAACGCTGGAAAATTGCCCCGAACGCAGTCCGTGGGCTAATTGGCTAATGGTTTGGGTGTGCATGCTAATGGATTCCCTTTACTCAATGACTTTAGGGACGAGATAAAGCCCGTCTTGTGTTTGCGGGGCAATGGCTTGGAAGTGGTCACGCTGGTTTTGTTCGGTGACCACGTCCGGCCGCAAGCGTTGGCATTGGTCTAGGGGGTGTGCCATGGGTTTGGTGCCCGTAGTGTCCAATGCTTCCATCTGCGCCATTAACGCTAACAGTCCGGATAGGTCTTGCGCATAACTGCCAATATCTTCATTTTCGATTCCCAATCGCGCCAAGTGCGCGATTTTATTGACATCATTTGCCGATAACGACATTTTTTACTCCATGGAAAGCAAACTGATATAAATATGATACTTTATATCTTGCCCAAATACCCGCTTGATTGATAAAGTAACAATATTTTTTCTTCCATAGGACACAGGTAATAATGTTCAAACGAATTCGCGGCCTTTTCTCAAATGATCTCTCGATAGATTTAGGGACCGCCAATACCTTGATATACATTCCCGGACAAGGAATTGTCCTTAACGAGCCTTCGGTCGTCGCAATCAAAGAGGACAAGGTACGCGGTCAAAAGAGCATTGCCGCTGTGGGGATTGAGGCCAAACGGATGTTAGGGAGGACACCAGGCAATATCACCGCAATTAGGCCGCTAAAAGATGGTGTCATTGCTGACTTTGCCGTAACTGAACGCATGTTGCGTTTTTTTATTGAAAAAGTTCATAAAAACAAGATGCTACGACCTAGTCCACGGATACTGATTTGTGTGCCTTGCGGTTCCACGCAAGTGGAGCGTCGGGCCATCCGTGAGTCGGCGGCAATGGCTGGGGCAAGGGAGGTGTATCTGATTGAGGAACCCATGTCCGCCGCTATTGGGGCGGGCTTGCCAGTTGATGAGGCGTGCGGGTCGATGGTGCTGGATATCGGTGGAGGCACTTCCGAGGTGGCTGTCATTTCCATTAATGGCATTGTGTATTCCAATTCGGTGCGCATTGGTGGCGACCGTTTTGATGAGGCCATCATCAATTATGTGCGCCGTAATTATGGCACGCTCATTGGTGAAGCCACCGCCGAACGTATCAAGCTGGAAATTGGCACGGCTTATCCGGGTAGCGAGGTTAAAGAGATTGAGGTGAATGGTCGTAATCTTGCTGAGGGGGTGCCCCGTAGTTTTGCCTTGAACAGCAACGAAATCCTTGAGGCGTTGCAAGAGCCATTATCGGGTATTGTCGGTACAGTCAAAATGGCTTTGGAACAAACCCCACCCGAGTTGGGTTCTGACGTTGCCAATCGGGGCATTTATCTGACGGGTGGCGGAGCATTGCTTAAGGACATTGACCGCCTGATCGCCGAAGAAACTGGCTTGCCGGTTTACATTGCCGACGATCCGTTGACCTGTGTGGCGCGTGGCGGCGGTATGGTGCTGGAGCGTTTGGACAAAAAAAGCCTCTCCACATTTTCGCTGGAATAAAAATCTTCTAGTGCTGTAAATTATGCCACCTAGGCTTGCTAGGCCACTTGATTATTTAATTGCATGGATGCAATAGGTAATTTTTTTGAGCGGTGTGGAATCCTGAATAAACTATTGGGAAATAGTGGCTGGGGATATCAATCGAGGAGTTGTACTATTAAACTGTTATTTGCCACTGGCCCTTCCATTAACACCCGTCTGCTTGTGGCTGTCATCACCTCTATCGCGTTGTTGGTCACCGAGCATAATAACCAACAACTGGATAAGTTGCGCTCGTTTTTATCATTTGTAGTCGATCCGCTTAAATATTTGGTCAGTGTGCCTACTAATTTGCTGCAAAATGCTTCCGATACCATCAGAACCTATGCGTCTTTGAAAGAAGAGAACCAGAAACTGCACGAAAGCCAATTGATCCATCAAACACGTTTGTTAAAACTGGAAGCGCTGGAGAAAGAAAATATCCGTCTTAGGGCCTTGTTGGACAATTCTTTTAAATTGGGCGAACAAGTGCTGGTGGCAGAGATTTTATCGGTTAAGGCGGCTCCTTTTGAGCACATTGTCACTGTCAATAAGGGCACCCGTTTTGGTGTCCATCCCCAGCAACCAGTATTGGATGCCAACGGAGTGGTTGGACAAGTGTTCAGGTCGCAACCGTTGACGGCTGATATTATGCTGATCACTGACCTTAACCACGCCATTCCTGTGGAAGTCAACCGCAACGGATTGCTGACCATTGCTGTTGGCAGCGGCAACCTTAACCAACTGATTTTGCCTTATTTGCCCAATAACGCCGACATTCATCCGGGTGACTTGCTGATCACATCGGGTTTGGGCGGTACTTTTCCACAAGGTTATCCGGTTGCCGTGGTCGATCAGTTCACCTCGCAGCCCAACAAACCCTTTGCCAGCATCACCGCCACCCCCAAGGCCCAGCTTGACCGTAACCGTGAGCTGATGATTGTCTGGAGCAATGCCGCCCCGATACCGCTGACGGGTAAACCCGCAAACGAAACTACAGAAGAAAAACAACATGCCCAACCATGATTTCTACGGCCCAGGCCGCATTATTATGACAATTGTGGCGGCTATGTGCCTGAGAATAGCCCCTTGGCCTGCTGCTGTCGTGCCGTTCAACCCCGACTGGGTATTGCTGGTGTTGATTTACTGGGGGCTTACCCTTCCTGAGCGGGTCGGTATTTTTCATGCCTGGTTTTTTGGCCTGCTGACGGATGTGCTGACTGGCAGGTTATTGGGCCAATACGCCTTGGCGTATTCGCTGGTGATCTATATTTGCTTGAAATTACATAAGCGTTTACGGCAGTTTCCCCTGTTGCAACAAGAGTTGTTCATTTTTTTCTGCTTGTTGCTGTCACAATTGTTACTTTTTTTGATTAAGAATTTGCAAAATCCAGCGCAACTTCATGCCGCATTCTGGATACCTGTGTTTACCGGCACACTGTTCTGGCCGGTGGTCTATTTTGCCCTGCGTTTTGTCAATTTGGCCCGAAGCTTGAAATGATGCTGAACATCCAGTCGTATCCCCATCATGTCCAATAGCTTTAATATCAAAAATAACGTCTTTGAAAATCGGCTATTCCTTAACCGCATTGTCGCCGCTTTTATAACCATTATTGTATTGGCGTCAGGCTTGGTGGTGCGTCTGGTTTATTTGCAGGTCGTCGGTCACGAGCATTATGCTTCACTTGCCAAAGACAACAGTATAAAAATTGTGCCGCTGGTGCCTACGCGCGGCATGATTTACGACCGTAAAGGTAAGATATTGGCAGAAAACCGTTCTTCTTACAGCTTGGAATTGACTCCCGAACAAATGCCCGATGTCGATGGTACGCTGAAACGTCTGCAAAAGCTGCTCGATATTCCTGACGAGACGATAGAGACTTACCAGAAACAGCGTAGGCGTCAAAAGCAATTCACCAGTAGCCCTTTGCTGATCGGTTTGAACGAGCTGGAATTGGCAAAATTTGCTGTGGTTAGGCCATATTTTCCGGGCGTTGATATCCGTACCCGATTGGTCAGGCATTATCCTTACGGTGAAATCACTTCGCATGTGGTCGGTTATGTGGGGCGGATTAGCGAAACTGAACTAAAAGATTTGCCGGTGGCTGAATATCGGGGTTCCAGCCATATTGGCAAGCTGGGCATAGAAAGCTCGTACGAAAATGCTTTGCATGGCAAAACGGGTTATGCGGAAATAGAAACCAATGTCCAAGCAAGGCCATTGAACACGCTCAGCGAGACAATGGCTACGCCGGGGTCGGATTTGCACCTGACCTTGGACATAGATTTGCAAAAAACCGCCTATGATGCCTTGGAAAATTATAATGGTGCAGTGGTTGCCATCGATATCAAAACCGGCGGGGTGCTGGTGTTTGTCAGCCGTCCTGGGTTTGACCCCAACCCCTTTGTGGTGGGTATTGATAATGCCACCTACCAAAGCCTACAAAATTCTGATAACCAACCGCTATTTAATCGCGCATTGCGTGGCTTGTACCCGCCAGGCTCAACTGTGAAACCCTTTATTGCCTTGGCGGGGCTTGAATACAACACTATCAGCGCCCAGCAAAAGCTGTTTTGTCCGGGGTATTACCAATTGCCTGGGGCTAGCCATAAATACCGTGATTGGAAACGCGGCGGACACGGTTCGGTGAATTTAAACCAAGCCATTACAGAATCCTGTGATGTCTATTTTTATCGGCTGGCTTCCATGCTGGGCATTGACAATCTCCATGAGTTTTTACAGAAATTTGGTTTTGGCGAAAAGACAGGCATTGATTTGCTGGGCGAAAAAAGCGGTATTTTGCCTTCGCGCGAATGGAAGCAGCAGCAAAAAAACCGTGCTTGGTATCCGGGCGACACCTTAATCACCGGCATTGGCCAAGGTTACCACCAAGTGACCCCTTTGCAGCTAGCCCGCGCTACTGCGACGCTCGCCAATCGAGGCAATATCGTCACCCCGTTTTTGGTTGACCGGCTTGTCACTGCCCAAGTTAGCCAACCGGGGCCGGAAATTCACCAAGGTGTGATCCCGTTAAAGCCGGAAAACCTTAATAACGTTATCGAAGGTATGGTTAATGTGGTGCATAGTCAGCGCGGCACAGCTAAAGGCATCAATCGGGGTCTCAAGTACATTATTGCTGGCAAGACGGGTACCGCCCAGGTTATGGGCATCAAGCAAAACGCCCGTTATAACGAGAATGAAATAGATTTCAAATACCGTGACCATGCGCTGTTTATTGCTTTTGCACCTGCCGACAATCCGCAAATTGCCGTGGCGGTGATCGCGGAAAACGGCGGGCATGGCGGCTCGGTCGCTGCGCCAATAGCAGGTGCAGTTATCAAGCAATATCTGAGCGAACAGCCCTAGGAATGCCATGAAAACCGAAAATCGCCACGAACATTTTGAACCGCCCTCACTGCTGGGCAATTTGTTAAGAAGTTTGCATATTGATATCCCCCTGTTTATTGGCTTGGTATTGGCTGCTTTGCTCAGCTTTATAATTTTGTATAGTGCGGCGGGGCAAGAAATGGCGGTGTTATACCGCCAAGCTGCCCGTATTGGTTTGGCTTTTGCCTTAATGGCGGCCTTGGCGCACGTCAATCCCAACCAGTTTAAGCAATACTCCACTATTTTATTTAGCTTTGGCATCATATTGCTGCTTGCCGTATTGGTGATGGGCGAAATTGGCAAGGGCGCACAGCGTTGGCTGGACTTAGGTTTTTTTCGTTTCCAGCCATCGGAGATGATAAAGTTGACCACCCCCATGATGGTGGCAAGGTATTTATCAGAACACCGGTTGCCTCCCAAAACCGGGCAACTTTTGATTGCCTCCGGGTTGATTTTGTTGCCAACGTTGTTGATAGCCAAGCAGCCGGATTTGGGCACTGCTATTTTGGTCGCCAGTTCGGGTGCAGGGGTGTTATTTTTTGCCGGATTGTCATGGGCTTTCATTGCTGCCATTATTGCTGCCTTAGCTTCGTTGACCCCCATTATTTGGCATTTTATGCACGGTTACCAACGTGATCGGGTATTGACTTTTTTAAACCCAGAAGCTGACCCGCTAGGCCGCGGTTATCATATTATCCAATCGAAAATTGCCATTGGTTCCGGTGGTATTTATGGCAAGGGTTGGTTGGGCAGCACCCAGTCTGAATTGGAGTTTTTGCCGGAAAGTTCCACTGATTTTATTTTTGCCGTATTTGCTGAAGAATTTGGCTTATTTGGCTGTGTCGGCTTGTTGTTGCTGTATTTGTTGATTATTGCCCGCTGCTTGCATATCGCCAGTCAGGCTCAAGACACTTATTGCCGCTTATTGGCAAGCAGCTTGGCATTTACGTTTTTTGTCTATGTGTTTGTGAATATCGGTATGGTGATAGGGGTTTTGCCAGTGGTTGGGGTGCCGTTGCCTTTAATCAGTTACGGCGGCACTTCTATTGTCACTTTGCTGGCAGGATTCGGAATTTTGATGTCCATCCATACCCACAAAAAGCGTTTGTCACGCTAATGGGATACTTTTTTTATTTGACCATTGTATTTTGTTGTTGGGGAGTGATGGGCTGTACATCCGCCATAAAAAATAACCAAACGGTTTTTATAGCGGATATGACCGGTCGGCATCAATTTGACCCCGAGATTTTAAATGATTGGTTCGACCAAGTTGATATTAAGGATGACATCCTAAAAAAAATCGCCAAGCCCTCAGAAGCCTTGTCTTGGCATGAATACCGCAGTATTTTTTTGACCGCCCACCGAATTGATGAAGGGGTGCAGTTTTGGCAAGCCAACCAAGCTGCACTTGCCGCCGCCGAACAGCAATACGGCGTGCCAGCGGCCGTTATTGTGGCCATATTGGGTGTGGAGACCCGCTATGGGCGACATCCGGGCAAATACCGTGTCATTGATGCACTGGCTACGCTCGCTTTTGCCTACCCGCCACGCAGTGCATTTTTTCGTAGTGAATTGGAGCAATTTTTACTACTGTGCCGCGAACAAAACTTTGATCCGTTGGCGTTAAATGGTTCTTACGCGGGGGCAATGGGTATGCCGCAATTTATGCCCAGTAGTTTCCGCCATTATGCGGTTGATTTTGACTACGATCGGCGTAGCGATATTTGGCAAAACCCTGCCGATAGCATCGCCAGCATTGCCAATTACTTGGCGCTAAACCAATGGCAGCGGGGCGGGGTTGTAGCTGTGCCCCTGAGCAATCCAAGGCAATCAAGCCGCTACAAAAATAAATTAAGCCAAAACCTTAAGCCGGATTTGAAGGTGGCGGATTTGGCACTGCTTGATTTGCAACCCGCCGAACCGTTTCCGGCAGATGCCAATTTTAAGTTGTTGGCTTTTGCGGGTGTCGAGGGCGAACAGCTATGGGCCGGCATGGATAATTTTTATGTTATCACCCGTTATAACCACAGCCCGCTATACGCCTTGGCGG
>Ga0316224_1004682_pt1 | contig 10187 bp, 7 predicted proteins | sample TBH18013metaG_FD_206254 | JGI IMG/M metagenome (GOLD analysis project Ga0316224, IMG submission 206254) | Freshwater microbial communities from Trout Bog Lake, Wisconsin, USA - TBH18013 | ecosystem: Environmental > Aquatic > Freshwater > Lake > Hypolimnion/Profundal zone | place: USA: Wisconsin...
AACAATGAATAATGCATCCTAGACGCCCGCACGGAAGAGATGTACCGCACTGTTGATTCTGTTGGATTTAGCAGGGACCGATTGATCCTGTACGTCACATTTACGTCACAGCATTTCGGCGCCTCCATCGCCAACCAAAGACTGAGTGTCTCGCGCTTCCAACTCCATTGATTGCCTCCAGCAACCGCATTGTGGACCATGCTTCACTGCGGTACTCCACAAAGACAGTTGGGCCCGGAAGACTGGAGTGTAAGCCCAGATCAAACTCAGTAGCGAGGTCGCCCATGACAGCCACACTCCTGCGGTTCCCGGGACTGCCAATCGCATCCTGCGAGTTTCTCTACCACGGCACCCCCAGCACCACGCTTGCCGACATCTTCGGACGCCGTCCTGCTGGGGAAATCGATGCACCCAGCTACTGGGGTACCGCCCGCATGGCCGAGGCCTATGCACGGGACATGTGCACCGAGCTGGGTGGCCACCCCTGCATCATCAAGGTTCCCATGTCGCTGTTTGACCTGGGGGGCCTGGAGGTCGACGGGGACGCCGCGTCAGACCCGAAATGCCACGTCATCGGTCGGTCGGCGCGGGAGCTGGCGGCTGAGTTCGAGGGAACCCCCAAAACCTGGCGCGACTGCCTCCGAACCTACGAGTCGGTCGAGTACGGGCTGCCGATCGAGGTCGAGCGAGCCTGGGTTGAGCGCCGAGACAGGTGACAATCCCGTCCCACAACGATCTATCTGACCCGGGTCCTGCCCGGCAAGCTTCTCCAGATTTTAGTGCACACAAGCTCTTCGACGAAGGAAGAGTAAGGTATCGGAGGGAGTGTGCGATGCGAGCACAAAAGCCGAAGTGCCCGGAAGCCGTTCGGATTGTTCTCATCAGCGATACCCATGAGCTGCATCGCGAGATTGACGTTCCAGACGGCGACATCCTCATTCACGCTGGCGACTTCTCGATGATGAGTCGGAGTGCTGCAGCCATCCAAGACTTCGATGACTGGCTAGGGGAGCAGCCTCACCGGTTCAAGGTTGTCGTGCCCGGGAACCACGAGTTCGCGTTCGTGGACCCTGCTCGTCGGGGTCTGGTTGCGAATGCCCACCTGTTAATCAACGACAACATTGACGTCATGGGCCTCCGCATCTGGGGTTCGCCGACGACACAACTCCTGGGTGCTGCATTTGGTCGCCCTTCAGCATTGCAGCGAAGGGCTCTTTACTCCCAGATCCCCGCCGATACCGATGTACTGATCACTCATGGGGCGCCTTATGGCATCCTTGACCGGGCACCGGGAACCCCGCATCACGAGGGCTGTCGAGAACTGCTCGACGCTGTGGTCCGAGTCAAGCCGAAGCTCCATGTCTTCGGTCATGTTCACTCGTGCTACGGCCTCGCCGAAAACGATCACACAACCTTTGTCAACGCGGCATTGCTCGGCCGCGACGGCGGAATCGAGCAGCCTCCAGTGGTCCTCCAGATGCGCACAACATAAATGGAAGCTTAGGTACACAAATCGCATCGGTGCGGGAAGTACATGGTAGAGGGGGCATTTGCCCGATTGATGCGGGTGGGAGCCTATTGTTCTCGCCGACCGTAGCAGTCGATTGCGACGGCGGCAGAGTCCGCATCTGGAGCTCAAGATGAAAACCACCTTCGTACGCGACGGCAAGAGTCAAATCATCGGTAGCACGACCAGTGGGTTGCCGGGAGGCGGCGTTCTCGCCCGGGATCAATCTGGCAAGATATTGGGCCATTCCAGCGCCCTCTTCCACAACACGCGGGACGGTAACGGGCGTCTTGTCAGCCAAAACCAGGCCGACGTTAACCTGCTCTTCCGCAGGTAGATCAGTCAATTGGCGGCCAGATGCCCGCAAGTGCACTCGGCCGCCTCTTCCTCGACCTAGGTCAATGGAGTCGGGGATGGCATCTCTCAGTGCCACAAAGCGAGGGAGCATTTCGACTCACCCAGCTGCGGACACTCCCGACCGTTACCAGGAGCACAAATATGAGTCACACAGACTTTGCAGATATTGAGCTCGGCATCGTGGTCAACTTGGACACGCTCAAGGAAGTCCTCAAGACCCTCAGCATCGATGGCCGGCGTTGGTGGATTGCCAGCGATCCGGAGGACGCAGTGGAGTTCGGCTCCATCTCAATCGGCCACGGCGATCAAATGTGCACGGACCGGCTCAATACCCTGCACTTCCGCGTACCTGTGATCAGCTGCATCGTGCCAGAGTACAATCGGCCGCGGCTCGTCATCCTCTTCGACGCGGCTTACATCACGCCACTAGAACCCGGAGTATATGTGGAGGACGGGATAACGATGCACAACGGACTGGAGGACTTTCGCAGCTTCTTCCTGCCAGTCCGGAACGCGCTGGCTAAGCGCCTGCGAGGGTGAGCCGGCATGGTGCCATGAGCTAATCTTGGGACCGTCGAAGCGAAGAACCCCAATCAGATGGAGGCGCGAAAAGTGACAAAGCGGGAGATCATCTCACTGACAATGAGGGAATTCTGGAATGCGCCGGATATTGACGAGACGTTTCGCTTCGAGGATATCGACCCTTGTAATCCCACCGTCCTCGCGTTGGAAGACGCTCTGAAAAGCATTGCTGTTGATACTGACATCCTCACCTGCTCGGACTTCGGGAATCTTGCGGTCGCGTGTTGCGACACCTGCCACACCATGTATCCACATTTCGAGATGGCTTTGGTGTACCTGGCGGGAGGGGACGCCGCTTGGGTTTGCTGCGCAATCGATAGAGCGCTCCATCCAAAGCAGGCTCCCGAAGCAGATGACTCCTCACTCGTAGATCTTGAGGATGCGATTCGTCTACTGTCAATCAGCTATCGGGATGACAACCCTTAACCGTTTCGCACTGCGGGTCATCACTTTTCAGAAATTTGGTGGGAACAAGACGCTGCCTGGACAGGAGGTGGCACGCTCATCATCGGCTGGAGGGAGCGCAAGGGCTTCGGAGTCAAGCTAGCTACCCATTACTAAAGTCATGTTTATCAATTAATCATCGAAGGTGGTTACCTTTGACGAGTGAGCTGAATTGTGGCAAGGTTAGTTGGAGTTTTGGCAGAGCAAATTCGATGCACGATCTTTCCTTCGTGTCAGCAAGATGCGACTCGTCTGTAGGCAGCGGTAAGGGTAAGAGCGACCCAGGTATCGCGAAGTCGTTTTCACTCTTGCAGGCTGTTTTCGGTCGTGTCATCTAGCAGGTCCATCGGGAGAATCTGTTCTCGTGGATGTTCAGTCACTGTCTCTATATCCACAAGGACGAGAATCTCATGGAAATCAGGAAGCTCCCCCACCTCCTCTTGACCCTGTCGTTTGCTGTTGCCATCTTCATTTCATCTCTTCCTTGCTATGCGCAGACCGCGTATACACCTGACGTCGGCAACGTTGGTCTACCTTCGAATGGGGCCTTTCATGGGGGCTCAATCGACACGATCCAGTTGAACAACGGGAATCTCCATATTGACATTCCCCTTCTCCATCTGCCTGGCATCGGCATGGATTCAGACTTTCATCTCACATACGACAGCCAGATTTGGAATCACGCAACAGGTGCGATCTCCATAGCGGCGAATGCTCCGACCTGGACTCTAATCACTATGAGTAGGCCACCTTGGCAGTTTAAAGACCCTATAGCAGGGTACCTGAAGTGGGGAGAGCATGCCCTACAGTGGAATTGCACAAGCTTGACAGGAAACCAAAATCTTGGCGCAAACGTATCAAATACCGACGTAGACTATACGAGCTTCACCGACAGTGATGGGACTGCTCACTCACTAGGAATCAGCGGCATTCTGCCTGGTGGCACACCAGCTCTGTGTTCAGTTCCGGGACTTGACGGAGCGTTTCCAACAATGGATCCGAGCGGCCATTTTCAATCGTATTCCGGAGATGACGCAGGGTATCACCTGACCGTTGATGGAAACTTCAATGTGCTGAGCTTCTCTGATAAGCAAGGCAAACTCTACACGTTCACGGCCCCAGCAATGACGGCATCAGATCTCCCGACGCCTCTGGCTTATTCAGGGACAGTTGGTCCTACTGGTGTGGCTACAGGAACAGGGATAACAAATCCTGCCGGAGCTGTTGAGCTAGAGTTTGCCTCAATTGCATCAGTTGAGGATACGGATGGAAACAAAATCTCGGGGACGCTCAACTCAACCGGGACGCCGTTGACAATTACGGACACCGTAAACCGGACAATCACCGAGACATTGGGATCTGGCTGCAATATGCCCCAGAGCGGATTGATGCCTGTAAGCTCAGATGCAAATGGCAGGCAACCCTGCGCCATCACGTACAAAGATCAGAATGAAAATTTGCAAACAATTACGATCACCTACGGACTGACCTCCCAGATCACATCGGTTCCGAACTGCACAGTTGTTGAGTCCAACGGCGTCCCGCAAAATGAAGGGTGTGGTGGACAGATTGGCGTTCCATTCAGTGGTGGAGCTCTTTCGGTCCCGACGACGATCACCCTTCAGGATGGAACGCAGAACGGGGAGATCTACCAGCTCTCCTATACGCCCAATCCTGGGGATACTGGTTATCAGGGCGAGGTGACCTCGATAACGCTACCAACCGGGGGAAAGATTAGCTACACCTACGGTGGTCAGGCAATCAGTGGGGCTGGGCGGTATGTGACCTCAAGGACCGTCACGGTTAACGGACAGTCCAGTACCTGGCATTATCACTATGCCTACAACAGCGGACAAACGACTGGACCACTGACGGTTACAGTGACCGATCCGAATCAAAATGATACAGTCTACACCTGCAATTCAAATCCAACCTCTATCCCATCTATCAGCAATAGTGCTTCCTGCTACATGACTGGCGAGGTTAGCTACAACGGTCTGGAGTTTGACCAAAATCCGATTGTCACAAAAACGACGAAGTATACGGCAGTTGGTGCATCGATCCTTCCAACGGCGGAGATCGTCACCTGGAATTCCTCAAATGCCACCACGGAAACCGACACCACGTATGACCTCTATACACCCCCTTACGGTGGCGCAATCTACGTTCCAGCGCTTGCTGCAAGCGTGGCCACTCGAAGTTTTTCCAATCCAACATCCAAGACCGTCTACGATTACGGAACAGGGTCGCATGGAGCTCTGCTGAGAAATACTCAGTACAGCTACCTGTATCAGCAGAACTCAACTTACGCCAATCTGAACATGTTTGATCGACTGGCACAGGTTTCGGTCTACAATTCGGCAACCGTTAGCAGTACCACGCTGGTGTCGCAGACGACTACTGGCTATGACAACTTCACACAGACCGCACAGAGCGGTTTGCAGGCAACTACGGGTACGACCCAACACGACTACACCAACTTCAGTGCTTCGTACACTCTGCGAGGACTGCCGACCAGTGTGACCAAGTACACGGGTCCTTCAAGCGCAGCCATTACGACGTACACCAACTACGATGATCTCGGGAAGCCTACGGTGGCCACGGACGCGCTCGGGAATGCGACGCGCTACACGTATGGAGCCCAAAATGCATTTCTTGCATCTACCACGCTGCCTCAGACCGGCTCCGTGACGCACGTCCTGAATGTGAGCCACGACGTAAACACCGGCTTGCTGATTTGGCAGCAGGACCAAAACTTGAACCAGTCCAACTTCACCTACGACGCACTGATGCGGCCGTTGACGGTTGGTCGGCCGGATGGTGGATCCACTTCCACGACCTATCCAGATCCGAATCATGTTCAGGCAGTCACATCCTGGTGCTCCAGTGCCTCATCGAGCAACCTCTGCCTCACGACGTCAAGCACAAGCTCGACTGTTCTCGACGGGCTGGGCCGCAAAATCACGGCCAGCACCAGTTCAGATGCCAACTGCCAGGCGCTCACGGTTGATACGACATATGACCTGCTCGGTCGTGTCTCCTCTGTCAGCAATCCGCATTGCGCGAGCGCGTCAGACACGGACGGGGTTACCACCTACGCCTATGACGCCGTCGGTCGGCTTACCACCAAGACCAACCCTGACGGCACCGCGCAACACTGGTCCTTCAACGGCAACGTCATCAACTTTTTCGACGAGACGACTCGCCCCTGGCAGCACACGTATGACGCGATGGACCGGCTGATAAAGGTGTGGGAGCCGAACTCGAGCACCTGGGTTTCCGGCAGCAACTCAAGCCTTACGCCGCTCACCAGCACCAGCAGTTTTGAGACCGACTACAGCTACGACACACTCGGCAATCTGCTATCTGTCAGCCAGTGGGGCGGCCCCAGCGGAACTGCAGGTGCCCGCAGCCGCAAATTCGTTTACGACGGAGTCTCGCGCCTGATCGCGTCCAACAACCCGGAGACCTCCGGCCCGTCCAATCCAGCTTCGCTCACCTGCACCGGCGCTCCCAGCGGTAGCTATTGGACCCAGTGCTACAGCTACGACGGCAACAGCAATCTGCTCCAAAAGAGGGACAACCGCAGCATTACCAGCACGTACACGTACGATGCCGACAACCGCGTCCTCACCAAGACATACAGCGACTCCACGCCGTCGGTCACCTACACCTACGACACCTCAGGTGTCTCGGGCGCAAGCAACACCAAGGGCGAGTTGACCGCTGCAGCTGTCAAGGCAGGCACAACGATGTTGGCTCAGACGACACCCTACGGCTACGACACCATGGGCCGGCTCCAGAATGAGCAGCAGTGCACGCCGGCCAACTGCGCCGGCACGCCTTATGCCATGAGCTACGCCTTTGATTGGACAGGCAAGGTTACCTCGTCTTCCGTCCCATCGTCTGCCAACGGTACCGCGGGCCAGGCGCTCACCCTGCTTTACGGTTACGATGGCTCAGGACGCCTAAGCGTTCTGAACAGCAACTGGAGCAACGGTGGTGCCTACCCCGCTACGCTGTTCAGCGCAACCTCCATCAGCTCCACGGCTCCTGCATACGGGCCGATGGGCCTGCTCAACGCCACTCTCGGTATCAGCACACCCAACCCCAATGGCGTGATAGCGATTCAACGTGGATACGACTCTCGTGGGCGGGTCGTCTCCGAGGTTGACGGCCAGGTCAGTACGGCTGGCACTGCTACCGATTCAACCGGCACCATCACCATCACTGGTACCGAACAGTCCAAGACTCGTGCTGCTGCACCTGGCTCGGTCCAGCTCACCGTCAGCGGAGTTGATGGAACTACACAGGTATGCTCGTACCAAACTGAATGCAACCCCTCCGGAACCCTATGCTGGCAGCAGCCAATCACTCCCTGCCCAAGTGTGCCAAACTCGGGTGCGTTTACCGCCACCATATGGAAGGATGAATTCACACCGTTTACATCATCGGCACCGTATGGTGGATTGGTTGGGGTTCCCACCGATGCGCAGTTGGCCGCCTCGCTTGCTTCAGCCATTTCCTCGAGCGGAGCGCCGGTATCAGCCGTTTCGGCCGGCAGCACCGTTATCGTCACTGCCAACTCCACGGGCCCTGCCTCCGACTATCCTTTCACCATCAGCAACTCGGGAGGCGGATACGGCGTTTCCGAGAATGTGCCTTACACCTCGATTGGCGGTAGCCTCACCGGCGGCGTCACGGCCAACCCATCGGACTCGGGGACGGTGACTGTGACGATCTCGGGCGACCTGGTTTCCGTGCCTTTCGGGGCCGGCAGCACGCCCAGCTCCATCGCGGCAGCCCTGGCCGCGGCCATCAACACGCAGGATGGCAGCTACATCTCGGCCAGTTCGTCGGGCGGGGTGGTAACGCTGCACAGCCTGGTGGGCGGCACCTCGGCGGACTGGCAGTTGTCGGAGTCGGTTACGTGGGACTCGGCCGACTTCACGACAGCGTCCTTTGCCGCGACGGATTCGAACATGAATGGCGGGGTGAACCAGAGTTCGCCGATTTACAGCTATGTGATGCCGCTGGCGGGCGGTTATGATGCGAATGGCAACCTGTTAACGGCGAGTGACTCTGTGATGGGCCAGTGGACGTACAGCTACGACAGCTTGAACCGGCTGACCGGGGCGCAGGCGCCTGTTTCGCAGCCGGCTGGGGTGAGCGGGTACTTTGCGGGGATTGCGAGCGGGTGGACGTATGACGCCTTTGGCAATCGCAGGACGGAAGGGCAGGGGGCGATCCCCGGCACGAGCCCACAGGCGGCGATGCCTTCCAACAGCTCGGCAACGTACAACACCAGCAACCAGTTGACGGCGGCCAGCCAAAATGCGGGCGGGGGGCTGACCTATGACGCGAGCGGGAATGTGATTTACGACGGCACAAACACGTATCTGTATGATGCCGAGAGTCGGCTGTGCGCGGTGAAGAATGCGGCCGGCGGGCTGACCGGGTATGTGTATGATGCGGCGGGGATTCGCGTGGCGAAGGGTGGGCTGACCAGCTTTACGTGCAACTTCGCGGCCTCGGGCGGGAACGGGTTTGCGGTGAATACCAGTTGGACGCTGGGGCCGGGTGGGGAGCAGATTGGGGAGTTTGCGGTTTCGGCTGGGAGCTCGACTTGGACGCACTCGAATGTCTTTGCGGCGGGGAAGTTGCTGGCGACGTATAACTCGACCGGGACGTACTATGACCTGACCGACTGGCTGGGGACGAAGCGTGTGGAGGTGAATGCGGCACTGACGTGCGAGACGGGGTTCCGGAGTTTGCCGTATGGGAATGGGTTGACGAGCTATGCTCCGACGGCGCTGCCGCAGTGTGCGGACGCGACCGAGCAGCACTACACCGGCAAGGAGCGGGATGCGGAGTCGGGGAATGATTACTTTGAGGCGCGGTATTATGCGAGTGGGTTTGGGCGGTTTATGTCGCCGGACTGGAGCGCGAAGGAAGAGCCGGTGCCGTATGCGAAGCTGGATGACCCGCAGACGTTGAATTTGTATGGGTATGTGGGGAACAACCCAACGCTGCGTGCGGACAAGGATGGGCATTGTTGGCCACTTTGCACAATCCTGGCGGGGGCAGCAGCAGGTGCAGCCACATCTGCCGCAGTCGAAATAGGTGCCCAGTTAATCCAGCATCATGGTCATATAAGTGAAACGAACTGGGGGAAAGTCGGCAATGCCGCTCTCGGTGGAATGGTAACGGGTGCAATAACTGGTGCAATCGGACCAGGGGCCGGCGTTGCTTTGAAAGTTGGCGTATCGAGTGTGGCTGCTATAGCAGGAGGATCCTTCGAAAAAGCCGTCAATGGCGAGCATGTGACTCTCGCTGGAGTTATTACGGACGGAGTGATTGGTGGAACGGGTCATAAGGTCGAAAAAATAGTTGAGAGGGCTTTCGCAACGGAGGCAGTGGCGAAGGCAATGCCAAAGGTTGTCGAAGCTGGCAGGGATCTTATATCGAGAGTCAATGACAAATCGAAAGAGAGGCCAGAACCCAAGCGACGACAGGGCAATTGAGATCCTAATCAAAAAAATGGAGGTAAGATGCAGAAAGGAAACTTCCTGATGCAAATCAGCTTTGGGCAGAATAGGGCGATTTTCAATGCGGGGATAGTGGGTGTTGGGCTTGCGGTTGCTCACAGGATTATTCGGGTCTTCATTCCGAGCTTCTCTGTTCTCTACGACGGCTCTGACCAAGCTTCATGGATATCCATTGTGATTGTTTGCGAGTTCCTGATTCACCTCCTGTATTTTGGAGCATTAATCTCGATTACTGGGCGCTCAATACCGGCGCTGAGTCGGCCCGGGTACTCGGAGGAACGTGTGCAAGGCGTCTTTGACACTTCCTCTGGCGCCGATGAGCAGGTCAACTGGACGCGAATATTGATTGCTTGGGGATTTGCACCCGTTTATGTCTTGGCTTGGCTGTTCGCGTATGGCTACCTCTGAACGGCGACAGGTCCCCGTCGCAGGGGTGGTGGAATGTGTTTGCCGCGGGGAAGTTGCTGGCGACGTATAACACGACCGGGACGTACTATGACCTGACCGACTGGCTCGGGACGAAGCGGGTGGAGGTGAATGCGGCGCTGACGTGCGAGACGGGTTTCCGGAGTTTGCCGTATGGGAATGGGCTGACGAGCTATGCTCCGACGGCGCTGCCGCAGTGTGTGGATGCGACCGAGCAGCACTATACCGGCAAGGAGCGGGATGCGGAGTCGGGGAATGATTACTTTGAGGCGCGGTATTATGCGAGTGGGTTTGGGCGGTTTATGTCGCCGGACTGGAGCGCG
>Ga0316224_1004683_pt1 | contig 10187 bp, 8 predicted proteins | sample TBH18013metaG_FD_206254 | JGI IMG/M metagenome (GOLD analysis project Ga0316224, IMG submission 206254) | Freshwater microbial communities from Trout Bog Lake, Wisconsin, USA - TBH18013 | ecosystem: Environmental > Aquatic > Freshwater > Lake > Hypolimnion/Profundal zone | place: USA: Wisconsin...
TTGCAAGTACAAAGCTGGCGCAATCGCGGCTGTTGTGTTGTTGGTCACAGTGTGTTTGACATCAATCGCATAATCACCTTTTTTGAAAGTGAAGGTTTTTGTCAGTTTGACGCCGCCTTGTTCAGATACCAATACCAACTGGACGCTGTCGCCGCCATCTAAACTACGCTTACCTGGCTGCGCCACGAATACGGATTTGTGATTTGGGTACGCTGCGTTCGCCAGACCGGTTTGTGCCAGATAAGTGCGGGTATCGTTTTCGTCGAACAACACGACATTTTTATCACTAGGCGCTTTTTCACGCAGACCAACAGCTTCCAAAAACGGATAGTAGAAATGTTCTGGCTTAGGATGGTCTTTATATTGTAGCAATTCCAGACGTTTCACTTCACCGCCCAGGGTATCAATATCCGCCTTGATTACGTCGGTAGTGATAGTAATACGCTCAGTTTTGACCGCGGCAGCAACTGTTTCGCCGTTCGCAGGAACCGCCGTGGTGCCATTAGCAGCATTAGCGGAGTTGGCTGTTGGTACTGAGGAATTAGTTGCCGTTGTTGTCTTAGCATCTTTTGCTTGCTGCGTTGCCGCCGCAGGGAAAAACATAGATGACTTGCCGTTATGGCGCATCCAGTTGTCCCACAGGAGCAACAGCGACATGGAAAAAATAACCCACAGGACGGTACGTTTGATATCCATTTTATCCATTTGGTATATGTCAGGAAAAGTGTGAGGAATGACCCGTGCTGCCAGGTTGTTCATGGCAACATTGATCGGATGTGGGGACAATATGTTGTTTTTCACTAGCTGGCGGGACATGATCCACGCCGCCAGGATGCCAGGGATGACATTTACACACGCGTTTTCCAGCTAAAAGACACCCTTTAGCTGCGCCGTGAATTTGTATCGCCTGCGCCGCATACTCAGAACAACTGGGATAAAAACGACAATTCTGCCCCAGCATAGGACTGATTGCATACTTATAAAAGCGTAGCAACAGGAGCAGAAGTGTTTTCATGTCATCCCACTTTTTTACAGGCAGGTGCCGCAAACAGACGTAGCAACTCCGCCCGCAGCTCGCGTTTGAGCTGGGCAGTCGTAGCTGGACCGTCTTTGCTGTTGACGGGTCGAGACAAGCGCACGATGCAATCGACGTTTTGCAAGGCTAAACATCTGAAAATTTCACGCGTTACCCGCTTGATCGTATTGCGGGTCACTGCACGCGGCGCAAAGCGCTTGGCAGCAACCACACCTAAACGAGCATGCGACAATTCGTTGGCTCTGGCGTAGAGCACAAAATGGGGCGTCTTTTGCACGGGGCGCAAACGAAAAACGGATGAAAATTCATCCGTTTTAATGATGCGTCGGGCACGTGCAAAATCTGCACCGCCTGCATCCGCCTGAACTGGGTCAGCTAAATGATTGATCATGCGATGTCAGCCAAAGCTGCCGCAGACCAAAAATTTAAAATCAAGCTGCCAGGCGTTTACGGCCTTTAGCACGGCGTGCGTTCAGTACAGCGCGGCCACCGCGGGTTGCCATACGTGCGCGGAAACCGTGAGTGCGCTTGCGGCGAACGACGGAAGGTTGGTAAGTACGTTTCATGTTGGTCTCGCTATTTGAGCAATAAAAAAAATCGGAATTACGGGTAAAGGCTTGCGTTATTTACGTCAGGCTTTTCACCTTTACTGCCCCAAAACCGCTGCTCATGGCTTGCTGCATCAATGTACTACGCATGTGATAAATCGGTAAAACTCACCACAAACAATGCACCATCCAATAAAAGAGGGTAGGGAACCCGTAATTAGACACCATTTTTACCTTACGTGTCAATCACTTAGCGTAAAAATTAATCAAATCAAGTTTACCCCGACTGGTGCGGTGCAAAGAATAAATTTAATCTAAGGCTGTGGATAACTCGCTCAGTCGCGGTTAAAATAGAGGATTAGCGCGGCACCGGTTTATGCCTTCATGGCAACTTTCAAAAAATTGAATTAAAAGAACAATTAAAGAACGATCAAAGAAAACGAATTATTTATTTGATCATTTAATTCTCAATAATTCTTAAAATTCGAAAGTATCGGGGTATCTGCAAAAGTGCTCACGCAGGGCATGCTCAACAGATGATATCCATATCGTCTGTCTGAAACCTGCTTGCTGAACCAGTTTTGCGTCGACCCCGAAAGATTAATTCGGCACCGCGCATTTGCATTTAATAATTTAAAGTCATACATGGAAAATTTCTGGCAAGCCTGTTCGTCCCAACTTGAGCAAGAGCTTCCACCGCAACAATATAGTGCATGGATCAAATCGCTCGTACCGCTCTCCTTCGAAGAAGGCAAGCTGAGTATTGCTGCGCCCAATCGTTTTAAACTTGATTGGGTGAAGGCCCAATTCGCCAATCGCATTACCGAGCTGGCAAATCAGTATTGGGATGAAGAAGTTGAAGTCGTTTTTGTTCTCGATCCTCGTGGCGGCAAAAAAGCGGCGCCAGCACCTATGCCTGCGCGTCCGGGTGTGGATGGCGAAATACCAGGTAGCAATGCGCCAGAAATTCAACCCGAAGCAGCAGCACCAGAAGCCTCGCCACGTCGCGATCTGAGCCGCATCAATGTCGAATTAACGTTTGATAGTTTCGTGACCGGTAAAGCCAACCAATTAGCGCGCGCTGCAGCGATTCAAGTTGCCAACAATCCTGGCGTTTCGTATAACCCGCTGTTTTTATACGGCGGTGTGGGCTTGGGTAAAACACACTTGATTCACGCGATCGGTAACCAGATTCTGGTCGATAACCCTAACGCCAAAATCCGCTACATCCACGCTGAACAATATGTGCGTGACGTGGTCACGGCTTACCAGCGCAAAGGCTTTGACGAATTCAAACGGTACTACCACTCACTCGATCTGTTGCTGATCGATGATATTCAATTCTTTGGTGGCAAGAGCCGCACGCAAGAAGAATTTTTCTATGCGTTTGAAGCACTGATCGCCGCTAAAAAACAAATCATCATCACCAGTGATACGTATCCCAAAGAAATCACCGGCATGGATGATCGCCTGATTTCGCGTTTTGACTCTGGTTTGACGGTGGCGATTGAACCACCAGAATTAGAAATGCGGGTTGCGATTTTGCTTAAAAAAGCACATTCCGAAGGCGTGCATTTTTCTGATGACGTGGCTTTCTTTGTCGCCAAACATTTGCGCTCCAACGTGCGTGAACTCGAAGGCGCGCTGCGCAAGATTCTTGCTTACTCACGTTTCCATGGCAAAGAGATCACGATTGATGTCGTCAAAGAAGCCTTAAAAGATTTGCTGTCAGTGCAGAACCGTCAGATTTCTGTTGAGAATATTCAGAAAACCGTTGCCGACTTTTTCAATATCAAAGTCGCTGACATGTATTCTAAAAAACGTCCGGCCAATATTGCCAGACCACGCCAGATTGCGATGTATCTGGCCAAAGAATTAACGCAAAAAAGTTTGCCAGAGATTGGCGAATTGTTTGGCGGCCGCGATCACACCACGGTCTTGCATGCAGTGCGCAAGATCACCGCGGATCGCAGCAAAAATCCAGAATGCAATCATGAATTGCACGTCCTGGAACAGACCCTGAAGGGTTAATGCAGGTAAAACAAGATAGCAGCAGTATTAAAGCATTACAGCAGCGAATGACAGCATTAAAGTAGTTTTTAAGCATTATTTATTGTATTCAACCACGATTAGCGAGGACTTCAAATGCAATTGGTAAAAACCCACCGGGACACACTGCTCCGGCCTTTGCAAATTGTGAGTGGTATTGTCGAGCGTCGGCACACATTGCCGATTTTGGCCAATATCCTCATTCGCAAAGACGGTGAACAAGTGTCCTTCTTGTCGACGGACATCGAAGTACAGATCACGACCAAAGCAGAAATCGGCTCGGGTGGCGATGTCGTCGCTACCACGGTTGCTGCACGCAAATTGTTAGATATCTTGCGCGCACTGCCAGATGATCAGGACGTGGTTCTCAAGCTGGACAACAAACGCATGAGCGTGCAGTCTGGCAAATCGCGTTTCTCTTTGCAAACCTTGGCAGCAGAAGAATTCCCGACTGTTGCACAAGCTGAACATTTCAATGCCAGCGTCAATTTGCCGCAAAAAACATTGAAGCATTTGTTCAACATGGTGCACTTCTCCATGGCGCAACAAGACATTCGTTATTACCTCAATGGCCTGCTGTTGGTAGTCGATGGTAAAAACGTGATTGCCGTTGCGACTGACGGTCATCGTCTCGCATTTTGCCAGGTTGAAGTGGAACAAGAGTTCCCACGTCACGAAGTCATCATTCCGCGCAAAACAATCATCGAATTGCAGCGCTTACTGGAAGACAAAGAAGACCCGGTACAAATCGACATCGCCAACAATCAGGTCAAACTGACCTTTGCCGATATCGAACTGGTGTCCAAACTGGTTGAAGGCAAGTTCCCTGACTTTAACCGCGTGATTCCTAAAGGCTACAAAAACAGCTTCACGCTGGGTCGCGAACAATTACTGCGCTCTTTGCAACGTGCGGCGATCATGACGTCGGACAAGTTTAAAGGTGTGCGTTGTGTCATCACACCAGGCAGTATGCAAATCTTGTCGACCAATGCCGATCAGGAAGAAGCGATGGAAGAAATTGAAATCGATTACGGCGGCGATAGCGTCGATATCGGTTTCAACGTCAGCTATTTGTTGGATGTATTGAACAACCTGAAATGCGATCAAGTCTGCGTTTCTCTGGGCGACTCTAATTCGTCAGCACTGATCACCGTTCCAGAAAATACTGACTTCAAATATGTCGTCATGCCAATGAGAATTTAAACCTGAATTGAAGCATGCCACTCCTCTCACGCAATCAGGAGAGGAGCAGGGGTGAGGGTCGTTGATGACGATGAATTACAACCAACTGCACAAAACGCAGCCAGTTGTTCAATCGGATCTTTAATGGCTTTTTAGCAGAGTACCCACTCCGCCACCCCACCCTTCCCCGCGCACCACAAAATGAGCGAGTAAGGGATTGAATACCCATGAACACGCAGTAAACACAAACGAAGGTAGCCATGTCCGATCAAAACCAAGAGAACCAACCAGCTCCAGCCGCCAGTTCCAATCAATACGGCGCATCCTCCATCCAAATTCTGGAAGGCCTGGAAGCCGTGCGCAAACGCCCTGGCATGTACATTGGCGACACGTCGGACGGCACTGGTTTGCATCATCTGGTCTTCGAAGTGTTAGATAACTCCATCGACGAATCACTGGCTGGTCACTGTACAGAAATCAACGTCGCGATTCATACCGACAATTCCATTTCCATTACCGATAATGGTCGCGGTATTCCTACCGGTATCAAATGGGACGACAAACACGAACCTAAGCGTAGCGCGGCGGAAATCGTGATGACCGAACTCCACGCCGGTGGTAAGTTCGATCAAAACTCTTACAAAGTATCCGGTGGTTTGCACGGCGTTGGCGTTTCTTGCGTGAATGGTTTATCCAAATTACTCAAATTGACGATTCGTCGCGACGGCAAAGTCCATACCATGGAATTTGTCCGTGGCGTACCGCAAAACCGTGAACTCGAAACCGTTGACGGCGTCGTCACTTCCCCGATCAAAGTGGTTGGCGACACCGACAAACGCGGTACTGAAGTCCATTTCTGGGCTGACGAAGAAATTTTCACGCACGTTGAATTCCATTACGAAATTCTGGCAAAACGTATCCGCGAATTGTCCTTCTTAAACAACGGCGTACGCATCAAACTCAACGACCACCGCACTGGTAAAGAAGAGTTGTTTGCGTTTGAAGGCGGCACCCGTGGCTTTGTCGAATACATCAACAAAGCCAAGAGCGTCTTGCACCCAACGATTTTCCAGGCCACTGGCGAACGTGTTTCTGATCAAGGCACCAACATCACCGTTGACGTTTCCATGCAATGGAACGATGCGTATAACGAACAAGTACTGTGCTTTACTAACAATATTCCACAGCGCGACGGCGGCACCCACTTAACTGGCTTACGCGCTGCGATGACCCGCGTCATCAACAAATACATCGAAGAACACGAATACGCTAAAAAAGCCAAAGTCGAAGTGACCGGCGATGATATGCGCGAAGGCTTAACCTGCGTCTTGTCCGTCAAAGTACCTGAACCAAAATTCAGCTCACAAACCAAAGACAAACTCGTTTCTTCCGAAGTCCGTGGCCCGGTTGAAGAAATCGTCGCCAAAACGCTGACCGATTTCTTGATGGAAAAACCCAACGACGCCAAAATCATTTGCGGCAAAATCGTTGAAGCCTCCCGCGCCCGCGAAGCAGCACGTAAAGCCCGTGAACTGACCCGTCGTAAAGGCGTCATGGATGGTCTGGGTTTGTCTTCCAAGCTTGCTGATTGCCAGGAAAAAGACCCCGCCCTGTGCGAACTGTACATCGTCGAGGGTGACTCTGCGGGCGGTTCTGCCAAACAAGGTCGTGACCGTAAGTTCCAGGCGATTTTGCCATTGCGCGGTAAAGTGCTCAACGTCGAAAAAGCCCGCTTTGAAAAAATGCTCTCCAGCGAACAGATCACCACCTTGATCGCCACGCTGGGTACAAGTATCGGCCCTGACGAATTCAACGCCGACAAACTGCGCTACCACCGCATCATCATCATGACCGATGCGGACGTCGACGGTGCCCACATCCGTACCCTGCTGCTGACCCTGTTCTATCGCCAAATGCCACAACTGGTCGAACGCGGTCACATCTATATTGCGCAACCGCCACTGTACAAAGTCAAAGCTGGTCGCGATGAACGCTACCTGAAAGATGACGCCGAAGAAGCGACATACATGATGAACGTTGCATTGTCTGGCGCATCACTGACCCCAAGTACCGGCGCTGACCCTATCACTGGCGACGCATTGGCAGAATTGGTACGCCAATACAATCTGGCCAACGCCATCATGATGCGCTTAACCCGCGTCATTGACCGCGCTGCATTGACTGCCATCATGACCGGCGTCACCCTGAAAATGGATACGCTGGAACACGCAGAGCAATCCGCAACCAACATGACCAAAGCGATCAACGATCCAGCGGTCAACGTTGTAGTACGCAGCGACGAATTGTCCGGCGCTTACAGCCTGCGCATAGAACGTATGTACCACGGCAACGTCAAAGTCACCAGCATCGATGCAGACTTTGTGGAAGCCACCGACTACAAGGTCTTAGAAAGCGCGGCAGCAACGTTTAAAGGCCTCTTAGGCGAAGGCGCATTCATGCGTCGTGGCGAAGGCGAACGCGCAAAGGAAATCGCTGTACAAGACTTCCACCACGCCATGCTGTGGCTGCGCGACGAAGCCGAACGCGGCGTCGTCAAACAACGCTACAAAGGTCTGGGCGAAATGAATCCAAGCCAATTATGGGAAACCACCATGGACCCAACCGTCCGCCGCCTCTTGAAAGTCCAGATCGAAGACGCCATCGCCGCCGACCAGATCTTCACGACATTAATGGGCGACGATGTCGAACCACGCCGCGCGTTTATTGAGTCGAATGCGTTGAGGGCGGGGAATATTGACGTTTAAGGTTGTTTTAGGATTGTAGGATCTCAAAATACATGAAATAAATCTCATAATTTGAAGCATCGGCGGCGCTCACATGGCGCCGCTTTTTTTTTTGAAAATAGTTGATCAAATTTCCTATATGACACTATGATTTTTTAGATTTTCCCACAAGTTTGGAATTTCATGACCCACAATACTATGAGTTATTTTTTAGTAATTATTGCACTTCATTTGATAACATTAGGTTTGCCTAACGAAGATAACAAACTCCATCCATAATTAAGCATTAGTTAAAAATTTTTCTAAAATATCTCGACGCGTATTTTTAATTATTCTTTTGTTCGCTCAGAAAAATCGAAATATGGCCCTTTGGGTTTAACGCATAGAGTTGATTATCAGATATGCAGTAAAGGGTATCTTTCATACCAAGTGCACAAACTTCTGTGCCATATTTAGGAATGTAGGGCTTAGCATCAATTGCTTGTACTTTCCAGCGTCCAATCCCGGCATTTTTATATAAGTAATTTCCTTGAAACCCATTAACAAGTTCTAAATCTCCAAGATAGTTCGAGGTAAAAGTCACAAAATTAAGATATTCCTTGAAATCAACATCGATAGAATGGTTATGGCCGCCAAACCTGCTCAAAGCGGGTCGAAGATGGGTCTCAAAAATCGTTTCATTATTTTTATCAAGAATATGAACTCCTCGAGGCTTAAAAACATGGGCTGCTTTAAGATCGGGACTGATTGCAATTAATTGCTGATAATCAAATGGATCTGATTCGCGATGGTCCTCACCATTATCCAACACATAAATATTTTCTTCATGGTCAATCGCTATCGATATGGGGCTAACAAAGGCAGCCTTACGACGCTGAGTAAATTGATCTTGAAGTAACTCATCCACGTGTAGTGCGTCAATATTCTCACGTCCAGCAATAGTCTTAATAAACCCATCCTTTAGGCGCCGTATCAATTTCGAATCAGCGAAATATACGGTTCCATTTTTCGCGACGGCAATGGCGCCTGGTTCTTTTAATCTTGCTCGTTCGACAGGACCATCTATTTGCAAAGCCTTATCAGATTCAACTTTTCCGACTATAGTGCTCCACGTTTGTTCTGGCTCAAAACGTTCTATACTAAAGCGTGATTGCACGGATAAATACAGTGCACCATCTTTATCAGCCGCAATGTGAAGACCGCGATAATCTTTTGCATCTTCTCGTTTTAATATGACGCTGATATCCCCATTTGAATTAATTTTTTGAACAACGTTTTCGCCATTCTCAGTAGCAATGTAAATATTGTCCTCTCCGTCGACAGCAATCGCACTGACACTCGTAAAACGCATATATTTATTTGCCTTATACTCTTTTTCGGACTCCACCATTTTAAAACCATGTTCCTGCGCTTTCGTTAAAACAGGAATGAGAGAAATAAAACTTAATATAGCGATACGAAAAATTTTCATTTACCCGCCTTTTATATCGAGAAAAACTAAGCAATTAAAGAAATCTAAAAATCAATCAAGAAATTGTGAATACAGTTCGACAAACCCCATTGTTTGCTCTAAAACGCTTTATTGGCGTATTGACTGCTTCGTTCTGAATGACGTATGGCCGGCTGCCGTTACCTTGTAGAGGCGCTTATAGCGTGCATTTATGCCATGCTCTCGTATTAATCGTTCGACACCTTCTTTGCTAGCTGTAAAGCCGCGCAAACGCAATTCTCTGATCATGCGAGGACTGCTATACGCGCCCTTGAGTTCAGCATGAATGGCACGAATGATTTCCAGCATCGCGATACATGTATAAAAATTTTACTTTCACGTCAGCACCTAAGAAAATCAATATTTAGTTCGACAAAAATATATGCTCGTTATGCCAAGAAATAAATTCGTTTGAAGGTATAAATTTTTCAGGTAAAGAAATTTTCTTGCCGTCTAAATCTAATAGCCATTCCGAGGTAAATTTATTCTTCTCTAATTTTCTAGCAGAAGAGGAAACCTTGACTTCGTAGTCGTGCGTAATTGTGATCAGCCCTTGATCAAACGCTTTATCATGAAGCGCAGAAAGACATAAACCATTGCGCGGGTTGAGGCGATTATTTTTATCAGATTTCCAAGGTACGATGTGACTAGCAACCAATAAACTTGGATGCGATAAACCAGTAATGCAGCAACGTCCAGAATATGCACTTAATACGGAGCGGCGAAAGAAATTTTGACCTACACGTATTTTTGTCTGCGCTACTTTTGTTTCGGCAGAGTAGTCCAATTCATCTTCGACAATTCCTAATTCTGTAGTGATAGCACTTTCGAGCAATGGCTGACTTGCCTCAACTAAGTTATCAACCATAGTCTGACTTTGAATCGCGAAAGAATTCCAATCATTTTGCATTTCGTCCCACATTGCCCGATCCAATTTTGATGATCCCTTAAGCCCTACCCTACCCGTGTCGGTAATAAGTGGATCAAGGCTTGCAATGTTGACTAATTTCATTGCAAGGGCTGATGGAGTACGACCTATCAGCGCAGCAAGGCGAATAATATCGGGATTACGGCTATGAAACCGACCAAAAGGCATTTGACAGTACAAATTAAATGCGACTAACAATTGTTCCCTAGTC
>Ga0316224_1004685_pt1 | contig 10180 bp, 18 predicted proteins | sample TBH18013metaG_FD_206254 | JGI IMG/M metagenome (GOLD analysis project Ga0316224, IMG submission 206254) | Freshwater microbial communities from Trout Bog Lake, Wisconsin, USA - TBH18013 | ecosystem: Environmental > Aquatic > Freshwater > Lake > Hypolimnion/Profundal zone | place: USA: Wisconsin...
AATGTTAGCCAGGAAAATTATAGAATCACTTAATGTTAGCCCAATTTATTTTATAGTCGCATTTAATCTTAGCCAGAATCTATCCTTGATTGCTGGAATTTGTATTTATGATTGCAAGCCGATACACATAGTGGGCAGCTACAGCTGCTGCCGTTAAGTCATCTAGCTTAGTTGTTAATTTCAATAGATAGTATCCAATAAATGGCTGAACAAATCCAGCTCCCATACCGGCAAGAATAGTTGAAATAACTGTTCCGTTAATATTAGCGGTGTTAGCAATAGCTACTCCACCCTTAAAGCCTATTGCCATCATAAGGTATATAGCAAGGTACTTACTAATTTGTTGGGGAACTTCTAAACCTGATTTTAAAATCCCTGATATAATACCTAGGAAAAAAAATAATATAGGGGGGGATAATAAATTTTCTGTAAAAAGGCTAAATAATTCCATTATATATTCTTCAATTTTTTACTTGATTTATATGTTTCATTAAATAATATATGTAAAATCATTTCTAAATAACTAGATATAGGCTTTACATATTATCAAATTTAGGTAACCAGCAAAGCTAATCCATACTATATAAGGAATTAAAATATATGCTATTAGTCGGTGATTGCACCATGATTTAAGGATTATATACATAGTTATAAAAAATATTATTATAATAATTAAGAGAGACCAATATGTTAAGTGCAAGCCAAAAAAGACTGGAGTCCATAGCCAATTAAATAGTAATTGGCTAAAATAAAATATTAAGAGGTGAGATAAAACTGGTACTTTTCTGTTAGACCAGAGGAAAGCCCCCAATAAAGCTAGTAAAATATATAATAAACTCCAGACTATAGGAAAAGCTAGATTTGGCGGGGTAAAAGAAGATTTAGCGATAGAATCATACCATTCCAAATTAGCCTTGCTTATTTGACCTAGACCGAAACCTATCAATTGAAAAATAAAGACCCATGATAGATAGTAGTTTAATTTTCTCATTTTCCCTTTTAAGAGTTGATTATAATCATCTAGCAGTTCCGCCATCATTCGAGATTAGGTGTGTTACTTATTAATTGTTTTACCTTATAAACTGTACCTCTAGATATTTCCAAGTCTTTTGCAATCCTGGTAGGGCGTTTACCTTCTAATAGATGTTGCTTAATCTTATCTTGACTAATAGAAGGCGGTCGTCCTTTATAAATACCTTTATTTTTTGCAGCAGCAATCCAATCGGCTTGGCGTTCACGGCGCAAGTTAGTTTCAAACTCGGCAAATACTCCTAGCATATCAAAGAAAGCCTTACCTGTTGCGGTAGAAGTATCTACTGGTTGTTCTATCGCATAGAGGTTAGCTCCTTTTGCTTTTAAGCGATCTGCTATAATCTGCAAGTCTTTTAATGAGCGTGCAAGTCGTCTATACGCGTTACTACCAAGTATTCACCTTTATGAATAAACTCCAATATATTATTTAGTTCCATGCGCTCTGTTAAATTAGAACCGCTTTTTTGTTCAGTTCTAATAATTTCACAATTTGCCGCTTTAAGTGCGATAATTTGTGAATCCAAATTTTGTTCTATGGTAGAGGTGCGAGCGTAGCCGATTTTAGTCATAAAATGTATATTTTGGGTATGCTATTGATAATTTTTGTATATTAACGATAATCATACCTAAAATAAACAATTATTTTGCGTGATTCTGTTCATTAAGTAATGTATATTTTGGGTGTACCCATAATATAAAAGTTAATTCATTGATCAATTTCCAACGCTTATTGACCAGAAGTATGTTTAGAAAAAATGATTTCCTGAAGCGCATTTTGTCCAAAGTCCAACAATTTGATAATCTGCTGAACTTGACTTTGAAAAATGATGTTCCTGTTGTGAGGATTGATTAAAGTAAGCCGACAGATTTATAAAGAAAATGATCATTACCGTTACAAAATAAATAGAATATATTAATAAGAAAGCTTTAGGTAATAAATTCTCTCGTATTAAAATCACATTTGCTCTGCTGCTACGCTTTAAATCATCTTCCTCGGTTTCCATTTTCCCTCTTAAGGAAAATACATACGTAGGAAGATATGTTTCAAAGTTCTCAATTAAAGAATAATTCAATGAATTTAATCTTTTATACGAAGCTATAACTTTTAACCAATCCCACGAGATCAATATACCGATTAAGATAAGAAATGATAAAGGTGGTATATAGTTTATCTCCGCCTTGCTTAACTGGTCGGGGTGTATTTGTATTAAAATTGATACAAGTACCGTATTGATACCTATAAAAATATTATTTGAGTTCCCTCTTCTTTCTTCATTTTTATGTGCAGAATCTACTAAAAGCTTATACTGTTCAAACAGTAGCTGCCTATTACTCAAGTATCCTTGACTATCACCGTGATAACCTGGCGTAAAATCTTTGTTTATCAATTTTTTACTAATCTTATCGGTAATTGTGGTACTATCTATACCTTTCATATGCCTTCCTCTTGAGCCTAATGGTACAAAGCTAATATCCATCCCACATATAAGAAGTAGATATTTATATTCCAGTTAAAATTAAGCTTTCCCAGCCTGTACTACTCCAAATTAACAATCTATTATAAATAGTTCTATAATAAAAGGTCTATTATAGATTATGCAACACTTTAAAATAGACTAGATTTTGGTGGTATACGTGAGGTATACTCATAATGATGATTATTAGAATAATCAATAATTAGCTTTGCCACGATCTAATCTTAAAAAATTTAACAGAGGTTTATAAGACGTGCGAGGATTTATTGATATAACTTCTTCTAAAATTGTTGTTAATTCTTCTTCCCGTCCTAAATTAAATAAAGCATCTACCTTAACTAAATATGCCTCTTCTTTTTTAGGATAAATTGCAACAGCAGAGTCTGCGTTTTCAAGAGCTTTTTCATATCGATGTAATTTATTCAGTGCCTTTCCTTTTTTGACATACATCTGGTATTTATCAACAGAAGAAGTGCTAGCTTTTATTGCCCGGTCACATATTTCTATAGCATGCTCATATTTTTCATCGTGTAATGCCGTATATGCTTGGTGGTGCAAATTCTGCCAGTTCCATTTAGTATTGTCGGTAAAAAAATTCATATATATGACAATACTTGTTACCGCACCTAACATGAACCAGAGTAAACATTTAGCATATCTACATTTCATATTTATTACCTTTGGTTACTTATTATTTGTATCCATGTTGTTTATTACTAATCGTCACTTTTTCTTACACCGACAAAATGTAGTAGCATGGTAAAGAGATTAATAAAATCCAAGTACAAAGTAAGTGCGCCGTATACTGCTATATTACTTGCTCTTGCGCTAGTACCGTTCATAGTATAGTAAATTGATTTAAGCTTCTGCGTGTCATAAGCGGTAAGTACGGTAAATATACCTACTCCTATAAACGAGACAACAAAATCTAAAGCAGCAGAGCGTAGGAATAAATTAATTAGACTAGCTATAATTAAACCGATTAATCCCATATAAACAAACGAACCTAAAGCCGTTAAATCCTTTTTGGTACTATAACCGTATAGACTCATTGCACCGAACGTAGATGCGGTAATGAAAAATGTTTTAACAATACTTACCGTTGTATAAACAAGAAATATCGAACCGAGGGATAAACCGTTAAGAGCTGCAAATATACCAAGGTGCAACATTGCCTGCCGCTTATCCATATTCATTAAATTACGACTAAAGAAAAAAATATAAATCAATGGGGCAAACATCACGATATATGCAATAGGACTAGCAAATAGTATCATGGCCATTTGATTGCTGCTGCCGATTATATATGCTACTACTGCCGAGATGCCAAGAGCCATGAACATGTTCTGATAAATGAAGAGCATATAAATCCTTAAGCCTTCATCATAATAGGTACTTGATCTTTCGGCAAAACTGTAATTGTTATATTTCATGGTGTTTGCAATAAAAATGTTAGTAATTAAATAAGTTTTTGAATTTCATCAACGGATAGCCCTGTCACTTTAGCAATATCATCAACTGAGTTGCCGGTATTTAGCATCATTTGTATTAATTCGGCTTTACCTTCGGCTTTACCTAGTTTAATACCCTCTTGTTTACCAATCTTAACACCGTCTAAGATACCGATCTCTATACCTTCTTCTTTCCACGCTTGTGCTAAACTAGTCATAAGGTCTTCTCCTTTTTCTTGATTCAAAGTATTAATTAACATTTTTTCTAATTCAATTTTATCATTTTTATCAATAGAGGTCAAAGTATAGTGCAAGATCATTTCAATATAGTCGTAACCGATACTAATTTTGGTTAGCTCAGGTAGGATATCGGCAATTTCCTGCCATCTTTTTAGCAATCGTTTCTCATGTCTGTGCTTTAAGAAAAACTCAAGAATCCCAGACCATATTCTAGTTTTAAACTCTTCATCGGGAATATCATGAACGTTGACAATCTTATGATCTTCCGTCCAAAACTTCTTGGCAAGCATCGGATTATTAAACAATTCCCATAAATTGCGAGGTACATTATAACTCTTAGTACCGTTATAAATAATCAGCGGATATATTAAGGGCACATTCTTTGTCTTTTGATTTATAGTCAGATGCCGGTCACAAATATTGATCATATATTTAAACAAACGAAAAGCCATAAAATGCTCGGGAGTACTTTGATGCTCGAGCAAAAGATAGATATAACCGTCAGTATCATTAAATTTAACCGAAAATAAAACATCGGCAATACTAGTACTAAGATCAGGTTCTACAAAGCTTTCTTTTTCTAATTTAAGAGTGCTTGTATCTATAATTGCTAGAACTTCTTGCGGCAAATGCGCTTGTAGTAGCTCATATGCCACTATTGGATTCTCTAGGCTTTTTCTAAATAGTTGATCATGTTTGGGTTTTTGTGTGGTCATAATAGTGTTATATTATAATTTAAATTATAGCCTTATCAATTACTTCCATAAATACTTCATAGTCAAAATTGCACAAACCAAAATCAGCGTCAATATTTCAGCTAGAATGAGTGGTGCAGACTTTATAATGATTCCATAAATCAGCCATAACATCACACTAAAAGTGTATATGACATACATACCTGTTGATATATCTTTTACGGAACGAAATTTCCATATTTTAATTAGTTGAGGCAAAAAAGAAATAGCACTTAGCCCGGCCGCTACAAACCCCAAAAGCTCCTGATAAGCCGCTATATATTCTACAAAGCATATCACTATTTAAGTACCTATTATATTAACTTAATATCTATTGCCGATATTTTACCTTTATGAGATTCAATATTATAACTGATTTTCTGTCCATCCTTTAAATCGCTAAGACCTATAGGCTCTAATGCCGAGATATGCAAGAAAACATCTCTCGATTTGTCGCTAGGCTCTACAAAGCCGTATCCTTTGGTTGGGCTAAACCATTTTACAGTACCGGTTTGCATAATATTTTTACCTTCATTTAAATAGTTGATATTAGTGGTCGGTAATAATTAACCTCGCATTACTTTGGGTTAACTGCATCTTTAAGCTTTTGACCAACCTTAAATTTAGGTTGGTTACGTGCAGGGATTTCAATAGCTTTACCGCTGCGAGGATTACGACCCGTTCTAGCTGCAACTTTACTAATACTAAAATTACCGAAACCGATTAATGATATTTCATTACCTTTGCCAATAGCGCCAATTACCGCAGAGGTAAACATGTCTATGTTTTTCTCGGCCTCTATTTGTGTGCATTGATGTTGCTGTGCTACATGCTTTACGAAATCTGCTTTATTCATGTTTTCTCCATTATTTATTACTTTTGTACTTTATTATTTGAATTTTCAGAGAGAGGTAAAACAACATTCTCTTGTTCCTTTTTTATAAGAGTATATTTACCGCCAGTTCTTGCTTCAATCCACTTCCCAAGTTCTGACAGCGGAAGCTCTTTATCGGCAGAATACAGCCAATTTAATAGTATAGATTTATTGATAGTATCTTCTTTATCCACAGTTTCCATTGGCTTATTTTACATCACTTGTTCTAACATCACTTAAACTATTATCGGAATTTTTGTTTTTGTTTTCAAGAAGTGTTTTGTGGTTTTTTGTTTTCTTAAGCCGCCTGTCCATCTTTTCTTGATGTTTTTCCGTGACTATACCAGCTGCGCTGCCGCACAGGTTAAAGCGAGTTGCCCCTTGTTTGTGTTGGGCGTAATAGTTTGATTTACGACAATACCATGCAATCCATCTTTTTAAAATAACATTTGATACACCAGTCTCTTTGGACATTTCCTTCCTTATGCCGACCGCAAGTAATACAGGCTTGTTTATATTGATTATTTCGGGAAACTTGTCGTGTAGAATATCATATACGGCATTAAAGTCTGCTTTAGGCTCAAGTGTAGGAGAGACGGGAGCTTTAGTATCTTCTTTGCTAGAGGGGATATTACTATTATTTGAGATTTCTTGAGTTGCGGCAATCTCTATAGCCTTATTCTTACGTATCTTTAGAGTGCCGGTGCTGAGTAATGCTTCCTTTTCTAATTCCTTATTCATACATTCTTAGTGTTATTTTCTAACGAGTAACCTACCACATAACTTGCTTACTATCAACGAAAAGCCGTCAAAACTTAGATACAAGAGGTTTTTTTGAGCATTCCCTTAAGCAGAAAGAAATACTACGCAAAGTAAGATAAGTAAAGGGACGCTGCGCTCTTCGCCCTTGACTTATCTTATTTTGCTTCGCATGCAACTCAGGAAATGAAAGCAAAAGCTTTCATTTATAGCTATGACGGCTACATCTTTTTTAATTTTTAACATAAGGATTATTAACATGAGGAAATTTTATTATAGCGGATTATATCAACCTCCTTTTTTTAGAAAGCACAGAATTGAATACAACAAAATTTGTGCCTGCATAGATGATACCAGCTACAACCTTGCTTTGCTATCAAATTACTATCAAGACCTGATAGAAGACGAAGATAACGAAGATAGAATTAGAGAAATAATAGAAGAAAGCTTTTTCGAAGCTTTAAGCTACTGGCCTATATATTTCGAGCCGTTGGTTTTTAATGAAAAAACCGCGCTTGAATGCGGGTTAATACCTTTTGTTTTTGAAGATATCAAACTTCTCTCTTTGGCAGGGTACGGCATAGATTTATTGCCAAAACTTGACGCATATCAGGTGTTAACTTGCGGCATGATCGATAAGAGAAGCAAGTATTTTCATAAAAGAGAAAAAGCTAATTTTGAGCATGTAGTAGGCCAAAGCGTATATGAGCAAATGGAGCAAATTCTAACAAAACAACCGCTTTACTTTAAATAACAAATTAAAAATATAAGGATTAAAATGTCAAAGAAACAAATACAAAACGACAGAATAGAGAAAAATCTTAAAGTGCTAAAATTATTATCAAATAATGAGCCCAATATCAGCGAAGAACAAAAAAGAGAAGTACTAAACGCTTATAGCGGGTGGGGCGGATTACGTGATGCAATCTTTACTCCGTCAGTTTACAGACGATTAAAATACTATCTTAGTGATGATGAGATTAGCTCTGTTAAAAAGACCGTAAACAGTGCATATTATACGCCCGATTTACTAGTAAAATTCATCTGGGCATCTTTAATGCGTATGGGTCTTAAAGGTTTACAATCAGACGGCAAGGGCAAGAGTTGTAACATATTAGAGCCTTCTGCTGGCACAGGGATATTTTTTAACCACATGCCGCAAATAATAGCGAAAAACGCAAATATAGACGCAATAGAGCTGGATAATTCCAGTTGCAAGTTATTTAGCAAATTGCACGGGAGTATTAACATTATCAATACGGGGTTTGAGAATTTCTGTTGTAATGATAATAGATACGACTTAATTATTGGCAACCCACCATACGGTCGCAGCAGCGTAAATGATATTTTTAATCCCGACTTATCACATTTAATAATTCATCATTGGTTTGTAGCTAAATCTTCAAGAATGCTAAGAGATAAAGGTATTATTGCCATGATATTACCGCGATTTTTCTTGGACAACGTAAAAGACCATGCACGAGACATTATTAATAAATCCGGAGTAAACCTAGTACTTGCTTATCGTTTGCCAGATAGTTTATTTGCAGATGCAAAAATTACCGTTGATTTAGTATTCTTGCAAAAAACAGATAAAACCCATGAGTGGCAAGATACAAGGCGAAAGACAATAGGCGAATATAGCAAACCAATAAATGAGTACTTTTTTAATAATCCACATCATGTCTTGGGGGAGCTGCACATTGTCTCAATGTATAATCGAATGGGTATTACTTGTAAAAGTAGCGGTGACTTAAGAATACAGCTTGCGGGCGTATATTCTAAAATCAAAAAAATACTATAAATTATTAGCAAATTACAAATCTAAACTAACGCTACATTCTAGCCGCAAACCCTCCAAATTTTCTACGAAGGTTTTGTGGTCTGATATCCGATACCTGAACTTACAATCGGTATCAACCATGCTACGGGAGGCGAGCGCAACCGTCTTCCATAGAATCACTGCGACAGTTAGACTAATCAGTCAAATTATAACCCCTTGCATGTCTTCTTTTCTTAATGATTTGCAAAGTATTTTCAACATCTAATTCATTGTCACAAAAAATAATTTTATAGCCGCCTCGTTTACTGCCCGTACTCCCCCAACTACAAATTACACTCGTACTACCAAATAAATTGGCTTGTAGCTGTACATTGTAAAATCTATTATCCTTTGACCAACAGAGTAGCATCTTAAGTAAATGAACTGAAATAGTAACTAATAGCAGTTAGTTTGGGTTTTCTAATTGCTGCCTTAACTCCTCAAATTCATTAACATTATCTTCATTAGCAATTTCCACAAGTGCCGCAACAATATCAGTAACTATCTCAATATTTTCCTCTGTCATAGGAGCATGAGCAATATCTAATAAATGCTGTACGTCTTGATTTAAATCTCTGGATATCAAAAGATCTATGTATTTAAAATATATTGGTGCAAGTGGATGCTCTGCAAAAGTATTATAGGTTTTGCCGTAATTTGAATTCATCATAAAAAACTCCTCAAATTTAGTTGATAATAACATTAATTTTGTAATTGTCGTAGTAATTGTTGAAACTTGTTTGTTTCATCGGAGACTGCCACTTTTTGCATCTCAATAATAATATTAGTAATAATCTTACAATTTTCTGGTAAATAATACTGCTCTGATATCTTTAATAAATCTTCCGCCTCTTTATGAAAATTATGCGACTTTAAAATATCAACATACTCAAAAAATAAAGAGGCTAGAGGGTGGTCAGAAAAATCATTATAATCTTTGTGATATTGTTTCTTCTTCATAAAGCCTCGTATTTAAAATTCTTCTATTTGATATAAAGTTGCCCCAAGATCATTTTTTAAAGCATTAATATTAAAAACATACCCGTACCACTCTTGCCGTAGCTTATTCCATTTTAAGCTATGATTTCTAATAACCTTACGAATCTCATTAGATAGTTCTTGTTCAAACTTTAAAATCACGGCATGTTTATTTGTTTGTTCTTCTTCTAACTTAGTTTTGCCGATTTTAGTCCATTGTTCTTTAATCGCCACGTTAGTTTCTAATGACTCTCCGATTGATAATAATGCGCCGTACAAAGTATTAGTTGGTAAATGATCTAAACCAGCCTTAGTAACTAATCCACCTACCTCAATTAAATGACGAGTGCGCATTTTACGTTCTTTAAGTTTTAATCTTGTTTCTTCTGCGATGAGTCTATTTTTCTTTTGTTCTAGTTTTACTTTTTGATCGGTTACGTTTTGCATAGATTATAAATCTTTTATTATTACACCCAGTTTACCAATTTAGTTTATAGAAGAATAGTAAATTATCAAGTCATCTGCAATTAAATACTATTAGCTATCTCTAACTACTATAATAATGTATCATATTTCCCCGTTGCCTACCATACCTAGTTTACTTATATCCAAACTATATTACCTAATACTGATAAATTTTTTTCCTGAGTTGAGATAAGGTTATAACATCTTATTTCGAAGAAATAGAGTTATACGCAAGATACAAAATAAATTTGTTTGCTTTTTTAAATTTGATCTGATAGTCTAATTGGATTTTGTTATCTTATAGATTATAAATTATTATGGCAATTCAGTTTGCAAGAATAGAAATAGTA
>Ga0316224_1004687_pt1 | contig 10178 bp, 9 predicted proteins | sample TBH18013metaG_FD_206254 | JGI IMG/M metagenome (GOLD analysis project Ga0316224, IMG submission 206254) | Freshwater microbial communities from Trout Bog Lake, Wisconsin, USA - TBH18013 | ecosystem: Environmental > Aquatic > Freshwater > Lake > Hypolimnion/Profundal zone | place: USA: Wisconsin...
CTTTGAGAAAGGGAAGGCCCGTGATAATATCGTCGGCAAGCATTGGGGGGAGGCTCCTGGGATCGTGGTTTGGCGACTAAATCTTAGCCGCTTTTCCCCAGTGCCCCCATCTTTGAGGTAGACCCGTTTTTTGTTTTTTGGCACAAATTCGCTTCAGCAAAACCATTAATCGTACATACAAAAAACTTGAGTTTGGCATTTATTGTACGTACAGTATTTGCCGATGAAGATTACGTTTGATCCTGTGAAACGAGACCTCACCCTCGCGGAACGGGGGTTGGACTTTGCCGATGCGGTCGAAGTGTTCGCCGGGACCGTTTTCGAGTTCGAGGATGACCGCTTCGAGTACGGCGAAACCAGGCTGGTTTCGGTCGGTCATCTTAGAGGTCGGATGGTGATCATCATTTGGACACAACGTGCCGATGCGCGGCACATCATTTCCATGAGGAAAGCCAATGACAGGGAACAAGAACGTTTTGGGAAGCGATTTGGCTAAGGTCGACGCCCATGTCGTCCACCCCCACGAATTCGACGAAATCCCCGAACTCACCGACGAGATGTTCGACCGAGCGGATATGGTTGTTGGCGGCAAGCGGTTAAGTCGTGGCCGCCCACCCAAAGCCGCCCCCAAAATATCCACCACCATCCGCCTCGATCCCGACGTGTTGGACTACTACCGCAGCACGGGGCCGGGATGGCAATCGCGCATCAACGATGCCCTGCGCAGGGTGGCGAAGATTTAGGTGAGCGTAGTTTCATAGACTGGAATTAAGCGAAGCGTCACTGGAGTCCACAGAAGCCCTAATAACATATTGGTTTTACAATATAATTTTATCAATTGAAAACCGCCGTAGGGGCAACTCCACCGTGAGTTCGAATCTCACCCCGTCCGCCAAAATCCGTCATGGACCTTGGAACCGAGTGCCGCCGGAAGATCGTTTCCGACTCGTATCGATCAAGCCAGCCCAAGCGATAGCGGCCGATTTCCGACGCGCCGACGCGGCCGGCGCACAAGTCATGTTGAAAGCCTTGGAACTGACGTGTAAAGAAGCCTGTGTCCCATGGCGCGCATCCGCATTCCGAAAGGCTCGAAATAACAGGAAATTAACAGCTTCCGGAGAATGATGCGGAAAATCGATTTGGACGGCCGTAAAACAGCCATGTATGGCGCGAGGTCCGACGCCTCGGAACGGATCGTGTGAGGAATAAGTCAGAACCTATGCAAGCTTCGACATCATCACTGCACTCCGCCCTAAGGTGCCTGTACATTGTCGCCTTGCATCACGGACAAGAAATCACGCCTTTGGATTTGATCTCCGGGACCGACCCCGCCGACCCCATCGGATCGCTGATGAAAGTCATGTCGCGGGCCGGGTTCAAAGGCCGTCTCCTTAAAAACAGCAACTGGAAAAACGTTACCTCGCTCGGATCGGCCTATCCGGTCATCGTCGGACAAAAGGACGGCCGTTGGGTCGTGGTGGCCAACACCGCCGCGATGCCCGGAGAAGAACCGAAAATAGCCGTCGTCGATCCGCTGGCCGAACGAGCCGGGGTCGTCATGATCGACCGCGACCAATTCATGGAAACCTGGGACGGCACCATCGTCCTGTGCAAACGGGTGCTTGCCGAAGCGGTCGGCAAAGAGCGTTTCGGGTTCCGCTGGTTCCTGCCCGAGATCCTGCTGCAAAGCCGCTATTACCGCGATATCGCCATCGCTTCGGTCACCAGCAGCTTTATCGGGTATTTCACGCCGTTCCTGTTGCAAATCATGATCGACAAAGTGGTCAGCCACAAAAGCTACAACACGTTGGTGGCGGTGCTGCTCATCTTCAGCATCCTGACTATTTTCGACAGCGGGTTCAATTATATCAAACAGAACCTGGTGATCTTCGCATCGGCGCGGATCGATGCCAGACTGACATCCAAGGTGTTCGCGCGGCTGATGAATTTGCCGCTGACCTATTTCGACACCAACAACGCCGGCATCGTGTTGCGGAACATGAGTCAGACCGAAAGCATTCGCGGGTTTCTGACCGGACAAATCTTTCAGTTGGTCCTGGAACTTCTGCCCATGCCGGTTTTGCTGGTTCTGCTGGGATCGTACAGCGTCAAGCTGACCATGGTGGTTCTGACCTTTTCCGCCGTCATCGCTTCGACGATCGCCATGATGCTGCCGTATTTCCGACACCAGATCAATCAGTACAACGAAATCGAAGGCGCTCGGCAAAGCCATTTGGTCGAGACGATCGTGGGCATCCGCTCGATAAAGTCGCTGGTCCTTGGGGAAAGCCGGTTGACGGAATGGAAGTTGAAGATCTCTAAATCCATGCAGAAAATGATGTCCGTCGGGCAATTCGCCGCCAAGGCGGGCGTGTTCACCCAGTTTCTGTCCCAGGCGATGCAGTTGGTGGTGTTGGGCGTGGGCGCGCAGGAAATCTTCAAAGGCGACCTGAGCATCGGGTCCCTGGTCGCCTTCAACATGTTGTCGGGGCGCGTGACGGGTCCGCTGATCAGCATGGTCGGCATGCTGAACAGTTACCAGCGCGTGGTTCTGTCCATGGAAATGCTGGGGTCGATCATGGACCACCCCCCCGAACGCGAGCCCGGTCAACGCTACATTTTTCCCCGCATCAACGGCGAAATCGAATTCAAGGACGTAAGTTTCCGCTATCCGGGAACCTCGACCCCGGCGCTCGACCGAGTGTCGTTCAAAGTGGAACCCGGACAAATGATCGGCGTGGTCGGGCGCTCGGGGTCGGGAAAATCGACCCTGACGCGTTTGATCCAAGGGGTCATTCCTCCCGATTCCGGGCTATTGAAGATCAGCGGCGCGGACATCCGCCACATCGATCTCAGCCACTTGCGCCGCAATATCGGCGTCGTACTGCAAGACAACTTCCTGTTTCGGGGAACCGTTCTGGAAAACATCCGCATGACCAAGCCCGACGCCACGTTGGAAGAAGTCATGGAGGCGGCCCGCAAAGCGGGCGCGGCCGAATTCATCGACCGCCTGCCCAATTCCTACGGCACGTTCGTGTTTGAAAACGCGTCGAACTTCTCGGGCGGTCAGCGTCAGCGTCTGGCCATCGCCAGAGCCATGCTGTCCGAACCGTTGTTGATGATCTTCGACGAGGCGACCAGCGCGCTGGACCCCGAGAGCGAGGCGATCGTCCAGGACAATATCGATAAGATCGCCCAGGGCCGAACCATGGTCGTGGTTTCGCACCGCTTGTCTTCGCTGGTCAATTCGGATGCGATCCTGGTTCTTGAGCATGGCAAGGTCGTGGATTTCGCTCCGCACCACACCCTGCTTGAACGCTGCGAAATCTACAAAACCCTGTGGGACAGACAGACCCGCCACGCCCGCGGCTAAGGCCTTTTCCGACTTTGCTTAACCGATAAGCTTTTCTAATCATGGCGGTTAGGTAATCTCGTTTGTTGAGGGGAGCCTGATCGCATATCTATTGGATATTGATTAAATTTTCTAACCGATCGCGAAGATTATGCCGTCCCCGATCACCCTTGGAATACCCCCCAAATACCGGGTGATATGCGCTGGAATAGCCGCCTTGGTGTTAAGCGTCGGCATCGCCCGTTTCGCCTATACGCCGTTATTGCCGGTGATGCGCGCCCAAGCGGGCTTGACCGATGTGGCGGGCGGATGGCTGGCGGCGTTCAATTACGCCGGATATATCTCGGGGGCTTTGCTGGCGGCGTCGCTGAAAAGCCTGCCGGTCAAGTTTCATCTGTACCGGCTTGGATTGATCCTGGCGGTGGTCACGACCCTCGCCATGGGACTCACCGACAATCCGGCCGCCTGGGCCGTGCTGCGGTACATATCGGGGTTTTCCAGCACGGCGGGACTGCTGCTGGCGTCCGGTTTGGTTCTCAACTGGCTGCTCAGAAACGATCACCCGCCCAGGCTGGGCTTGCATTTCGCGGGCATGGGGCTGGGCATCGCACTGTCCGGCGTGGCCGCCCAACTGATCGCCGACCGGCTGACATGGTCGTGGCAATGGGTGGCGCTGGGAACGTGCGGCTTGGCTTGGTTCGTTCCCGCGTGGGCATGGATGCCAAAACCGCCTCAAACCGCGATCGGCAACGACGCGCGATCCGCTCCGCCCCCTCCGACGCGATGGATGACCCTGTTCGTGCTGGCCTATTTCTGCGCCGGAATCGGCTATGTGATCAGCGCCACCTTCATCGTCGCCATCGTCGAACGGTTTCCCCTGCTGCATGGACAAGGCAATCTGGCATGGATCGTGGTCGGACTGTTCGCCCTGCCCTCAAGCTTCCTGTGGGATTCGTTATGCGCCCGGATCGGCAATACCGGGGCGCTGCTGACCGCCTACGCGATCGAAATCGTATCGTTCCTGCTGCCGGCGTTCGGCGAGGGCTTGGCGGCGAATCTGGCAAGCGCCGCCTTGTTCGGTTCGACGTTCGTCGGCATCGTCAGCATGACGCTGGCCATCATCGGCCGCCATTATCCCAACAATCCCGCCAAGGCCATGGCCCGTTTGACGCTTAGCTACGGTGTGGCGCAAGTGGCGGCGCCCGTCGCCGCCGGATACATCGCCCAAACGACCGGCTCTTATCGCGGCGCATTGCTAATGGCCGCCGTCGGCATGGCGGTTGGAATGGTCTTCCTGATCATGGCCGAGCGTGTCGATCGCCCCCCCTTTCAGCACTGACAATTCCGTATGTCTGATCCGTGAATTTTGCGCACCGCCCTTATCCCTATTGGGCGTAAAAATTATGTAAAGAATAAACGCGAAAAGTTTGGAATCATTATGACTTCAGCAACAACTCAAATAATCAGCCAAACCTTCCCGCCGGGATCCGTCATTTTTCGCCAGGGCGAACGGGGCGGGCCCGCGTATCTGGTGAAAACCGGTTCGGTCGCGCTTGAATTGCAGACCACTTGCGGAGCGCATCGCTTGGCCGTGCTTGGCCCCTTCGCCATGTTCGGCGAGATCAGCGCCTATGACGGCGGGCCGCGCACCGCCACGGCCATCGCCATCGAGAAAACCGAGTTGGGCGTCATTCCTTCCGGGATCGTCCGCCAGAAGATTCTGGACAGCGATCCGTTCGTCCGGGCGATGGTTTCGGTCCTGGTCAACAATCTGCGCCAAGCCGACGCGATGATTGTGGGCGACACCATGGATATCGAACAATTGGTCAACACCATTTTCAATCTGGGGCAAAGCCTGCACCGCCGCGCCCTGAACGACATTCCCTCGGTGGACAAGATCGATGAATTGGCGAAAGATCTGGACGGTTTGGACAATGCGATCAAGATCGTGGCGGACGTGGTCGAACACGGTCATCCGCATTGAAGCCTATTAAAAAGGCACGTCCGACACTCGCCTTTAAATATTGCAAAGCGGCGGGCTTTGGCTAGTATGCGGCCTTATCGAAACGGATGAACCGACCAGATGGTGTTAGTCGAATGAGTCTTCTTTCATTTCCGGATTCAGAGCGGATCGCCCGTCATTTCCGCCGCGCCCTGCTTGACTGCAAACGCAACGAAACTCCTTACGTTCACTGGAGCATGGTGGACGTCTTGCCGGAAGCGCTGTGCCTGGGAATCATCAGCCTGCCGATCGCGCCTTTGCTTATCGACGATTGCCGAGGAGTGCGCGACGTCGACAACAACATCCGCTCCTTCGTCACCCCCGCTTTGCGGAAAGACTATCCGTTCCTGGACGATTTCGCCCATGCGCTGCAACGGCCGGACGTTGCCGAGTTGGCGGGAAAGACTTGCGGATTCAATCCGTTGGGAAGCTTTCTTCGCATGGAATACATTCAGGACATCGACGGGGCTTGGCTGGAGCCGCATCACGACGTTCCGCAGAAATTGTTCTCCATGGTCATTTATCTGTGCACCGGCCCCCATGCGAAGGACTGGGGAACGGATATCTACGACGACAAACTGAATTGGGTCGGCCGGTCGTCAAGCGAATTCAATTCGGGAACCATCTTCATTCCCGGCGACAATACCTGGCATGGCTTTGAACAGCGCAAGATCGTCGGCATCCGCCGATTGCTGGAGATCAACTACGTTCATCCTTCGTGGCGGGACAAGAACCAAGTGTGCTTCCCCGACAGGCCCGTGACTCTATAATGCCCGTGACGCACGGAAAAGCAGCGCATAAAAGTTTCGTCGGCGCGTCCGGCGGCGGCGAGCACTACATCGCGGTGGACGCCCCGGCGGGACTGCCGTTCGCGCAACAGCTGGCCGCCATCGAAGACCGCTACGCCCGCGCCCTGGCGGAATTGGGACTGGGGACGGATACGGCGGTCTTTCGCAGAATTTTCTTGAGCGACGCAGCCAATCAGGAACCTGCGGTCCAGGCCAGCATGCTGGCCCAAGAACAGGAAGATTGTCCGATCGCCGTTTCGATCATCCAGCAACCCCCCCTGTCCGGCGCCAAGATCGCGCTGTTGGCCTATCACGTGCGGGGCGGCACGGCCGTCACTAGGCGCAGGCTTACCCCCAAACATCTGCTGATCGAGAAAAACGGCACGCGCCATCTGTGGACGACGCAAGTCTGCCCCGGCGGGAACGCCGCCGCCGTCCACGCCGCGCGGCAAACGCGCGACGTCTTCGACGATCTGGTCGGCATCCTGGAAAACCAAGGCGCCACCCTGCTGGACCATTGCGTGCGAACCTGGATTTACGTCAAGGATGTGGATGTCTTCTATAAGGATATCGTCGACAGCCGCACCGAATTGTTTCTGGAACGGGGATTGACCCCCGACACGCATTTCATTTCCAGCACCGGCATCGAAGGCGCCTGCGCGCACCAGTTCGATCTGGTCGTCCTGGACGCCTATTCCATCCTCGACCTTGCCCCCGGACAAATGTCGTTCCTGTACGACTTCGACCATATGTGCCCCACCCAGGATTACAACGTGACCTTCGAGCGCGGCACCCGGATCGCCTATGCCGATCGCGCTCATCATTTCATTTCGGGGACCGCGAGCATCGACCGTTCCGGAGCGGTGCTGCATTCGGGAGACGTGATCGCCCAATTGGAACGGGCATTGGAAAACGTCGACGCCATTCTTCATTCCGGCGGCGCCAGCCTCGACGACATGATGTACTGGATCGTCTATCTGCGCGATCCGGGCGATCACGGCATCGTCAAGAATTATCTGGACACCCGGTTTCCCGGCATGCCCATGGCGATCGTCCACGGGCCGGTCTGCCGGACGGATTGGCTGATCGAGGTCGAAGGAATCGCCATCGCCAAGCATGGCCAACCCGATCTGCCCGGATTTTAATTTGTCGTTGGATACCTATCTTTAAGAACTCCGCCGTCATGATCGGCAACCTTATGATGGAATCCTTGTTCAAGGACGGTTGCGCATGACCAGTTCGAACACCATTCTGATCGCCACCGGCGACCGGGCCCCGAATATCATCGCCATCACGGCGAAAGGAACGCTTTACGCCACCGACGAGCAATCGGGGCGCGCCGTGGTGTTGATCCTGTCCGGAACCCTGGACGCTCCCGAACTGATCCCGCTGCTGGACGCGTTCACGGCGCGGGCCGAAGCGTTCGCCGATAAGGACGCCGATTTGGTGGCGATGATCGACACCCACGTCGAGAACGTCTTCGAATTCAATTTCACCCATCCCGGCAAGGTTACCCTGGTGGGGTCGCCCAACGAGTTTCCGCAACGCATCGGCTTTACCGGCGCGGCGCCGGAAATCCTGGTGCTGGACACCAACCAGCGGGTGGCCGCCCATATCCCGTCCGCCGCCCCCGAAGCCATGGTGGCGGCGTCCCTGGAGGCGATCGACAGACTGCCCAGGGAAGAGCCGCGCAATCTGTTCACCTCGGCGCCGGTGCTGATGCTGCCCAATATTCTGGATCTCGATCTGTGCCGGGAACTGGTCGACATGCATCATGCCGGAGCCAGCTTCCAAAGCCCCGCCCTATACCTGGATGCCAGCGGGCGACCGGTGAACGATACGGATTTCCAGCTTAAGAAACGCCGCGATTTTCTGATCTCGCGCGCCCATCCCATGCATCACCGTTTGACAGACATCGTCAGGCGCGTGGTCTTTCCCGAGATCAAACGCTGTTTCCAGGCCGAAGTCCGCCACACCGAACGCTTCAACGTCGCCTGTTATCCGGGCGACGGCGGCCATTTCCGCAGGCATCGCGACAATCGCCCCGAAATCGTCGCCTTCCGACGTTTCGCCCTGTCCATCAATCTGACCCCCAAAGCCGACGGCTACGAGGGCGGGTTTCTGCGGCTGCCCGAATTCAACGGCCACCATTACCGCTCGCCCACCGGCGGCGGCGTGATCTTCTCGGTCGATCTGCTGCACGAGATCGCCCCGGTGGTCAGCGGCAACCGGTTCGTTCTGGTCAATCATCTGTTCGACGACGAAGCGGTGGCCAAACGCATGGAAATGGAACAGCTATAAGGCCCAATTCGGCAAAGCGCCGGGCAACGCTGGTGCGTGATGGTCATGTACTAACTGGCCTAGGCCTCGACTTCCAGCCCGTCGTAGCCCTTGACCCGGTAGACGATTGCCGAAACCACCCAGCAGACGATGAAAATACCGACGATCACATAGCCCAGCATGCCGAAATTATCGTTAAGGGCTCCGATGCCGTCCCAGAACGCTCCGGTCAATTCGAATTTGCCGGCCACCAGCCCAAGCGCCTCGACCCCGCCCACCAAGACGGCGACCAGCACCGACACGACGGTAATGGTCAGATTGTAGTACAGCTTGCGCACCGGCTTGACGAAAGCCCAGCCATAGGCCCCCGTCATCAGGGTGCTGTCCAAGGTGTCCACCAGCGCCATGCCGCAGGTGAACAGAAACGGAAACACCATGATCGACCACAGGCTAAGATCGTTGGCCGCTTCGGCGGCGGAAATTCCAAGCAGCCCCACCTCGGTGGCGGTATCGAACCCCAGCCCGAACAGAAAGCCCAGCGGATACATATGCCAACTGCGGCCGATCAGACGGAACATCGGGCGAAACAAACGAGCCAGCAGGCCGCGCCCAGCCAACAGCGCGTTCAGGTCTTCCTCGACATACCCCTGGCCGTTAAGTACCCGGAAGAAGGTTTTCCACACGCCTTGCAAAATGACCAGATTGACGGCGGCGATCAGCAGCAGGAAGACGACGGAGACGAAAGTGCCGATCACACCGCCGATCCCGTGCAAGGTCCGGATGTCGTCCTTGAACGCCATCGCCGTGGCGGCCACCGCGACGGACGCCAGGATCACCACCGTCGAGTGACCCAGCGAAAAAAAGAAACCCGCCGCCGTCGGCTTATGACCGGTTTGGATCAGTTTGCGGGTGATGTTGTCGATGGCGGCGATGTGGTCGGCATCGACCGCGTGGCGCAGACCGAACCCATACGCCAGCAAGGCGGTCCCCAACAGGACGGGATGATCGTGAAAAGCCGCCAGCGCCCACAGCCACGACCCGATATTGGCCGCTGCCAGTCCGGCGAACATCAGACCGGTGTTCCGGTCGATACCGAAGCGATTCAAGCAAGCACGCATACGACACCCCTACGGATGCAAGGCCTTCATACTATTTTTGAAAAAGTATGAAGTCAATGGGGGCGTCGTTATCCTAAATCGCCAATTTGAGGTTGCGCGCCCTCGCCCGTAGGGAAAATAGTTCGGGAATTAATATTTTCCGCCCGCATTTCCATGCGCGCCCTCGCCCGTAGGGAAAATAGTTTCCGGACGGACTCTATGTCTTCGGGCTGCTGTGAACGTGAGGATGGGGATGGTCGTGATCGTGATCATGGTCATGTCCGTGATCATGATGATCGTGGCGGCGGTCGCGTCCGTGGCTGTGATCGGCGCGCAGACGGCTTTCCACCGGCACGATATTGACGGCGCCGTGTCGAACCCCGGTTTCGGCGGCGGTGGCGTCGGCGTACTTTCTCACGTCCTCGGTCGGGCCATGCAGGATGACCACCTCCATGCAGTCGTCGTGGTCCAAGTGAACGTGAAGGGTGGATTGGGTCAGATCGTGATGGGAGTGCCCGGCTTGGGTCAATCGCCGCGACAATTCGCGCTCATGATGATTGTAGACGTAGGACAGGCAGGCGATGCAGTCCCCCGCCTCGCTTTGCTCCAGCCGCTCGGCTTCCAGACGGTTGCGCAGGATGTCGCGCACCGCTTCCGAA
>Ga0316224_1004692_pt1 | contig 10174 bp, 12 predicted proteins | sample TBH18013metaG_FD_206254 | JGI IMG/M metagenome (GOLD analysis project Ga0316224, IMG submission 206254) | Freshwater microbial communities from Trout Bog Lake, Wisconsin, USA - TBH18013 | ecosystem: Environmental > Aquatic > Freshwater > Lake > Hypolimnion/Profundal zone | place: USA: Wisconsin...
TTAATTTAAAGTTTACGACACTAAATAATTTAGGAAATCCAAATAGATGGAAAGTCTATTTTCAAAACAATTTAGTTTATATCAGAAAACTGGATCACAACTTTCAAGAAAGAAGGAAGATTATGAAAAGGAACGAAATAATAGAGACGCAATTCATCTAAGTAAAATTAAACCAACTCTTGATGATCTTAATAATAAATATCAAAAACAAATCTCCAAATTAGATTCAACTGTTACTTACTATAAAACACAAATTGAAAAAAGTATTGAAATTGTAGATGCTAAGAAGATTACTCTCCAAAAGGAATTGGATGATAAAATAGCAGCACTGACTGCTAAGTATGAAAAACTAATTGAAAATTGTAATAAAGATCTCTATATCAAAGATTGTAATCAGTTTATTGATACTTTTACAGAAAATATTAATAAATTAGAAGAGGAATGTCAATCTAAGAAGGAGAGATTTATGGAGAGACCTATTACAAAGGCTGAATTAGATTTGAAAGTAGAAATTGCTAATCTAGAAGTAAAACGAGAAAAGGAGAAGGAGGAAATGGAACGTTTGGAAGCAGAAGAAGAAGAAGCAAGGATTTTTAAACGCAAAGAAGAGGAGAGAAATATGGCAATTGCTAAGGATGAGAAGAATAGACGAAAGCCAAAAGAATTACAAGATGATTACAATAGAGATCCTAGAATTGTACCATCTTTATATGACGATCCAAATTATAATCCTCATGATGATATTTTAATAAGAAGTAAAGGAGAGATTATTCAACCAATTACAGATGAAACAGTACTTGTAAAGTTTGCTACTGCGATACAAGTTGGAGAAACCAAGAAAGATGAACGAGAAAGAGAGAGACGTCAATTACTAATTAAAAACTACAAAGAATATGTTTTGGATCTTCATGCTACTATTAAGAAGCAATATCCAAAATATGGAGATTATTTTGAAGCGATTATTATGCCTGATAGATCTGTTCTATTACGATTTCTTGATGATGATTGTATTTCCCTTGTAGGGGAAGAAAAATATGAAACTAGAAAGGACTTTTTGAAGAAGCATCCGCTTCTTGAAGAAGATCTTACAACATATAATTCAGACATACATGATCTGAATCTTCCAAAGTTAGATTGAAATATATTGATCGCGATACTCTATTGTTTCGTGAAGTGTTTTGAAACGTTTAGTGTGTTTTAGACCATTTATCACCTTTTGAAACTTATAGCAATTTTTATCTTCACAGATATTCTGTTCTTTTAATTTATTATCTTTATGAATAGATACATTTTGATTATTTTCAGCGTAAGTCACCCACCTCAGATTTTGAAGTCTATTATCAGTTTTTATTCTGTTTATATGATCAATACATGGTTTATTTTCTGGATTGGGAATGAAATGAATAGCAATAAGTCTGTGGGTATTATAATGTTTTCTTTTTCCATTTGTGTATAATCCAACATGTGAATAGCCATCTGTAGATACTGTGGTTTTTAATATCTTTCCTCTAAGGGTGTTTTTTACATCTCCAAGATTATTTATTTCATAATTTGGAAAATCTATAATTGTCTTCCACTCCATCTATTTATTCTAGTGATGAAACTTTAAACTAAAATAAGGTAGGGGGGGGGGTACAAAATGTTTTAGGGGGGTATAATATGGCCGTTGGAAAAATGTTTTGGCCTCGCCGCCTTTTGGAAAAATATTTTGGCGCTTCTCAGGCCGCCGCCAAACTCCGCACTATTCTCCGCACTATTCTCCGCACCAAACTCCGCACCAAACTCCGCACTTCAAGGAAGTTCAATATATTCCAAAACGTCTTTCACAGGTGAGGACTCAGAATAGGGGGATGTATTTTTATCCCCACTAACCCCCACTGAACCCCCACTGAACGTTTTTTTCAACATTCTTTTCATTTTCTGACCTGTTCATATCATAGGCTTGTATATATATATATTATATTATTAATAATAAGTGGGGGTAGTGGGGATAGTGGGGATAAAATGAGAAATTGATCGTATGAAAAATAATTTTGAAAATAATAATTTTAAAAAATATTTCGTTCTGGAGAATGGATTTTTGGAGGTTTTTTATTGATCCCCACTTCTCAGGTCCTCACCCTCTCAGGCCGCCGCCAAACTCCGCACTATTCTCCGCACCAAACTCCGCACCATGATGCCATGACGGTAGAACCGCCAACTTTTCCCTTTCTAGGGATTTTTCCGTAGGAAGGGAAAAGTTGGCGGTTCTACCGTCATGCCGTCATTTTTATACATTTTCAATATTTTTAACCTTTTTCTATAATTTTTTATAATATTACTAATAAACTACTAATAAACTACTAATAAACTACTAATAATCAGTCTTAGTCTATCATCTGTCTATTAGGGGGATAGTGGGGATAGTGGGGTTAGGAGACTCAAAAAATCATCCGCACCAAACTCCGCACCAAACTCCGCACCAAACTCCGCACTTCAAGGAGATGCTACAAGATATTTCTCCTGTACTGCCATACTATGAAGCATATTCATAGCGAGTGGTTTCTTGGAGGCTATGCTCTTCTGTCCTCCAAGATGATCAGTAATCCTCGCATGTCTGAAAATGTTGATTCCAACTTCTTTTCCTGTTAGACGTTTCATAATATCGCGAACCTTACAAGTTAACCAATTAGCACTCTTCTCTTCACCCATGAGCCATTCCATATTATGATTCAATCCGAACCATTGGATAATCACCTTCTGTAAGGGAGCGCTAACAGGTATTTCAACTTTTCCCATCTTGGAAGACGTTTTGTAATCGTTGAAGACAAACTTTCTCACACGAGTTCCCCAAACAAGATAATTTCCTGTAGCATCTTTTGGAGCCTTCCAAGGATATACTTTCATATCGCCATAATCAGCCCTAACAGGATCGTTTAGCGTGTAGAGGCTAATAATTAGGAAGTCCCTCAAATCTTGGAAATCATCCAAACGCACTTTGGAGGCATAGTCAGCCTGAATAGCCAAAAGATCCTTCCAGGGCATAAAATTAGCCTCCTGTCGGATCGTGAGCATTTGGCTATCAGCCTTTTTATTCATTTCTTTCATATAGGTCGCCATCAGTGAAGAGTAAGAGGGTGATACAGGGATTCCATCATTTTTGGATTTATTGATAATTGCTGAGAGATATCCTTTTTTTGTTGTAGTGGCGATATTCTTATCTTGGATATATTGTACAACTTGTTTTGGATCTGATAGATCTACTCCATCATCTTTCATTATCTCTAGACAATTAGAGTAGTGTTTTTGAGTCATGTTTGAAATCATTTTACTAATTATGTATCATAATTAATAGTATGAAAATTGCTTTCAATTTTTTTTGGCCCTCTAGCGATTGCTATAGTATACTGCAAGTTCCAAGGAGACGCTCATGTTTGGATTCCAATAAATAGGATTGCCCCAGTCATCCCTGAAATCAAATTGTAGAGAATAGATCTCGCTATTGACAGAGAGCGCTCGTGATTCAACACTTGTAAGGGTGTAAGCATTGACATTGAGGGCATAACATGATATAGGAACGTTAGCGAGGAAGTTTTTCTTGTATCCTGAGTCAACTCCGGAGCCTGTTACAACTGAACAATAGACTCGGACATTTTGAATGCCTAGAAGTATTGGCCAACTATCACCTGCAATAGAAGTTCCATTAGCAACAGGATATCCAACTTGCCAAGCACATCCAGTGTAAGATCCAGTACCCCAATTTAGCCCTATATTATTATATGACATAGCAAACCCAAGAGATCTATTCATTGAGAAACCTGATACATAAGGTTGTACAATTGAAGTAGTTGCTGAACCTGTTTGTGAGTACATTTTAATAGCGTTAGTAGCGAGATAGGCTGTTACAATTGGATCATCAGCCGCCGCAGGTGTATAATACGTTGATGATGTATTTCCTGTAAGGGAAATCTTTCTAGTAGATGTATTAAAAGTAAAAGAAACATCTCCAGAGACCCAAAGAGGATTATAGGTCACGCTATCACCTCCAGCGGCGGCAGCAACATTTAATGCTGCTACAAGTGCTGCGCCATCTGTGAAATATTGATTTATCGTATATGCTGTAAAACCTGAGGCAGGTACATACCATGATGGAAGAAGTCGCACACAGCGTAAATGGGCTAAAAGATTAATGCTTGTTGCACTAGAAGCAGCATAATAGAAAAACATGAGTTGGGAATAGTCGTTGAGTTGTAGAGACGGATTCACAAAATTAACATTCAGTAATTGGATTGCCCTCACATTTAGAAGAGGCGTCTGTAGTTGATTTTGGAAGGAGCAAAATACTCCACCTGTATTATTGGTTGTTAGCGTCGTATCAGCAAATGAAGTAACAGTAACTTTATCAGGTCTGTTGATTAACGCCATCCTGCCTCTATCTACTAATATGTCAATTTAATATCCAAAGAAATTATTCCATTATTACTGATGAAATAGGGGCTGCCATCTTCTGCTCGTAGTTCTATCGCAATAGAGTAAATATCATTGTTTACTTTAGTCAACTCGTTATTAATTACATTATTATAGAATGATACTCCAAGATTTGGGCAATTCATTGGGATGATAGCGAGTAGATTATTATTGCGCTGGGAATCAAGAGTCGCAGATCCGACGACTGAACAATATATTGAAATGATACTTGAAAATACTAGATTACAATATCCATCTGCTGTATAAGTCCCTGTGGTAATTTGTGGATAGGAACCTAGATCTTCTCCTTCAGAAGAGGCATATATTGGAATAGGTCGCAATCTATTGAATAATAAAGGTGTTGAAGATCCAGCAATATAGGTTGTTGGAGTAATTAATTGCGAGAGTTGATAATTGAGTCCATTCCAAGTAAACCCCATAATTAAGTTGAGAGTTCTATTTGTAAGGGGTCCATACTGTGCTAAAAAGGGTTGTCCAGGTATAGAGGCGAGAAGTTCAAAATCATATTGTTGAGAAATACTGTTGATTGTTGATTGTAAAGTTATGACATTTGGATCTGAATATCCAGCCAATAAATAAGTATTGAAGTTTGTTGTTTGTGTGTAACTAGCCCAATTAGTTGTATCAACGGATGGTCCAGTGTTACTTATAACATTATTATTTTTACAGATGTATTTATTTCCAGAATATGTTACAATATTATTTTTTTGATAAAGGGTTGTAGAATACCAAGATGGATAAGTAGGAGGAGTATTGACATTGTTACCAGTTACACTAAATCTATTAGTTGTTGTATTAAATGTAAAAGAAATATCACCACTAATAAAAGGCATAGTTTTAGTGACTTGATTATTGTAAGCAAGATCATTGAGTGTTGCTAAATTGAGTTGAGTTAATAAATCCTGATAGGAATTGAAAGTTTGGTTGAATCCATATTGTGAGGGAGTATCAATAAGTTCTTGTTTGTAGTAAGATGGTAATAATCGTACACAATATAAATTATTTATATTAGGTAGAGTTGTATAATAAGTATCTCCATTAATATCTAATTGTGTTTGTAGACGATAATAATAGAAAACAAGTGCTGTATCTTGTATTGAAGGTGAGCATTGTGGAATAGAGGCTCTGAGTAATTGGAGGCTTTTGACATTTAGAATAGGTCTTGGAAGATTAATATTAAAATTATAATATGAATTATCATTTTGAGTATATCCAGGATTTAATTCGTTTACTGAAGTAGCATTCTGTGAGGATATGCTGAGGCGCTCTGGTTGATAAACAAATGACTTATATATTTCAGCCTTTTTGAGAGCCTGTTCTAATTCTATTTCATTCAGCAACTCCTGAATTGTCTGTTTGGTCTCCATCTACAAAGGCTGTTTTATTTTTGGATGGATTATTTCTATTGACGCATAGATACTCGCTAATATATTTTCCCTCTTCTTCAAGAAGTTCATCAAGTGTATTACATGGGAAATCTTTTATCAATTCAATATATGCGTCAGGATATTTCACGATATGTCGTGATGTAGTATCTGTTCTTGTTTTGTGATTTGTTAGCCTCGCTGATAATTTCTGAGTAGTGGATCCAATATATACTAGATCTGTCTGATTAGATCTAATAGCATAGATCTTAGCAGATTGATAATTTGGTGCCATTGTGGCGTTACTAAATATTTTCAATTATTTTTTGTGTTGGAGCCGCAGTTGTTTCGTTCAATAATTCCTTGTAAGGATTGAAATAATTCGCAATAGCATCTTTATATGTTGAATAAAATCCACCATGATATTTTATATGTTGATAATGATAGTCTATTTTCCACTTTTGTTTTTGTTTACTAAAACTTATCCCTGCGTGTCCTGATGTATTATCTTTTCGCAAATTACAATTCAAAAGATTTTCACTCGCAGTTACCCAACGTAAATTGTTTAATTTATTATTTGATGGATCTCTATCAATATGATCTACTTGTGGTTTATTTTCAGGATTTGAAAGAAATGCGATTGCTACTAATCTTGCTATTTTTTGATTGCGTTGTTTTCCGTCAACATTAGCGATATGAACTTGATAACATTCATAACCATAACTTTTTACACATATTCTTGGAGTCAAATTATGTTTTCTTTTTTTATGTCTCACATTTCCAAGATTAGATACTTCATATAATGGCGAATCTAAAATATCTTTCCAAACTTCTTCCATCCACGAACTAATTTATATGATAAGTATCTATTTAGGCGGGTCACACGCTACGCTCCTTTTACTTCAACGCTGTTGCCACGCGCTGTAATAAACTTGAGGGCTACGAGCGATACGTATGGCGTGTATGCTATTGGAGGAGCCGCAAGTAGCGTAGTTATGAGTTGGGACCCTGAAGCAGCGCTGAGGTTAATTCCATCAACATCAAGATTATCTGCCTCACCTTTTACAGTGCGGAAACCATACGAGGGAATGAAACTATCAGCGAATCCAAACTGCGCAGCACCAGCACCAGCCGTAGAAGCCGTAGCAGTTGCTGAGCATGCTACAGCAGGCGTCTCATAAACTGCGTTGGAAGTACCATTGGCTGATAGCGCAGTAGACGTACCCCATAGTTGGCGATTGATACAAGTGCCATTCTCCTGCGATACAGAGCCATACGCCTCAAGAGCAAGATTGAACATATCAGCATCACCCTGCGCAGGGATCTGAGGGTAGACCTGCGATCCAATGCGGTTCTGGTACGACCAAACACCTGCGTGAGAGAAACACGACTGCGAAGGCCAGGCAGTAGACGATAGAGCAGACTGAGGGATCAGTACTAGAGAAGTTCGGAGTAAGTGCGAAGTGGCACGTGATACAATAATGCTTGTTTCCGAAAGAGCAGAAACAGAGGAAGCGACAGCAGCACCAGCAGTGCAAATCGTTGACTCAAAAGGCATCATCAGACCACCCTCTGAGGGATCGCTCACCATCTTCTGGAGTACTGCGCTGTAACGAGGGTCTGGTACAACAACGTCGTACGTGACGCTGAAGTTAGCGATGGAGTAGTCACCAGCCGTCGCACCAGTCGTGACAGACGTAGTAGGATTGAAAACTACATCACCAGCGTTACCAGTAATAAGTACAAATTGTAGTTCACCAAGAGCGGAGATAGGTAGATACTGCTTCATACGACCTAGACCGCTAAACGCCGATAGGGGGATGCTACGAGGTGACCCAGCGTAGTTATTCGTCTGCGTGGTAGCAGCCTTCGTTTGACGCGCATTTAGATCCGTGGTGTTCGCTGTTACAACGCCCCACTTGGCAAGTCCAATACTCGTATTTAGATCACCATTGAGTAGTTCATAGCCCTGGAAAGATCCAGCAGTCTTGTAATATGATTGCGAGGCACCAAGTTTCGTTTCAATGTTCGCTACTTTCATAGCGTTTTGAAGATTCTCCAAGAGTTGGCCATTGAGGAGGATCTGTACAGTCGTAAAAACGTGACCATCATCAACAACAGATCCGGAGCCAGAAGTCTGTACAAAGTAATTGAAACAAATAGATCGCATGTCAACTAGACCACCTTGATCCGCAATTAGAACCTGGATCTGTGAGCCGCCACCATTAGCACCAGCGCTGCCATAGTTCTGGCCAGACTGAGGAATCACTCGCGCTCTGCGGCGCGATGTTAGTATGGTGGAGCGAGAAAGTCCATGAATCTTCGCAGCCTCTGGCACAATTTCCTCAAAGGGGTGTAGCGAACCTGTCTCGTTAAGATACGCCATAGTACTATAATAATTGCCAACATATTATTTTTCAGAATTGATTTTCAAATTGTTGAGCCTTTCTTCGCTCTTCTGTTTATCTGTTGGGGGTTTTGTCTCATTGCCTCTTTTTTTGCCAATGTGTTTTATCATCTCTGTCATAGACATTCCTGAATGCGTATTGATCTCTCGGAATGCTGAAGGATTATTCATGAAAGACGCGTTGGGGGTGTTGAGGATCTTTTCAAGTCCCAGTACATAGGCTGTTTTGTGGCGAGGCATTCTACTTATATGCGCGATCTTTTTCTTTTCCAATATGGATCCCAAGCGCTCGGATCTGTGCCAATGCCCTAGATCTGGGGATAGGTTTCTTCTCGTGTATGTGCCCTTTGTGAGGGCCACTAATAGTTTCTACAACATAGCCCCCATCTTTCTTCTTCAGAGCATAGGGCATGATCTTTCTGTAAGGGGTCTATAAAAATTGATCAAGGCCAAATTGAAACATGTGTTGTAAAGATGGAAGTTCCAATTATTGGATATCCAAATTATGAAGTGAATATTCTTGGAGATGTTCGGAATGTTAAAACAGGTCGTATTTTGAAGAGTTCAATTAGTACAAATGGATATTTATATTTAAATTTACACACAAATGGAAAACATAAAGCCCATTTTATTCACAGGCTTATAGGAACTTATTTCATTCCCAATCCAGAAAATAAATCATGTATAGATCATAAAAACAGAATAAAAACAGATAATAGGATTGAAAACTTACGTTGGGCAACCTATGTTGAAAATAATCAAAATCATTCTATTCATAAAAATAATAAACTACAAGAACAGAATATATGTAAAGATGGAAATTCATATAGATTTCAAAAGAAAATTAATGGAATTATTTATTATAAACAATTCAAAACACTTGAAGAAGCAATAGAATACCGTGATAATTTCAATGTAGATATTGTTGCTGATCTATAATTGTCCTGAATCTGTGACGGAATCTTGTTTCAATTGGCGATTTATAGTCTATAATTAAAAACTCATGTTTGCCTTTCTTTTGAATGTCATTGTACATCTGACTAAATTGTTTATCGTTTAGCAAGTTGCCATGCTCATGACTAATCTTTTCCAGGTCGTTCGCCACAACACGAAATAAAACCCAATAGAAGATCTGGTTACGCATTCCAGGATTTATCATCTTGGAGTGTTGGAGCATCATTATAATGCTAATAAAGTAGTGGCGGCATGTGTAAAACAATTTATCTAGAACACCTTGTTTATGTTTATTAAGTCCTTCAAACACCACATCGTCCATTACAAGGCATACTCGTAATGGAAACTTCCCTTTGGCCTTCCTCTCTTCTTGTTCCTTTTCAAGTTCATTGATGTACTGTTGAAAAGGTTCATCGTGAAATGAAGAAAGAAATACAACGTTGCGCTGTTTTATATTTTCCCATGATTCCTTCGAGTCAATTGTTCCGCATATTACTACAACTTCATCAAAGTAATTTTTATAATGCTCATTGAGAGCGCTGTATCCAAAAGAAGTCTTACCTGCGCCTATTGCTCCGAGGACTGCACATGTAAAAGGGGGCTTCATCAACACGTCGTAATGTGGGAGTTTTTTGAATCTTTTATCTTCTCCAATATCTTCTGAAGGTATAGGGGCTATGGAGGGCTCTGCCATTAGATCTGATCTAATGCGCGTATAATAAAATAATAATTGATTCCATACTTTACAGATCTACGGCGACAAAATGGAGCAAAGTTATGAGAATAAAGATATTGTTAAAAAGTGGATAGGGCAATTCTATTATGGGTGTAAAGTAAAAGTATATGAGCCACAATATCGCGCTGAACAATTTATGTCTGATGGATTCTTAATTAGATATGTCATACATTATAAAATGGGAAAGATCTGCGGTATTGATAATAGAATGGATCTATTATTTATTGAATATGATGATGAAGTTGT
>Ga0316224_1004693_pt1 | contig 10165 bp, 13 predicted proteins | sample TBH18013metaG_FD_206254 | JGI IMG/M metagenome (GOLD analysis project Ga0316224, IMG submission 206254) | Freshwater microbial communities from Trout Bog Lake, Wisconsin, USA - TBH18013 | ecosystem: Environmental > Aquatic > Freshwater > Lake > Hypolimnion/Profundal zone | place: USA: Wisconsin...
CGGTAAATACAAAAGAGAGAAATTCAACATCTCTATCGGCGATGAATTACCATCAGGTGTATTAAAACTGGCAAAGGTTTATATTGCCAAAAAACGTAAGCTGAAAGTAGGCGATAAAATGGCGGGCCGCCACGGTAACAAGGGTATTGTTGCACGTATTGTGCGTGCAGAAGATATGCCGTTCCTGGAAGACGGAACACCGGTGGATATTGTATTGAACCCACTAGGCGTACCTAGCCGTATGAACTTAGGACAGATATACGAAACCGTATTAGCATGGGCCGGCCAAAAACTAGGCGCACGCTTCTCTACTCCTATCTTCGACGGTGCATCGCTGGATGAAATACAGGCATACATTGCCAAAGCAGGTTTACCGGCTTTAGGTTCTACTTACCTGTATGATGGTGAAACCGGCGAACGTTTCCACCAGCCAACCACGGTAGGTATCATCTATATGCTGAAACTGATACACATGGTTGATGATAAGATGCACGCACGTTCTATCGGGCCTTACTCACTCATTACCCAGCAGCCATTGGGCGGTAAAGCACAGTTTGGTGGTCAGCGTTTTGGAGAAATGGAGGTTTGGGCTATCGAGGCATACGGAGCATCAAACATTCTTCAGGAATTGCTTACCGTTAAATCGGATGATATTGTTGGCCGTGCAAAAGCTTACGAAGCTATTGTTAAGGGCGATAACCTGCCTGAAGCAGGCATACCAGAATCATTTAACGTGTTAATGCACGAGTTAAGAGGCCTTGCCCTTGATTTGAAATTTGAGTAATACTACTTCCGAAAGGAATTGAATACAAAATCCCCGAATGCGTAATGTGTTCGGGGATTTTTTTGTTAGCGGGGCTTTTAGATTTGATAACTTTTAAAAAGTTGCCAAATCTGTGCCACTTTAGGGTCAGTTTTATTTCGCTTTTAAAAAGCCTTATCTTTGTAAAAATCAAAGCTATGAACACCTCATTGCTATATACCCAAATATTAAACCTGCCCGAAGATGATAGGGTTAAGTTGCTTGATTATTTAAGTAGCTTACTTAAAACAGGCAGGGGCAGGAAAAAAGTGCACCCCAAAGCTGGCTGTATGAAAGGCACATTCATAATAAAAGAAGGATTTGACGAGCCATTGGATGACTTTAAGGAATACATGTAATGGATTTGCTGTTAGATACCCATGCCTTTATCTGGTTTGTTGAAAACGACAAACAACTACCCACCAAAACAAAACATGAAATTGAAAAAGAGGCCAATACCATTTTCGTAAGCATGGCTTCTTTGTGGGAAATAACAATCAAGCTTTCCCTGGGCAAACTTGATGTTAAATTTTCCCTTGAAAAGATAATAAAGCAAGTAGCTGAAAACGGCTTTGAACTGCTACCTATTCTTCCGGAACACTTTCTGGTATTAAATAAATTAGACGTATCGCTCCGGTAAAGCACGTATTGTTTTAGCTGATGCCTTTTATTAAGCTTGTTCCCCGCCCGGCAATAATTCTTCTATTCGGTTAACAGGATGAGTGGCTATCTTCCTGAGTGTTTCAGCAAACCATTCATAGGGATTGATGTCTTTTGCTTTACAGGTGGCAAAGAGTGAGTAAAACATAGCAGCGTTCTGAGCGGCATCATGGCTTCCGGCAAAAAGATAATTCTTTCTGCCCAGCGCAATGGGACGGATTGCATTTTCCACCAGGTTGTTATCTATCTGCAAGTTGCCATCGGCTGTGTAAACTTTCAACTTTTCTATTCGCGGCAAAGTATAGTCAATGGCTTTACCGATCAGGCTTTTCGGTAGTACGCTCGTTTTTGCAGCAAGCAGCCACTTCTTTAGGCCTTCTATCACCGGTAATGCTTTTTCATGCCGCAGCTTTGCTATCTCCTCTGTGCTTAGCTGCTGTTCTTTCATTTCCCTTTCCAAAGCATAGAGCTTTTGTATTTCCTGTAATACGTAATGGGCTCTGGCGCGGTCGCTCTCTTCTGCCTCTGCAAACTTACGGCGTGCATGTGCCCAGCAGTGCATCAGGGTAATGCCTGTGCGCGTCCCAAATTCATCATATACCCCGTAACCATCGGTTTGCAGATGACCTTTAAAGTTTTTGAGTATTTCTTTCGGGCCCTCGCGTCCCCTGCCGGGCCGGTAGTCAAAAAGCACTGTCTTTTTTACCGGATCGTAATAGGCCCAGTGGTAGCCCCGGTGAAGGCTTCCCGGCTTATTCGACTCCAAAACCCCGATGGGTGTTTCATCGGCCAGCAGATAGATGGCCAGCAATATATTCCGGCGGTGTGCTTCGTATAACGGCTTTATAAGCCTGCTTACCCGCATAAACCAGTCTACAAGCGTTGACTCGCTTAACTCAACCCCCATGCGCTTAAACATCTGTATTTGACGGTAAACAGGAAGGTGGTCTATGAACTTGGCCACTATTAGTGCTGCCAGTAAATTCGGTCCTGCTATGCATTTTGGCAAAGGGCGTTCAGGCAGCTGGCCTATCAACACTTTATTGCCGGTTTCTTCTTTCTTTACGTATTTCGGCCTTACAAACTTATTGACGAAGAGTTTGCCCGGTAGATATTCCAACTCTTCTGTTACTTCTTCACCTATTTTTACCAAATCCGTTACATCTTCTTCCGGTTGTATCTCATGCACTACTCTTTCCAGGTGTGCGGGTAAAGGCTGGCGCGAGGGCTTTGCTTTATTGCTGTTCTTTTCACGCTCGTAGGTAATCGTTTCGGTGGCGAGCTCTTCTTTCTCTGCTTCCGTTGCGCCAAAATCAAGGCTAATTTGCTCGGGTGCGGTTTCAGGAACAAAGCGTTCACTCTTTGCGCCGAAGATTAATTTCTTGAGGTTTTGATTTTCGTGATATAATGTTCCAACTACATTAAGTAGTTCTTCACGGCTCATTTCCTCTATTCCAGGTGGCATGATGCAAAATTACGGGACAGCCTCACCGGTACAAGATTTCAACAATCTATTTGCCAACAAAAATCTGTTTGTTTTTCACTCCTGTTGACAGCTATATCGTTTTCGCCGTTTTACTGATTTTAAAGCTATGCCTTCCAGCATCATCACCAGTTCTTCCCATTTTATAGCGATGCTTTTTTCATCTGTTCCACTATCCCTGACAAATCATAATTGAATTTAGGCCATTCCTTTTGCTGCCAATTGTATTTCATGAGCCAGTTGTTATTAATATTCGGCTCATTTATCAGAAACTTATATCGCCGCTATTGCCTGTCTTTAAGTCTTGAACAAAGAAAAATAAAACACAGCACACAGGAAATTTTTGGTAACCTCGAATGTAGTGTCATCGGTGATACCTTGTTAACGGTAGTTATTTTTTCTTATTACCAAGGTATCTCTCCCGTTTCAGGATTGTTTTCTTCGCTAAAAAATTTTCCGGTTGGACCATCTTTGTCAATCAATGCATATTTCACTATTCGTTTTGCTGCATCTTCAACAGTCCCAGGTCCGCGATGTCCATTAAAATCTGTCTTTGTATATCCTGGACAAACGGAGTTTATTTTGAAGTCGGTATCCCTTAGTTCATAAGCCAATACAACTGTGTACATATTCAAGGCTGCTTTTGAAGAAAGATAAACGACACCTTTGTAATCGTAATATTTGTATGAAGGGTCGCTGTGCAAAGTAATTGACCCTTGACTTGAACTTACATTTACAATACGAGGTTCAGGAGATTTTTTCAGTAAATCAATAAATGCCTGGGTTACTCGTACTACTCCGTAAACATTAGCATCGTATGCTGCTTTGAATTGTTCTACAGTCGCATCAAATGCAGATTGCGGATAACCCCCATAAACTCCTGCATTGTTGATTAGGAAATCCAATGATTTTGTTTTCTCAGCTATTACTTTACGAGATTCCTTTACTGATTCATCATTTGTTACGTCCAATTGAATGGCTTCTACATTATTTATTCCTTCAGTTTTTAACTTGTTTACGGCTTCTGTACCGTTTTCTAGATTGCGACTGCCGAGATAAACATAAATTCCTTTTTGGGCAAGTTGCTTTGCTACTTCAAAGCCAATGCTCTTATTTGCTCCTGTTACTAATGCTGTTTTCATTCATATATTTTTTTGATGAACAGCAAAGATCGGGATAGTTAAATCAGGTGAGATGGATTATTCACTTTAATCGCTTGACAAATCTTGAATGCTTTCTACAAACTGCGTAACACTTTTTCCTGTACTTTTTTTGAAAAGCCTTGAAAAATAATCCGGGTCATTAAATCCTAATTCATAGGCTAATTCTTTTACGGAAAGATCAGAATAACGCAGTTTCCGCTGTGCTTCTATCATCAATCGGTTAGTGAAAAACTCCTTTGGCGATGTGCCTGAATATTCTTTTACGAGGCGATATAAGCTGTTTGTAGTTAAAGCCAATTTATCAGCAATTGCGTTAATAGATGGTTGCTTTGTAAGGTGTATCTCCACCATTAATTTAAACTCAATAAACTTTGTCAGGTTAGTGTTTAAAATATTAATTGGTTCTTTGGTTTTAAAATAAGCGCTGTTCAATTCTGATAATAGTAAGTTCAGGTAAGCTAATACTATTTCTGAATCCGTCAATTCGCTATCATTACTAAGTATTTGATTTAAAATTTCAAAAACCTTTCTTATTCTTTCCCTTGCAGCACTCTCCAAGGTTATAGTTTGCGAGTTTAACGGATTAACCAAAAACGAAAAGCGTTGCGGTAGCAAAGCCAATGTGTTTTCATCAAACAGTACTTTGAAATATTTAAGATCATCTGCCTTAGGAGGTGGTACAAAAATTTGGTTGGGCATCGCAAAAAGCAAGTCTCCATCAGAAATGGTAATGTCCTGTAAGTCCAATTTATAAGTGATAGAGCCGCTGTCAATTAGCACAATAAAATAAGAAGTTAGCCTGCGAGGCTGTAGAAGTTTTTGCTGAATATCAGTAGAGGGATAAGGATTGTCATTCGAGTTAATCTTTATACTCAACTTGTCGGTCTGCAAGCTCTCAGATTTTCCATTTGTGTCTTGCATATTAGTAGGGGCTCCTTTTTTCGATTCAATCAAAAGTATCGCTTTAAATCTTAAACCTCTAACAAACTGTCTTCTATTTGCTTCAAATCTTTTTCAAATTTTTCTATCTCCGGTGGCATGATGCAAAAGTAGCACGAGCGCTATTTTCATATGACGTTTTCGATGCATTTTTGCTAACAAAAAATCGTTTATTTTTCACTAATGTTGACAAGCCTGCCTAAACCAACAGTGCACTATACCGTTTTCGCCTTTTCACTGATTTTAAAGCGATGCCTTCCAGCATCATGATCAATACCTCCCATTTTATGACGATGCTTTTTTCATCGGTAGCGGGTATTTCAAAGTTGCCTTCCTCCAGCCGTTTATAATAAATTACGAAGCCGTTACGATCCCAGACTAATAGCTTAATACTGTTACGCGGCTTGTTGATGAACATAAATACATCGCCGCTGGTAACTGGCTTTTGAAGTTCATTAGTTACCAAACCACACAAGCCATCGAAGCTCTTTCGCATATCTGTAGCACCACGATATAAAAAGAATCGCTGTGAGCTGCTGAATGAAATCATGATTTGAAAGACGGAAGAAATTGTTTTACCAATGCAGCAGTAGATTTGCCAGATAACGTAAGGCGGGTGCCATCAGCGTATTGAATGCTGAATTCTGTTTCTTTGGCCACATCTACAACTGATAACGCAGTAAAGCCGGGCTTGATTGCCTGAACGCTGGCTTTCTTTCCTTCAAGATATTTTTTCTTCCAGTGATATAGCGTTTTATGATTGAGTCCGTTGGCTTTGCAGAACTCCTTAACGGTAAGGCTGCTGTTTAGCTGTTTTTCTATCAGTGGAAAGTATTTTTCGGAGAGTTCGCGCATAGGTTAGTTTTTTACGCGCAAATTTAGTGTCACAGGTTCAGCCCGGCAATATGTGCTTCACCGAAGGGATACAATTAGACTACCACCACCGGGACCCATTTGACAGGATAATTATTGCCCAAGGCAAGTTTGAAGACCTTGCTATAGTAAGCATAGACGCTGCTTTCGATAATTATAAGATAAAAAGGATTTGGGGTTAAGCCGGCATACCTGAATCATTCAACGTATTAATGCACGAGTTAAGAGGCCTTGCCCTTGATTTGAAATTTGAGTAAACTACTTCCGGAAGGAATTGAATACAAAATCCCCGAATGCGTAATGTGTTCGGGGATTTTTTTGTTTTGGACGCGGCTATAAGCGGTTTCTTAAAATGATTATCTTCGGGGTATGAAAACGCTGCATTTAAATATTCCTGACCAGGCAAACCTCGAAGAAAAAGAGGTGTCGAGGTTTTTGGCGGCAAAGCTTTATGAATCCGGGAAATTGACACTTGGGCAGGCTGCCCAAATGGTTGGCATGCGCACAGTAGAGTTTGCCGATATCCTATCTGATTACAGCGTTTCACTTTTTAACTATCCAGCCTCGGATATTGCAAAAGACGCTGCAAATGCATAAAGTTGTAATTGCAGATACCAGTTGCTTCATTCTGCTTATTAAAATTCTCAAATCAACAGTGGGCATTTAGCTAAACAATTTATACCGCCTATATTTAAAGCATATTCCACTTCTGCTATGCCAATAAGATTTATTGCTTTTGTAATACTGCTGTTATTGGGCGTTGTAACTACCTCTGCGCAAAAAAAATTAACCGGCGTTATTAGCGAAGAATTTAACCACATGTCATGGCACTTTTTATCAAACGTGTGCAGTTACGAAGATTGGCGTTGCGCGTAGGGAGTCGCCAAGCCTATCTGCCAAGTCATTCATGCGGCCCATCCTGTGTTTTATTCGGAACATGAAGTGTAGTGGCAGTTCCGGCAGTTTAGGCAGTTTATAACTCAAACTGCCTAAACTGTCTAAACTGCCACCGCTACCAACTTTATTAATTACATTTTTATTACTCGGTGTTTGCATAGAATCTAAAAACAGAAGAGCGGGGGTTATAGTCATGGCATTGTAATCCAGTTGTATCGTTTTGCATCAGGGGGAAGGCTACCCGCGGGCGATACAATGATACAGTTTTGAGATTTGGGTTCTTTACCCTGTGGCTACGTATTTTACCCGGGCTTGATATAGTAAATAAAATTTACCCCGGTAAATTATAAAAATACTCCCCCAACTACATAATAATATATTATTATATAGCAAGTAAGAGGGTAAAATACAGAGAGTGCTAAATAAGAACCGGGGCTTTACCGGTGCAATGGTTTAACTGAAGATTTTTTAATGCCGGTTGATACCTCAAAGATACAGATAATATGTCAATTATTTAAACATTGTGACTTGGAATTGTGAGCGGATTCCCTGAAAAAGTAATCATCCATAAACTGTATCGTTGTATCGCTACCGGGGAGCCTAACCCCGGGTACTAAACGATACAGTTTCACCAGGTATTAAGTAACACTGGCAATAATTTTAAGAAATTATGAAGTGGCAGCAGTGGGTGGCAGTATAGACAGTTTAGGCAGTTTGAGTTATAAACTGCCGGAACTGCCACTGCTGCCAACTATATTTTGCCCCATTTTGGCGGAGCGGGGACGGTTCGCTCAAATGCAATTACCAGTTTGCCCCCGGTTATTTCGTGGTCTTAGCCCCCATTTGTTGACCCATTTTTTCGTATGCAACATCGTTGGGTTCCCATAGTTCAACCTTATTTCCTTCGGCATCCATAATGTGAACAAACTTTCCGTACTCAACGGTTTCAATTTTGTCGGTAATGGTTACACTGTCTTTTTTTAGTTGCTCAACAAGGGCATCCAAATTCTCTACCCGGTAATTGATCATAAAGTCTTTGGCAGAAGGTTCAAAGTACTTGGTAGTCTCCTTAAAAACGCTCCAGGTTGTAAAACCTTTTTTAGTGCTATCTGCTCCCTGATGCCATTCAAAAACTGCACCGTATTGGTTGGTGTTTACGCCCAGGTGGGTTTTATACCACTCCCGCATCATTTTAGGGTCTTTGCACTTAAAAAAAATGCCACCAACACCTGTTACCCTGCCTTTTTCTGCCTGGCCGGCCGATTGTACCGTTATCATCCTGTTAAATGCAAAACCAAAACAGAACGACGTTACTATTGCCAGAATTATTAATGCTGATTTTTTCATTTGTCAGAGTTTATTTTAATGGTTGTGTGGTGTGGTAAACTTCCTGTAAGGGGCTGAAACCTACTTAAAATACTTTCCTTTCGAAGTAATAAAACTCAACCACACTTTCCGGCCATGAGATAAGATGGTTTTTAAATCCGTTTTTTAACGAGATGTAATTATAGTTTTTGGTGCCTGCCATAATCACCTTGGGCCCCGATTCAGCCAACTGTTCGTCGGTTATAGTTGCCGGCGTAACCAAAGCTGTATGTCCGGGCCGGTGCGGATCAGGATTTTGAACCACTGCCACAACAACATAGCCCCGGTTGGCATAGTCCTGTGCCGCAGCATACCGGTTAGCACCAGTTACCGGTCGCCAGCCTTTATCATGCGCTTCCGGTGTTTTAAGCCAGTCATATTGCGCGTTAGCCAAAAGCGCTTGTCCATGCTCTGGCGGACGAAGAATATAAATGTCAAGCTTTTTGCATGCCGCAGCGGCAAAAGCGCTGCAATGTGTCTTAATGTTATGTGTGGCATCGGGATTATCAGCTACACCTGTTTCCCAATTAATGTGCTGCCCGGCAATCCATAAGTTCTCTACATCCAGGCTTAAATAAAATTCCTTCAACTTTTTACCATGCTCATCAGGTTTATGAACCTCCTGTGCTGCCAACACCGAGGAAAACAATAAGAAGAATATAAGGGTACCTCTCATCATAACTGCAACTTTAAAGTTTATAATGGTTTACTGATGCCACCAATGTTAAACAAATATTTGAAAATAGCATAGCGTGTACATCAATGTAAATGTAAGTCAGGATTACAATTGAGTACCGGCAGTCAGATAGTGCTCACAATTCGCTAAAGGCTTGAATCAAATTTTTAAGCTAGCTCATTTTCCAAAAAACTAAAACCCACTAAAAAAACATACTTTTATATAAACCATGTTTTTTCATACAATGGTGCACAAACTAACTTTAATCCTCTTTTTTGCAGGCTGCGTATTACTCACCCGCGCACAACAGAATATAAAGGATTTTACCCTGCAGCATATACATACTGTGCAAACTATAGACCCCTCCGCCAATAGCGACACAGACCTGGCCGACATAGGCAAAGCAATTGGCAATGCACGTATTGTAATGCTGGGAGAACAGGACCACGGCGTGTTTTATGTAAAGGATATGTATCCGTGCGATAGAGTAGAGTAAATATCACTTTTTACACAGGCATAAAGTACAACCCTTTCAAGCTAATATCGCCTCACCGCCCTTACATTTTCAAGAAACGTCTTGCCTCCTGACACAAAACCCGCAGTCAAAATATTAAGTTGTTCATTACCTTGTTAGATTTACGCTTCTGGATTCTCATGTATTTTATTGATTTTATACCATTTTATTGACACTTTCGCCCCGCCTATGCGGCATAAAATATTAAATGTATAATATAACTTCTGCTCCTTTTTTCCGCGCACTGAAAAAAGTATTCCCGGTCCTTTTTATTTCGAGAGTCATATTAACATTATGCGGATATTTCTCTATCCGGTATATAGGCTTGCTTCACCCCCGATACGATTATTTAAATTTTACGGGAAAAGAATGGCTCGATATGTGGGGCTTCGGTGACTCATGCTGGTATTTGAGCGTGGCTAAAGATGGATATTCAAGCGTACCTATCCCCAGTATATATGGTCAAGCGAATATTGGATATTTCCCACTCTACCCAAAACTCATTGTTTTACTCAATTACCTTATAAATAATTACTTCCTGTCGGGCCTTGTGCTCACCAATGTAATGTTATTGGTGGGTTGCGCGTATTTATACATGTTTCTTGAAAAATTCAGTCATGTAAAGTCACCGCTTGCTGTTATAGCCTGGTTCCTTCTATTGCCTGGTGCATTTATGCACTCCGCTGTTTTTTCAGAATCAACGTTGTTCTGCATGTCGGTTATTTCGCTCTATTACGCCTACAAAGACAACTGGATGAAGGCAGGAGTTTTTGGTGCCCTGGCGGCCCTTACC
>Ga0316224_1004696_pt1 | contig 10160 bp, 7 predicted proteins | sample TBH18013metaG_FD_206254 | JGI IMG/M metagenome (GOLD analysis project Ga0316224, IMG submission 206254) | Freshwater microbial communities from Trout Bog Lake, Wisconsin, USA - TBH18013 | ecosystem: Environmental > Aquatic > Freshwater > Lake > Hypolimnion/Profundal zone | place: USA: Wisconsin...
CCTCCGCAGCGTCGCCATCGGCGCCAAGTAGCGGTACACTGTCTCCATCGGGGCGTGGCGCAGCCTGGTAGCGCATCTGCTTTGGGAGCAGAGGGTCGGAGGTTCGAATCCTCTCGCCCCGACCAAGAAAGACAACAACTTAGAGCCATCCGGTTGGATGGCTCTTTTGCTTGTCGCCACACAATCGCCACATCCTAGGCCTAACATCGCCTACCTCATAGCTGGGAAGCACCGGTTCAAAGGCCTGCGTCCCCGCTGGACTACGCCTCCCTCTCACCCACCTGAAATAGCGAGGAACCGGGAATTGGCCCGCAGGATCTCTCAATGAGGCTTGCGAGCCGCTGTCTCCGCCCTCTGCCAGGTGGCGATCACCTCGGAGACTTCTGCTCCGTGTTGGACATGCCGGTGCCGAAGCCGAAGAACCCAACCCAAACCTACACACCCCCAGGCCTTTATCCCTGCGGGTAAGTTGGACCGATACCGACCTGCTACCGTTACAAAACAAGAATAGAAAGCGGATGATAATTTGACCTTTACAGAGTCGAACGATCCCGAATACCTCCAGGGGAGATCCCCAGATCCCTCTTTGGCCGAGCAGGCTAGCGAGGCCATCAAGAACAAAGTCCGTCAGCTCTACCAGTTCCTCAAGGAAGCCAATCAGCTTCGGATGCGCCCGGTTCGCAGGCTGGTAGATCAGCCAAAAGTCATCCACCTCTCGGATCTACCGGACCACCTAGCCGTCCAGCTCATCAGACCGGTTCGGGTCGCCGGTGCCCAGGAAGTCCCCGACACCCTGCTGCGGGTGAAGCGGCCACCACTCACCCGCTGCCCGCCACCGCCAGTCTCGATATCTGAATGGATCCAGTCCGGCTGGGATGATCCGAACCATGATGCCGTCCTGGTGGAGGCCCTTAATAGGGCCGACCCTCTAGGCGTAGCTGTGACGGACAGGTTCACGGACATCCCTTCGCGAGTCACGGACCATCAGGCCTGGGCGGATTGTCGTAACGCCTGGGTAGGTCCAGAACTTCTAGCAAGGGAGGCAATGGGGGTCTTCGAAGTGTTTTATGGACTCCACTCCGCCATGGAGAAGGACGGTGAGGGCCTGGAGTTAATGGTCGCCGATGGGCGTCTGCTCTGGCAGGCGGAGTCAGATGTGGAAGGGGCAGTGACCATAGATCACCCGGTCCTGTTGAAGCGCGTGGAGCTTCGTTTCGACCCACAGATCCCTGAGTTCACGGTTCACGAGACTGACCGGGAACCTGAGATTTACGGAAGCCTCCTCCTTGACCTCAAGGGCGTTGCCCATGCGTCGATCCGCCTCCGCAAGAATGAGCTTGAGGCCTCTGGATATCACCCCCTAGGTCAGGAGGACACGGAAGCCTTCCTCAAGGCGTTCATCCAGACAGTCTCTCCGCTCGCTGGCAAGTTCCTGGAGCGCCCACCACTAGATGGGGCGACCAGTGAACCAAGGCTTTACCGGGACATGGTCTTGATCCTCCGAAAGCGGAACCTTGGTGTTGCCAACGCCGTGGACGCCATCATCGGGGACTTGGAGACCCAGACCTTTTTTCCTCCGGCTCTCGCCCAGATTACTGGGACATTGTCGGAGTGGGAAAGCATCACTTTGGGTGGGGACGGTTCGCTAGGTGACGAATCCACCCTTGGAGGGCCTGGGGCGGCCATCGATGAAGACGAGATCCTCCTCGCCAAGGAGGCCAATGCCGAGCAGGTGCAGATCATCAAGAGGCTGGCCCGCAGCGGCTCTGTGATCGTACAGGGCCCTCCCGGGACCGGTAAGACCCACACAATCGGGAATCTGATCGGACACCTCCTCTCCCAGGGAAAGTCCATCCTCGTCACCGCCCAGACGGCCAAGGCCCTCCGAGTGGTGCGGGACAAAGTCCCGGCGATGCTGCAACCCTTGGTGGTCTCGGTGCTCGGGAGCGATCAAGACGCTAGGCAGCAGCTTGAATCTGCCATTGGGTCGATATCCGAGCGTCTGACAAGCGACACGGCAGCGACTCTCCTAGAGAAGTCCAAGCGGTTCGATGAGCAGCGCCGAGGCCTGCTTTCCAAGCTGCGCGATCTCAATCACAAGCTGAGGGAGGCCCTCGAAAACGAATACCGCGAGATCCCGGTTGGGGGGCGGACCTTTTCCCCTTCGGAGGCTGCACGGTTCGTCAACGCCAATCGGAACGGCAACCAATGGATCCCCGCCCCCATTAAGGTGGGCGCGGACATTGAGCTCTCCGAGAAGGACCTGATCAGGCTGTATGCCCTCGGGGCTCACTTCACCGTCGAGGAGGAGCGGGACGCTCGGCTCCCCTTACCGGAGCTTGGCACACTGCCAACTGAGCCGCAGTTCCGGCGTATGGTCAACGACTATCAGGGCTTGACCACGAGGGATCTGGCCATTGGTGCAGAGCGCTGGGTTGAGCGTGGCAAGGCCCCCGGGGAGCCTTGTGAGGCCCTGGCGAAACTCGCTGGTGACCTAGCGGCAGAGTTCTCGGACGATCTAAGGCGCCAGGCCTGGCGGCCCTACGCCATCGTTGCTGGGATGCACGGAGGCACGGATCAACTCGTGTGGCGTCGTCTGGCGTCCAATATCGAGGACACGGCCGGAGCCCACTCAAAGCATTCCCTCATGTTGCACCACCGGTCCCAGCTCGCCGTGGACCTTTCCCCTCAACGGCAGATGGAGATCGCCGCTGAGGTGAAGGAACACTTGGACCGAGGCGGGAAACTTGGTTTTCTCCAACTGGTGGCAAAATCCGAGTGGCGGCATTTCATCAAGGGTTCAGCCGTCGCGACTGGACAGCCCAGCCACCGGGAGCACTTCGAGGCCCTTGAACATCATGCCCGTCTGGAGCATCTTCGGTTCTGCCTGGAGCCAGGCTGGGACGCCATGATCGGCGGGCGGACCAACCAGCCTTTCAATGAGCTTGGGCCCACGCCTGAACTCTCCTGCCGGGCCATCATCCCCGAGATCCGACGATGTCTTGACTGGCACAAGGCCGTCTGGACGCCCCTAGCCGAGCGCTTGAAGGCCGAGGGACTAAAGCTGGACGAGGTGCTGGCGACCATCCCTTCTGAGGTGAGCCAGGTCTCGGAATACCTGGCCATTGAGCGGCTCGCCACCGAAATCCTCCCGCCCCTCCTGGAGGCGGAGATCGGGCGTCGCAGGCTGAAGGAGTGCGAAACGGCCTTTGTGCTGCTTGCTGACCTAGCCTCCCGGGTGGATCCGACCTCAACGGAGGCTGGAGTCGTCGGGAAGATCGTAATTGCGGTCAGGGCCCGTGACTACGAGGGCTATTCTGCTGGAATCGAATACTTGCGGCGTCTGCACGCCGTCAGGCCCGTGACCGAAGAGCGGGACGGCTTGCTCAGACGGCTGGACCTCGTCGCTCCGGCATGGGCCGAGCAGATCGGCAACCGCCTACCCCCGCACCACGAGGGGACGGTTCCCGGTGATGTGCCCATCGCCTGGGCCTGGAGGCAGTTGACCGACACCCTTGACGCACGCGGCCTTATGGACCCACAGGCGTTGCAGCGAGAGATCGAAATGACCCGGGAGACCTTACGCCAGGTCACCCAATGGCTGATCGACGCAAGAGCCTGGGGCAAGCAGTTGGAGCGCCTCCAACGCGACTACTCAATTCGCCCCGCACTGGTGGGGTGGCTGGACACCACCAAGCGACTGGCCTCGACGCGCCAGATGGATCGGCGCCAGGCCTTGCTCTCGGAGGCCAGGAAGCTCATGAAGAAGTGTGCGAGTGCGGTGCCCGTCTGGGTCATGCCGATCTCGATCATGGCCGAGAGCTTCGACCCCGCCACGACCCGGTTCGATGTGGTCATCATCGACGAGGCGAGCCAGGCGGACCTCAACGCACTGATTCCCCTCTACCTGGGAAAGCAGATCGTGGTGGTTGGTGACCACGAACAGGTGACGCCCCTGGGAGTCGGGCAGGGGCAGGTGATCCTCGACAATTTGCGAAAGTCGATGCTGCAAGACATCCCGAACTCCCACCTGTTCGACAACCAGTTCTCGATCTACGACATCGGACGCCAATCCTTCGGGGATGCAATCCGGCTGGTAGAGCACTTCCGGTGCGTGCCGGAGATCATCGCCTTCAGTAACCAACTTTCCTACGATGGGAAAATCCGGGCGCTACGGGAGTCAAACTCCACGAACATCAAGCCAGCCTGCGTCTCCTGTAAGGTGGATGGTGTCCGCGAGGGTGATACTAACAAGGGAGAGGCGCGGCAAATCATCGACACGATCAAGGCCATGCTCAAGCATCCCCTTTATGACCGGAAGACCATAGGCGTGATCTCAATGCTGGGCGAGGCCCAGGCTACCCTCATCCAATCGATGATCCACCGGGAGATTCCGGGCACTGAGATCGAGCGGCGGCGCATCCGGGCTGGCATCTCCGCCGAGTTCCAAGGAGACGAGCGCAACATCGTGTTCCTTTCGATGGTGGATAGCCCGGGGGAAGAAGGCCCACTTCGCACCACCGGGGAAGGCGCCTTCGAGCAGACCAAGAAACGCTACAACGTGGCCGTCAGTCGGGCTCAGGACCAGTTGTGGGTCATGCACTCTTTTGATCCGGACCTACACCTCAAGGCGAACGACCTCCGCCTCAAGTTGCTCCAGCATGTTCGGGATCCCCTCGCCTCCCTACGTAGCTACAACCAGGAGGTCGGGAAGACTGAATCTCCGTTCGAGCGCGAGGTGCTTCGACGCCTGACCGCCGCGGGGTATCGGGTCAAATCCCAGTGGCAAGTTGGCTACTACCGAATCGACATGGTGGTTGAGGGTGGAGGGAAGCGTCTGGCCGTTGAGTGCGATGGTGACCGCTACCATCCCATCGAGAAACTGGCCGATGACATGGATCGCCAGGCCATTCTGGAGCGGCTTGGCTGGGAGTTTGTGCGCATCCGAGGGAGCGCCTTCTACCGGAACCCCGAATCCGCAATGAGGGCCGTGTTTGATCGCCTGATGGAACTGGATATCAACCCCGAGGCCAGCAACGATGAGGCCATAACTTCAAACATGACTATAATAAATGAATTAAATAAAATCATCGAAGAAGTTCGGATTACTGAACCCGAGATTTTAGTCGCTGAGCCCGATGAGGCATCGGGAGGACGGCGAGGGTGGAAATCGAAGAGTCGGGCCGCCACAAAAGCTTGAGGTGACCAGCCCGTGAAGCGTGATCTCGCCTAATTGCTAGTCAAAGCCTTGGAACCCGACTACCGGCGATCTGCTCAACGTGGCCGTGCTCCCCGTCTGGCGGCTTGGAATCGCCTTAGGGGCCCCGCCACACTTAAGGAAGCACCTTCGCCCTTCTTCTCCCCGGCGTTCTCCTCGGCCTGCCGAATCATGCGGTTGAAGGTAACCAGCTCGACGACTCAAACAGAATGCTGGGTTGCAGAGTTTTTGGATTAGAATTGCAACAGGCTCACCGGCAATTTATTTCTGACTTCACCGTCCCGTTGCTTTCAACCCCTCAGGGGCCGCATGACACCGACACGGTATTCAGATCCTGAGATCCGCCCCGCCCTACGTCAGCGAGTGTTTGTATCGCACGATGCCGATCCGGACACAGTGGTAATCGAGGAACTGGGCCTTTGTCGCGGCCTCGTACGTGTAGACCTCGCCGTAGTGAACGGCATCATCCATGGGTACGAGATCAAATCAGACCGTGACAATCTCCACCGCCTCGAAGGGCAGGTTGAACTCTATAGCAAGGTGTTGGACCGGGCGACACTCGTGACCTCCGAGCGCCACCTCGATGCAGCGATCAAGCTGCTGCCATCGTGGTGGGGAGTCCAGCGTGTTGAGGCCACCCCGAGTGGATCACCATGCTTAAAGATGGTACGACGCGGACGCATGAACACGAAACTGGATGCGCGAGCCCTAGCTGAGCTGCTCTGGCTTGAAGACGCGCTCGCGCTGCTAGAGGACCACGGCGCTGTCAAAGGGATGCGTGGAAAGCCGAGGCGCTTTGTGTGGGATCGCGTCTGCGAGTCGATTGATTTGAAGGTGATTGCAGCCGCCGTGCGAACGAGGCTCAAGGCCAGGGCAACGCTGCTAGCCCCTCAATCACCCTAGTGATGTGGTGAACCGTGCCGAGGCGTCGCCATGCCTCTGGGCTGCCCAGACTCGGCGCGCCGTCAGCAGCCGCTTTCATTGAGGCGCACCCGGCACAATGCGTCATGCCATCGAAGTAACTATCCAAATCTCCGTAGACTAGCTGGGTCGCAAGCTGGGGGAATTGCTCACTCGGGGGTGTTTTTCGTGTGCTCTCTCCCTTGATAAGGAGCCACTCGTCCGCCCGAGCATATCGAACGGCTGCTGAGGACGCCATGATTCTCGGATCGAAACCCTCGACCCCCTTTGGATGCTGGATACCACAGTCGCTATAGGTTGGAAGCCTCTGTATTCGAGCGCGATTCGAGTGAAGTCCATCTCGCCAGGCGACCCATTCGGAGCGCTCGACGACGGCAGCTGAATTCGTAGCCACCTGCCCCATGCTGAACGGGAAAGCGCATCCTGACACTGTCAGGGTGCGCCAACGCGTGATGTCCGGAAGAGCAGCCAGGAATAAATGTGTCAGACTTGCCACTCCATCCGAAACCAAATCGTCGACGGGTCCAAGATCTACTATCAGGTCAATCTGATCAGCCTTGAGCCTGTGGCGTGCCAGGAATTCACGGACTCCAGTATTCACCACGCCGGCCTCGAACTCGTCCCGTGTGATTCGAAGAGCCAGGCCACGCGCGCTGTGAGTGAGGGCTGAAAGGACGTCGACTGTGCGGTTGACGCCAGTCACGGGGACGAATGGGATGCCTGCTGTGGCCGCGCGTTGAAAGACTTCCTCAGCGGCCATGGGGCCGTCTGGTGCAATTTCCCGGGTATCCAGAAAAACGCGCTGAAAATTCGAGGTACTGGTAGACAGTCCTTTGAATGCATTGTCGAGGTGTTTTGTAACCGTCGCGGCCTTATCGGGTACACGTTCTACGATCTCAAGAAGAGGAGTGATGCTGACCCGAAGCGCAGGTTCTAGCGAGCTGAGGGCGGCCTTCTCCCCACGCTTCACCTTAAGCACTGGCACATAGTGATTCGGGCCAAAGGTCATGAAGCCTCCGATCGAGGATTCCATAGTTCGAGAGGGGCAAGCTCAAGGGCAAGGCTAGCGTAATACGACATCAAACTACCTACAGGATCAGAGCTTCCACTTGAGAAGCAGATACGGACCACCTTATCGGCCTCGCACAACGGTTCGATCCTTGTCCGGATTGTTGTGACCCCATGCAGGTCGCAGAGGCGGACGAGCACAGCCTCAAGCACCACGATGCGCCCAGCCAGTGCGTTGCGCACTACCGGCAGTTCCTTGAGCGCCCTGAGTGAACGCTTATCGGCCGAAGCAACCATGAGCCCACCCTGAGCCGCCAAGGCGAATAACTGGGCCTCTCCGGGATCAATCTCCGGAATTCCTGCGACTTTATCGAGCCACTCAGCGCTTGGGGCGGGCGTAGAGGGCACCCCATTAGCCAATGGAATTAGTGCATCGCTCACAGCATCACCGAGCTGGCGTCTCAACCGCCCTCTTCGAAGCATGTGTGGCAGAGCCGGAAGGCGCCCACATTCAGACTGATCAACCCCTAGAGCTAGAACAGCCTCGTCGAAAAATCCGCCGATCGATAGTTTACAGAATATGTCCGTATCAACCAGCAGTCGCATCGGTTCTGGGATCCCCGTACACGCATCTGAGGAGCTGTCGGTCGCTCTCTGCGGCCATGTCGAGGTCCACGTAACGGTCAAACCACTGACGTAGCATGCCCCGCGCGCCGTTTGCACGGTACAGTGCTTTCACCGCCATCGTTGCCCTTGAGTAATCGCCGGTTTGGCGAGCCCAGGAGTAGATGATTGCGCTCGCGTCGGCTCCGGTCTGTCTTTCTTGAGCGGCTGCCATCCGCGCTAACTGACGGAAATCACCGCCACTGATCTCTGGGACCTGGTCGGAACCCACGAGAACCCTGGTGGCGAATCGATCTGCGCGGAACTCTATATCAGTGTCATCCGAGACCTCTTCATCTTCGTCCACCACCGGTTGATTTGGAGCACAGTCACCCGCCGCTATGTGTCCACCCTCATGAGCGACAATGAATGCGACGCGCCCTGGCTCATCGTGCTTGTGGCCAAGCAACACCACAGGTCTGCCTCCAACCACACATGCAAGCCCCTGAAAGCTCGGGGTCGGTAGCACCTCCAGGGGGACAACAGGAATGCCGCGTTGCCAAAGGTTGGCGATCAAGTCATTAAGGTGGATGGCGCTTTCTGACCCGAGAAGGTCGTTCCGCCAAACCAGGGGGTCAGTCGGAAGGGAGTGCACCGGACTGTTTGAGTCGCGCAGGCTGCGAACTACGGCACCTGCTACCTGCAACGCGGAGTGAATTGCGGGGCTGAGCCGATCACGGTCGATGTCGCGAACACGCCGAAGGTGGGCACCTTCATAGACTGGGGCAGTAAGCTCTCGATCAACGTCTCGAACCTCGCTCACCGACCGTTCGAGGAAGCGGGCGACGCGTACCTCTATTTCAGGTAGCAAGGTTGAATCGTGCGCGTAATTATCGTCCCACCATTCGGGAAGGATCACCGGGCGCACAAACTCAGACTTGAACCCGGCTCGGGACAAGCGGCGCATCAGGGTCGGGAAGGTGTGCCTCGCCAGTGGATTGCTCCGTGGATGTTGAGAGTGGGTGATCGGGGATCGATTCGCACTTTATCACCTTCATGCCTGGGGCAGAGCCACAGCTCTATGAGACTTTCCCCTGGTCCACTCTGATGATCCACCTGGAATCATGCACCGCCCCGCTTCTCAGCGTTGCTCTATCCTCCCCTGTCTGTGGATCTTGTCTGACCTTTCGGCCTCAAGCTTTAGGCTTTTGGGGCCTTGGCTTTGCCTTCTTAGTCGCATCGACGGCCACTTTAGGAGTGCGGCCTCTCTTCGGTTTTTCAGCAACCTTCGCGTTGGGACAGGCCATATAGTGCTCAAGGGCGGCCCGAAACAGGCTTGCAACCGAGGCTTCGGCCCTGGAACCCGTCTCTACGAGGTTCCGTCTCATCTCAGCATGGAGATGATCCTCTATTTGGAGGGCGATGCTGATGGGCAATCGGATGGTGAAGTTCACGGCCCGTTCGCCGCCAAGTGTCAGCGGTTTTGCATCGGGATTGCGCGGTTTCGGCATGAATATCCCCAAGGAATACTGGCGATTGTAGCGCATTGACCACTGACTAAAAGATCGGTTGAGCCCTAGTTGGTGACCTTCTTGGCAATGAGACGGAAGTCGGCCGCCACCAGCTCGACCATGCTGCGGAGTACGCCGTTACCGTCGGTGTAGGTGCGGGTGCGCTTCTCACCCTGGACCAGGATGTAGGCACCCTTTGCGAGGAGCTTCTCGGCGCGATCTGCCAGGCATCCCCAAGCCACAACTGGGGTCCATTCGGTTTCGATGGTCTTGGAACCATCGGCGGCCTTGAAGCTGCGCGAGGTGGCGACGGAGAAGGAAGCCTTCTTGCGGCTAGAGGTGGTGGCGAGGAACTTGGGGTCGTTCCCCAGGTTGCCGGTCAAAATGAGGGTGTTGAGGGACATGGTGTTGCTCCTTTAAGGTCTGCCGCCCGTGCGGCTCGCCCCAAGCCAGCGATGAAGCTCCCTAGACCAAAGGACGCTTTCTGCGGGAGACCTGTGCAGGCACAAACAGGAGGGACCCACTGACCCAACGGGCTGCCCAGCAGAAGCAGAGACCTTGCAGGTGACGGGCGCGAAGGAAGCGCAGCCAGGGCCCTGCCCCAACCCTCCCCAAGGCAAATCAGTAAGGGCCCTGCCCTCATCACCTATTCCGGGGACTTGCTTTTCGTCTTTTATTCGCCATCATGGATAGCCCAGGAGGCTGCCATGGAATTCCTACAGGGCACCACCCTTGTCGAGCGGGACGAGCTTCGGGTCTACCTCTTCCGCTACCGCCATGCCGTCAACCGCGAACGGTCCATCGCTTACGGCCTGCTGAATGACTTCGACCAAGCCGCCAAGCTCCTGAGGCGCCTGGTGGGAGAAGAACCACCGTCACCAGAGGATGGCGATTACATC
>Ga0316224_1004704_pt1 | contig 10147 bp, 3 predicted proteins | sample TBH18013metaG_FD_206254 | JGI IMG/M metagenome (GOLD analysis project Ga0316224, IMG submission 206254) | Freshwater microbial communities from Trout Bog Lake, Wisconsin, USA - TBH18013 | ecosystem: Environmental > Aquatic > Freshwater > Lake > Hypolimnion/Profundal zone | place: USA: Wisconsin...
GCGGTAGAGATAAATCCACATTACATACGCGCCAATCAGCCATTTGCAGTTATTTTATCTACCCGGTCTGTTCCTTTTGCCACCAGCGAGGAGAAGATGAGCGGACTGCAGCCGGATACGGCCGACTTTAAACTTATTGGTAAGCCCGGCAGTAGCAGTAACCTAAGCATTTTCAACGGTGTATTTTCATGCAGTAATAAGTATGCCTACACTCTTGTTGCAAGGCGAAGCGGCGATTTTGTTATAAAGGGGGTAACGATAGCATACAACGACAGCACATTGTTCCGCTATGACTCTATACCGATACATATTTACGACGACCGTATCAGTGCTTCCGATTCGGTGCAAAAATTAAGTGAGGCCATCCATGTGCTGGACGTGAAGCTGACAAGTAATTCCGGTAACGATAATTCCCCGGATGCTTTTAGTATGCTGGGTGGTTTTTTCTCGCAGCCTGAGCTTGATATCAGGCGGCCTGACGGAATCCATTTTAATTATGCTGATAGCGTTTACCTGGTAAAAAAGGGTGAAACATTTAGTGTGCTCTACTCGCTTTCGTTCGTAAATGTGTTGGGTATGACGGAGTCGTTCCTGGCTACGGTTTCAGTTTCGGGTTTTAAATGCCCTAAGGATATGGAAGTGAGATCTACTTATAGTTCTACTTATTCATCCAGCAAACTGGAGAAAAATTACAGCGAGTACACCAAACAACATGTGGTAAGGCTGGTGGCTAACAAAAAAGGGAGCTACAAAATACTTCCGGTTGTTTTCACATTCAATGGCAAAAAATATGTGTCGCCTGCGGTAAAGGTTGTGGTTAGCGAGTAAGGTATCGCTTCCATTCGCAGCAATTCTGTCCTTTTATTTTAATCAAAAAAAATCCCTCAGCTGCAGCACAACCGGCAAAGGAAGTTTACTGCAGTGAGGGAGGAGATTTGCACAATCGTGTCAGCAATCATGAACCCCTGAAAAGTTATGATGTATTTACCGCAGTAACGTAACCGCCCCTTTAATGATAAGGTGATTGCTGATACTGACGTATTTTATAACGTATACATAAACACCTGATGGCTCCAACTTGCCTTTGAATCTTCCATCCCAACCAACAGTTTCATCATCCGATTCAAATACTTTTTCGCCGATTCGGTCAAAGATGCTGATGGAAAAGAACTGGGCAGGCTCGGTGCCCGGTTTTCTGAAAACGATGAACTGGTCATTTCTGCCATCGCCGTTAGGTGTAAAGGCGTTAGGTATAAAGTAGGCGCCCTCTATTGAGCCGGTATCGCAGGTGCTTACCGAAATTGAATCCATGGCGGTGCAGCCGTTGTTATCAGTAACCCATACGTTATAGGTGCCCAGTTGCCAAACGGTTATACTTTCGGTAGTGGCAGAGGTGCTCCAATAATAGCTGTTGAACTGGCCTGCTGAAATAGTAGCGGTAGAATCGCACAGTTTTACCTGGGTGCAGGGGTTAAAACGGATTGGAGGGAAATAAGCCAGCGTTACACTGTCATTGACCTTGCAGCCAAATGAATCGGTAGCAGTTACATAATAAGTGCCGGCAGTATCGGCAATAAAATTATAACCGGTGCTGCCGTTTGGCCACAGCAGGCTAACAAAGTTACCGGTGGCCACAACAGGCAGCACCTGACCAATACATAAAGTGGTATCCGCGTTAAGGGTTAAAAGCGGTGTGTGCACATTTACGGTTATGTTATCGGTTACGGTGCAACCCGTTGCAGTGGTTACGGTAACACCGTAAGCGCCACTTTGGGTTACGGTGTATGCCGTGCCTGTTGAGCCATCCTGCCAGATAATGCCGGCAAAACTGCCGTTAACCTGTAGCAACACTGAGTCGTGGTTACAGATGGTGGTATCGTTGCCCAGGTTGATGCTTGCCGCTACACTGGTTACACGCAGGCTATCGACGGCCCTGCAACCAAATACATCGGTAACGGTAACTTTATATAGTCCGGCACCGGTTATATCGTAATTACTGCCGGTTGAGCCATCCTGCCAGGTAATACTGGTGTAGTTACCGGTTAGGGTAACAGGTAAATTAATGCTGCTGCATACAGTAGTATCATTGCCGATATTTACCAGCAGGGTATCGACATTTACATGTATGGTATCTGATAAGGCGCAGCCCTGACTGGTAGTAACGCTTACGTAATATAATCCGCTGTCAACCACCGTGTAGGTTTGGTTGGTTGAGCCATCCTGCCAGGTTATGCCGGTAAATGTTCCGGTTACATGCAATGGTAAGGTGGTGCCTGCACAGATGGTGGTATCGTTGCCCAGAAAGATATTTTGTGCTACTATATTAACCACAATGGTATCGCCGGCCTTGCAGCCATTGGCATCGGTTACGTTGGCAAAGTAAGTTCCTGTTTGGCTAACGGTGCATGTTGGGTTGGTTGAACCATTCTGCCAAACAATGCCCGTGTAGCTTTCATTTACAAGCGCTGTAAGCGGTAAGTTTACTGCGGTGCAAATAGTAGTATCATCGCCGATATTGACTTTCAGGGTATCGATATTAACGTGAATAGTATCTGCGAATATGCAGCCTTGTGTGGTAGTTACGGTTACAGAGTATAGCCCGCTGTCAACCACGTTATAGGTTGGGTTGGCAGATGCATCCTGCCAGGTAATGGTTGGGTAAACACCGGCGGTAAGCACCAGTGGTTGGCCTGCACAGATAGTGGTATCGTTACCCAGGTTGAGATTTGCAGCGCCGAATACATCTACCGAGAAAGAGCCTGATTGGGCTGTGCAGCCATCAGTTGCCGTGGCTGATAAGGTGTAACTGCCGCTGGTGCTCAGGGTTATACTTTGCGTGTTGGCACCGTTGCTCCACAGGTAAGTTTGCATGCCGGCGGGGCCGGTTACGGTAATGTTGCTGTTTTGGCATATCTGGTAACAACCGGTTGGGAAAAATGTAAAATCGGGGGCGGCAGCGTAGTTTACGTAAACAACATTGTTGGTTGCGCAGCCAAAGCTATTGGTAGCAACCACCTGGTAATTGCCGCTTTGGTAAACCGTGGTGCTGCTGCCGTTGGCGCCGTTGCTCCATTGGTAAAGATCGGTGCCGGCAACGCTTAACGTAACCGGTTGGCCTGCACAGATAACACCGGCAGGAGATTGCATTACATTTGGATATGCAGGTAAGGGGTTGATATTTATTTGTGTAGCCGCCGAAGTATCTTTGCAACCATTGCCATCGGTTATTACCAATTGGTAACTGCCGGTTTGGTTGGTTTGCGCATACCAGAAATAAAGAGCATTACCGGTTGAATTAGCGGCACCATTTGCATACCATTGATAAGTTACACCCGAGTTAGGCTGGGCGTATAATTGAAATTGCCCGCCCTGACAAAATGTATTGCTGCCCGATGGATTGCCGATAAATGCGGCGGGTGGCGTATTTACAATTACAGTGATGGTATCGCTGAAACCGCTGCAACCCGTAATACGGTCTTGCGCAAATGCAAAATAAGTGCCGGCTTGTGTGACGTGTATGGTGGTACCGGTATCGCCGGTGTTCCAGTAAAGGGTGTAGCCGGATGGCAGGCTGAGGTCGACGGAGGAGCCCTGGCAGAAAGTGAGAGGACCGCTTGCTGTTACACCTAAGGTGCCAAACTGGTTAACCGGCACCGATTGTGTGCTTACACTGCTGCAGCCGTTATCGTCGGTAACGGTTAGGCTAACGTTGTAATTGGAAGTAGTGGGGAAGTAAGTAACAGGATTGCTGTAATCTTCGGTTTCGCCATTGCCAAAGCTCCAGTTGTAACTGCTGATGATGTTGCTGTGCAGGGTGGCATCATTAAACAGGGCCGGGTTGTTTACGCATACATCGGCGTAAGTAAAATTGGCAACCAGTTGGTTTGAACTTACCAGTTGCTGTGCGTTATCGGTGCAAACGCCGTCGTTAAGGGTAAGCGTAACGTTAAAGAACGCAGCGGTGTTTGGGAAGGTATGATTTACCACCGGTGTGGTGGCCGAGGTTGTTCCATCGCCGAAATTCCACAGCACTGAGCTTACAGGCAGGGCGGAAGTGGATAAGTTGGTTAAAGTGCTTAACCCGTTGCAGGTACCGGTGCCGGTAAAATTGATATGCATAACAGAATTGATGGTAAGCGACTGGCTGCATTGATACCAGTTGATTCCATCGTTTGAATAATAGAGGATAATGGTTTTTGTGCCGGCCGAGCTAAACCGGTGGGTGGGATTGCTGAGCGTGCTGTAAACGCCGTCGCCGAAATCCCACGAGTAATAAGCAGCAGTTGTGCCGGGTGTAAACTGCACGGGGTTGCAAACGGGGCTATTGGTTGTGAATACAGGGCTTATGCCGGGGCATGGTAACAGGTTGGTGTTGTTGCTGTAGTTTCCGCCGCCGCCGTTAATGTTGCCGGTGGTTGCGGTAATAGCCACGCTTGATGTAGCCGTGCAGCCATATTGGTTGGTAATGGTAACCGTGTAAGTGCCGGTTGTGGCAGCGTATTGTGTGGCCTCGGTATTACCTGTGCTCCATAAGTATGATGTTGGCGTTGGTGATGCATTGGCAAACAATAACAGGTAAGGATAAGGAACCGGTGGCGCCGGGTTTGACACAACAATGTTGTTATAGGTAAAGCCATTGCCCGGTATGGGGTTTGCATTTTCAGTTGCGGTAGCTGTGCAGCCTTTTGAATCGGTTACTGTTACGGTATAAACAGCCGGGGTGGTTATGTGTATGCTTTGCGTATTGGCGCTGTTGCTCCAGCTGTAGCCGGGGTAATCTTCGGCTACTTTAAGGTCGGCGCTGCTACCGGTGCAGTTAAGGTTTTGTGCCAGTATGTGTACCAGCGGGGTGGGCCGGATGACGATGTTAAGCTGTTTAAAGCTGTTGCAGGCGGTGTTTTTTAAACGCAGTATGCCTGCCTGGTTACCGATCCATAAAACCGAAATGTTAGCGGTGCCCTGGCCAGCGGTAATTACGCCGCCGGTGGTTTCCCAGGTGTAGTTTACGCCGGGTACCGGTGCGAACGAGTAATGAACTGTGGTGTTGAAACACACCAATGAATCGCCGGTGATTGCTGGCACGCCTGGTGGTGCTGAAACAACCTGATAATATGCGGTGTCGGCACAGTAATTTGAGTTTTGATAAATGACCTGTAGCGAATCGGTGCCGGCCGCACCCCAGTTTACAAGCACCGAGCTGGAAGTGCTGCTGCCCACGATGGTGCCTGCACCGCTGATTATTTTCCATTGATAAGCATTCTCGTCGGGTGAAATGGCGTATGTTTCGGTTGAGCCGGCACAGGTTAGGGCGCTTCCCTGTACTACTTCCTGCCTGCGTATAATAACAGATACGTTCATATCGGCCGTGGCATTGCAATATCCGCCTGCGCTGGTTGCTTTTACATCGTAATTGCCGGGGGCGGTCCATAATACACTGATGTTGTTGGTGCCGTTACCGCTAAGGATGGTGCCACCGGTTACTATCCAGTTAAAGCTGCCTGCATTGGTACTGTAATTTACCGGTATGCCGGTGCATGCTGTTGCCGGACCGTAAAGCGCAAAGGGGTTTAAAGGCGTAACTGCCAAAGAAGCATTGCTGCTGCAACTTAAAATCTGGTGATTGATGTTAACGCTGATGGTGCCTGCTGTGCTGCTGTAAAACTGCACCTGAATCTGGTTGGTGCCTTGTCCGCTGATGATACTGCCGGTTGTTGCGGCCCAGGTGTAAACGCCACCCGGTATAATGTCGGTGCTGTAGGTAACCGTATTATATAAACACGGGGTTGCGCTGCCTTGTATGGCTAATGCGCCGCCAACCAAAGGTACATTCCGGGTGGTAGCTACCTGGCAGTAAGTGCCCGGGCCGGTGAGGTATAACGATACTGTGCCCATGGCGCCGTTGCCCCAGGTAACTGCTACGGTGTTATCGTTGAGTGTGCCACCGGCTGTAATGGTGCCACCGGTTATGGTCCAATGGTAACTGACGCCGCCAACCGGGGTGGTGGAGTATACTTCCTGTGCGCCTGCACAAACGGGGCCGACACAAACTACGGGCGGGCCTGCGTGCAAATCGACCGAAGTACTTGTGGTGGCGGTATCTACGCAACCGTTGGAGTTGACAGCAATTACCTGGCCGGTATGTTGGCCGGTGGTAGTAAAAGTATGTGCCACACCTGCACCGGGCGCGCCTGAACCATCATCAAATAGCCATTGATAGGTAAGGGGGCTACCAGGTGGGTTTGAAGTAGCTGTGAAATCGCTTGCGCTGCCCAGGCAGGCGTTGGTTGCAGTGGCTGTAACAGAGGGGTTGGCCGATATAGTAACGGTTGCAACCACGGTATCGGTGCAGCCCCATGGTGTGGTTTCAACAACCTGAATAGTGGTTACACCTGCAGTTGGAAAATTGAACAGCATGCTATCAACACCCTGTGCCGAAAGTGTGGTGCCGCCGGGAGTGCTCCAGGTTATGTTGCCGGGGGTGTTGCTTAATACATGGTACCATACTGCTGTATTCTGGCAGATGCCGAAATTTATTTGCTGGGTATCGACACTGTGGCCCGGCAGTGTAAGTTGCGGTGCCATGTGCACAGTAATGTTTTGCTTTAAGATTGAATCGCAACCGGCGCCGTTGCTGATTATGACTGATGCCAAAGCCGCACCCGGCGCGCTGAACTGCAATTGGGCGCTGGCGGCCTGTGAGCCGCTTAACAGGCTTGCCCCCGAAACCAGCCAATTGTATTGCAGGTTGGCTGATGCGTTACTTAAAGTATACGCGGCGGTTGTGCCTGCGCAAACATCGGCAGGCCCGGTTAGCTGTTGCTGAATGAACTGCCCTACATATATTGTTGAATAAGCTACTTCGCTATCGGGCGCGTTTACTATAACCAGCGCTACCTGGTAGGTGCCCTGCGCGCTATAATTGTGCGTAACAGTTGGGCCTGAGGCGGTAGTGTTATCGCCAAAGCTCCACAAATAGGATGTATAGCTTTGATTTGCAGCGGCAAAGGTTACCACCCCGTTACAGCCCGCCTGGCTGGTAAAGTTGGTGTTAAGCTGCGCGTTTGCTATTGTGGTGCAAAGCAGTAATGCAAGGAATAATAAAATGTGCCGGGGGGTAGTGCTTCTTTCCATGTTGTGTGTTTGAACTATTAACTTGATGCATACAGAAAAAATTAGTTGCAGATGCAACCATTATTTTCTGTATGCATCTTTTATGTCCAAACACGTTGATATAAAATAATGATAAGGTAATAAGCCGGTAAAACGTTGCAAACGTGGTGCAGTTTATTTTATGGCAGGTTAACTTTAGTGGATGCAAAAAAGTTATTGACAGGGGTGCTTTATAGAAATTAACCAATCAGGCACTCAGGAGATTTAGTGCCACTGAGCGTTTTAAGCCATGCAAAAAGCAATTTCTGAGCATTATGCGGTATGCCTATGCTCCCTGTTTCTGTTATCATGCAGTATATAAAGGCTTTAGCGCTGTAAGTGTTTAAGTGGTTAGTTTATATTTTTTGCTACCAGCCAAGGCTATGGCATGGGGTGGAAAATTTTACCTCAGCGGGCTTTAATTTCAACCTTTTCAACCTCCCGGCTGTTGTAGCTGCAAATTCGGTAAAAAGGGGGCAGATGGCTGAGGTGGTCCGCGGTTTTGGCGGGTTTAGCCGCATTCGTCTATTCTCTGTATCTTCGCAAACTATTTATGAGCAAGAAAGGGAAAATTTTAGTGGCCATGAGCGGGGGGATCGACTCTACCGTGGCTGCTGTTATGTTACACGAGCAGGGCTATGAAGTGGTGGGTATTACCATGAAAACCTGGGATTATGCCACATCGGGCGGAAGCAAGAAGGAAACGGGTTGCTGTTCGCTGGATTCGATCAACGATGCGCGACAGGTGGCCGTTGACCTGGGGTTCAGTCACTTTATTATTGATATACGTGATGAGTTCGGCGATTTTGTGATCAACAATTTTGTGGATGAATATCTTGCCGGCCGTACGCCGAACCCATGTGTGTTGTGCAATACGCATATAAAATGGGAGGCGCTGCTAAAACGCGCCGATATGATGGATTGCGAGTTTATAGCAACCGGCCATTATGCGCAATTGCGCAAGGAAAATGAGCGCTATGTGATATCGAAAGGATTGGATACGAATAAAGACCAGAGTTATGTGCTTTGGGGGGTCAGTCAGCAGTGTTTAAGCCGCACGGTGTTTCCGGTAAGTAAGTTTCATAAGCCTGCCATTAAGCAAATGGCGCGCGATATGGGCTATGTTGAATTAGCCAATAAAAGCGAGAGCTACGAAATATGTTTTGTGCCTGATAACGACTACCGCGGCTTTTTAAAGCGGCGCGAACCGGGCCTGGAAGCTAAAGTGGCGGGTGGTAATTTTGTTGATACTACCGGTAAAGTATTGGGTAAGCACCAGGGATATCCTTTTTATACCATTGGCCAGCGCAAAGGGCTGGGCATGGCTTTTGGAAAGCCTGTGTTTGTAACGGAAATAATACCCGAGACCAATACCGTTGTTTTGGGTGAAGAAGAAGATCTGAACCGCAACGGTATGTGGGTTGGCAAACTGAACTTACAGAAGTATGCAAGCATTGTACCCGGCACACAGGCGCTAACCAAGGTGCGTTACAAGCACGATGGCGAATCAAGCATTTTAACGCAGGTTGATGAGCGTGTAAAGGTGGAGTTTATGACTGAAGTATCGGCCATTGCACCCGGACAGAGTGCTGTGTTTTACGAAGGCGACGATATGATAGGAGGGGGCATTATTTTTTCGAATTTCAGTATTAAATCATGATGCCGCTTTTTATTTGTAAAATGTAATCATGCAACAAACCCGCTTAACAATTCTCTTCCTTCTTTTAGCGGGTAACCTGTTCTGTCAAAAGCTTCAACCGGTAAAGAAATTCGGTAATAACCCGGGCAGGTTGAGGATGTATATGTATAACCCGGCTTCGCTGGCGGCAAATGCAAAAGCTCCGTTGGTGGTTGTGTTGCACGGTTGTTTTCAGAATGCCAAGGTGGTTTCAAAACAAACGGATTGGAACAAGCTGGCAGATAAATATGGTTTCAGGGTGATTTATCCGCAGCAAAGGGTTATTAATAATCCGTGCCAGTGTTTTAATTTTTACCGGGCCAAAGACATAGATAAAAACAGCGGTGAGGATTATTCGATAGAGCAGATGGTTGAGTATATGATAAGCACTTATCATGCCGATTCAACCAATATTTATATTACGGGCCTATCGGCAGGGGCGGCTATGAGTGTGGTTGAAATGGCAGACTATCCGTACTTGTTTAAGGCCGGTGCTGTTTTTGCCGGTGGGCCTTACAAGTCGGGCACCGGTGTTTTTGCCGCCTGGGCTTCGATGGAGGGTTTTATAAGCCGCAGCCCGCAACACTGGGCCGACCTGGTGCATGCGCAAAATCCGGGTTACAAAGGCCCGTATCCTGCAATGATCATCTTTCATGGCACGGCTGATGTGGTGGTAAATCCGCGCAATGCAAAGCAACTGGTTAAACAATGGACCAGCCTGCATAATATTCTGCCCACACCCAGTGTAACTATCAAACATTTTGCTCAGGTTAAATGCCTTGATAAAATGATATACAATGGTGCCGATGGTATGCCTGCTGTTATTTATTACAAGATGCGCCACATGGGCCATGCCCTGCCCATTTACCCCGGGCATGGCGAACAGCGGGGCGGCCACATGACACCCTTTTCTGCCAACAGAAAAATATTTTCTACCTACTGGACAGCCCTCGACTTTGGCCTGATAACCGCACCGCAGATAAGCGGCAAAACTACGGTTGCTAAAAACGAGCAGGTAACTTACACCGCACCAGCCCATGCGGGTTCTTCTTACGGCTGGAAGTTTCCGAAAGCATGTAAGGTTGTAAGCAACAGTGACAATAAGCTTACGTTGATATGGGGCAGTAAACCCGGCAATGTTGACCTTACTGAAACAGACATGCAGCAAGGCAAAAGGGTATATACTACGCTGGCGGTAAGCGTTGCACCCTAGGTGGCGTTTAAAGCAAAAACGGGCTTAAATTACCTGTAACAACTATCGAAAAAAATCTGTTGCTTTGGCAGGTATTTAATTGTTTTGTAACAACCACTAAACACCTG
>Ga0316224_1004707_pt1 | contig 10143 bp, 6 predicted proteins | sample TBH18013metaG_FD_206254 | JGI IMG/M metagenome (GOLD analysis project Ga0316224, IMG submission 206254) | Freshwater microbial communities from Trout Bog Lake, Wisconsin, USA - TBH18013 | ecosystem: Environmental > Aquatic > Freshwater > Lake > Hypolimnion/Profundal zone | place: USA: Wisconsin...
CGCAAGTCGATTTGCCGCAAACAGACGAGGCGATTGATGCTGAACTGTTAGAGATATTCCTGAGTGAGGCCGAAGAGGTGCTGGCGTTTGTGCAGGAAACTTTGCCATTATCAAAACGCGATAGCGATAATCAGGAATACCTGACTAGCTTGCGTCGTTCATTCCATACCTTGAAAGGCAGCAGCCGCATGGTAGGTTTGAATGTGTTCGGTGAAACCTCCTGGAATATCGAACAGGTTATGAACCTATGGTTGTCTGAGTCACGTCCTGGCAATGACAATCTGTATGCTCTTCTGGAGCATACCGCAGCGGAAATGGTTTTGTGGGTTGAAGAACTCAAACAAGACGGACATTCCGCGAGAACCGGTCATGCCATTATCGCTGCCGCAGAACGCATCAAAGCAGGCCTTGATTATCAGGAAATGCCAATTGAAACGCCGATCACGGCGATGCCAGCAACGCTGCATGTAGCAGAAATTACCCCTGCTGCGGACCACTCTGCTTCAGCAAGCTTTAGTGAGGCTAAAGCACCAGACCATGAAGTTATTCACGACAACAAACTGATTGATGTTGGTTTAGCATCCCTCAGTTTTGATCTCGAAGAGCCACCACTAGAATCAATCGAGCCGGTTCCTCATGAGGAAATCGTTGCAGCAGCATTACCTGAGATCGAAGCACTAAGTTTGCCAGAGTCTGGTGATATGGAACCGTTTGATTTCGGTAATGAGCTTCCTCTGCACAACGAAATCACTTCAAATCTACCTGATACTATTGCAACTGAGATTGCAACTGAGATTGCACCGGAGATTGATGCATCTCCAGCGTCAATGTCAACTTCAGTGATGGCAGATTCCGTTGTTGAACTAAAACAAGATGCAGAAGTGCCGAGCCACGCTGCTCAGTTAGCGCAGGCAGAAGCTGAATTGACAAAAGCAACAGAATTTGCTGTTGATTTATCGCCAACGCCAAGCATCGATGATCTGTTGGCCGCCTCATTGGGCGCATCGGCAACGATGGGAGAAGATGCCGTTTCACCAGAACTGCATTCACCTGCTGCACCAGTTGATCCAATGTTGAACTCTGATGTTGGAACTACTGAGCCCGCTTCAGAGCATGTTGCAGAACATGGTGCGGATCATGATGTGGCATCTGAACTGGAGCATGTCGCCTCTGACGCTTTAGCGGAACCTGCAGCCAGCGCACAAATTCTGGAATTCCCAGATCTGATCAAACCTGTGCACAGTGTTGATGACAATATCAAACGCATCGGTGATCTTGAAATTAGTTTGCCTTTGTACTCGATTTACATGGCAGAAACTGATGAGATCGTGCGCTTCTTGTCGCAAGATTTTGCTGAATGGCGTCATGAGCCGCATCGCAATGTAACGACCCATGCGATACACGCAAGCCACACGTTAGCTGGTAGTTCAGCTACCGTCGGTTTAAAACCTTTGCAAGAATTAGCACATAGTCTTGAGCTGGTTTTGCAAAGACTTGAGCGTCATCCGGTCACTTTGCAAGCATCTGAATTTGACACCTTGCAGCACGCACTGGAAACAGCTAAGCGCATGCTGCAAAAATTTGCCTTGTCAGAAATCGCTGAATTTGCGCACGATGATGTGCGTCAATTAGAACTCTTGTTGCAAGATGTCATTTCTCGTTCTGATGCCGGGGCCGATGAAGAGTTTATTACTTCAACCAATGAAAAATTGGATTTGAAGGATTGGTCTGCCGATGGCGACATGACGTCACCGTCCCCCGTTGTAGATGCTCTCGAAGACACCGCCTCGCAACTTGCATCAACTGGATTGGCGCAGCAAATTGCTGATCAAAGTCTGCAAATTAAAGACGATCTGGATCTGGATCTTTTGCCAGTCTTCCTTGAAGAAGGGCATGACCTGTTACCAATGGTTGGGCAATTGTTACGTAACTGGCAAGAACATCCTGCTGATACAGCGATCCCGCAATCTATTGCCCGACTCATGCATACCATTAAAGGTAGTGCACGTATGGCGGGTGCGATGGGCCTGGGGCAGCATATCCACGACATGGAAACCCGTATCGAAAGTCTGATGCACGCAGGTAGCCTGGTACGCCAACCGTTGTTAGAAGATTTGCTGGTCAGACACGATCACAGCATGGTTTTGTTTGATCGTCTGCAGCATCCGGAGGCTCATCTTGCACCTGTTCTTAGCCAGGAACCATTGACTGCTGCACAAGAGCTGGATAAGTTCCAGGAAAGTGTCGCAGCGGGTGAAGCAGATACTGTCCCAAGTACGGAAATGGTCAGTCTTAAACCAGTCATGCCCCTGGCTGGTACGGCAGTAACTAAAGCGATGCCAGCGTTGAGCACTGCCTTGAATGCTCCTGTTGCGCCGGGAGCGCCTGTGCCGCTGGTCAGGGTGCGCGCGGACGTGCTGGACCGCTTAGTCAATCAGGCCGGTGAAGTCTCTATTTCACGTTCACGCCTCGAAAATGAAGTAAGTACTTTGCGCTCTTCGCTCGGCGAGTTGACCGAAAACGTCACTCGCTTGCGCGATCAGTTGCGTGAAGTGGAAATTCAGGCGGAAACGCAAATTACTTCACGTATGGCACACTCTGCGGATCGTGAATTTGATCCACTTGAATTCGACCGTTTTACGCGTTTGCAAGAATTGACACGCATGATGGCCGAGAGCGTCAGCGACGTGGCAACCGTACAAAATAACCTGAATCGCACGATTGATGGTGCGGCCACAAATCTGCATACGCAGGCTCGTTTGACACGTGAATTACAGCAAGATCTGATGCGCGTGCGTATGATTCCGTTCGCCAGCGTTTCTGAACGTCTCTATCGCGTTGCACGCCAGACCGCGAAAGAAATTGATAAGCGCGTCAATCTGGATATCCGCGGAACGACAGTCGAGATGGACCGTGGCGTGTTGGAAAAAATGGTCGGTCCGTTCGAACATTTGTTGCGTAATGCAATCGTGCACGGTATCGAATCGCGTGAAACACGTCGTCAGATTGGTAAAGATGAAACAGGTGAATTACTCATCGAAGTGCGCCAGGAGGGTAATGAAGTTGTTATCCGCTTTACCGATGACGGTCAAGGTCTGAATTTAGCGAATATCCGTCAGAAAGCCCAGTCCTTAGGCTTGTTGCTGGAAGGTGAATCCTTATCTGATGCCGAAACCGCGGGCATGATTTTCGAGCCTGGTTTCTCAACAGCGACTGAAGTAACAGAGTTAGCTGGACGTGGTGTCGGTATGGACGTGGTGCGTGCTGAAGCCGCAACTTTAGGTGGTCGGGTTGAGGTTTCCAGTGTTGAAGGTAAGGGCGCAGAATTTACGATTCACTTACCATTGACTCTGGCGGTGACACAGGTTGTGTTGCTGAGTTCTGGTGGTCGCACTTTTGCCGTACCGTCGGTGTTGGTAGAGCAAGTTCAGCATTTAAAAGCGAATGCTCTGGCAAACGCCTATAACGATGGCGCCATTGTCTGGCAGGATCAACGCGTCTCTATGCATTATTTATCCGCTTTGTTAGGTCACAGAGATGCTGTTCCTCTGGCGCAGCAATACACACCGTTATTGATCATGAAGAGTGGTACTGACCGTGTAGCGATCCACGTGGATGATATCGTTGGTAACCGGGAGGTGGTGGTTAAAAACATCGGCCCACAGTTATCACGCATGATCGGTATCGCTGGTGCGACGGTGCTTGGTTCGGGTGAGATCGTGTTGATTATTAACCCGGTTCCACTTGCGCATCGTCTTGAGCATGAACATGCGCGTTTGCCACAGGGAGGGGACGCAGTGAATGTCGGTGCGGTGGCTGATTTGCACCAACAGCAACAAGCTGCAACCAATACAGAACCTGTACAAGGTTTACGTACCCAGCATACCGTGATGGTGGTTGATGATTCTTTGACTGTACGCCGCGTTACGCAACGTTTGCTGATGCGTGAGGGTTATCAGGTGATTCTGGCTAAAGACGGTATTGATGCGTTGGAACAATTGCAATCGGTGACGCCAGACATCATGTTGGTCGACATTGAAATGCCGCGCATGGATGGTTTCGATTTAACACGTAACGTGCGTAGCGACACGCGCACCGCCCATGTGCCTATCATCATGATTACTTCGCGTACCGCTGATAAACATCGTAATTACGCGAAAGAATTAGGGGTTAACGAATACTTCGGTAAGCCTTACCGGGAAGATGACTTGATGGCAGCTATTGTGAGATTTGTCGGAAGAGATCAGGCTGTGATCGTTTAATACCACATTAGTGCATTGACGTACAATCAAAAAGCAGGGGTGCAATTGAGGCTCCTGCTTTTTGATTTTTGGAACTTAATTTTTGGAACTTGATGATTGCTTCGGCTACTCTGACTCAATCATGGGGTCACTTTTCTTGACCACCGCGTAGCGTGCCAGGGTTACCTTTCGGGCGCTATCGTGGTCAATAATAGGAAACGGATAATCCTCTCCGAGTTTGACTCCAGCTTGCTGTAGCAGCAAAGGTGCAGCTTTCCATGGTGCATGAATTGAGCGTTTATCCAACTTGCTTAATTGCGGCAGATAGCGGCGTATAAATTTTCCTTCCGCATCAAATTTCTCGGATTGCGTGATGGGATTGAATATCCGGAAATATGGCTGCGCATCGCAACCAGAAGAGGCAGCCCATTGCCACCCACCATTGTTGGCAGACAAATCAAAGTCGTTTAATTGTTGCGCAAAATATGCCTCTCCGCGACGCCAGTCTATCCCGAGATCTTTGATCAGAAAGCAGGCTGTTACCATGCGCAAACGGTTGTGCATGTAACCAGTCTGATTCAGTTGATGCATCGCTGCATCGACCAAGGGATAGCCCGTTTTTCCTTCGCACCACGCTTTGAAAAGCGTGTCGGCCTCGTTGCCGCTCTCCCATTGGATTGCATCATAGGTGGGTTTGAATGCTGAGGTTTCTACTCGCGGATGATGATGCAGAATCATGAAATAAAAATCACGCCAGATGAGTTCATTTAACCATATCTGCGCGCCTTGATTTGCCGCGGTACGTATTTGTTGCATCGCTTCACGTACCAGATGTCGTATGGAAACGGTACCAAAACGGAGATGGACCGACAGATAAGACGGCCCTTTTATGGCAGGAAAATCGCGTGCAATATCGTAAGCTTTCATCCGCGTCGTAAATTCATCCAGCAATTGCCGCCCGCCAGACATGCCTGCCGGTAAGTTAATGGGATTTTCCTGTGCCTCCGCAAAACCCATTGATGCTAATCGTGGAATTTCAGAATACGGAATAGCTTTCAGATTGGCTGCATATTTTTCTACGGGATACGCTCGTGAATAAAAATCATCACTCTGCGCATAAAACTTTTTTAGCCAGGCATTTTTGTAAGGCGTAAAAACGGAGAAAGGCGTGTTCGATAACGATAAAACCTCCTCTTTTTCGAAAATGACCTGATCTTTGTAACTAAATAACTCGCAAGAAAGTGTCTTCAACGTCGTGGCAACGTGTTGATCGCGACGAATAGCAGCAGGCTCGTAATCATGATTGACGAAGACCGCCTGCGCACCAAATTCCGCAACTAATTCTGGTATGGCATCAGTCGCTTCTCCATAGCGGACAATCAAACCGCCCCCAAGATCGAGCAAGGCTTGTTGCAATTCAATGATGCTGTCGTGAATAAATCTGATACGCCTGTCATTTGCGGGCAAATGGTCTAAGATAGATTTGTCAAACACAAATACGCCAATGACCTGCTTGCTTTGACGCAATGCATGGAATAGTGCGGCATGATCAAAGCTTCGCAAATCCCGGCGGAACCAGACCAGAGAAAGAGGGAAGGGGGTGGTGATTTCACTCATAAAATGCTGTAAATCAATAGACTAAGGGTAGTATTACACCTTAGCACACATCGAAAAAACACGTTAAAACTGCTAGAATACGAGGATGGTGAAGCAAATAAAATCCCTCAAAACAGACTTAGCTGACAACAAGTCTGCGCCTTCAATGGCATTGTCAGACACAGATGGTTCTGCGACTGATGAAAAAAGTTCGTCTACCGAGTTAAATCTGACCAATCACTTCCTGATTGCCATGCCATCTATGCAAGATCCGGTGTTTGGCGGCTCGGTCGTGTTTATCTGTGAGCATAGCCCGCGCGGGGCAATGGGAATGTTGATTAATCGACCGACCGACATGAATGTTGCAGGCCTGTTCGATCGGATTGATCTCAAGTTGGAAAATATTCCTGATTCACACCCAATGGGTAAAGATCCTGTCATGTTTGGTGGGCCGGTGCAAGACGATAGAGGCTTTGTTTTGCACGCCCCGGTGGGCAAATACACTTCTTCATTGAAGGTCACCGACGATATTGCTTTCACAACATCGCGTGATGTACTCGAAGCGATTGCCGCTGGTGATGGCCCTGATCGCGTTTTGATGAGCGTCGGTTACGCAGGCTGGGGTGCCGGGCAATTGGAAAAAGAAATACTCGATAATCAATGGCTGACCGTCCTTGCTGACCCGGAGATCGTGTTTTCTTTGCCGCTCGAAGAACGTTTTAATGCAGCCATTAAATTATTGGGAATAGACCCATTGATGCTGGCGACGATTGCGGGGCATGCCTGATGCAAGACGCTGCCCGTACATCAGCAGAAGGCACGGTTCTGGCATTTGATTTTGGGTTGAAACGGATCGGCGTCGCAGTCGGGAATACTTTTCTCAGACAAGCTGAACCCTTGGCAATTATTCATGCCGCGACAAACGACGCCAAATTTGCCGAAGTGACCGCACTGATTAAAAACTGGCAGCCAGTATTATGCGTGGTTGGTTTGCCGATGCACCCAGATGGTGAAGCACATGAAATGACGCAGCGCTGCAAGCGGTTTGCGAATCAGCTACAAGGTCGATTTAGTTTACCGACGGTATTAGTTGATGAACGCTACACATCAGCGGTGCTCAATGGACAACGCGGTGAACACATCGACGATGATGCCGCGGCTTTAATTCTGCAACAATATTTTGACGAGACACCATGACCTCTCTTGCAAGTACCCTCAATGCAGAAGCGCTATACCAGCAGCTTTTAAATCACATCAAAACCCACATCACAACGGTTGCTCATCCCATTTCTATCGTCGGCATATACTCTGGCGGCGTCTGGATCGCGGAACGGCTGGTGAAGGATTTAGGCTTAACCCACAATGCGGGGCAGATCGACGTCTCGTTTTATCGCGATGATTACGCAGCCAAAGGTTTGCACGCGGAGGTGAAACCGACCCACATTCCTTTTGAAGTGGATGGTGCCCATATTCTTCTGGTCGACGATGTTTTATACACTGGTCGTACTACGCGCGCTGCTATCAACGAATTATTTGACTATGGCCGGCCCGCCCGCGTCATGCTTGCAGCGCTGGTTGATCGTGGTGGCCGTGAGCTGCCAGTCGCTGCTGATTTTGTTGCCCATGTCGCTTCATTTGAACCCGCCGTCTCTGTCAATCTGCAACGTGCAGACGATGGCACACTAAGTTTCTCTATTGATCATGCATAATCCCCAATTAAACAAACATGGTGAGCTTCAGCATTTGCTGACGATAGAAGGCTTACCAAAATCCATTATTAATCACATTCTTGACACCGCATCGTCGTTTGTCAGCGTCAGTGACAGGGAAGTCAAAAAAGTCCCGCTGATGCGCGGTAAGAGTGTTTTCAATCTGTTTTTTGAAAACTCTACCCGCACCCGCACGACGTTCGAAATTGCGTCCAAACGTTTATCTGCTGATGTGATCAATCTTAATATCGCAGCATCGAGTACCAGTAAAGGTGAATCGCTGCTTGATACGATAGATAATCTGGCAGCGATGCATGCCGATATGTTTGTCGTACGTCATGCAACGTCTGGTGCGCCATTCCTGATTGCGAAGCATCTCAATGATACGAAGCAACATCATGTTCATGTTGTGAATGCTGGTGATGGTCGTCATGCGCACCCGACGCAGGGCTTGCTCGACATGTACACCATCCGCCATTACAAAAAAGATTTTACGAATCTCACGGTCGCAATTGTTGGTGACGTATTGCATAGTCGGGTTGCCCGTTCAGATATTCATGCTCTGACTACGTTGGGAGTGCCTGAAGTGCGTGTGATTGGCCCGCATACTTTGTTGCCGGGTGGTTTAGAGCAAATGGGCGTGCGCGTGTTCACCGATATGAATGAAGGTCTCAAAGGCGTCGATGTCATCATCATGTTGCGTCTGCAAAACGAACGCATGAGTGGTGCGTTGCTGCCCTCAGCGCAGGAATATTTTAAAAGCTACGGTTTGACCCCGGAACGACTGGCGCTGGCGCATCCGGATGCGATTGTGATGCATCCAGGACCAATGAACCGTGGCGTGGAGATTGACTCTGCTGTCGCCGATGGTACACAGGCTGTGATTTTGCCGCAAGTGACGTTTGGTATTGCTGTCCGTATGGCAGTGATGAGTATCGTTGCAGGCAATAGCGGCGGCGACATTTGATGAATCGTACAAGCTCATCAGGTCGTCAAATTGGTAGTTCAAAGACCGCCTGATTGTGGCGATGTCCTGGGAATAGAGAACATGAAAATACAGATAAAAAATGGTCGCGTAATTGATCCAGCCAGTGGTAAAGATGGTGTCCAAGATGTGTTCGTTGCAGGCGGCAAAATTCTTGCTCTGGGGGCGGCACCTGAGGGTTTTGTCGCTGATCAGCTGATTGATGCCACTGGTTTGGTCGTTGCACCAGGTCTGGTTGATTTGAGCGCGCGTTTGCGTGAACCTGGTTTTGAATATAAAGCAACCTTGGAATCCGAATTGCAGGCGGCAATGCGTGGTGGCGTGACTAGTCTGGTTTGTCCACCTGATACCGATCCGGTACTGGATGAATCGGGCCTGGTCGAAATGCTCAAGCAAAGAGCGCGTATGCAAAATAAAGCACACGTCTATCCCCTTGGTGCCTTAACGATTGGTCTTAAAGGTCAATCTCTGACAGAGATGTCAGCACTGACGGATGCAGGTTGCATCGGCTTTTCGCAAGCAGAAGAAACGATCGCCGACACCAACACGCTGCAACGTGCTTTGCAATATGCCGCAACCTTTGGCTACACAGTCTGGTTGCGTCCGCAAGATGCGTATATTGGTAAAGGTGGCGTGGCTCATAGCGGGGCACTGGCATCGCGCATGGGCTTATCTGGTGTTCCCGTCATGGCAGAAACGATCGCGCTGCATACGTTGTTTGAACTCATGCGCGCCACTGGTGCAAAAGTCCATCTGTGCCGTATTTCTTCGGCTGCCGGTTTGGATTTGGTCCGTAAAGCGAAAAAAGAAGGCTTACCATTAACTTGTGATGTTGGCGCACACCATGTGCATCTGACGGACGCTGATATTGGCTTCTTTGATTCCAACGCCAGAATGACGCCACCATTGCGTAGTCAACGTGATCGCGATGCAATTAAAGCTGCTTTAGTGGATGGGACGATCGACGCGATTTGTTCTGATCACACGCCGGTCGATGACGACGAAAAACTATTACCGTTTGCCGAGGCAACGCCAGGTGCAACAGGTCTCGAACTGTTGCTGTCCCTTGCATTGAAGTGGGCGGAAGACAGCCGTGGTGAAGTGTCAGTCAGCCAGGCACTGGCAGCGATCAGCCATAAAGCAGCGCAAGTTGCAGGTATTGATGCTGGAAAATTAGCCGTTGGCGATTGTGCTGATCTGTGCATTTTTGATCCAGCCGATCGGTGGAAAGTCGAAGCTAAAGCATTGGTCAGTCAGGGTAAGCACACGTTATTTCTCGGCTATGAATTGCCAGGCATCGTAAAACTGACGATGGTATCTGGCCGCGTTGCTTTTAATACTTTGCATTAATACTGAGTGTTAATACTTCGCGTTAATACTTCGCACCAACACTTTGCATTTATTGCTTGTGCATTGATCTCTGATTAGAGTATTTTGTTGGATGCCGTTATGTGGTTGATATCTCTGCTTTAGTCAGCACGGCAGTAGAAAATGAAGGAAATAAGAAAAATGCGGGAGTATAGGTTTTTATAGCCTCGCTCCCCTTTATTTTATTTAAATAAATTAAAAAATTAATTGATACTCGGATTGAGTATCTGGTGAGTTCAGCATG
>Ga0316224_1004709_pt1 | contig 10140 bp, 5 predicted proteins | sample TBH18013metaG_FD_206254 | JGI IMG/M metagenome (GOLD analysis project Ga0316224, IMG submission 206254) | Freshwater microbial communities from Trout Bog Lake, Wisconsin, USA - TBH18013 | ecosystem: Environmental > Aquatic > Freshwater > Lake > Hypolimnion/Profundal zone | place: USA: Wisconsin...
CACCATCCCCGTCCTTGGCAAGCAGCAACAATCCCACAGATCCCGGGAACTTCACCGCTACCAGCGCCGCAGCCCCAAGAACGCCCGTCCACACGCCGCTTCGCAGACTATGCATAGCCGCTGCAACGGGAAGTCCCAGCACCAGGCCGCCCAATATGCCTTCCAGCGTCACATGGTCTCCAAAAGTCCGCTGCCCCAGTGCAACCAGCAGCCACACCGCTACAAAAATCCACACAGGAAGGCTCCAGCAGAAGTCTTTGTCTTCTTCAGGAATGAAGGTGACATTGCTCTGCACTGGCAGTTGCTTCTGGGTACGGACCTGCGCGAGATACAGCTGTGCCTTCTTGTAGAAGGTTGCCAACTCATTGAACTGCTGCCGCCGGAACGAAGTGACGGAAGCGCGCGCCCGAGGGAACGGCATCTGTGCCAGCGGAGTGCTGAACCGTATCGACAGAATCCGGCTCTCCAGGCCCCACATCAACAAAATCAGAGCAATCGGATTTGTCCGGCCAAACAGACAGATTCCAACCACAATCAGCAGCCAGTTCGAATAGCGCCGCCAGGTGGCGGAATGAATATCATCCAGAGCAACCCCAAATACCGTGCGGCGCGAGAAGAACCAACTCAACCGCACCTGGATGATGCGCTTGTTGGTGAGCCGCAGCCACACGCTCGACCACCAGTGCGAAACCTGAATCTCTTCCAGTTGAATTTCGCCCTCAAGCCACTCCGGTACAAACGTCTCCTTCCGAAGACGCCGGAAGTTAATGGTCATCACAACACAAAACAGCACAATCGCCAGCAGTACGAACAGGGCGGTCGTCAACCGTGTCATCGGAACAGGGAAAAGATGGGAAAGACCCACAAGCAAGCCGTCCCGCACGAGCGCCGCAGCGCCCGGGTCAGGCACATCAACCCACTTTGCTAGCGGAATCCTGGGCCGCTGCACTGAAACCTCTGCTGGCGCTGACTCCACCGCCTCCTGCGCCTGCGACGGTTCTGCGGCAACAGGCTCCTCAACCGCTACCCGCCCTACTTGCCTCGGTGGATACGCTTCAGGAAATGCATTCAGCATCGGGAAAAGCGAACTGATCTTCCACGCGCCAGACTGCTTCAGAACCACCGCAACCACCTGGCGCTCGGCACCCCGGATACGAATACGAATCACACAGCTTGCGGTGTTTCCCTTGAAAAGACTCCCAAATTCATTTTGCGACAGATAGTCACACTGCTTGATCGTCACCTTCGGGTCAAGCCCGGAATCCTTCAGAAAGGCTTGCGCCGATTCGCGGCCATTCCTCACCATAAAATCCTGCGGGTTATTCAACTCGGAAGAAGAAATCCCGGCAATCGTCTCACGCTGCTTGGCCGTCAATTGCGGCAGCCCAACGCTCTCCAGAAATGCCACCCTCTCAGGCGTCAGCGTGGCCGACAACGCTGCGGGAGATTTCAGTGCGCTCCGGTCTTCTTCCGGCAGCAGCGCAAATCCCTCATGGTCCGTAAACGTCTGGATGTCCCTGTTCTCACGGAAAGCGCGAGGATCGGCAATTTTCCCCCGCGCATCCGAAGGAAGCGCTTTCAGCCCCTCCTCAAAAATGAAGTCATTAAACTTGGCGCGATCATCCATCAGTTGTAACTTCTGATCCGCTGGCATCGCCGCCACAGCATCTCGGCCCTTCTTGTCAATCTCCGCCGCAATGCTCTGGTGTTCCTTTTCCGCAGCAATCTGGGCCTTTTCTCGATACTGCTCCCACTTCGGATCAGCCAGGTCATAGGCTTCCTGATAGATACCACGCACTTCCCGAAACTTCGCCTCGCCGAATTTCCCAAGAAAATTCTGAAAGAGAGCTTTGCTGGATGCATTTTCCATCGTCGCCAGATCGGCACGCGATTCCGCATCCACGAACCCCGCTATCGACTTATCCGGACTGGAATTTGCACCTCCGTTACTGACAAAGAAGAGCCCCACCCCTGCAACCGCAGCAAGAACCGCAACTCCCACGACTGGGTAAAGTTTCACTCTAAGCACGTACGCACCTCGATTTCCGTCACCGCTTGGTTGCCGGAACGGTACCTCAGAATTCGAAATAACTTTGTGCCGGTTGTCACATGTTCGTGTGAGGCAGATAGCTTGTGACTCAAACTTGGAACAGTTTCCGCATCAGATTTTCACCCCACACATCCGCTCCAATGCCGAAATAGATATCCCGTAATCCTCGACTTCATGCCTCTATCTCGAGGCATCGTCCCCGCACCCACTGCATCGATTCCCACCCATTTCGTGACCCTGCAATTGTCCCCCCAAACGCAAAACGGCCCGCTGCAAATCGCAGCGGGCCATCTTGTGTTGTTCAATCGCCGAGTTACTCCCGGACCACCGCAGGCGTCGTCAGCGCGCCCAGGTCACTGGCCATCCGCTCCGTCGTGAAGGCGTCAATAATGTCGCCTTCCTTCAGGTCGTTGAAGTTGCCAAACCCGATCCCGCATTCCATGCCGTTCGTCACTTCCTTCACATCGTCCTTGAACCGCCGCAGCGAGCCAATCTTGCCCTTCCAGATCTGCTCTCCACCACGGCTGATGCGCACTTCCGCATCGCGGCGAAGCACACCGTCCAGCACCCTCGATCCGGCAACTGTGCCGACCTTCGGAATGCGAATGACGTTGATGATTTCGCCACGGCCCAGGTAGTTCTCCTTAAAGGTCGGGTCCAGCAAGCCAAGCATCGCCTTGCGAATCTCGTCCTGCAACTCGTAAATAATCGAGTGCAGTCTGATTTCCACATTCTCCTGCTGGGCAAGTTCGGCGGCCTTCCGCTCGGGACGTACGTTGAAGCCGATGATGATCGCGTTCGAGGCCGAAGCAAGCAGAATGTCGCTTTCGGTAATCGCGCCCACACCGGAGTGAATAACCTTGATGCGCACCTTCTCCGTCGACATCCGGATAAGCGAGTCGGCAATGACCTCGACAGAACCCGTAACGTCGCCCTTGATGATGATCGCCAGATCCTTGACGCCGGCCTGACGAATCTGCTCCGCCAGCCCTTCCAGCGAAACACGGCTGCTCTTCGCCAGTTGCGCCTCGCGCTCCTTCATCTTGCGATACTGCGCAATGCCCTTCGCCTTGTCGCGGTCGGCCACAACCAGGAACGTGTCGCCGGAATCCGGCATCCCTTCCAGGCCCAGCACTTCCACGGGGGTCGATGGGCCGGCTTCTTCGATTGCTCGGCCGCGGTCATCAAACATCGCGCGAACCTTGCCAAACGTGTTGCCGACGATAAAGCTCTCATTCACGCGCAGCGTACCGTTCTGCACCAGCACTGTCGCCACCGTACCGCGACCGCGATCCAGCTTGGCTTCCAGCACTGTGCCCACAGCCTTGCGGCCAGGGGTGCACTTCAGCGCGGCAACGTCCGACACCAGGCAAATCATCTCCAGCAGCGCGTCCAACCCAATCCGCTTCTTCGCCGAAACTGGAACGTACACAACATCGCCGCCCCACTCTTCGGGAACCAGGCCGCGATCAGCGAGCTGCTTCATCACCTTGTCCGGATTCGCATCCGGCTTGTCGATCTTGTTCACGGCCACAATCATCGGCACGCCGGCAGCCTTCGCGTGATCAATCGCTTCCAGCGTCTGCGGCATCGGCCCGTCATCAGCCGCCACCACAATCACCACAAGGTCAGTCACCTTGGCGCCACGGGCGCGCATACGGGTAAACGCTTCGTGACCAGGAGTATCCAGGAAGACAATCTCGCGGCCCGAAGCCGGCGAACCTTCCTTGCTGAACCGCACCTTGTACGCACCAATGTGCTGCGTAATGCCGCCAGCTTCGCCGCTCACCACATCCGTCTCGCGAATGGCGTCGAGCAGGCTCGTCTTGCCATGGTCAACGTGGCCCATAACCGTCACCACAGGCGAACGCGGAATCTCCAGCTCGTCAATGTTGTCGCTCTCCAGAATCTCTTCGATTGCCTGGTTCGCGATCTCATCTTCGTAGCTGATTACCGTAGCCGCCGCGCCAAAGCGCGAAGCCACATCCTTCACCATCTCGGCATCCAGCGACTGGTTCACGGTCACAAACACACCGCGCATCAGCAGCACGCCAATCAGGTCCTTCGCGCGAATCTCCAGCTTCTCCGCCAGGTCCTTCACGCTGATGCCTTCCGTCACCGTAATCTCGCGATTTACCGGTGGCGGCTCGTTGCCCAGGTACGCACCACCAAAACGCGGCGGCGGTACAAAGCCCTTCATCGGGCCTTCCTTCGTCTTCGGGTACTGCTGCTGGCGGCCACGGCCCTTTGCCGGAGCATTGCGCATCGGGCGCCCAGCCTCCGGCGGCGGCGCTCCACCCGGTGCGGCGCCAAAGCCACCCGGACGAGGTGCGCCAAATCCACCAGGGCGCGGTGCCCCAAATCCCGGACGTCCGCCCGGACCACCAGGCCCGCCGCCTGGCGTAAAGCCCGGACGCGTCGGATGCTTCGGACGGGGACCACCCGGGAACTGACCCGGCGCTCCACCCTGCGGGGCAAATCCACCCTGCGGGCGCGGCGCAAATCCGCCAGGCCCCTGGTTGAATCCCTGATTGAATCCAGGCCCACCTTGCGGACGGCGATCGAAAATTGGCTTGCCACGCTGGATTCCCTGACCTCCAGGGCCGCCAGGTCCACCCTGACCACCCTGTCCGGCAGCAGGAATCGCCGACGGCGGAGGCGGAGGCGGAGGCGGCGCCTTGTACACAGGGCGCGGTCCAGTCTGCGGCATCACAACCTTGCGCACAGGCACAGCCGGTGCAGCAGGCACTTCTGGCGCTGCCGGAGCCGCAACCACAGGCTCGGCAACCACCGCAGCAGCTTCCGGCGCGGCAGGAGCCTCAACCACCACAGGCTCAGCCTTGGCCACCGGAGCTTCCACCACCGGCGCAGCCACCACAGGCGCTGGCTCCGGTGCCACCACCGGTGCAGGCGCGGCAGCGGCCGGAACCTCCGGCACCACCACAGCAGCCACAACAGGAGTCTCAACCTCAACCGGCTTCGGCGCAGCCACCACAACGGCAGGCGCAACCTCAGCCGCAGGGGCGGCAGGCGCAGCAATCACCGGCGGCTTCACCACCACCGTCTTCACCGGCGGGGCAACCGTTACCACAGGCACACCAGGCCGCGCGATAACCGGCGCAACCCCGGCGGGACGCGCAATCACTGGCGCTCCGGGGCGAACCACCGCAGGAGGCACAACAGCCGCAGGCGGGCGCTGCTGAGGAACAATAATCCGGGGCTCAGTACGCTGTGCCACAGGAGCAGGCGTCACCACGCGCGGCGCAGGGGCTGGCGGTGCAGCAGGGCGCGCCACAAACGTCGGCACTGCCGGTGCTGCCGGACGGGCCACAACCGCGGGAGGCGCACTCGGCGCAGCAGGGCGCTGGGGATACTGCGCCAGTCGCTCCGTCTCTGCCTTTTTCGCCAGAATCGCCTTCAGCACATCCCCAGGCTTGGAGATATGCGAAAGGTCAATCTTCGGCTGCGGCCCTGCATCGTGACGTGAGCTCGAGGCCGAAGGTGCCGGCTTGGTTCCACGCTGGAAATGCGAACGTACCTTCTCCGCCTCATACTCCTCGATGGAGCTCGAGTGGGTCTTGCCGTTCGCCATATTCATATGCTCAAGCGCTTCGAGAATCTCTTTACTCTTGACTTCCAGCTCGCGCGCCAGATCGTTAATTCGAACCTTACTCATCCGCCTCTTTTCGTTGTGTTGCCCACTGCCTCGGTTACATGGTCATAGCAACCTCACCGCGAATCATCCACAGCCAATTGCTATTATCCCTTGAAAATTGCTGCACAAGGCGACGCATATTATGCGTCGCCCTGCACTTCATCGGTCTCTTCTGCCGCAGCCGGCTCTGCAGATTCCTCTGCCGCTGCCGGTGCTTCAATCTCGGTTTCGGCCGCCGCTTCCGCAGCCCCTTCAATCGCGGGTTCCGTCGCCGGTGCATCGCCGGCAATCTCTTCCGTCACAGTCTCTTCGCTCACTGAAACATCCGTCGAAGGCACTTCCGCAACCGCTGCCGGCTCAGCCGATGCCGGCCGCGCCTCACCCTCTTCGTACTGCCCGAAGTAGTGGCGAACCGCAACGCTGATGCGCTCCAGCGTCTTCTCGCCAATGCCCGGAATCTCTTCCAGTTGCTCCGGCGTCATATCCGCCAGCGCTTCCACCGTCGTAATGCCGGCAGCCACCAGCTTGGCGGTAATGCTGTCGCCCAGCTCGGAAATCTGCTCAATCGGCGTCGAAGGCCCACCAGAGAAGCCGGTCATCTGCTGCTCCACTTCCTGGCGCTTCTCTTCCTCGCTCTTGATGTCAATCTTCCAGCCCAGCAGCTTGGCAGCCAGGCGCACATTCTGCCCCTTCTTGCCAATTGCAAGCGAAAGCTGCGTGTCGTCCACAATCACTTCAAGCTGCTTGTCCGCCAGGTCAACAATCGAAACCCGGCTCACCTTCGCAGGCTGCAACGCCTTCTCGGCAAACGTCGTAATCTCTTCCGAGTACTCGATGATGTCAATCTTCTCTCCGCGAAGCTCGCGGATAATCGACTGCACGCGCATGCCCTTCATGCCCACGCACGCACCCACCGGATCCACATCCTTGTCGCGGCTCATCACCGCAATCTTGGTGCGCTCGCCGGCCTCACGTGCAATCGCGCGAATTACCACCGTGTTGTCGTAAATCTCAGGCACTTCCGACTGAAACAGGTTCGACACCAGCTCCGGAGCCGCCCGCGAAACAATCACCTGCGGTCCCTTCGCCGTGCGGTCCACCTTCAGCAGCACCACGCGAATCCGCTCGCCAACCGTGAACGACTCCAGCCGCGACTGCTCGCGCTTCGGCATCCGCGCCTCGGCCTTGCCCAGGTCAATGATGATGTCCTGGCCTTCAATCCGCTTCACCTGCGCAGAAAGCACTTCCTTCTCGCGGTGCGCATACTCGTTGAAGACCGTGTCGCGCTCCGCTTCACGAACCTTCTGGAAGATCACCTGCTTCGCCAACTGCGCAGCAATGCGACCCAGCGGAGCCGTGTCCTGATAGAACCGGATCTCCGTCCCGGGCTCCAGCTCTGCGCCGTCAGCCAGCGCCTTCGCTTCTTCCACCGTCACCTGGTTCACCGGGTCTTCCACATCATCCTCGGTCGCCACCACGGTCTTGTACGAATACACCTTGATCGCGCCAGACTCCTTGTCCAGCTCGCCGCGCATATTCTCCTGGCTCTTGTAGTACTTGCGGGTCGCCAGCGCGTACGCCTCTTCCACGGCGCCGACAACAATCTCGGGGTCAATGTTCTTTTCGCGGCTGAGCAACTCAATGCTCTGATACAGGACGCTTGCCATAACGTTTCTTACTTCCTGGTTCCGGCCCGCGCAACTTCGGCGAGGCCTGGTTTTTGATTTCTTTGCCCCGCGCTCTCAGCCGGGGCGGGCATGGGGCTCTGGCTCATCCAGCAGCCGCGCCCGTTTCGGTTAAAACTCCGGCACCAGCCGGGCTAGTTCAATGTTGGTGCGGGCAATCTCCACCGTGGAAACGCCGGCCTTGCGCGATTTCGAGTTCTGCCGCGTCGCCGTCAAATCCAGCGTCACCCGCTCCGGTGCCACCGCAATCAACCGGCCCTGCCACGCGCGATTGTTGGCAATCGGCTCAAAGGTGCGAATCTTCACCAGCAACCCTTGAAAACGGTCAAAATCCGAAGCGCTGGTCAACTGCCGGTCGAGCCCCGGTGAGCTCACCTCCAGCAGATACTCCGACTCCGGCCCAATTCCCTCAACATCCAGAATCGTGCCAAAATCCCGGCTGAACTCCGCACAATCCTCGTGCGTCAGCCACGACAACTGCGCCGGATTCAGCTCGCCCGTCGCATAACGCTCCGGCACGGCACCCTCTTCCAGCGTTCCATCCGCCAGTTCTGCCAGATTCGCAGCTCGTCCGGCAGCATCTTTTTCCAGATAAACGGCCAAAACACGGCTCTTGCCCTGCGTGGTGAATTCGAGTTCGACCACTTCAAGTCCCAGAGACCCTGCCACCCTCTCGGCGGCTGCGCGCATTTCGTCAAGCTTTACGGCCATGTTCTGCGATTGTGCCCAATTCCGGCGATTCCTCTCAGGAACCACGTTTGTGTTGATTACAAAAGACTTCGCTCAAACACTCAGGATCTTCCAGCTCACCCTCATGCCCAAGTTGCGTCCAAAGAAAAAGTGGGCTGTAAGCCCACTCCTCTCTCCGCCAGCCGGCAAACCCACGGCATTCCTGGCGGACAAATTCGTCTGCCACTCTAGGATACGTCCAAACTGCGGGAAATTCAACGCAATTGCCCACAATTCACACGCCGCCGCGCCTATGGGACGATGTAAGTGCCGCTCCCCCCAACCTGGCTCACCGTCCCCACCAGCGGAGTTCCCAGCCCCGGCGGATAGCTCGAATCCACTACCCCCTCAAACCAAGTCGCCGTGCTGCCTGACACGGGCGCAGCCGGGAAACCAGCCACCCCCGACAGATCCGGCACCGCCACACTCGTGGATGCGCCCTGGTGCGCCACCGTGCTCAACACATCCAGATCGTAGGTCACCGTCGACGATGTATTCCACCGGTACAGCACTGCATCCGTGATGCTCCCGCTGGAGAATCCAGAGTAGGCAATCGTAAAGTTCGGCCAGGCCGCCGCCGTTGGTGCAACCGGCGTAAACGCAGCCGGAAACACCACCGCAACCGGTTGTGCCGTCGTAAAGGTCTGCATCACGCTCATCGACTTGGAGGGTGTTCCCGTCGCAATCGCCGTCGAAATCACAGAGTAGGTGTCGCCATTCTCCAGCGCCCCCGCAGGCAGCGTCGGATACGCCGCTCCCCCGGTCGTCAGCGTCGCCACTCCCGCCGTGCCCAGCAGAATGCTCGAAAACGATAGCGGCGCCTGATACCCCGCCGGAAGATTGCTGTACGTAATCGGCTGCGACCCAACCTGATCCGCCGCTCCCAGACTCACCGCGCTCCCGCCGTTTACCGCGCCCGGTGCCGTCTGGCTGCCCAAATCCCTTGCCGCCTGCAGGTGAAACAGACTGTCATAGGCCAGCACTTCCACCCTGTCCGCCCCGGCCGGCGCTGCAATCGAGAAGCTCCCGGCATTCCCCGCCACCGCCCCCTCAGCCACATTCGTGCTGTTCAGTGCCAGCACTTCCACGCTGTTCACTCCGGCAATCGCCGCCGCATCCACGCTCCCCGTCAACGTCCCCGTCGCAAACCCACTGTTGCTGTTCCCGCACGACTGCGAAAAACTCGTGCCATCGCTCAGCGCCGCCTCCCACACATGGATAAAGTTCTCCTGCAGATTCATCGGAGCCGCCAACTGCACCGGCGGGCAAACATACGCAATCGCATAATTCGTCGTCCCGCTCGGCACACTCACCGTCAGTTTCCCGCCTGAAAGGCTCGCCGCAGCAAAACTTCCCGTCCCCACCTGCGTCGCCACCGCCGTAGGCGCACTTCCGCTGAACACAATCGTCACATCCGTCGAACTACCCCCGCCCCCGCCACCACACAACCCGCAGGACGACGTTCCACCACCGCCACAGCCGCCGAACGCCAGCAATGCCCCGGCACACAACACCACCAACAGCGGCTTCCATCCCAAAACACCATCGCGCATACGCATACCTCGCCCTCCTGCACTTCCCCCAGAGAAACCGGCACAGTATCCAAAAAGGGTGTCTCGCCCCAGCATACGCCTCTTGATTCCCGCGTTCGCCCCTGCCCGCACTCCCAGCTCGACTCCGCGGCCCTCCCTCTCATCTCACCCCACCCCCCCTCCCAGCACCCCCCACTAGGACACTTCCGCATCTGCCACATCCCGGCCCCAGGAACGTACAGCCCATGCATTCCTCCATCCGCTGCGAGTCTTGTTAGTACCTGCCCGCTCTCGTGCCCCGCCCCTCAACAAACCAACGTCCTGCCGATCCAGACTCAAACCCTCCACTCTTGACGACAACCATACAACGTATATACGCTAGTGTCGTGGATTGCCAATTCCTTTACCACGGCCAAGTCTTCGTCTGGGACGCGGGAAAGGCCTCCGTCAACGTGGCAAAACACGGCATCCGCTTTGAAACAGCGTGCC
>Ga0316224_1004712_pt1 | contig 10136 bp, 6 predicted proteins | sample TBH18013metaG_FD_206254 | JGI IMG/M metagenome (GOLD analysis project Ga0316224, IMG submission 206254) | Freshwater microbial communities from Trout Bog Lake, Wisconsin, USA - TBH18013 | ecosystem: Environmental > Aquatic > Freshwater > Lake > Hypolimnion/Profundal zone | place: USA: Wisconsin...
CGAACCATCAAACAGGGAAATGTGGGTGACCCGGCAGTTGGCTGGCAGAGTGGCTTCATCGACGGCAAAACCATGATTTTGCGAAGTGATGTACACCTTCTTGCTGTCGACATCCTGAACCGGATGATTGGCGCCATGATGGCCGAATTTCATTTTCAGGGTCTTGGCACCGGAAGCCAGTGCCATGATCTGGTGGCCCAGGCAGATACCAAATGTCGGAATGCCGCGTTCGATGAGTTCACGCGCCGCATCAATGGCGTAAGTGCAGGGTTCCGGGTCGCCGGGTCCGTTGGATAAAAATACGCCATCCGGATTGAGAGCCAGCACATCAGCAGCGCTGGATTGGGCCGGCAGTACCGTTACGCGGCAGCCGCGCTGTGCCAGCATGCGTAAAATATTGCGCTTGACGCCAAAATCGAAGGCCACGACGTGATACTTCGGCGCTTCCTGCACGCCGTAGCCGGTACCCAGCACCCATTCCGTTTCAGTCCATTCGTAGGCATTTTTGGTCGAGACCACTTTGGCCAGATCCATGCCGGCCAGACCTTTGAACGACTGAGCCAGCTGTATGGCCTTTTGCTCATCTTTGCCAGTCAGGATGGCACCACACTGTGCACCCTTTTCACGCAGGATACGAGTCAGCTTGCGGGTATCGATGCCGGCAATGGCGACAATATTCTGCGCCTTCAAATAATCAGACAAATTCTGTTCGGAGCGGAAATTGGAAACCAGCAACGGCAAATCTTTGATAATCAGACCAGCCACCTGGCATTTGTCCGATTCATTGTCTTCCGAATTAATACCGGTATTACCAATGTGGGGATAGGTCAGTGTGACGATTTGCTGGCAATAGCTGGGATCGGTAAGAATTTCCTGGTAGCCCGTCATGGCGGTATTGAAAACCACTTCGCCAACCGTGTGGCCTGTGGCGCCAATGGCGTAACCGTAAAACAGCGAACCATCGGAAAGTGCAAGAATGGCCGGTGATTCCAGGCCGTTACTGAGAGATTCTGGTAGGGACTGCGGATATGGCAGCAAGGGTAACTCCTGAATTGTTACCGCCTGCGATCTGTCCACACCGGCTGCACACAATCATGCCAAAAGGTCATGCGTATTGCCAGAAATGTGGTGTGGATGGATAGATTACGCTAGTCGGCGGGATTGTAGTTAGATAAACCTTGCAATTGTAGCCGAAAACAGGCCTCTCAGCCAGCAACTTATGAAGTTTTTGAACCTCGTCCCGCATGATTTTGCATTATGAAAATTAGTTTTTAAGTAGCATCTTCTGCAACATGAGGTGAGTTTTCAATGCAGTCGCTTCGGGTGATTCCAGTGGGTACAGGTGGCCGCCATCAATCCATTCAAAATTGTCACCCACCAGTTTTTGGGTATTTTTAATACCTGCCTGGCGGCATTCAACCGACGTCGTGCCGCATAAAAAACCAATCGGCATAGAAAAGGGTTGCGCGGTAAACTGCGCCTCGTTATGCGGCAAAGCACGGTATATGGCAGTTTCAATTTCGCGGTTAAAACGCAAGGTAACGCCGTTGACGTAGGGCTGGGTGCCGTACTTTATATAGTCCCGCAACACCGCCTCTGGCCAGATCGCAAACATGTCTTTGGACGCAAAATGCTGATAAGCCGATTCCGTATCTGGCCAGCTTTTGCGCCTTTTTCTGGACGATTGCGCCGGCGATATATACAGATCCAATCCGATCAGTTTGGCAACATGCAGCAGTTTTGCGCGCCATCCGGTGACCACCGGCGAATCCAGCATCAGCACGCAGCGCACCAGATCCGGGCGCGCTCTGGCCACCATCAGGCTCAGAATGCCACCCAGCGAATGTCCCACCAGAATCACCGGTTGATCAGGAATGGCTTCAATACGGGCAATCATTTCGCGGCACAACTGCGGCCAGCAGTCGGTGACCGGATAAGCCGGATTATGGCCCAGCATCTCGAGGGCGTGGATTTGATAATTTGATTTGAGATGGTTCAGAAAAACCCGGTAGGTGCCTGTTGGAAAGCTGTTGCCATGCGCAAAATGCAATGGCGGCAAATGAAAGTCGGACCGGCCCGCGGTTTGCAGCCAGAAGTCCTGATCATATTCGAGCATGGGAATGCACCTGATTTTGAAAAGGAGACAGTATTGCCCAAGTAAGCCGGCTCTGGAAATAAATGTCAGCTTTTAGATGCATGACTCAAATTGCTTTGCATGGCTTCAAAGGCATCCGCAATAGTCTGGACAAAGGCATTTTTATGTGCCAGCACCCCTTCCTGATTGACCCGGTGCACCAGCATTGTGGCATTGGCTTCGAAGATCAGTATCCGCCCATCCGGCATGATAGTGAAATCAATGCCGGCATAGTCCAGATCCAGCACCGCGCCGATCCGGCGTATAGCAGTCATTGTTTCCTGACCGAATACACCGGAAGTGTCCTGCAAAAACCGCAACTCTTCGGCAATCTTCCACGGATTTTCTTCCATTTGAGCAGTGTAATAGTGCACCATCCATTGCGACGAAATACCAAGATGATAGGGATACGGCTGACGATCCACATAAACAATGCGGTATTTGCGGTAATACCCGTCGCTGCTGACAAAATCAATAAAACTGCTGATATAGCACGCAGACACAATGCGCTGCCTGTGTGCCAGCAATGCTTCCAGATCGTCACACTTGACCAGACCGGTTCCGCCATGCGATTCGGTCGGCCGCAGCAGTACCGGAAAACTTATCTGACTGTGGGCAAGAATCTGCGCCAACGCTTCCCGGTCGAGCGCGCCCGGTTCAATCCGGCAACAGGCTGCAACCTGCACATTGGGTATGCCTGCCATTAATTCAGGCAACAGGTGACGCCGGGTTCGCGCCACGGCTGCAGGGTGATTCATGACCGGCCGATCGCAGTTTGTTAAAAAGTGCGCCAGTCGCGGCATCAGGGGGGCAGCGACATCGGGCTCACCGATGGCGTTGAACACCAGATCATACGGCGGCAACTGCGTGTCTTCGAGATCGGTGGCGTAATCAATAATGTATTTGATGCGCTGTGACTTTTCAGCCGACAGCAATACGTCGTACGGAATATTGCCGCTGGTACGCCCTGCACACAGTATCAGTAGCTGGCGCACCGGATGCAGGATCGGGTCAACAAATATCCGCTGCAGCCCATACGCACGGGCGCGACAGATTTCAGCCTCTTCATGACGGCCAAAATGGGCATGGATCACCACCATATTTTGATAGGCTGCGGCGACACTGTCGTCGAGCATCAGCACCAGTCGGTACCAGTTTTCAGCAATCCTGTAGTCGCCCTTCATAAAATAACCGGTGGCGACCAGATACAGATCCCGGGCTGACTGTGGATTGTGTCCGGCTTCAATGGCCTTTGCCGCAATCATGTGTGCCAGCGCGGCCAGTTCATCATTCTGTTCATGTTGTCTGGCAAACAGCATGTGATGCAGTGCTGCATTGAGCGGATCAAGATGTACGGCCGTATTCAACTCGGCCACAGTCAGCAATGCGAGATCGGGAGCGGGTGATGTCATTGATATCCTTTAGTCTGAATCCGGTAGAGCATACCAATATCTGGCCTCGGTGCGTCGATATTCATCCACCTCAACCCGATTCGAAAAGGCAAAGGTAATCGCACCAGACCAATCGCTGCGCAATCGGGTAATACCCAGATCGGCATAGCGCTGCCAGATATCGGGTCTGGGATGATGGTAGCGATTATGGTATCCAAGCTGGAACAGCGCAATGTCTGGAGCAACCGCCTGCAGAAACGGCAGCGTCGATGACGTGCCGCTGCCATGATGCGGTGCCAGCAGAACATTGGCCCCCAGCCGGTCTGGAATACTGTTGACCAGTTCATCTTCCTGGATTGCTTCAATATCACCGGCCAGCAGCATCGACTGCCTGCCATTGGAAATTTTCAGGGTGCAGGATTTCGCATTCGGCTTCCATTTGGCACTGGCATACACCGACTCACCCGGATGCAGCACGTCAAACTGAACGCCATCCCAATCCCAATGCTGTCCGGCCAGGCAAACACTGTGCCGCGATTTCACCTGCGCCAGGTTCACTGCCGGGCTGTCGGATGCCAGCGAACTGCTCACCCAGTCAATCTGCAACTGCTGCATCAGTGACAACGCGCCACCTGAATGATCGCTGTCGTTATGGCTGATCATCAATCCGTCCAGACGGCTTATGCCGCGCATTTTCAGATACGGATAAATCACCCTGCTGCCCGCATCCGAGTTCGGGCTGTACGCCGGCCCGGTGTCGTACAGCATGCGATGACCGGCAGTTTCAACCAGCAGTGCCATGCCCTGCCCCACATCCAGCGCCGTGACTTTAAATTCGCCCGCACCGGGAGAACTGGCCTTGTTCAGGCACAGCGGCAGCCACAGCAACAGGCCGGCCCAGCGCAACGGCCACCCCCTCGGAGCCAGACACCAGCCGATGCCGAACATGGCACACAGCATCATCCACAATGCCGGGCGCGGTGCCTGCCAGACCGGCATTCGGGCCAGCAAAGACAGAAATTCATGAAGCAGCTGCACAAGAAAATGCGTTATCCACAAAATCCACGACCCGAGCGGATCGGGCGTGATGCTGCCGATCAGGGACATCGGCGTGACCAGCCAACTGATTACCGGTATGGCCAATGCATTGGCCAGCGGACTGACCAGCGAGACCTGATTAAACAACAGCATGCTCAATGGAACCAGTCCGAGCGTAATGGCGTATTGGGCAGTGCAGGCACTGCGCCATGAGGCGACCATCGTGCCAGCGTCGGTATCCGACCTGACACTGCGCCCCAGACTGGCGTAGAAAATCAGACCGACTGCGCAGAACGACAGCCAGAATCCTGGCCATAACACGGCCCACGGATCTGCCAGCAATACCAGCGCCAAAGCGAGCAACAGCGCATTGACGGCACTGGTATTGCGGTCGAACCACTTCACACCAGCCAGCACGGCAATCATGATCAGGGAACGTTGGGCCGGCACGCCGAAACCGGCCAGCGCCACATACAGCATGGCCACCAGCACACTGAAGAGCGCTGCCATTTTCTGAGCCGGCATCCACAGTGGCAATGCGTGCCGTGTCCAAAACGATCTGCTCCACAGAAACAGCACGATGCCGTAAGCCAGACCGGCCAGCATGGAAATATGCAAGCCTGAAATGGCAATCAGATGACTCACGCCGGTGCGCGCAAAAACTTGCCATTCATCCTGACTGATGCCGTTCTGGTCACCGATCACCAACGCCACAATGATGGGCGCATAGGTCTGGTCGGCCAGTGCGGACTGAATGTGGTCGCGCAATTTTCCTCTGACCAGTTCGATACAGTTTCGGATATTAAACACAAATTTGCTGATGCGGCGATTGTCATGGTCGGGGCTGTCGGCGGGCCGGACAGTGCCGCTTGCGCCCAATCCCTGTTCCAGCATCCAGACTTCATAATCAAAACCATGCGGATTGGCCAGGCCATGTGGACGCCGCAGGCGCACATTGAGCTGCCAGCGCTCCCCGGGCTGCAGTGCCGTCGTGACAGTCGGGTGGCTGACAACGCCGGCACTGGTGCTGACCCAGCTCAGCAGTATTTTTTTCGGCAGTGACGCCACATCAACGCCACTCGTCAACACCTGTTCAATCTGAAACTCAAAGCGCTGACCGTAGTCGGCCGCAGCAGGCAGACCGGTGACCACACCTCGGACCGCCAGGTCGCGCTCTTCCAGCTCCACAGGCAGTTGCTGCGCAAGTCCGCCCATGGCGCACAGGCTGGCCCAGCACCAACCGATCAGCATTGATGCCACCGTGCCGGGCAAAACGCGGTTCAGAGGGGAATGGATCCGCCAGCGCGCAGCCATCAGCACAACGGCCAGCACCAGCAGACCAGCCAGGGCTGGCAGGGACAACAGCGCGCTTTGCTGCTGCAACAGCACTATACCCAGAGTGAACCCGGCAATGGCAGTGCGCATTATTTACGGATGCGTTGCCAGATCGGAGCCGGCAATCAGACGCGGCAAAACCGCAAGCGCGTTGGCCGTTGTCGCCGCTGCGATTTCGTGTGATGACAGCTTGCGCAGGACTGACAGCGCTGCAGCAATCTGCGCCAGTTGCGCCGGTGTATTGGGACCGGTGGCAAGCCAGCTCGGTGCTATATCGGGTGCATCGGTTTCCAGAACGATGGCAGTTAACGGTAACGTGGTGGCCAGACGACGGATCTGCAGCGCGCGGGTATACGTCATGGCGCCGCCAAATCCCAGTTTGAAGCCCAGATTGATGAGCATGTGCGCCTGCTGCTCACTGCCATTGAACGCATGCGCAATACCGCCGGAAACGACGATCCGACGCAGACCTTTCAAGATCTGGTCCACGGAACGGCGCACATGGAGCAACACCGGCAGATCGAATTTTTTGGCCAGACGCAATTGTTCCAGATAGAAGACCATCTGCTTTTCACGCATTTCAGGAGTACACAGTTGCGGAACAAAAAAATCCAGGCCAATTTCACCGATGGCGACAAAATTCGGATCCGCCATCGACTGCGCAACCAGCTCGCGCAACAGCACCAGATCTTCTTCACCGGCAGCAGGAACATACAGCGGATGAATGCCCAGCGCATAGCCGCCAAACCGACCCAACTGTGCAACCTGGGCAAAATTGTCTTTGCATACGGCCGGTATGACCAGGCGCTGAACACCCGCCTTACCCGCCTGCTGCGCGAGCTGTGCAGCCTGTCCCAAAAACTCGGCGGCATCCAGGTGGCAGTGCGTGTCGATCAGCATGGGATGACAGCTTATTCTGCGTCAGGCAACTTCAGCATACCGGTGTGATAGTTGTACTCATACATCTCACCGTAACGACCCCATTCCACCGCGACTTCCAGCATTTGCGTGGCTTCTTCGGCAGACAGGAATTCCTCGAGCAGGTTGAGGAAAGGTTCTTTGCGAATTTCCCCTGATTTTTCCATTTTCAGGCTGTGATGGATACGTGCCGCGAGTGGCACATTCTGCAGCAGCTGCTGCCCGAACAGATGTTTGCGGAACGCCTGATCGGCCTGACAGTAACGCTGACCCAGACTGGTCAGATGAATGTCACCGTGTTCGATATGGACCAGCCCGATCAGGCGCAGGGCCTCATAGACCGGGAACAGTTCATCATCGGAGAGTTCGGATTCTTCGGCCAGTTTAGGCAAATCGGCACGACCGTTGAACGGTTCGTCGGCCAGCAGTTCGAGCAAGCCTTCCATCTGACTGATTTCTGCTTCGGGCAAACGGTAAGCCTGATTCTGCGCACTGGTCTGACCGGCGGTATCGGAGACCACCGGCGAGGCGGTCATCTGGGTATACACTTCATCGATCAGAGCACGCACTTCCGGCATTTCTTCGGAACGTTCGCGCGGCAATGACACCTTGATTTCAAAACGTACCCGACCCGGATCGCTGGAAAAAATCAGAATCCGGTCCGCCATCATCACGGCTTCTTCAATATTGTGCGACACGATCAGAATCCCTTTCATCGGGGTCTTTTTGCTTTCCCACAATTCCAGCATATCGTTTCTGAGGTTTTCACCGGTCAACACGTCGAGCGCAGAAAACGCTTCATCCATGAGCAGAATTTCCGGCTTCATGACGAGCGCGCGCGCGATACCGACACGCTGCTTCATGCCGCCGGACAATTCGCGCGGCAGCGCACCTTCGAAACCACCCAGACCAATCATTTCAATGGCGGCTTCGGCCTGCTCGGCGCGTTCTGCCTTGGGGATGCCCTGTGCTTCCAGCCCCAGTTCCACATTTTGCTGCACGGTCAGCCACGGAAACAGCGCAAAGGACTGAAACACCATGGCAATGCCACGTGCCGGGCCAAACAGTTGCTGGTCACGATATTTGACGATACCCTTATCGGCAGGCAAAAGACCGGCCATGATACGCAGCAGTGTGGATTTTCCCGAACCGGATTTGCCCAGCAATGCCACGATCTCACCTTCGTTGAGAGTGAAATCAACCCCTTCCAGCACGACGCGCTCCGAGCCATCGGCGGTTCTGAAATTTTTGCTGACACCGCTGAGGTGGATCAGGGTTTTGTTTCTGGGAGCACTGACCGTATCGGAAAAGGAGTGTGGGGAATCTGAAATCATTGCAACACCTTCTTGTTTGAGCTATTCAAAAAGTCATTTTTTCTTCTGCAATCGTATAGAGCTTACGCCAGATATACCGGTTGCAGGCAATCACAAAAAAGCACATGACAGAAATGCCGAGCGCCACGCGCGGGAAATCACCCGTGGCCGTCACCTGGGCGATATAACTGCCCAGTCCGGTAGCGGTGAGCGTATTCGGTCCCCAGGTCACATACTCGGAAACAATGCTGGCATTCCAGGAGCCGCCTGAGGCCGTAATGGCGCCGGTCACAAAACTCGGAAACACGGCCGGCAGCAGAAATCTTTTCCAGCGCAGCCAGCCGGACAGCCCAAAATTGTCTGCCGCATAAATCAGTTCGGTCGGAATAATGCTGGCCCCGGCAATGACGTTGAACAGGATATACCACTGGGTACCAAATACCATCAGTGGCGTGAGCCAGATATCCGGATTGAGATGGTATTTGACCAGTACGATCACCACCAGCGGAAACATGAAATTGGCTGGAAACGCCGCCATGAACTGCGCCACCGGCTGCAGCCGTTCCGCATATTTTGGATTGAGCCCAACCCACACCCCGATCGGCACCCAGACCAGCGAAGCCAGCGTAATCATGACCAGCACCCGGATCAGCGTCAAAATACCAAACCAGAACACCCGCAACACTTCGCCCCAACCCACCGAACTGTGTATGTACAAACCGATTTTCCAGCACGCCAGCATGACCAGTCCGGCGATGATGGCGTCAGCAACGCGCTCCACGGTCGGATTGATGCGTTGCGGACGGGCCATGATCGACGTACCGTCGTAATTTTTTTTAAAGAACAGCAGGCCGCGTTCAAAATAATTGATCAGTTTTTCAGTGACACCGGCCACCGAATTGGTCCGGCGCAGCAACGTCAAAAACCAGGAATCCTGTCCACCCTGATCGCCGGTCTGCTCATACTTGAATTTGTTGGCCCAGGCGATGAGCGGCCGGAAAAACAACTGGTCATACATCAGAATACCGATCAGCATGGCGAGAATCGCCCAGCCCATGGCCGTGTAATTTTCCTGATTGATCGCGTAGGCAATATACGAACCGATGCCCGGCAACTGAATATTATGGTTGTTGACCGTAATGGTTTCGCAGGCCACCACAAAAAACCAGCCACCCGACATGGACATCATCATGTTCCACAACAGGGCCGGCATGGCAAACGGCAGTTCCAGTCGCCAGAAACGCTGCCACGATGACAGATGAAAAATGCGCGCCGCTTCCCGCAGATCAGACGGTACGGTACGCATCGACTGATACATGCTGAAGGCCATGTTCCAGGCCTGCGACGTAAAGATGGCGAAGATGGCGGCACATTCCACACCCAGCAGACTGCCCGGGAACAGTGCAATAAACCCGGTGACGGTAATGGTTAAAAAACCCAGCACCGGTATCGACTGCAGAATATCCAGCGCCGGCACCATGATTTTTTCCGCAAGGCGGTAGCGCGCGGCCAGCGCAGCAAAGCCGAAACTGAACAGCAGCGATAAAAACAGCGCAGACATCATGCGCAGCGTAGTGCGCAGCAGATAGTAAGGAAGATACATGGGATCGAGCGTGATCTGCAGCGGCATGCCAACCTCATACGGAGAGGCCATCTGCGAGGCGCCAAACGCCAGAAAAAATATCACGCCCAGAATAATGGGCAACGCCATCCAGTCCCAGCGATTGGGTTGGTGATAGGCAGCATTAGTACGCTGCCAGGCCTGGCCGTTGAATTGAGAGTGTTCCATGGGTGGCGCCTGATAGAGATCGTTCAGGGGAGTCAGATCAGCTATGCAGGCAGCTGATTTGAGAATGCGCAATTATCCACTTTTTTCAATCCGGCATGCAGAAAATGCGGATAAATAAGCGGATATTTTTTGCAATTGACCACTTTTAATTACGGCAGCATGACAGCGCCGTGACAAACCAGCTACCAGATCCGCATGTGATACGACTTCACCCGGGT
>Ga0316224_1004714_pt1 | contig 10133 bp, 7 predicted proteins | sample TBH18013metaG_FD_206254 | JGI IMG/M metagenome (GOLD analysis project Ga0316224, IMG submission 206254) | Freshwater microbial communities from Trout Bog Lake, Wisconsin, USA - TBH18013 | ecosystem: Environmental > Aquatic > Freshwater > Lake > Hypolimnion/Profundal zone | place: USA: Wisconsin...
CGAAACATGAGGAACATGGATATCAGAGCGTCCTGAAGGAGGCAATTAAAACCCTTTCAAAGCGAGGCCCTGACGTGCAAAACAGCCTGGCTCTTTCAGCGAAGGTTGGTTTTGCCCATGCCAGGCTCTCTATCCTGGATGTTTCGGCCGCGGGTAACCAACCGATGCAAAATGCGGAAAGCACTTTTACCATTATTTTTAATGGAGAGATATTTAACTTCCGCGAGCTGCACCGGCAGTTTTTAGGAGACATTAAAATGCATTCAGTTTCTGATACTGAAGTGCTATTACAGCTTTATATAAAACTGGGCAGTGCTTGTGTTCAGCACCTGAACGGTTTTTTTGCATTTGCTATTTATGACCATCGGAAAGAAGAGATTTTTCTGGCACGCGATCGGTTTGGTATTAAGCCAATGCATATTTACAGCGATGACCGGGTTGTTTTGTTTGCATCAGAACTAAAGGCGCTTTTTAAATTTCCGTTTAAAAAGGAGATCGACTTTGATACACTTTTGCTTTACCTGCAGCTCAATTATGTTCCCGGCACCTCCTCTATGCTGAAGAATGTTCAGAAGCTTCAGCCAGGACACATGGCCCTGATTACAGGCAATGGCGGGCTGCAGATTGAAAAATATTATTCAACTCCTTATCAACCCGGTTCGAAAATTACAACGGGGTCTGATTATAACACGGCCAAGGGCAGATTACGGCAATTGATAGAAGAGGCTGTTGAAAGACGTCTTGTATCCGATGTACCGCTAGGTACCTTTTTAAGCGGAGGGATTGACTCATCTATAATCAGTGCCTGTGCGGTAAAACACGTCGCTGACCTGAATACTTTCTCGCTGGGATATAAAGACGATGCATATTTTGATGAAACTGAATATGCCAACCTGGTAGCAGCAAAGCTCAGAACAAAACATACCGTGTTTTCGGTAACGACTGACGAAATGTTTGAAAACATTTTTTCGGTGCTGGATTATATCGACGAACCTTTTGCCGACTCATCAGCCATTGCTGTTTATTTATTAAGTCAAAAAACCCGGCAACGGGTAACCGTAGCGCTTTCAGGTGACGGAGGCGATGAATTATTTGCCGGCTACAATAAACACAATGCCGAACTAAGGGCCCGGCAGGTTAATGGTATAAACTTTTTATTGAAGAACAGCCTGCCTATATTAAAATTGCTGCCTCAATCCAGGCACTCAAAGGCAACGAACCTTTTCAGACAACTGGAAAGATACAGCGAAGGGCTGCAGCTGGGGCCTGCACAGCGCTACTGGAAATGGTGTTCATTAACCAGCGGCGGGGGGGCTTTGGCGTTGCTGAAAAATAATGCATCTGCCAGCTATAGTATTGCGGAAAAGAGAAAGCAGGTATTTTTAAATATGGTGACCCAAAACGGCGACCTGAATGATATACTATTTGCCGACCTTAACCTGGTACTGCCAGGTGATATGCTTACTAAGGTAGACTTAATGAGTATGGCGAACAGTTTAGAAGTAAGGGTTCCGCTTTTAGATTATACGGTAGTAGATTTTGCTTTTTCATTACCGGTTGCCTATAAAATATCGGGGGGAGTTACCAAACGAATTCTGAAAGATGCATTTGAAGATGTATTGCCTGCCGAAATATTTAACCGGCCCAAACATGGATTTGAGGTTCCTTTGTTGCGGTGGATGCAAACGGGACTCAGGAGCCTGATAGAAGATAATTTGCTTAAAAAGGAGTTTATTGAAGAGCAGAACATATTTGATTACCGCCAGGTTGAATTGTTAAAGCAAAAGCTTTTTTCCAGCAACCCGGGAGACGCACATGCCACCACCTGGAGTTTGATAGTTTTTCAGTACTGGTTTAAAAAATATTTTCAGCCTGATGCCTAAAGTACTTAGAATTATTAACCGCCTTAATTTGGGTGGCCCTACATTTAACGCTGCATATCTCAGTAAGTTTCTTGCCCCGGAATTTGAAACACTTCTGGTTTCAGGTATGAAAGCCGACAGCGAAGAAAGCTCAGAGTTTATTGTAAAGAATCTGGGGCTTAATCCGGTTTACATACCTGAAATGTACCGTGAATTGAATCCCTTTCGGGATTACAAATCTTATTTCAAAATCAGAAAACTGATCAGAGATTTTAAACCTGATATAGTGCATACACATGCTGCAAAAGCTGGTGCCGTAGGTCGTTTGGCTGCTGCACATGAAGGGGTGCCGGTTATTATACACACTTTTCACGGCCATATTTTTCATTCATACTTCGGGCCGGCCAAAACAAGGGTTTTTTTGGAAATTGAACGATATCTTGCTAAGCGCACAACCAAAATTGTTACACTTAGTGAGATACAGAAGCACGAATTAAGCGAGGTTTATAAAGTAGCTCCTCCTGAAAGATTTGAAATCGTTCCGTTGGGTTTTGACCTTGAAAAATTTGAAACCGGGCAGGAAGAAAAAAGAAGGAAGTTCAGACAAGCCTATAATATTGATAATGATGAAATTGCAATTGGAATTGTAGGGAGGCTTGTTCCCGTAAAAAATCATACCCTTTTTTTAAAGGCTTTAAGTATAGTTGCAGATAAAACGAACAAAAAAGTGAGGGCATTTATTATTGGCGACGGAGATGAGCGTGGCAACATTGAGTTGATTGCCAAAGAACTGGGCCTTCAGTTCAATAACGAAGATTTACAGCAAAAAAATCTTCTGACCTTTACAAGCTGGATTAAGGATATTGATTTTTCGAATGCAGGGATGGATATTATTGCGCTTACATCTAATAATGAAGGCACCCCGGTGAGCCTGATAGAGGCCCAGGCTTCAGGAAAACCAATCGTTTCAACATCTATAGGCGGAATTGAAGATATTGTAATACCCAACCGCACCGCTTTTTTATCGCCGATTAATGATGAGAAAACCCTGGCTGATAACCTGCTAAAGTTAGTTGAAGATGATATGTTGAGGCAATCTTTTTCGGTTAGCGGTGCCGATTTTGTAAGGAACAAATTCAGCTACCAGAGGCTGTGTGCGGACATGGCGGGGCTTTACAATTCGTTGCTCAGCAGGTAATAAACTACAAAAATGCTGTAGCCTTCCGTTTTTTTCATACGTTTGTAGCTTATAAAGTACATGAAACAAGCTTTAGGACTATTTATAATTGCGGCGTTGCTCATCTCAATCCCTTCTTGCAGATTGCTTTACCCAAATCTTATGTTTCAGCAAAAGCAGTACCAATATTTTGAGCTTGCGCAAAAACAAATTGACCAATATGTTATTCAACCGGGCGATGAGATAAGTTTACGGGTTTATGCCCGTGACGGTTTCAGGCTGGTTGATGTGATAGGTTCAGTGGGGGGAGCTGCCGGAACAATTGGATCTACCGCGAGCTCTACTGTAACAAATTCGACAGTTATAATTACCTATTTAGTAGATAATGAAGGTTTTGCCAGATTACCCGTAGTAGGTGAGCTTTTTGTTAAAGGATATACTGAAAAGGAGCTTAACCGCATTTTGGCCGATAAGTTTGCCGGTCTTTTTGTAGACCCGTTTGTTATTGCAAGAGTTGAAAACCGGCGGGCGCTTGTTTTTAAAGGTTCTACTGGTGGGGTGGTGCCTCTTAATTCCGGCCCAACCAGTTTATTGGAAGTAATTGCAAAATCGGGGGGGCTTTCAGAAAATTCAAAAGCATATAAGATAAAGGTTCTTAGAGGAGATATGAAAAACCCGCAGGTTATTTTGATTGACCTTTCAACACTTGAGGGCATGCGAAAAGCGGACCTTATAGTTCAATCAAACGACATTATTTATATCGAGGAGAAGAGACCAAGTGCTGCGGCTCAGATTTTGACCGAGATAAGCCCGTACCTGGGCTTTATAACAACGATTACAACAGTTGTCCTTTTGGCAAGAACTTATGGAAAATAAAGCGCTTACAGCTGATACCAAGGCAGACTCCAGTCCGGTTGATGATTTCAGCCTGGGGCTGCTGTTGTATATCCTTAACAAATCTATTATCTGGCTTATCCTGATTGTCATTATTTCGGTATCGTTGTCTGTAATTTATCTTCGATACACCCCGCGGATATATCAGGCGTCTACCACCCTGATTCTTAAACAACAGAAAACCGCCCAGATCCTGGGCGTAAAAACGGTACTCGACAACCAGGATATAACAGATATTAATCGGGAAATTCAGCTTATAAAATCAAGCCTTTTTGCCCAAAGGATTGTTGAGCACCTTCCGCTTCAGATAGGCTACTTTAAGGAAGGCAAAACCAAATTTGTAAATACTGAGCTATATACAACCTCGCCTTTTGAAATTACCGGTAATTTTAAAACTGACGACATTGTGAACCTGCCTATTTACATAAAATTTTTGGGTAAGGGAAAAGTTTATCTGACATTTAGCCTGAGCGGAAAAGATCAGGAATACACCTTTGACACATCACAAACAATTAACGACCGGTATCTTTCAGTTAAAGTCAATATAAAAAAGCAGGTTGATAAAGAAGATCTTGCCAATGACATCTACTATTTTAAGTTTTTAAGCAAAGATGACCTGGTAGATGAAATATCAGACAAGCTGGAAGTTTTGCCTATAGACCCATCCACCAAACTTATCGGGCTAACTTATAAAGACAGAAGCCCGGATAAGGCACGCGATATCATTGCAACTGCGTCAGAGCAATTTATTAAGTATGATATTGAACTGAAAGGTGAGAGTTTTCAGAATATCCTGAAGTTTATTGATAACCAGATAGACACTTTTGGTATTCAATTCGACCGTTTCCAGGATTCGGTAACAGCTGAACGGATCAAAGACGGATACCTGGAACATGACGATGATTACCTGGCAACTTTATCGGAAAAGGCAACTGAATATGAAAGTAAATTCCGGGACTTTGAATATGATATAGCTTTGATGAAGACCCTGAAGCAGTTACTGGTTATCAACAAGGAGTATGCTAATTTGCCGGCTATAAAATTTAAGCTTGCTGACGTTAGTTTTGACAACGAAGTAGACCACATCAACGAACTTCAGCAGCAGCGGAATGCTTTATTGATGGACGCTACCCCGCAGCACCCCCAGATACGATTAATAGACCGCCAGATTGAGGATGCGAAAATAAGGCTGAACAAGAATATTGATAATGCTATGGATGCGCTGCAAACCGAGTTTGTGCTTTTAAAGCAAGAATATCAGAAATATCTGGATGAGCTTTTGCGCATGCCCGGCCTGCAAAGTAAGTACGAAAGGCTTGAAAAAATGGCTGACATCAGAAATAGTTTTGTCGACAATTTGTTTGAGCAAAAATCTGACTACCTGATTGCCGGTGCCGGCGTGGTTTCGGATTATGTGATACTTGAAAGAGCCAAAAGTGATCCTAATCCTGTATCGCCTAATGAAACAATGATTAAGCTTTCGGGATTGGTTATCGGGTTGATGCTGGGTCTTATTATGGTTGCCATCAGGTACCTGCTGCACAATACAATTACCTCTATCGATGACGTGGAGAAAAAGACCACAGCTGCGCTTTTAGGTGTTATTCCAAGGTATAAGGAAGAATTGGAACGGTCGCAGGTGGTTGTTACGCAGGATCCTAAGTCGGCTATTACCGAATCGTTCAGGGCGGTACGAACCAACCTGCAATTCATTTCAAATACTCCGGGTGCAAAAGTGCTTTCAACTACCTCAACCATACCGGGTGAGGGAAAGACCTTCGTATCGCTTAACATTGCGGCCATATTAACCCTTTTGAATAAGAAGGTTGTGATTCTTGACTTTGACATGCGTAAACCGCGTCTGGATAAGATATTTGATGTAGAGAGCCATCGTGGTATTAGTACCATTTTGAGCGGACAGACTAAGGTTGACGATTGTATTATGGAATCGGGTATTCCTAATCTAGACTTTATCACCTCGGGGCCAGTACCGCCTAACCCATCAGAGCTTATTTTGCTGCCTAAACTGCCAGAGGTATTAGAGTATTTGAAAACCAAGTACGACTATATCATTATTGATACCCCGCCAATAGGATTGGTAACTGACGCGCTGGAAATACTGAAAATATCTGATTATCCGGTTTACATTTTACGTGCTGCATACTCTGACAGAGCTTTTGTACATTCTATTAACCGCACCATAACCGAAAGTAAAGTAAAAAACCTGTCGGTTATTATAAACGATTTCGGTCGGGGTGCTTCGGGTTATGGATATGGTTACGGAAACACCTATGGTTATAACTATGGTTACGGCTATGGTTACGGCTATGGCTATTACGGAAGCAAATACGGTGAAGGCTACTATACTACCGAAACAAAGAAGAAGTCGAAATCCTGGTTAACAAGGCTGTTGGGTGAGAAATAATTAAATTATGATCCTGGATCCGCAATACCTGGTAACGTTTCTGGCACTGTTCTATCTGATCAGCGCCTTTTTTTCATTTCTGATAAACTGGTTGTTTTTAAAATTCTCGTTCAATCTGGGCGCACGAACAGAGGGGGAAATAAATCAGGTGCGTTGGTCTGCCAATATTAAACCTGCCATTGGGGGAATCTCTTTTTTTATCGTTTTTCTTATTTCAATTTCAGTTATTGGCACGCTACCCCGCCAAACCGATTATTTGCTGGATAAACACCTGATAGGTATTATTGCCTCTACCAGCCTGGGTTTTATTTTAGGCCTGGCTGATGATGCTTACAATACCAACCCGCTGGCCAAATTCATTCTCCAATTATCGTGTGCATTCATTCTTATTATTTCTGATGTATACATCCGGGTATCGGGCAGTCCGGCATTTGACTTCATCATCACCATCATTTGGGTAATAGGCTTGATGAACTCAATTAACATGCTTGATAATATGGATGCTATTACAACCAGCATTTCTATGTGCATTATTGCCGGCCTGATTGCTATCATAGCGCTAAGCGCACCTGCATTAAGCGCCTTTTACCTGGTTATGCTGGTGGGTGTGTTCGGCGCCTTGTCAGGTTTTATGTTCTTTAACTGGCATCCATCACGCATTTATATGGGCGATACCGGCAGCCAGTTTTTAGGGGTGTTTCTGGCCTCAACCAGTATCCTGTTTTTCTGGAACTTCAAAGATCCTGATGTTGTGGTTTTTCTGCAGCTGAGGCAATTTGTAGTGCCGATGTTGTTATTCAGTGTTCCTTTGATCGATACTACTACAGTTACTGTACGCAGGCTTATGCGCAGGCAATCGCCTTTCGTAGGTGGCAAAGACCACATAACCCATCACCTGGCTTACCTGGGGCTCTCAGATGCCATGGTGGCAGTGACACTTATTGTTACCTCTCTTTTGCCACTTCCTTTTGTGCTGATGCTCGTATTAAACATTATACCCTGGGGCGGGTGGGTGACGGTGGCCTCTTTTGCCTACTTCGCAGTGGTGTTTGCCTTTTTCCAGGTGCTTTATAATCTGGGGGCTAAAAAGCAGGCGCTAAAGCTACAAGCCAAAGCCGCTGCAAAAACAACCTAAAATCATTAGTGTTCAATTTCATTGTTTTTCTGGCATGTGCATAACAAATGTTGAAAATTGAGATGTAAAAAACATGCTTTTCCGGAAAAGTTGTTGCTACTTTTAAAGAATCAAACAACAGCTTATGGAACCAATACTTCAGTCAAAATGGAGGAAATTAGACGGTGCCAGGATAGATTTACCCATCATGTTGGCCGTTGAAAATGCCCTTATCAAAGAAAAGGAACTTGGAAATCAAATTAAGGTATGTATCGGTACCGATTCGCAGGTGCGGGGGCTCGAAACAGAGTTTGCAACTGTAATTGTTGTTTTACGCAAAGGCCGTGGAGGCTTTATGTTCATTAACAACGATAAAACAAAAAACAAAATGAGCCTTAAAGAGCGCCTGCTGATAGAGGTTTCACGCTCAATAGATATTGCCTACCACCTGTGCCCTTTGTTTGATAAATACGGCACTGAGCTTGAAGTGCATGCCGACATTAACACCAACCCCCGCTTTGGCTCAAATACGGCTTTAACTGAGGCTATGGGCTATATCCTGAGCATGGGCTTTACGTTTAAAGCCAAGCCCGATGCCGTGGCTGCCAGCTGCTGTGCCAATAAGGTGGTTTAGTGGTGTAAATACACTATTATGAAGCGTTTTTTATGCATGTATTGTTTTAAAAACTTACTATTTCATAACATTCAGGCACATATGTGTTACTTACGGCGACTGACTGAAAAGCAGCTAATATTAAGTTTCGGCTAACAATTGCTTAACATAATAGCCATACCTTCGCAGCAAATTAGTTTACATGGACGTAACAGACGTAAAGATCCTGCTTGTTGATGACGAGGTAGATGTGTTGGACTTTATGAAGTATAACCTTGAAAAGGAAGGCTTTTGGGTATATACTGCCCGCGATGGCGTTGAGGCCATACAGCTTGCCAAAAAAGTAAGCCCCCAACTTATTATTCTTGACCTGATGATGCCGAAGTTAGACGGCATTGAAACTTGCCGCGAATTGCGCGCTATGCCAGAGTTTAAAAACACGCTTATTACCTTTTTAACCGCCCGCGATGAAGACTACTCGCAAATTGCAGGTTTCGAAGTTGGGGCTGATGATTATATAACCAAGCCTATTAAGCCCCGCGTTTTTATAAGCCGTATACGTGCATTGCTGCGCAGACTTGAAACCAGCGAAGGCGGCACCAAACTGAATGTAGGAGATATTGAAATAGACCGTGAGCGTTATGTGGTTTTAAAAGCCGGCAGAGAAATAAACCTGCCCCGCAAAGAGTTTGAATTAATGAACCTGCTTGCCAGCAAGCCCGGCCGCGTTTTTAAACGCGAGGAAATTTTAAGCCGGGTTTGGGGTAACGATACCATTGTTGGCGATCGGACCATAGACGTACACATACGTAAACTAAGAGAAAAAATAGGCGACGATTACTTCAAAACCATTAAAGGAATAGGTTATAAGTTTGATGCCTGACATCTATTTCTCCAGCTTACTTAGCTCGTACTGCTTGCTGAACTTCTTTTCTGCCCAGTCAAATCGGTTCCAATAGTTATTTTCTATCATGGTTAAATTAGTATAAAGCGAATCGGCTGTTAAGGCTTGTTGCTCAGTAAAAGTGCTGTCAGATACGCTGTTTAAAAAAGGTGTAAAATTTTTATCAAGCGTGGTTCTGTAAAAACCCAGCAGTTCGAGCGAGTAAAATTTTAAAAGAGTGTCGCCTTCAAAATTCCCTGTGCTATTAATGTTTGAAATAGTGCGGTCCACCAGGCTTGAGTACTGTTGCTGTGCCTTTAGCATGCGTGCCTTTTCATGACTTTGAACAGCATCGCCATACTCCAGCGAGCTATCTATTACCACCTGTACAGCGTGCAACAGGTTATCGTGATAAGCTTTGGCATTTTTTGCCTTTTGATTACATGCTGTTAAGAGCAACAAAACTGCTAAAGCAGTAAAAAGGACAGGTTTAACTTTCATGTGAAATACTTTAAGTTAAAAAATGAGTTTTTAGAGGCTGTTTGGCTTAATCTTTACGGGCTACAAGCTAAACAATAACTACTAATTTACGTTTACTAAAAAATTGAAGGCAGGCTGCAAAATATGGATTCTCGTCATTGCTTTTCTTTTCACAAAGAGCTCTGGCGCAGCCTCGTTAACCCCTGCCGATTCAGCGTCTTTTGACCTGTATGAGACTGAAAAAGTAAACCTGCTGAGCCGCATTCATTTTGAAAAGGGACGCATTGCCAATGATTTTAAGGACGCCGACCAACGGTTCTTTACACTGGTTGATAGTGTGACTGCTTTTGTTTTGTACCAGCCTGTTACCCTTGAAAAGCGCAACTTATATCTGAACCGGCTACAGCTTTTTCTTACCAATGTTAACCGCTATTACAGTGATAGTTACTTTAAATCCGGAACCTACATGGCAGTATTGGGTTACTACCCGGTAATGATTGAGTGGGATGAAAAGGACGATCTTACGGGCAACATAAAACGCTATTCAACTTTCACTATAAAGGCCGTCAGACTGATACCTAACGATGCAGCAGCAGAGGATTTTCTGGTGGATTACATGAACGATAATCCTGATGATATTTTCAGATACGCCGAGGAGTTTGATGACCGCCGTTTTGCATTGCGG
>Ga0316224_1004715_pt1 | contig 10132 bp, 8 predicted proteins | sample TBH18013metaG_FD_206254 | JGI IMG/M metagenome (GOLD analysis project Ga0316224, IMG submission 206254) | Freshwater microbial communities from Trout Bog Lake, Wisconsin, USA - TBH18013 | ecosystem: Environmental > Aquatic > Freshwater > Lake > Hypolimnion/Profundal zone | place: USA: Wisconsin...
GTACTACCGCATTCGTAAGCTGCAGGAGATGGGATGCAACTCGCTGAGGACGTCGCATAATCCTCCAACGGCGGAGCTGCTGAATGCCTGCGACGAACTGGGGATGCTGGTGTTTGACGAGACGCGCATGATGTCTTCAAATCCTGAGGGGCTGAGCCAATTCACCAACCTGGTGCGCCGCGACCGCAATCATCCCAGCGTCTTCATGTGGTCGATGGGCAATGAAGAAGGCCAGGCGAACACAGACAAGGGATTGCATATTCTGACCGCGATGAAGGCGGTTGCGACCGAGCATGATGGTTCGCGGCCGGTGTCGATTGCGCCGATCCACGCCATTGGCGTTGGCGGGCTGGTTGAGTGTGACGTGATGGGCTACAACTACATGGACCCCGGCGCCGAGACTTATCACAATGCACATCCTGACAAGCCGGTGATAGGCACTGAAACAGTAAGCGCCGTGGGCACGCGCGGCATCTACATCACGGACCATGACAAGGGTTATGTTGGCTCCTACGATCCGTACACTACGACGGGCCGGGCATCGGCTGAAGGCTGGTGGAGCTTTTGCAATGCGCGCCCATGGCTTGCGGGCGGCTTTGTGTGGACCGGTTTCGACTATCGCGGCGAACCCTCGCCGAACGGCTGGCCGAACATCAGTTCGCAGTACGGGATTATCGACACCTGCGGTTTTCCGAAGGACACGTTTTTCTACTACCAGTCGTGGTGGACTGCCAAGCCGGTTCTGCACCTTTTTCCGCATTGGAATTGGCCGGGAATGGAAGGCAAGGAGATCGCGGTCTGGGTTTACTCCAATCTGGACAAAGTGGAGCTTTTCCTCAATGGCCAGAGCCTGGGCATGAAGGAGATGAAGAAGGATTCGCATCTGGCCTGGATCGTGAAGTATGCTCCCGGCACGATTGAGGCGCGAGGCTTCAAAGCGGACAAACAGGTGATGACAGCGAAGCGGGAGACGACTGGCTCCGCCACCAAACTGGTGATGAATGCAGACCGCATGGAGGTCTCCGCCGATGGCGAGGATGTGGCCATGTTTGCTGTTGAAGTGCGCGACGCACAAGACCGCGTGCTGCCGATCACGGAGAACGAAGTGACGTTCAAGGTAACCGGCCAGGGAAAACTGATCGGCACCGGTAACGGCGACCCAACGAATCAGGAGCCCGACAAGGGCACAACGCGCAAGGCGTTCTGCGGTCTTTGCATGGCCGTAGTCCAGTCTCTCAAGGCGCAAGGCAGCATCACTGTGGAGGCTACCTCCGCAGGGCTTGCGCCTGCGAGTGTAACCATCGCGGCGAAGGCGGCGAAACTGCGTCCGCAAGTTGCGGCCTGGGAGCGCGAGATTCCGGCGGGCGCAGGCATCACAGGGCTGTGGAGGCCAGTGCCTGCAGCAGGCACTGCGGCAGGCGAGAACGCGCTGTTCACCTTGCGGCAGAGCGGGGGAAAACTTACCGGCACTGTTGAGAGCCCCTCCTCTGGCGGTTTTGGCGGAAGCGATGGAGCGACACCGATTGAAGCAGGCGCGGTGGATGGCAGCAGCGTAACTTTCAAAGTGGGCACCGCGAGCTATGCGGGAACACTGAAGGGAGAGCAGATTGAGCTGCAACGAACGCTGGAAACCCATGCTCCGCACACTGCCGAACCTGTTGGGCCGAGGCCCGCGATTGGACCTCCGCCGGATGGCTCGGACCCGTCGAGAGGACCAGCAGGCAAGGCTCCCGCGAATGTTCCAGTGGTGTTGCATCGGGTTCAGCGCTAGGCGTTGTTGTTGACGATCGGGACTTTCGGGTTGCGATGACCTGAGAAGACGGACGGAAGCAGGCCGACCAAGGAGTCCAACGGAAGAAGGTTCTGCTCCACCTGGAAATGCAGGGCCGCTTCAGAGTACAAAAGCAGCCATTTTTGGCCAGAAAATAGGCCAAAGATGGCTGCTTTTGTGCGATTCAGGTACGTTTTTGTACTGTGAGGTGTTACTGAGTGGTTAATAGGCTGATCTCGTATGTGATTGAAATATTTAATCTTATTAAATTTAGATAGGACGAAAAACGGAGATTTTCGCCAAGGGGAGGGGGGTACACGATTTTTGACCCAGACGGCACCCATCGAGGGCGGGAAGGTGGGCATTGATGCAGAGGCAGCTCATGAGACTATTGTGCGCCGATGCGGGGTAATGATCTGCAATCGCAGGGGGCTGGGGTCAGGGATCAGGGGTCAGGGGCTAGATTGAATACGATTTCCCAGTATCCTGACTCGGGATTCCGGCCTAACGGCCCTATTTTCGGGGTACAGCAAAGAGATTTTGCCTGGGCATCGGGTGTGGCGCTGCGCGGTTCTCCCTGCCTATCAATCCAGTATTGGCGTGGCGGCGGGGAAGGTGATGGTGAGGCGATTGCCGTTTGGCAACTGCTGCCATGCGAGTGCGCCGGCGAACTTCCGCATAAGTCGGATGCCCTGGCCGCCGGGCTGCAATGTATCAATTGAGGCGTGGATGGGCTGTGGCGCTTCCTGCTCGGCCGGGGTGAAGTGCGGCGCGTTGTCTTCAATGACAAAGGAGAGGGAGCTTTTGCCGTCTGAAGTGAAGCTGAGAGCGATGGCGTGGTTTGGCTGGTCGCGATAGCCGTGGCGAATGACGTTGGAGAGCGCTTCTTCAAGACAGAGGTCGATGGCAAAGCGCAGGTCGGCGGGGAATGCGTGTTCACTTGCCAGGGCATCGAGCCAGGGCGCGACCAGCGCCAGGGAAGACAGGCGACTGTCAAGAGTGAGACTGGTTTCCGCTTTGTGTGCGTGCGTCTGTGACATAAGCGAAACCTGGTGGCAGTAGCAATTCTACTGAAGCGCAGCCAGTGCGGAGCCGAGGTTATGGTGGATGGGGATGAGCGCATCAATGCCGCTGGCCTTGAAGACTTCCTCAACCATTTGGATAGGGGCGAAGAGGACGACCTTGCCACCACGGCGACGCACGGCTTGAGCGGGGACGACGATGGAGCGAAGCCCCATAGAGCCCAGGAACGAGACCTGTTGCATGTCAAGCAGGAGCAGCTTGCTGCTGCCTGCAACAACGTTCATGCGAAGATCGACGGCTGCCGCACCTTCGATATCCAAGCGTCCGTCGAGGACAACCTTTGTGATGCCACCATCGAGTTCTTCAACCGCAATCTTCATCAACAATCCTTCTGGGCAGCGGGACGGTTCAGTTGACCGCCTGCACCGATACCGTAATGGTAACGGGCGATTATGACAGTCCTGTTACAGCGGCGCGCAAGCGCTTAAGCGGAAGCGCGGTAACGGACGACGAGCAAGGTAATGTCGTCTGACTGGGCTGCGCCGTTGGCAAAGTCCTCAATGGAATCGAGGACAACCTTTTGCAGGGATTCAAGTGACTCATTTTGGCGGCCGGTGAGGAGTTCGCGCAGTCTGGGGAAGCCGTAGAGCTCCCTGTTTGGAGCTTCGGCCTCGGTGATGCCATCGCTGAAGAGGACGAGGGTGTCTTCGGGCTCAAGCTTCATGCTGGTGGCGGTGAATGTGGCTTCTTCAATGAGGCCGACGGGCAGCGAGCCGTCTGTATAAAGGTCGCTGACGACGCCGCGGCGGAGGAGGAGGGGGGAGGGGTGGCCTGCGCGGAGGTAGTTGAGGGTGCCGTCGCGGCTGATGATGCCGAAGAACATGGTTGCGTAGCGGCCGACCTCAGAGTGTTCACAGAGGAACTTGTTGATGTGGTTGAAGACGCGGACGGGATCAGTGCCGAGCGACATGGCGGAGAGCGCGCCCTGGAGCATGGTGGTGAGGAGGGCCGCGCCGAGGCCCTTTCCGGATACATCGGCAATGAGGAAGGCGGTTCGGTCGTCGCTGATGGGGAAGACGTCGAAGTAGTCTCCGCCGACGGCGAGGCAGGGTGAGTGGACGCCGGTTACGGCGAGGTACGGGAAGTCGTGCAAACCCTGGGGAAGGAGGGCCTGTTGAATGTCTCGCGCGATGGTGAGTTCCTGCTCGAGGCGCTGCCGCTCGCGCTCGCGCTCGACGAGGCGGGCGTTATCGAGGATGCTGGCGGCCTCAACGCCGAGCGCATCGAGAATCTGGCGGTCAAGGTCAGAGAATGCGGCGGGCTGTGTTGAGTCAAGATAGACGGCGCCGAGAAGCTGGCCGCGCTGGAGAACGATGGACTGGTCAGAGTTGGCCCTGGGCATGGCATACAGCGGAATGGCGACGATGGAACGCAGTCCCTGGATGACGATGCTTTCAGCGCTCTTGAGGTCGAGGCCGGCGAGGTTGAGGTCTTCAGTAATGATGCCGGATTGGCGCTCAATGGCCTGGCGCAGCGCGGTTTGGCTGGGCGTAATGCTCTCGGGGGGCAGGCTATGCCCGGCGCTGCTGCGGGCAAGGCGCAGCTTGAGGGAACCGGCGGCGTCCGGCTCAAGGAGCAGGCCGCGGTCAGCATGGGTGATGGCGATGGCGTGATCGAGCATGGAGCCGAGGACGGAGTCGAGCGGGAGCTGCGAGTGGAGCAGCGAGGTGGCTTCAAGCAGGAGATTGAGTTTGCTGAGGCCGCCGGAGGGCAAAGTGGCTGCGATGGCTGGGATGCTGCCGATGCGGGTGAGCATGTGCTCGATGGAGGTTCTGGCGGCGGCGGAGTGGAAGGTTATCTCATAACAATCGTCGAGGCCGAATTGAATGAGGTCTTCATCGTGGAGCAACTCGCGCTGAATCTGGCGGCCGTTGACGAAGATTCCCTGTCGGTGGCCGAGATCCTCAAGCCAGTAGCCGCCGGGCCCGGCAGTGATGCTGGCGCAGCGCCGGGAGATGCGGCGATCTTCAAGCTGCAGATGGTTGCCGGAGTCACTGCCGCGTCCGATGAGGAAGGGGGAGTGGTTCAAGGGGACGAACTGGTGCGGACGGCCGGGGAAGGCAACCTCCAGCACGGTTTCATAAGCAGCGGATTGTTCAGGTATGCGCGCCAAGGTGGAGGAATTTTAACAGGCTGCGGGGCGGTGGCGCGAGATTTCGATTTTCCGGGTAGCGGACCAGTTTGGATATCCACAAGAGAATGCCTACTGAAGCTACGAAAATCTGGCAAAGTTCCGTATTGGCGGTTATTCGCTCGGAATTCGAGTTTCTGCGCGACTATACACGCATTTCTTGCAAGACCGCGCACCAAGGCTAGCTAAGCAAGATCGCCAATCCTATTCCGATACACATTGCAGCGATGCCAATGCCAAACATGAAATACCCAACGACGAGATTGCGATAAAGCGGTCCTTCTGGATACGCGGCACGATACTCTTCGATTAGTCTTTGTGCGACGACTTGAACTGCGTCATGCCAGCGGAGTTGGTCCTGCGGCGCTCGATCTCTGTTTAGTACGCCACGGATTCTCTGTAGTGCCAGATTTGTAACTACGACGCCGCAAAAAATCAGGAAGATCCCCAGCGCAAATCCAGTGAACAAGACCTTGTCAGGCGTGGTCATCTCACTCCACCCCGCCATCCACACCCCGAGCCAGCCCACCTCCACCTCGCTGATGTGCGGAGTTTGTCGAGGGCTTTGTATGTGACGCATTCAATCGAATGTCGACGGTGCATTTGACTCAGGATACTACCAAAAATAAGGTGCCTGTTAAGCGTTGTTGCAGTATCGTCGCCAATCGTGACCCTTGACGGATTCTAGGCAAAAAGCGGGCCTAGGTCCTGTTGGCCGGTTATTCGCCCGAAGCTTCCACTTGTGCGGCTTCTTTGAGGTTCTTGCGGTATCTGGGACCCGTTGTTGGGGCAAAGGCCCCAGCTAACAAAAACAGAAATCCTAGCGCACTTACTACCAGAGGCGCTCTCCTTTTCGCTTCAGCCTCACCTATCCAGCCGATATGGTCCTTTTGGTTGCGCCAAGGATGTTCGACGTCAGTGAAAATTTCGATTCTGACAACGCTCGGCATGAACCTTCCGTCATCGACATATGTCGCATAAATTGGCTGGTCGGGCCAAGGGCCATCAATCTCAGTGGTGAAGAGTAGACGCCGATCGGTCTTGTCCTCTATCAACATAAAGTCTGAATGAGAATGGTCAAAGAACGACGAGCTTCTATTCGTGGCGAGGCCCTTGATCGTGCGTAGAGGGGCGTGAGATGGAAGCGTCTTGACGTAATCGCAGCCGAGAGTAATCAGAATGCCAGTCGAACCGATCACCGCCAACAAGAGTCCTGTATGGCAGTACGTCTTCCGATCCCGCCATATCCAGATGAGATAGCCGAGAGCAAAAGCTATCGAGATAAAGAAACGCCAATTCATAGGTTTTATCGATCTTACGCTCTCTGATTTATTGGCGGGCAATCAACCAGATACTTGCTCTCCGGGCTCCGAGCGAGTTGTCGCCCATTCGGAAGTTTCACACTGGAGGAGCCTGGCAGAGTGCGCCACATTGTTATCGTAGGTGCCGGCCCGATTGGTGGAAATCCAAACTGGCTCACTACCATTTTTTGGGCTCAGCTTTTGGGGTCGATGCCTTGAGATGGCTGGCTGCACTAGAATTGCACTGCCTTCGGAATAGGCTTTCTGCCGCTGGGAACGCCGGCGCGGGAGGGGGGCCGATTGCGGAGAATCGAATGTATTTTCAGGAATGGATTGAGATGAAACCTAGTGCCCGTGTACGCATGTGGTTGCGCGTTGCCTTGCCGGTTGTTGTGGCGGGTTTGTCTGCATTGAATGGCCATGCCCAGGGCGTGACGGAGATTGGCGGCCAGAAGGTTGTAAACCTGACGCGCGCCGCCGTGAGCACGACCAGGCCGGAGTTCACCGGGGTTACGGTTTTGCCGGGGCGGGGGATGGAGATTCTGTATGTCACGGCGAATTTCCCGGGCAAGGGGAATGTGAATGTGATTGCGTCGCCGGAGTTGGCCAGCGCCGCCAATATGCTGGACAAGGACGATGACGATTTTGGCGATCTGGGATACCGGCTGGGCGCGGCCTTTCTGGTTCCCTATCCGAACCGGATTCGCGGCAAGCTCTCGGCGGATGGCAAGACGCTGACGACGACGTGGGAGGGGCACATGCTGACCCTGCCGGCGAACAACATTGGCAAGCTGCCGACGGCCGAGCGGCACGCGATGCACGGACTGATTCTGAAAGGCAGGACCGACGACCTGCGGGTGACGAAGACGCCGGGCGGGGAGCAGGTAACGGGCGTGATCCACGCGGGGAACTTTGGCGGGCACTGGCTGTCAAAGACTGACCTGGTGGTGACGATTACGCTTACGGCGGAGGCTGTGGACGCGTCAATTGTGGCGCACAACGTGGGCAGCGAGGCGGAGCCCATCGCGCTTGGGTGGCACCCGTATTTCAACCTGCCCTCCGGTGACCGGACGCAGGCGCGGGTGCGGATTCCGGGGTCAGAACTGGCGACAGTGGACGGCTACGACAACGTGTTCCCAACCGGCAAGCTGGAACCGGTTGTGGGAACGCGGTTCGACTTGCAGGCGGCAGGCGGGAAGGTGCTGGGCAAGGAGTTTTTTGACGACAACTGGAGCCACCTGGATTGGAAGGGCGGCGCGGCGATTGTGCAGGTGATTGATCCGGCGGCGCAGTATGGCGTGAAGGTTGAAGGACTTTCGCCGGAGATCAAGACGATCCAGATGTATGCTCCGCCGGACAAGCAGTTTGTGGCAATCGAGCACCAGTACAACTTTGCCGATCCTTTCGGCAAGGAGTGGGGGAAGATGGATACCGGCATGGTGACGCTGAAGCCGGGCCAGAGCACGAAGTGGCAGGTAAGGCTGCGGGTGTTTGTGCCGTAGGGATTTCAGGCGCAGCACGGGGCTGCCGGGGAGGATTCTCCGGCAGCTCAGACGGCTGACAAAGTCAATTTGATTGTGCTGGAAAAGGCCCCGGGCTAAAACCCGATTCAATCGATGCGTTTACTCGTGAGGCTGAAGCCTCACGCTTCCTCCGAAAAAGCAAAGCAAGGGTTTTTCATTAACCTGCGGTACGTCTGAAGCCGTGCCCTTTCAAAGCACTAGCCACTCGAACAAAGGCGTGTCGAGGATGGGGCACCCGGCAGGGGCGCGGGAGAGAGCAACGAACATCCGTGAACTAGGACGAGGTCTTGTTGGGGCTTTCCGGGGGGAGAAAGTGCTGCGGGTAAACTCATTGGCGCCAAACTGCGTCTATGAAATTGTGGAGACTGTTCAGACTCAGACGCGTTATCGCTGCCCATGCTGCGGATACAAGACGCTGGATGCCCCGGAGGCGCTGAAGCTGTGCCCGGTGTGCTGGTGGGAGGACGATGGCCAGGAGGATAGCGACGCGGCCGAAGTCCGGCTGACTGTGAACGGGCAGTTGAGCCTGGATGAGGCCCGGCGACACTATATTGAGTGCGGGGCGGCGCATCCCCGGTTTCTACCTTACGTTCGTAAGCCCCAGGTCACCGAGCAGTAACGTGCCTTTTGCGGTGCATTTGTGCCTTGTTTCCCTCTGTCCGGTTTGACCCTGCCAGCAAACCCTCTTACCATGAGATGAGGTATTCCCCCGGCCACACGGCTCTGAATCTGCCTTGCACGGCAGTCCAGAGCGGCGATTTGCAGGAGAACATCGCGGTGAGCAGGCCGGAATAGATAGCTTGCAGCGGGGCAACCGCCCCAAGTGGCAGTTTGATTGGCGCCCAGAGCGCCTGGAAGGTAAAACGTTGAGTTCTGCTGACACCCTCGAAAACACCCCCCAGCCTGACGCGGTTGAGGCAACGACTGGCCACGAAGGCCACGATCATGAAGGTCATGACCACGAAGGTCACGATCACGACCACGAAGGCCACAACCACGAGGGCCATCAGCATGGCCCGGTTCTGAATCCGGACTGCACGCGGGAACTGGTGCTGGATATTCCGGTGGAAGAGGTTGCCAAGGGCTATAAGAATGTGGCCGCCAACTACAGGAAATATGCCAAGATTCCCGGCTTCAGGGCGGGGAAGGTGCCGGAGTCAGTGATTCGGCGTCGTTTTGCCGCGGAGATCAAGAAGGACGTGATTGACGCCCTGCTGCCCGAGCGGTTCAACAAGGCGGTGATGGAACTGGGCGTGAAGCCCGTGGGCCAGCCGCAGGTGGTGGAACTGACGGTGGAAGACGGCGCGCCTTTGCACGTGAAGGCGGTATTTGAGTACGTTCCCGAGTTCTCCATCGAGGGCTACCAGACGGTAACCGTGGAAAAGCCTTCCGTGGAGATAACGGAAGAGGAGTATCAGCAGGAGATTGACCAGCTTCGCGAGTCGCGGGCCACGGTTGAGCCGGTAGAAGAAGACCGGGAACTGGTGGATGGCGACTGGGCCCAGATAACCTACAAGGGCCAGATTGCGGATGACGCCGAGGCAGCGCCGGTGGCTGGAGAAGACTCCCTGGTGGAGATTGGCGGCAAGGATACGGTAGAGGCCTTTACGACGGCCCTGCGCGGAGCCAAGCCGGGCCAGGAACTGAAGGCTGAGGTTATTTATCCGGCGGACTATGCCGAGCCGAAGCTGGCGGGCAAGACCGTGGCCTATGACGTGGAAGTGAAGGCGATCAAGAAGCGCACTTTGCCAGAGTTGAATGACGACTTTGCCAAGGAGATCGGCGCATACGAGAGCTTTGCGGATTTAGAAGCGCGGGTGCGGGAGCACCTTTCGAGCCGCAAGCGCCGGAGCGTGGAAGGCGAAACCAAGGATCGGCTTTTTGCCGCGCTGACGGAGCGCTATTCGTTTCCGGTACCGGAGTCGCTGGTGCAGGAGCAGATTGACGCCCGGCTGGAGCGCGGATTGCGCGCCCTGGCATCGCAGGGAATGGACCCGGAGCAGATGCGGAAGCTGGACTTTGGCCGCCTGCGGCTGGCCCAGAGGGATAGCGCAATTGCCGAGGTGAAATCCTCGCTGCTGCTGGACCGCATTGCGAATGAGGAGAACATTACCGTCAGCGATGAGGAATTGGACAGTGAAATGCAGTTAGCCGCATTGCAGTCGCGCGAGCCCGTGGATGTATTGAAGGCGCGCTTGACTCAAGAAGGCGGGCTGGGCAGAATCCGGGAGCAGTTGCGGCGCGAGAAGACGGCGTCGGCACTGTACGAACGGCTGCCGGCATAGGGTAGTAAAGGGATTGAGAACTCCGTGCGGCCGGCAAG
>Ga0316224_1004716_pt1 | contig 10131 bp, 6 predicted proteins | sample TBH18013metaG_FD_206254 | JGI IMG/M metagenome (GOLD analysis project Ga0316224, IMG submission 206254) | Freshwater microbial communities from Trout Bog Lake, Wisconsin, USA - TBH18013 | ecosystem: Environmental > Aquatic > Freshwater > Lake > Hypolimnion/Profundal zone | place: USA: Wisconsin...
GGATGTTTGCTTCGAAGGAGAGTCAGGGATCCTGAACGTGATCCCACATGAAATTATAGCTCCTAATGGTTATAAAAGCTCCCTTGGGGAACTAAACTTAATTAATGGTTCTTTAATTAAAGGCATCCCAGCATCTGAACCTGGACGTTTCCGTGGTCCCCAATTTCATCATGGCTGGTTAGACGAATTGGCGGCTTGGGAATACCTCGATGAAAGTTGGGACATGATTCAGTTCGGTTTGCGACTTGGTGTTAAGCCTACTTTAATAGCTACCACTACGCCTAAGCCAAAAGAATTAATTATGAATTTACTAGAGCGGGATGGAGATGACGTAGCTTATGTTACGGCAACAACCTATGACAATATCCATAACCTTGCCCCAACCTTTCAAAAGCAAATATTGCAGTATGAAGGCACAACACAAGGTAGGCAAGAAATTTATGCTGAGGTATTAAATCCAGAAGAAGCGGGTTTAATGAAACGCAGTTGGTTTAAGATTTATGATGCTGACAAACCTTTCCCAGAATTTAGCTATGTAGTTCAAAGTTATGACGTAGCAACTTCAGATAAGACTATAAACGACCCTACTGCTTGTGTAGTGCTTGGCGTCTTTCGGCCAAGTCCGGATTCGGGAAATAGGGTGATGCTTATAGATTGCTGGAGCGAGCATATGCTTTATCCCGATCTCCGCAGTAAGGTTCAGGAAGAGGCTAAAGAAGTCTATGGTGATCCAGACCAATTTGGTAACGGCAAAAAGGTAGATTTAATATTGATTGAAGATAAGTCTAGCGGCATTGCATTAATTCAAGACTTGAAACAAACTTGGTTACCAATCCGTTCTTATAACCCAGGCAGGGCGGACAAAGCTACCCGACTAAATATTGTGGCCCCTATGGTTGAACGTGGATTGGTCTATCTTCCTGAAAGCTTAGAACGACGGGGGTATCCGCGAACTTGGATTGATCCTTTCCTTAGAGAGCTATGCGCTTTCCCTGAAGCTAAACATGATGACTTTGTAGATGCGTTTAGTCAAGCGCTAAGGTTCTTAAGAGACTCAGACATTATTAGGCTAGACCACTTTGTTGATAACTCTGATATGTATGTTGATGACACTAAGCCAAAAAGAGTAAATCCATATTCTCAATAAAGTTACAAAAGCCGCGAAAAGCATGATATGATCTTTTACAAATTAACTTGGGTTTAGGCTATGACGATTCTTTATGACCAAGAAGGCAATGTTATAGGAGACGATGGGACACCGGATTCCCAATCCCCAAGTCTTGCTGAAATGAAAGCCGCTTTACAATATAAAGGCCAAATGCCATCTAACCCAAACGGTTCAGATGTGCCATTAGTTATTAATTCCCCCGAATACAAAGCAGCTTTACAGAAAGCTCAAAATTTAAGCTCCAGTTGGGAAGACAATAGTCAATTACCTACTAAAGGCAACTATGGCCCAATGGATCTTATTAAAGCTGGTATGCAGAATATGCCAGATGCTGGAATAGGTTCAGCTGCAGCTACAATGCTATCTGGTATGGTTGGTCAAACTGCAGGCGTCCCAGTAGGTATTGCACAGTCCATTATTAATGGTACTTACGGTACACAAGAAGGTGTTAACCAAGCACAAAATACTGCTGGACAAGTAGCTAATGCTTTAACTATTGCTCCTACATCCCAAGGACAAAGTGTTATTGATGCAGGGAATGAATTAGTAGGTAAGATTACCGGTTCGTCAATGCCTATTGTGTCACCTGGCATGGTACATGAACCATTTAAACTTGATCCTAATGCAGGACGCGTACTTGGTGCTCAAGCTAAAATGTATAGCAATGAGCTTAAAGATTTACATACCGACTTTGCTAATGCTCAGTCTGGCGTTAAGAAAATGAATGCAGTAGGTGACTACACTATTGGTACTCGATTGCAAGAAGCTGCTGATGATATTGCAGATTTTGCTGCTAGGCGTAAAGCGCAAGGAAAATCGCCTATTCCGGGTGTTCCGCAAGCATCAGTAGAAGTATTTGGTCCACAGCAAATGAATGCTGTACGTAACACTGGTCAGTGGATGCCGGTTAAAGCAGAAGATATTCCTGATGGTGCTAAAACTCATGAAATGAATGAGGAGCCTAAACTCAATAGCATAGTTAGGGCAACAAAATCTATTCCGGAAGATTATCGCCCAATAGACGTACTTTCGGAATACGTTCGACATTATATTGAACCAAATGAAAATAATGCTGGTCATGAAGCCATTTCTGATGCTTGGCGTAACTTTTTAAAAGAAAAGAAAAGGGAAATGTATCCCGATGCTCCATCTGAAAGTGCAGTAGAACAAGCATTTGATTCAAGAGGTAATGGACAACAAAAAGCTCCTTTAATAATACAATGGATAGATGAGTTTGCTAAAAACCCTAAAGTAAAAGAACTTGCCCGTGTTACTAGACTTAAACCTTTACCAGATATTGAAGAGTTTGAAAAAAGAAGGCAGACAGCAAATAATTGGTCCGATAAAGCATTTGTTAAACACATTACTCGTAATGTTGGTACTGCAGATGATCCATTTATTAATTTATCTAAATCAGGTATTACTTTTAAACCCGCTCAAAGAATTATAGAAGAAGGCGGACAACCTAATGCTACTTATTGGCCAGACGATGCATTACAACAACTTAGAGTTGCTAATGGTAAGCATCCTTTTGGAGAAACTTATCCAGTTTTAGAAGCTAAAAAAGCTGATGTAGATAGACTTACCCAAGAATTAGAAGATATGAAAAATCATAGAACTAATTTAGGGCAACAACTTTATGCAGAAAATCCTGATCGTGATCCTGCAGATAATCCAGAATATGCAGCAACTAGTGGCAGGATTCGAGCTAAGTCTAATGAATTGGATCAGCACAAAGAGCAATACGAAAATTTAAGATTAGCTAATGCTTACGAAAATATTAATGATAGTGCTATTAAACCTATAACTGTCCAAGAGTTTTTAAATCAAACTCCTTACAGAAGTCATCAATTTTTCCCCCAATTAAAAGATACGTTTAATCCCCCCCTTGTAAAAGCTGGGGAATATAAAGTGCCCCGTACAGACACTATGTATAATGTAATGCGTAATGCTATGAATGCTTTAGGATTAATAGATGCAGGAAAAGCTTTTCATAGAGCTATTATGTTTGGGGATATTCCTGTTGACCAAGTACCAAATACTTCTTTTCCTAAATTTGTAACCGATGTATATAACAAACGATTAGAAAAAGAACGTGCTGAAAAATTAGAACAAGTAGCTAAATTAAAAGTTTTTAATACTTATGCTAAAGACTTAGCTGAAGAACCTAATATTCCTAAAATTGGAAATACAGCAGTATTTGAGTTTAAACGCGGTATGCCTATAGATGATATTCGTAGGGGTTTAGCTATGGATACTGAAGTTCTTGATCACTGTGTTGGTTCAGGAGGTAGTGGCGGTGAAACTAAACACTTTCTAACAGGACATAATAGAACTCATGTACCAGTAGTTGATCCAGTAACTGGTGAAGTGCCACAATTATCTAGCGGTCGTATTGGTCCAGGATACGACGATGATATCCATCGTGGATCTAAACAAATAACAAGCCTTAGAGATAAAGAAACAGGTTATCCTTACGGAACAATAGAATTTATTAACGAAGGACGTGCTAATGCTGCTAGTCCTAGATTTAGACTTGGATATGTATCGGGATATAAAAATCATAATAATGCTTTTAATGGTATTGATCCTAAATACAGAAAAGATGTACAAGATTATGTAAATTCTAGAGCTAATGAAATTGAAAGTCCTGGAAGTAATTTAGCTTATGCTATAGGTATTTTTGATAGAACTAGGGATAATTTATTAAGCGAAGCTTTTTCCCAAGCGGGAATAATTCCTGCTGATAAACGTGCTATGGAATCAGTAATAAGAGATTTACCACGGTTTATTACTGTAGAAGATATACAAGCAATTAAGAACGGTACTTACAGACCTAGTGGTTCTGCTATTACACAAGGTGCGCCAAAAGCTCAAACATTTGCCCAGCGTCATGAAGCATTATCTAATGAAATGACTGAGCTACAAGAGCAGCATAATCAATTAGTAGTTGATGATCCAACAGATCATGAAGGTCAAGAAGCTTTACAGCATGAACTTAATGACAGAATTAGAGCTTTTGAAAGACATCAACAAGAACTAGATCTTCCAAGTACTATGGGAAGAGCAATGCAACGTGAAGAGCAACGATTAAGTCCAGAAAGTTATCAACAATATGAACATATATTAGATAGTATTAACGATAACTTTGATTTAGAAGCTGAACCAGTACAATATATTGATCGTTTGTATGCTCATGCTAATCAATCTGGTGCAAATCCACTTGCAGAAGCTTTCCGTTCTACAGCAGATGCTTTATCCGAACGTATAAATGCAGATGTACCGTCAACTGATGTTCGTCCAACTGCCCCAACTCCAGCTGCTCCATCTGTAAGACAAGGTTATTTAGATAGAGCTTATAGAGAAGTTAGTCAAAATATTAGAAATAGACATCAAAACCCTGAAATATTACAAGCTATCCAACGAAACGGAAACACACGTCAAAACTTAATTCAAGTTATGGACGATCATCCTGATATGTATGGTTTAAATGCTTACCAACCTGACTTTAGAAATGAACTTATAGAACGTTTTCGTAATGAAGGATTATACGTTCCTACTAATGACCAAACTTTAGGTAGAGGTAGAGCTAATCCTGCTGTTGTTCAAGCTAGATCTCTAGGTGTTGCACCTCCAGAACAACGTGTTGCTAGAGCACCAGAACAACGTGTTGCTAGAGCACCAGGTAGAAATGCTATGTCGGGCGCACCAGAAAGACGTGCTAATTTAGCTTCTGCAACTTCTGGTGCTATTGGTAATGATGAAATAGAAGCAATGAGTCGTAGACAACCTTTACCAGCAATTCAGCATGCTTCAGGAGAAGTACAAAGAGCTTATCAACAATTGATTCAAGGAGTTCAATATCGTTGGCGTACTCCGCAAGAGCATCTTACTGCTTTAAATGAAATAGCTTTCCGTATGCAAAATAGTAGTCCAGAAGTTTATAACCTTAGAAGTTCAGTTGGTTTAAGAAACCTAAAAACTTTAATGAGAAGACATATTCAAGTATTACAAACATATATTGGTCAACCTCAACCGTAAGCGATAAAACATGCCAGAAATGCCAATCCCCCAAGATTACGACCGATTTATCGATCCAGTTACTGGTGAGACAGAGGAAGACGAATCTATTTACGAAATATTTAACGACGATTCAGAAGTAGAAGAATTACCAGATGGTTCTGCAATTGTTCGTATGACTGAATTTAAAGGTCCGGATGAAAATCCTGACTTTTACGAAAACCTTGCAGAAAAAGCAATTGCTTCGTGGGACCTTGATTCTCTTGCAATGAAATATCTCGATCTTATTGAAAAGGATAAACAAGCACGTGAAGACCGAGACAAACAATATGAAGAGGGACTTCGCAGAACAGGACTTGGACATGATGCTCCAGGAGGCGCTCAGTTCATGGGAGCAAGCAAAGTTGTTCACCCCGTTATGGCCGAAGCATGTGTTGACTTCTCTGCAAGAGCAATTAAGGAAATCTTCCCGCCTGATGGACCAGTTCGATCCAAGATCATCGGAGAAGTTACCGAAGAAAAAGTAAAAAGATCTGATGCCAAACGTGATTACATGAATTGGCAACTTACGGAACAAATTCCTGAATTCCGTGACGAAGAAGAACAAATGACTACCCAATTGCCTTTGGGTGGTTCTCAGTATTTAAAAATGTGGTACGACGCAAAACTTAAACGCCCATGTACTGAGTTTGTGTCTATTGACAATATTTATTTACCTTATGCAGCTTCTAATTTTTATACTGCAGGACGTATTACAGAAGTACAAGATATTACGCAAGAAGAATATGACATCCGAGTGCAATCTGGGCTTTATGCCGATTTAGATGTTTATCGTTCCCCAATGGAGCCAGAAGAAAGTAAATCACAAAAAGCAAACGACAAAATTGAAGGTAGATCCCAAAAACATGATAACGTTGATGGTGTTAGAAGGGTATACCATATTTTTACATGGCTTGAATTTGACGAAGATCATTTTAGCAAAGGAGAACGAGTTCCTTATATTTTAATGATTGACGAAAACGAGAGAGCAGTTATCGGTCTTTATCGTAACTGGGAGGACGGTGATGATACCTTCACTAAGTTGGACTGGATTGTTGAATTTAAATTCATACCTTGGCGGGGTGCTTATGCTATTGGTTTGCCTAACCTCATTGGTGGTCTTTCTGCTGCTCTTACTGGCGCATTGCGTGCTTTATTGGATTCTGCACACATTAATACTGCTCCTACCATGCTCAAACTTAAAGGAGCAAAAATTAGCGGACAAACCACAGTCATCGAACCGACCCAAGTTTCTGAGATAGAAGGTGCGCCTGGAGTAGATGATGTTCGTAAAATTGCAATGCCTGTGCCTTTTAACCCACCTAGTCCTGTTTTATTTCAATTATTAGGTTGGTTAACAGAAGCAGCTAAAGGCGTAGTTACTACATCTGAAGAAAAAATTCAAGATGCAAGTAACAATATGCCAGTTGGAACAGCACAAGCTTTAATTGAACAAGGTGCTGCAGTCTATTCTGCAATTCATTCGCGTATGCATGAATCGCAAAAGAAAATATTAATGATTCTTGCTAGGCTTAATCGCTGGTATATGGATGAGTATGCCAAAAATGAAATGGCAAAAGAACTTGATATAAGCAAAGAAGATTTTGAACGCAACACCGATATTATTCCCGTATCTGATCCCCATATATTTGCAGAAAGTCAGCGGTATGCCCAAGTTCAAACCCTTGCTGCTCGTGCTCAGGCTAACCCTGATTTGTATAATCGTTTGGAAGTTGAAAAACGAATTCTTAAACAGATAAAGCTACCCGATATTAATAGTGTATTGCCAGATCCCCATAAAGTTGAAGATATGAACTTTGCACTTGAAAACGTAGCTATGACTTTAGGCAGCCCAGTTGGTGCATATCCAGGACAAGACCATTTATCTCATTTATTTGGCCATATGACTTATGCAGCTGATCCACTTTATGGATCAAATCCAATTATGGCTAAATCTTTTATTCCTGCTTGTTTAGAACATATGAAGCAGCATTTAACAATGTGGTATTTAATGGAAACGGATAAGTATGCAAGTCAAGCATTGAAAAAGCCATTTGATGCTTTACGGGTTCAGCAAATTTCACAACAAGCACAAAAATTACTTGCTGCTTCTATTCAACATGTTCATCTTGATGCTAAAGAACAATTGGCTTCAGATATATTGCCTGCAATACAAAATATGATTCAAACATTGCAAAAAATGCAACAGCAACAACCTACCGATCCAAACGTTATTGCTCAAGTACAAGCATTACAGCAAACTGCTATGGCTGAAACCCAACGTAAAGCTGCATACGATAAAGCAGAACTTACTCTTAAAGCACAAAAACAAAATCAAGATGCTATGGATAAAGAAGCTTCATTGGTTACCCAACAGCAAATTAAAACTGCTGAATTAACTCATGACATTAATAGCATGACAATTGAAAAACAATTTGAAGCAAAACAAGCTGAAGCCGAAAGACAACAGCAAATTCAGCAAGCAAACTTAGAGCATTTACAAGAAATGCAACAAGCCCAGCAGCAAGCACAGCAGCAAGCAATTCAACAACAAGCAACACAACAACCTCAAGAAGGAGAAGAACCAAATGTCTGAGTTAATTAACATGCATAAGCGCATCGCTATGGGCGGTGAGCAAGAAGCAAACCATCTTAAAAAAGGTGGCAAAGTTAAAAAATATGCAAAAGGTGGACAAGTAGTTTATGAAGGATCTGGCTCTGGTCAACCTGAAGAAATTACCCATCAAGAACTGGTAAATAAAATTAAAGCTTATCCGGAAAGCAAAATTCGTAACTTGCCAGCTAAAGGTAGTGTAAAACCTTTAACAAAACCTGAAGTACATTCTATAGCTACAATGAAACGTGGTGGTTCTGCTATGGTTGGTAAACCAATGAAAAAGGCAGCAGGTAGAGGGCGTTAATGGATATTAGCTCCTTTATAACTCTAATTAATCAAAGAAAGCAAGAAATAGCCCAAGCCATAGTAGATGGCAATGCGGTTAATTTTGAAACTTATCAGAGATTAGTTGGACAGTACCAAGGATTGGAAGAATCTTTGAATATTTTAAACAGCTTACTAGAGGAGCAAAATAGAGATGTCGAACATTGACATTGAGCAAACGCTTGCAGAAGCGTTTCCTGTTGTCGACCCACTTATGGCGCCGTACGGTGCTCGTGTTCTTATTCAATTAAGAGCGGTCAAAGAGAAGGTCACATCAGCCGGTATCTACATTCCAGAAGATACAAAGGAAACCGAAAAGTGGAACACAATGATCGGTAAAGTCATTGCACTAGGCCCTTTGGCGTTTAAAAATCGTGAAACTATGCAACCATGGGCAGAAGGTGTTTGGGCTGCTGTTGGCGATTTTGTGCGTGTTCCTAAATGGGGTGGAGATAGATGGGAAATTGATTTTAACGATGACAAAGGTACACAAGGAAGAGCATTATTTACTTTCTTTAATGACCATGAACTCATTGGTAAAGTCACCGGCGATCCACGTGAAATTAAAGCATTCATCTAAGTTTTGAAAGGAAAACTGTTATGAATTCAACTGAAAAAGCAGATATGCAAATAGAAGAATCCCAAGACGGGGGAGCAATTGTTGCTTTACCGGAAGGAGAAATTAGTCCTCAACATGAAGAACCTGCAGTTAATGAGCAAGTTATTGAGCCTGAAGAAGGTTATGAAGAGCAAGAAATAGAGCAAGAAGCTAAAAATGACGATGAAACTGATGAAAGTGTGGAAGAACTCCGCAAAGTACGTCGGGAACAACGTAAAATTAAGCGAAAACTGCATCAAGGCAAGGCAAAAGAGTCAATTCATTTAATTTCTGCCCTTAAAAAGCAAAACCAAGAGCTTTCCGAGCGCTTAGCTGCGGTGGAAAAGAAAACTTCTGGCGCAGAATTAGCCAGAATTGATAAAGCAATTGAAGATTCTAGCGTTCAAGTTGAATATGCTAAAATGCAAATGCGTGATGCGGTTAAAATGTCTGATGGAGATGGAGTTGCTAAAGCAGAAGAAATGCTTTATGAAGCTCGTCGTAAGTTAGAATCGCTTCAAAGCATTAAACAAAATGCTTCTAGGCAAATAAATCAGCAAAAACCTAATATTCAAGTCCCAGATCCAGCTGTACAAAGACTTGCAGCTGATTGGATGGAGGATAATGCTTGGTATGATCCCCAAGGGCGTAATGAGGAATCTCAAATTGCCCAAGTAATTGATAAAAAATTAACAGAAGAAGGATTTGATCCTACAACTGAAGATTATTGGGAAGAATTAGATTATCGGTTAAAAAAATATTTACCCGAAAAAGTAAATAGTGTATATAATAAACCCAACAATGTCCAACAAAGGCCTAAATCTGTTATGACTAGCTCTGGAAGACAATCTATGGCAACAACAAAATCAAATGAATTCATTTTGAGTCCAGATCGTGTTGCTGCCATGAAAGAAGCTGGTGCATGGGATAATCCTGAAGCCCGTAAGCGAATGGTTCAAAAATTTGCTGAATGGGATCGTGCTAACAAAAATAACAGAGGTTAATTATGGACAATAGATTAAAGAAAAATTTAAACGCTGGCAGAACAGATAGAGGTAATGATTCAGTTCGTTCAGCTGCTGAAGATTCACTTGCATCCTCGCAGGAACGTCGTAGAATGTTCCGTACTGAGTGGACTCAAGAGTCTCTTCCAACACCGCCAGAAATTCCTGGCTTTCATCCATGCTGGTTATCAACAACAAATCAGTACGATCCAATTCACAAACGCATGCGTTTAGGTTATGTCCCAGTGAAAGCAGAGGAAGTTCCGGGCTTTGAAAACTATAGGGTCAAATCTGGTGAGCATGAAGGTTTCGTTGCAGTAAACGAGATGTTGCTCTTTAAACTTCCTAATGACATTTATCA
>Ga0316224_1004725_pt1 | contig 10107 bp, 9 predicted proteins | sample TBH18013metaG_FD_206254 | JGI IMG/M metagenome (GOLD analysis project Ga0316224, IMG submission 206254) | Freshwater microbial communities from Trout Bog Lake, Wisconsin, USA - TBH18013 | ecosystem: Environmental > Aquatic > Freshwater > Lake > Hypolimnion/Profundal zone | place: USA: Wisconsin...
TGGCCGGTTCGCTGGCCTCGGCGAGCCTGCGGAACAATTCACCCAAAACCTCGTCATCGACGAAAAGTTTCTTTTTTTGCTCTGGCCGGGGCAGGGTAGTTCGCCAGAAGGCGATGACGTCGGCACGATCAAGTTTGTCCCAGCACTGGAGATCGCAATCGAGCCGTTCGAAGCCCTGGGGTGTTTCCCGCAGGGCGGCCATAAGTTTCTCCTCGGGAGCGATCTGGCGTCCGCACACGTGGCATTGACTCTGGGCGCGGGAAACATCATAGGATCCCGCCGCCGGCCGGGCTGTTGCCGCCCTGGCCGCTCCATCGCTCTTGCCTGCTGCTTCCGTGCTCAAAAAAACCTCCGGGAAAACGAACTTTGTCTCTGTTTACCGTTTTTGTGGTGAAAAGTCGATAAGCAGGGCGAGAGGCGGGGCGAAGGGAAGCGGAATAGCTCGCCACGTATACACGCGCCCTCTTGGAGGCCTGCAGTATTCAAAATTCGCCATTGCAGCCGCTCCGCGGCCGGCTACAACACTTCCATCGCCCGCGGATAGCTGCCCAGAACGGTTAGCTGAAGGCAGTGCTTCTTGGCTTGTTCGATGGCGGCCTGCATCTGGATGCTGTCGGCATGGCCTTCGGCGTCGATGAAGAAGTAGTATTCCCAGTTGACCTTCTTGCTGGGGCGTTTCTCGATGTCGGTGAGGTTGATGCCGTTTTCCTTAAAAACGTCCAGGACGTCGGCCAAGGCCCCTGCCTGGTGGTTGGTGGTAAACATGATGGCGGTTTTGTCTTCGCCGCTGGTGCGGGCGGTTTCCCGGCCGATCACGAAGAAGCGGGTGACGTTGTCGGGGTTGTCCTCGATATTCTCGAAGAGCATGTTCAGACCGTACAACTCGGCGGCGAGGCTGGAGCCGATGGCGGCGGCACCGGGTTCGGTGGCCGCCAGTTGCGCGGCGTGGCTGGTGCTGACGGTGGGTTGGACATCGCGTCCTTTGGCGATGGCGCTGAGCCAGTCGCGCACCTGGGCGAAGACCTCGGGTTTGGAATAGATGCGTTGCACGGAATCCCACGGCTCCTTGGCCAGGAGGTTATGGTGGATGGTGATTTTGACCTCGGCGCAGATGCGCGCCGAGCTGGTGAGGAAGGCATCGAGGGTATCGACCACACCGCCGTGGATGCTGTTCTCGACGGGCACCAGGCCGTAGTCAACGTGGCCGCGGACCACTTCTTCAAATACCACGCCGATGGCCGCCAGGGGCACGTGAGAGACGGAGCTGCCGAACTTGCGCATCGAGGCCAGGTGGGAGAAGGAGCCGACGGGTCCGAGGAATCCGATCCGCAGGGGCCGCTCCAGGGCGAACGAGCCGCTCATCAATTCCCGGTAGACGGCTTCGAGGCAGCGGTTTTCCAGGGGCCCCTGGTTGAGTTGGCGGACTTTATCGAGGATGTACTTCTCGCGGTCGGGGGCGTAGATGGGGGTGTTGCTTGCCTGTTTGACTTTGCCCACTTCCACGACGACGCGGGCACGCTCGTTGAGAAGCGCGACGACCTGGGCATCGAGGGAGTCGATCCTTTGCCGGAGGCTTTGCAGTGCCTTGTCCTGTTCGGGGGAAGGGTTGGAGGGTGGATTGGGGCTGGCGGACATGGCTATTTTGTAGCCGGGACAGAGGCTAGTCGCAAGAGTTACGTGTATTCTACAGTCCAACTTGACCATCCTGGGCAGCAGCCCGGTTGCCTCTGGCCATCTTTTCCGCAAGTTTTCGCCCCTCATGGACCGATAATACGATTAGAGGGAGTCTTCGCGCGCCGAGGAAATAGCTATGTTGGTCCAGGATATACTGTTATTGCTTCCGAAAGACGCCGGGAAGATCACTTTGGCGATCGCCCTGGTTGGGACGGCGTTGGGGGCAGGACTGTGGCTGTTGGGATCGCGATTCAGCCGGTCGATGATAACATTATGCTTGGTGTCGCTGGGGGCCGTGATCGGCATGCGCCTGCCGCAGTGGTATGGCTGGAAGATCGAACCGTGGGCGGTGGCACTGGGCGGGGTGCTGGTAATGGGGGTCTTCGGGTATATCTTTCACCGCTTCTGGGTGGCGTTGGGCCTGGGGATGGTTCTGATGGCATGGACGGCTATTGGCATTTGGGTAACTATAAACGGCAACAAGCCTTGGAACTGGCCGGAATACCAGGCCCAGATGTCCGCAATTGATTACCTGCGCTGCGTGTATCAGCAGTTGCCGGTTGATGTTACGCGCATTCTGCCATGTGCCTGCGGGGCGGCGTTATTGAGCGGGTTGGCCGGGGCGCTGATATGGCCACGGCTGGGAATGGTGCTGTTGTATAGCATGGCCGGTGTGTTGCTCTTGACGGGAATGGGACTTCTGGCCGCCGAGCGTCTTCAGCCGCAGTGGCTTGAACGCCTGCCCAGGCAGGGGCGCTCGCAGGTGGGCTTTTTGCTGGGGATGGTTGGCGTCGGGGCATTGATCCAATGGTATTTGGCCCCGTCGCGAAAACAGGCCCCCAAGCCAGCACCACCGCCAGAGACATTGGCGGCGAAGGATTGAGGTAGCCGATGAATATTAACAGGTTCTAAGCGCTTGGGCCGGGGCATGACGTTCCGGCGACAGGCGTTGGATGCTCAGCACGAGGGAGTCGTGTTCGTACTGGCCGCCGCACCCACCACCCCCACCACAACGCCGCACGCGGCGCCGGTGTGGTTCCCAACCCAGTTCCCCTCGCACTGGCCGGGTCAAAACGACATCGTGTCGTGGTGCGCCAAGATCGGTCCGGCGGAATCCGCGGTGCTGATATTAATGGGGATCGTCTACATGTTGTGGGGCATCAAGATCTTCCGCATATTGGTAATGTTGAATGCGGCGGTGCTGGGCGCCTACCTCGGGGCGGCGCTGGGCGAGAAATCCCGTGATCCGATTCCCTGCGCGGTCATCGGGGCGTTTACGGCGGCGGCGATATCGTTCCCGCTGATGAAATACATGGTCGCGGTAATGGGCGGAGCGTTTGGGGCCATCCTGGGCGCTACTATCTGGCGCATAATGTCGCCGCATAACGCCGATCTGACCTGGCTGGGGGCGATCATCGGCCTGATCTGTTTCGGGGCGCTGTCGCTGGCGGTGTTCCACGGTTGCGTGATGATGTACACCAGCCTGCAGGGGGCGGTCATGCTCATATTTGGGATACTGGGGCTGATTTTTCAGTACCGGGATACGGTCCAGATCATTCCGGCGCAATTGTATACGCGTCCGTTCATTCTTCCCGCCGCCATTTTCATCTCCATGCTCATCGGCCTGACCTACCAGCAAGCCACCCCCGCCGGCAGTGCCGCGCCGGTGGCCAAGAAGTAGCAGGGCACGCCAGAGGCGCTGATTTCTCTGCATACGTGGCGATGGCACGCCGGTTACCGGCTGCGAAAGGCTTCGATTACCAGGGCCGCTACGATAAAAATGCCGCCGCAGACGATCCATTTGGAGGGGTGTTCGGGCGTGAGCAGGGCAACCCAGACGGGATTGAGCGCCGGTTCCAGGGTCATGAGCAGCGATGCATCCACCGGTTCGACGTGGCGCAGGGCCACCTGCAACATCACGTACGGCATGGCCAGCAGCACTACGCCAAAGCCGGCGAGCAGGGCGGCCTGCCCCGGGGTTACGCCCAGGGCGTCCTGGCTCAGGGCTATGGGCAGAAGCACCAGTGCGGCGCCAAGGTTGTTGAAGACGACGATCTGGACGGGATTGACCTTGCCGCCGGAGGCGAGGTTTAGCTTTTCCAGCACCATGATGATCGCCGCGAAGAACACACCGGAACCGGCGCCGGCCAGCGGGCCGATCCATCCCACGCGTTTTTCCAAGAAGACAGACAGGAGAATGACGGCGATTCCCGTCATGGCGCAGGCCATGGCCAGGGCCGTGCGACCGGAGATGCGCCGTCTTTGGAAAACCCAGGCCAGCAGAGCGCACCAGGCTGGAGCGGTGTACTGGAGATAGATGGCGATGGCCGCCGTCGAGGTCTTGGTGGAGATGATGAACAGCGTTATAACCCCTGTGTAGATCATGGCGCTGAGCAGCATCCACGGGATATTAGGGCGCCGGCCGTGTGACCATGGCAGGGCCAGCAGCATTCCCGCCAGGGCCCCCAAGGAGCGGTAGAACGTGAATCCCATCGGTTTGACGTTGGCCAGGAAGGGTATTTTGACGCTCAGGCCGACCAGGCTCCAGAGTAGGGCAACCGCCAGCAGGAGCAGGACTCCCCGGCCGCGCGAACGGACTGGGGTTTGAGTTTCTGGGGTTGAGGAAATCAAAGCGGTTGTGAGCATAGATACTCTCGGGCCAGCGCCTAGCCAGTTGGGCGGGAAGTGTAAACGATGGGGCGAGGGACCGGAAGCCGGATACGGATCACTCGGCGAACTTCTGGCTATAGCGGTCCACCAACTCGCGAATTTTCGGCTGATGAGGATTGATTTTGAGGCTTTCTTTCCAGATGGCGACGGCCTTGGCGCGCTTGCTGTCGTCCAGGCCAAGGCCGGAGGTGTACTGGTTGATAAGCGACCAGCCGGCATCGTTCATGGCGGCACAGTATTGCGGGTTCATCTCTATGGCAAGGGTATATTGGCGCAAGGCTTCTTCGAATTGTTTTTGCAGCAGGAACGTGTCGCCGAGGCGTTTGCGGATGAGGGCGGTGGGGTGGTTCCTGGCAAGCAAATCCAGGACGCTGTGGGCCTCGGATAGCTTCTGGAGATGGATGAGGCTTTCGGCAAGGTGGAAAGCGACATCGGGATTGTCGGTCAGTTCCACGGAGCGCCGGTAGGCCGCTTCGGAGGCGGCATAGTCCTGGCGGGCATCGTAGACGACGCCCAGATTGAATAATGCCCCGGCGGAGCGGTCGTTAAGTTCAACGGCCTTCTTGGTATACGGCAGGGCATCCTCCGGCCTGTTCAAGGCCAGGTAACAGGCGCCCAGGTTGAGGTTGGAGAGAAAATCCTGCGGATCGATCTTCAACGCGTGCAGGTAGCTGGCTATGGCATCTTCCACCCGATTTAACAGTTGTTGGGCCAGCCCTAGTTTGTAAAAATTCGACCCGGTGGAGGGGTCCAACTGGGTTACAACCTGGTATTGGTCGATGGCCTGGGCGTAGTCCTGACGGTCCTGGTACATGTCGCCGAGCATGACGCGTGCCAGTATGAGGTTTCCGTGCTGGTTGACGGCGGTCTTGAGGTCTTCCATGGCCCCGTCCTCGTCGCCGTCCTGATAGGCCAGCATGCCGCGAACATAAGTGTCGATGGCGGCCTCGCGGGTATGGGGATAATTCTGGCAGCCGGCCAGGAAGATGGCGCAGACAAGGCCAAGAAGGGTGATTATGGCCAGGGTGCGCTGGGGAGTGTTGGGCGTGGAGAGGCTCAAGTTGATACCGCCTGCTGATTACCTGAAAATATCACTGGTCTGTAGGGATTGAATATAAGGACCGGTTGCGCCTGCCGTCAATGGCAGCCAGCAGTGACGAGCGACGTTTGGGCTTCCTCGGCCGTGCCACTTCCCCCGGCCACTGGTTCATCGCCAGCGCACCGCGATCCGCCCGTTTGACCGCGCGCTATCCGGCCTCTACCATTCTTCGCCTGCGGTGGCGCGATGCGTTATAATGCGGGCGTGAGGAATAAGTTGCGCATTGTCATTGCCATGCCGGTTCACAATGAGCTTCGGTACGTCCAGGGCGTGCTGAGCAAGGTGGCCAGGTTCCACCCGGACATATTGGTGGTGGACGATGGCAGCACCGACGGCACCAGTCAAATCCTGGCGGAACTGGCCGGGCAGGAAGAAATCCATCTCATCGGGCATCCGGTCAATGGCGGCTACGGACAAAGCATCATCGACGCTTTTCGCTGGGCGGATATCCATGGCTATGACTGGGTCATCACCATGGACTGCGACGAACAACACGAACCGGAATCAATTCCCCGGTTTATGGAGGAAATCCGCTCCGACCGCTGGGATATCATCAGTGGATCGCGCTACATGGACCCGGAGAACCGGGCCGACCTGCCCCCGGGGGACCGGCGGACGATCAACGCCACAATAACCAACATCGTCAACGAATTGTTCGATTTTAAACTGACCGATGCTTTTTGCGGTTTTAAGGCCCATAGGGTCAGGGCCATGAACCGGCTGCGCCTGGATGAAGCGGGGTATGCCTTTCCACTCCAGTTATGGCCGCAGGCATTTAAAGCTCAGTTGCGGATTACGGAAATTCCCGTGCGGTTGATTTACAATGATCCCAACCGGCACTTCGGCGGCTTTCTCGATGATGCCGTTAATCGGCTCAAGCACTATCTTGACGTGCTGAGCGCTGAATTGGAGCGGCCCTGGCCGCCGCCTGTGGACCAGCACGCGGGCGTTTCTTATGGACGCGACTGACCGGCCGGGGCTTTTCGAAATGTTTTCCTGTTGATGCGATGATGATCGACCAGCCCACACGCTACGCCGCCTGGAAGGCTCCCGCCGATGACGGCCGGATGCTTATCTGGCCGACGGCCTCCATGCTGCTCGAGCAAACGCGCCAGAATATGCGGCGGTTGTCTTCGACAGATGGCGTCCGCCTTCAGGGGGTGCCTCTGGCCCAACTGCGAAGCCAGGCAAGGCAGTGGCTTGGCCACGATGATCGGCGGCCGATGATCGTAACCGGCCACCAATGCGAGCTTTACCATCCGGGCGTATGGGCCAAGAACATCCTTATCAGCGCTCTGGCAGCCAAGTTGGGAGGCATGGCGTGGCATGTCGTCGTGGATACGGACGCGCCCAAGCATCTGCATCTGCGCTGGCCCGGAGGATCGCGGGCGATCACCGATGATGGAAACATGGCCACTGCGGCATGGAGCGGGTTGCTGCTGGCGCCCAGTGCGCGGCACGTGGCCCACACGGCGGCGGAATTTGCCCGCGCGGCGGCAAGCTGGAATTTCCGGCCGGCTATCGATCCGTTCTTCATGTCCTTAAACGGATTTGCTGGCAAGCCCAGCGGCCTGGTCGATGCGGTTGCGGGAAGCCTGCACAGCCTCGAATCGGGACTGGGATTGGGCCACCGGTTTACCATCGCCTCGGCGCTGTGGATTTCCGATCCATTTCTGGTGATGCTGCAGCACATCCTGGGACGCTGCGGGGAATTCGCCGACCATTACAATCGGGCCTTGCGGGAGTATCGCGTTGGCCACGGTTTGCGCAACAATGTCCGGCCCATGCCTGATTTACGCCAGGAGGCGCTTGGCTGCGAGGCGCCTTTCTGGCTGGATTCGCCGGGCCAGGGAACGCGCGTGCGTCCGTTCCTGCGCCGCCGTGGCCAGGGATGGGTGCTGACTGCGGCCGGCGGCGAATTCTATTTCCATCCCGGTGGCGATGGTTGGGACGATGCCCGGCGGTTGGCCAACTGGCTGCGGGGTTGTGGGCTGCGCCTCTCGCCCCGGGCGTTGACGCTCACCATGTTTCTGCGCCTGGCTCTGGCAGACCAGTTTGTGCATGGCATCGGCGGCGGACGCTACGACCAAGTCACCGACAGGGTTATAGAAACCTTTCTGGGCATGGAGGCGCCGAAATTCGCGGTGACGACGGCGACGCTCTACTTTCCCGCCGCCGTCGGCAAGAGGCCGGTCAATCTGTATCCTCTTTTCCAGGAGGGTCGGCGGATTCGGCACGGACTTTTAAGCGGAAGCAAACGCGAGGTTGTCTCCCGCATCGCTGCCCTGCCGCGGAAGTCGCCGCAAAGACTGGAGTTGTTTCTGGAGATGCACCGGCAGCTTGCCGGCGAATCCAATGTTCCGGCGGTGGGGCAGTGGGAAGAGCGCCTGCGCCAGGCGGAGCGACAGCAGGAGGCCCAGCACCAGTTCTTCGACCGGGAGTTGTTCTTCGGGATACAGTCAGCACAAAGGCTCAAGGACCTGATTGCTCAATATGATCTGGCCTTTCGAGGTTTGTAGGGCACGCTAGGCGCACCATTTTATGGAAGAATAGAGAATCATGAAACTAGCTTTTTCCACCAATGCGTATACGCGGTTCAGTCTGGCGGAGGCGTTGCGGGGGATTCGCCGGGCGGGGTTCGCCGGAGTTGAGATCCTGGCCGATGCGCCGCATGCTTATCCTGATGCGATAGATACGGCGTTCACGGATGGGGTTCGCCGTGAACTGGAAAACCTGGGGCTGGAGGTAAGCAATATCAATGCCAACTGCACGTCGGGGTATTGGCGGCATGCGCCGCCGGAGCCGTTCTTTGAGCCGAGCCTCATCAGCCCGGACCCGGCGCTGCGGGCCGACCGCACGCGGATGATCCTGAAGACCCTCCAGTTTGCCAGGGACGTCGGCGCCAGCAACATCAGCATCACCACCGGCAAACTGCTCAACGGTATGCCGCCGGATAAAGGAGCCAGGCAGCTTCGGGAGTCGATCCTGCCCGTGTTGGAACGGGCCGATCAATTGGGAATAGATCTGGGCATCGAATGCGAGCCCGGGCTGTTTCTGGAATACGCGACCGAACTGAAGGGCTGGATCGATCAGTTACCCTCCCGGCGCTTCGGAGCCAACCTGGACATCGGGCATAGCCAGGTGATTGGCGAGGACATCCCAGCCACCATAAAACTGCTCCAGGGCCGGATCTGGAACCTGCACGTCGAGGACATCGCCGGGCGCAAACATTACCATCTGGTGCCCGGTCAAGGCACCGTTCCCTGGTTGCAGGTGCGCCAGGCGCTGGAGGCGGTCGGGTACGATCGTTTCGTGACCGTCGAACTGTACACCTGCAACGCCGACCCCCAGGCAGCCGCTGAGGCCAGCTATGGGTTCCTCAGAAATTGGAATTGGGAACTATAAATTAGAAGGTGGAAAGCGGAATCGGCAAGGGTCCGGCCCGGTGCGATGGGGCCCTTAGTTCACTCTGCGATCGCCGGGGCGGCCAAGGAAGGGGCACAAATAAACTATGTCCCTTGCAATCGCCGGGAACTCCGACCCTCTAAACATGATCCGTGCCTGTAACTAGTCAGCGTCAGGCGGTGCGACGGCGGCGAAGCACCAAGCCGCCGAGCAGCAGGAGGCTCAAACCGATGCCCGGCTCGGGTAGCGAGACCTGGGCGCTGGCGGTATTGGCGAAGATGAAGTTCTCATCGTTGTAGTTCCAATCCGTGGGTCCGTCGGATAATTATCCTCGAAAGCCACGAACATGCCGACGGGGATTGTCTTGAGGTTGCCGCCGCCGCCAAAATCGCTGCCGACGTAATCGTTGTTGACTGTGTCCAGGTGAGCGGCCGCGTACACGTGATTCTGGCCGGCGTACACGCCGGTGTTCAGCGTAGGATCGGAAGAGATATTCACTCCGTCCACGCCGCCACCAAGACTGTTATTGATGGTGATAAAAAATGTGAGCGTGTCGCCGGCGTTGACCTGCCCGCCCGGCAGGTTCTGGGCCAAATTAACCATGGTTCCCACGCGAGTGGTCTGGTTGGTAAATTGGCCGGAAATCGTGGTTGTGCCATTGACCATCATGCCAAGGGTTTCAGTCCATTCCGCAGTTGAGCCAGCAAAATAAGCGTCCACTGGTCCCGTGTTAGCGGCGGTAAAAGTGTAGATCGTAGGATTTTGGATGCCCTCAGTGTGATGATAGCCGTAGGGGATATCGTCTGTGCCCATGTTCTGGGCCAGCGCGGCAATGGGCAGCACGCAGACTACCAGCGCCAAGCCCGCCAAGAGGTACTTACTATTCATAATGCTCTCCTTCCGTTACGACCTCGAACTCCCTGATCACGAGAACTAATATGCAAAAGACTTAAACCGAATAAGAAAGGTAATATGAGCGTCCGGCAATGCAAGCTATTCCACACAAAATTCACACAATATTTTTCCCCGTCATGATTTTGCGTATTACGCTGGCGAAAGGCGGCGCGGGGGAGGCCGAGCCAGCCGGAGCGGCAGCGTGATGGGCATTTCCAACCCGGACTACGGATCATTTCTGCACTACAGCCTGGGCGGCTTCGACGGTGGTGGCGAAGGACAATTCTAATGTGTCGGGAGTATTGAAGCGGAACGGCGTTAGTGGTCAGATGTCGGCAACGCCTCGATGGTTACGAGTTTCCAGC
>Ga0316224_1004735_pt1 | contig 10062 bp, 10 predicted proteins | sample TBH18013metaG_FD_206254 | JGI IMG/M metagenome (GOLD analysis project Ga0316224, IMG submission 206254) | Freshwater microbial communities from Trout Bog Lake, Wisconsin, USA - TBH18013 | ecosystem: Environmental > Aquatic > Freshwater > Lake > Hypolimnion/Profundal zone | place: USA: Wisconsin...
ATGATCGTAATCTCCATTCTCGACAGCAAGACGAGGGATACCAGCGACACCGTTCAGTCGGTCCGGTTCGACCTCCTCCCCCATCAAAGACAAGCGCTTTGCAAATACAAGATGCACAGCCTCACCCAGGGCGTGCCGTCAGTTACCGCATGAGTCGCGTTGCTGGCAAAATTGGCGGAATGACAGGAGAAAGACGATGAGCGTAGCGGAGCTACGGTCGAGGTTTTCGACGTATCAGTCGGCCAGTTTTGCCGCAACCCGAAGGGACGCGGGTCTTTTCGCGCCCAGGTTCGTCGCATGTCGCTCGCGGACAACCAGTCCGCGTCGCTCCACGCTTCTGCCTGGACACAAAAATCCCTCGCGTCGCGGCCATGTGCTAACTGACGGCACGCCCTAAAGCCGGGATGGAGACCTCGATAATGGCCATAATATCCACGATCCCAACCATCTACGCCGTCGACGACGATAAATCGGTCCGCGATTCCATAAAGTGGCTGTTCAACTCCATTGCACTGCCGGTGAAGACGTTCGAAACCGCGCAGGAGTTTCTCGATACCAATCTCAAGGCAAAACATGGCTGCCTTATTCTCGATGTCAGGATGCCGAATATGAGTGGCCTGCAGTTGCAGAGCACTCTTTACGACTTGAAATTCTCGCTTCCCCTGATCTTCCTGTCGGGCTACGGCGACGCCCAGATGGGGGCGCAGGCGATCAAGAAGGGGGCGATCGATTTCCTGCAGAAGCCGTACCGGAACCAGGATCTGCTCGACGCCGTCAATATGGCGCTGCGCATCAACAAGGAAGCCATGGATGCGCAATCGGAGCGGGACAAATACCTCAACTGGCTCGACAGCCTGTCGCTCCGGGAAAAGGAAACCCTCGAACTGGTGGTCGTCGGCCAAAGCAGCAAGGAAATCGCCCGGACCTTGGGCATCAGCTACAAGACCGTCGAGGCCCACCGGGCGCGGGTAATGAAAAAACTGGGGGTCCGCACCTCGAGCGACCTGGTGCATTTGTCCATCATGAACAACACCCACTGTCGCGGCTGCCGCTGGCTTTCCCTGCCCAAGGGCAAGGGGAGCTGCGGCGATCTGGATGGCCACGACCTGATGGCGTGACGCCGCCGGGCGGCGCCCCTCCAATGCATGGACATCGATCATGTTCGAATACGAAAGCATTCTGGACAATGCCCCGGTCGGCATTTGTTTCCTGAAAAATCGTGTCCTGATTCGCTGCAACCGGCGTTTCGAGGAGATCTTCGGATACGACAACGGCGAGCTCGACAACGTATCCGTCAGAGTCCTCTATCCCAGCCGGGAAATGTTTCATCATATCGGCGAAGAATACGGGCATTTCTTCGAACGCAATTCCCACTACCGCGACGAACGCCCGATCATGCGCAAGGACGGTTCCATGATCTGGTGCGTCGTCACCGGCAAGGCGATCGATCCCGGCAATCCGCGCTTCGGCCAGATCTGGGTGGTCCAGGATATTTCCGAGCACAAGCGGACCGAGGAACACCTCAGGGAAAGCGTCGAGAAACTGGAACTGGTGGTTCAGCAAAGAACCATCGAGCTCCGCAAACACATCGACTCGCTCAATACGGAGGTCGCCACCCGGAAGCAGGCCGAGGATGCTGCCATCGAGAGCCAGCATAAATTCCAGACCGTTTTCCGCCTGATGCCGGTCGGCATCTCCGTCACCGACGCCGACGGCCACATCATCGAGGCCAACCACGTATTCGGTGACACCATCGGCACCGCCGCAAAGTGGGGCGAACTGCGCGCCCGCTTCTTCCTGCCGGACGGCACCGCCCTCCAAAGCCGCAACCTGCCGTGGCTGGTGAAGGATCTCACCGGTGGCGATGTCTGCAGCGTGGAAATCGGCATGAAGAAGAAACGCGGCGGCAAGATGGACTGGCTCAACGTCAGTTCATCCTGCCTGATGCTCAAGGGCAAGCCGGCGGTCCTCACCGTTTTCACCGATATCACCTATCGCCGGCGGATCGAGGAACTGGAACGGCTGCGCTACGCGGAACTGACCAGACTGGGCCGCATCAACTCCATGGCGGAAATGAGCGCCGCCCTCGCCCACCAGATGGGCCAGCCCCTGGTGTCGGCCCTGAACTATCTGCACGGCTGCCGCCTTCGCCTCGATCACCTGGACGGCGCCGAGGAAATCTCCGGCTCGGTCGGACTGGCCATCACCGCGCTCGAACAGGCCGGCGAAATCCTGCGGCGGGTGCGCGATTTCGTCTGTCGCCACGATCCGGAAAAAATCCCGGAAGACCTCAACGCCGTCATTCGCGATAGCATCGCCTTCCTTGATTTCGAAATCCATAAGGCCCGGGTCACCATCGATCTCCGGCTCGACCCCGGCATCCCTCCGGTTCCCCTGTGCACGATCGAGATCCAGCAGGTTCTGTTCAACCTGCTGAAAAACGGCATGGAGGCCATGAGCGGCCTTCCCGAGGCGGAACGGATTCTGGTGGTCGGCAGCGTCCTCAGACCGGGGGCCGCCGAAGTCTTCGTCATCGATAGCGGCCGAGGCGTGCAGCGCAGCCGGTCCCAGCAGGTGTTCGAGCCATTGTTCACCACCAAGCCCGATGGCATCGGCATCGGATTGACCATCTGCCGCTGCATCATCGAATCCCATGGCGGCAAGCTGTCCTTCGCCCAGACCGGCAAGAAAGGGGCGAAATTTCAATTCACCCTGCCGGTCTCCGCCACGGCCGCATCCCATCCCGACCCGGCTCAGATATCGTAAAGCAGAACCGGCTCGCCCCGGCCGCCCCGCGCCGCCATATCGGCCAGACTGGTATTGTCCAGAATGGCGGAGATGGCATCGCGCACATCCTGCATGACCGCGCGCACGGCACAGGCCGACTCGTCCTGGCAGTCGTCGCAGCGGCGATAGGCGGTGTGCGACACGCACTGCACCGGCGCCAGGGGGCCGTCGAGAATGCGGACAATCTCGCCCACCGTGATCCGCGCCGCCGGCCGCGCCATGGTATAGCCGCCGCCCTTGCCCTTCTTGGACGACAGCAGCCCTTGATTCTTGAGTTCCAGCATAATGGTGTCGAGGAATTTCTTGGGGATGTGCTCGGACTGGGCCACATCCGCGATCAGCACCGGCCCCCGGCCTTCGCTGCGGGCGAGAAAAACCATGGCTTTCAAGCCATATTTAGCCTTGCTGGAAAGCATCACCGAACCCTTTCTATAGATTTATAGAAAGGCATCCGGAACCAAACATTGTCAACGGTGAAGATGCGAAAAAACGGGGGTGGTACGGTCGCCCGTACCACCCCCGTCAGGTTGCGACCTCAGGGAGACTGGAGGGTCGCGGTAAACTCGGGAAGAGTCTTGAACAGATCGGCCACCAGACCGTAGTCGGCCACCTGGAAGATGGGGGCCTCCTCGTCCTTGTTGATGGCGACGATCACCTTGGAATCCTTCATGCCGGCCAGGTGCTGGATGGCGCCGGAAATGCCGACCGCGATATAGAGGTCGGGGGCGACGATCTTGCCGGTCTGGCCGACCTGGAAGTCGTTGGGCACGAAGCCGGCATCCACTGCGGCGCGGCTTGCCCCCACCGCGGCGTTGAGCTGGTCGGCCACCGCTTCCAGCAGGTGGAAGTTCTCGCCCGACTGCATGCCGCGGCCGCCGGAAATGATGATCCGGGCGCTGGTCAGCTCGGGACGCTCCGACTTGCTGAGCGCCTGCGACACGAAGGAGGACAGGCCGGCATCGGCACCGGCGGCAACGGCCGCGATGGCCGCCGACCCGCCGCTGGCGGCGGCAGCCTCGAACCCGGTGGTGCGCACCGTGATCACCTTGACCGCGTCGGAGGATTGCACCGTCGCCAGGGCATTGCCGGCATAGATCGGACGCACGAAGCTGTCGGGCGACACCACGGCGGTGATCTCGGAAATCTGCGCCACGTCCAGCAGGGCGGCGACCCGCGGCAGGGTGTTCTTGCCCACCGAGGTGGCCGGCGCCAGGATGTGGGAATAGGACCCGGCCAGCGAGACGATCAGGTCGGCCAGCGGCTCCGCCAGATGATGGGCGTAGAGGGCGGCATCGGCGCTCAGCACCTTGGCCACCCCCGCCACCTTGGACGCGGCCTCGGCGACGGCGGCGATCCCGGCCCCCGCCACCAGCACATGCACCTCGGCCCCGATCTTCGTCGCGGCGGCGACGGCGTTGAGGGTGGCGGGCTTCAACATCCCGCCGTCATGCTCGGCCAATACCAGAGTGGTCATATTAACTCCTTTTGTCCCTCAAGCGCCGGGCGGGCCACCTCCGCAGCCCTAGGCTTACGCGGCACGAACCGCGGCGCGCACTTGCGCTTGCCGGGGGGCAGACCCCCGGAGATCAGATCACCTTCGCTTCGTTCTTCAACTTGTCCACCAGGGCGGCGACATCGGCCACCTTGATGCCGGCCTTGCGCTTGGCCGGCTCTTCCACCTTGACGGTGACGAGGCGCGGCGTCACGTCGACCCCCAGATCGGCGGCGGTCACCGTGTCGATGGGCTTCTTCTTGGCCTTCATGATGTTGGGCAGGCTGGCATAGCGCGGCTCGTTCAGGCGCAGATCGGTGGTCACCACCGCCGGCAGCTTGAGGCTGACCGTCTCCAGACCGCCGTCGACCTCGCGGGTCACCGTCAGGGCGCCGTCGCCCACCTCCAGCTTGGAGGCGAAGGTACCCTGGGGGCGGCCCAGCAACGCCGCCAGCATCTGGCCGGTCTGGTTGCTGTCGTCGTCGATCGCCTGCTTGCCCAGGATGACCAGCCCCGGCTGTTCCTTGTCCACCAGCGCCTTCAGCAGCTTGGCGACCCCCAGCGGCTGAACCTCGGCATCGCTGCTGACCAGGATGCCGCGATCGGCCCCCATGGCCAGCGCCGTGCGCAGGGTCTCGGAGGCGGCGGCGGGCCCCACCGACACCGCGACGATCTCCGTCACCGTGCCGGCTTCCTTGAGGCGAACCGCCTCCTCCACCGCGATCTCGTCGAACGGGTTCATGGAGAACTTCACGTTCTGGGTTTCGACACCGCTGTTATCGGCCTTGACCCGGATCTTGACGTTGTAATCAATGACCCTTTTCACTGCGACAAGGACTTTCATTTGACTCTCAACTCTCTGATTCGGCACAGGATTAATAAATCGGCATCGCCAGGCGGAATTGGGTATTGCGTCGCACCATATGACGCTGATCCGCCGATGTCAACGCCACCGGCTTGGCGGGATCAGCGGTTGGCTCCCGGCGTCCACAACACATCCGCCGCCCCGTTCCGGTTGGCGGCGCGGGCCAGGACAAACAGCAGGTCGGACAAGCGGTTGAGATAGGTGATGGCCTCGGCCGTAACCGCCTCGGCCTCGGCCAGCGCCACCACCAGCCGCTCGGCGCGGCGAACCACGGTGCGGGCATGGTGCAGATGGACCGCCAAGGGGGTTCCCGCCGGCAGGATGAAGGAGTTCAGCGGCGCCAGCGCCGCGTTGACGGCGTCGATTTCCCGTTCCAGATGATCGACCTGGGCCTGGACCATCCGCAGACGGCTCCCCGGCACCTCTCCCCCGCCGCCCTCCTTCGCCCCGACAATGGGGGTGCACAGATCGGCCCCCAGGTCGAACAGGTCGTTCTGGATCCGGGCCAGCAGCGCCTGGACCGCCCCCTCGGCATGGAGACGGGCCAGCCCCAACGCCGCATTGGCCTCATCGACGGCGCCATAGGCCTCGACCCGGATGGCGTGCTTGTCCACCCGGGTTCCATCCCCCAGGGAAGTCTTGCCCTTATCGCCCGTCCGGGTATAGATGCGCGTCAATCTGACCATGATGTGCTCCCCGTTCATCATATCAAGGTTTATGACACGAGCGACGGGGAAAGCTCTATACTCACCTTCCATACGCGATGCTTGCCGGAACCGAACCCCATGCGTCTTTCTCCTCTCCTCAGCGCCTATATCGCGCGGCAGTTCGCGGTGGCCTTCGTCACCGTGTTGCTGGTCATCCTGGGGATCATCCTGCTGTTCGACCTGATCGAGCTGGTCCGCCGGGCCGCCGGGCGGCCGGAACTGGGTATGGGGCTGATTCTGGTCATGGCGCTGCTGAAGCTGCCGCAGATGATGCACACCGTCCTGCCGTTCGCGGTGATGATCGGCACCATGGTCAGCTTCTGGCGGCTGACCCGCAGCCACGAATTGGTGGTGGCGCGCTCGGCGGGCATTTCCGCCTGGCAGTTCATCGCGCCGGTGCTGGGGGTGGCAACGCTGTTCGGGATGTTCGAGATCACCGCCTTCAACCCGGTGGCGGCGGCCATGTATGCCCGCTACGAACGGCTGCAGGACGAGATGATCAACAACCGCACCACCGCCTTCGACCTGTCCGAGGTCGGGTTGTGGCTGCGCGAGCCCCATGACGACGGCGAGATGGTGGTCCATTCCCAGGATGTGCGCCAGGAAGGGCTGACTCTGTTCCTCAAGGACGCGCAATTCTTCGTCTATGACAAACCCGACCACTTCACCCGCCGCATCAGCGCCGAGACCGCCACCCTGATCGACGGCGTGTTCGATGTCCGCCGCGCCTGGGTGATGGAAGGCGGCAAACCCTCGGTATTCGTCGATGCCATGCGCATCCCCACCCAATTGACCCTGGAGCGCATCCACGACAATTTCTCGTCGCCCGAGACGCTGTCATTCTGGCAATTGCCGGGGTTCATCCGCTTCTTCGAGCGCGCCGGCTTCACCGCCAGCAAACACCGCCTCTATCTGCAATCGCTGCTGGCCTCGCCCATGCTGTATTGCGGCATGGTGCTGCTGGCCTCCATCTTCTCGCTCAAGCCCAACACCCGCTCGGGCGGCCTGACCTCGCGCGTCGCCGCCGGCGTCGCCACCGGCTTTACCGTCTACTTCTTTTCCAAGGTGATCTACGCCCTGGGTCTGTCCTCCACCCTGCCGCAGGCCCTGGCGGCCTGGAGTCCGGCGGTGTTCGCCAGCCTGATCGGCCTCGGCGGCCTGTTCCACCTGGAAGACGGCTGACCGCTCCATGCTCGAACCGATCTTTCGCCACCCCTGGCTGTGGACCCTGGCCGCCTTGGTGCCGCTGATCCTGTTTCCCCAGATCGACATCGCGACCTCGGCGCAGTTCTTCGAGCCGGAGCACCACATCTTCGTCTTGCGCACCCACCCCCTGGGCGAGTTCGTGCGCAAGACCCTTCCCATCATCCTGTTCGGCCTGGCCGGAGGGGTGGCCCTGCTGGGGGCGGCGGCCCGCTGGCGCGGCCATGCCATCGCCAAGGTCACCCCCCGCATCGCCGCCTTCGTGGTGGCGGCGCTGGCGCTGGGGCCGGGGCTGGTGATCAACACCCTGCTCAAGGATAATTGGGGCCGGCCACGCCCCTCGACCATCGTCGAATTCTTCGGAACCAACCACTACGTCCCCCCCCTGCTCCCCTCGGATCAGTGCCCGGAGAACTGCTCGTTCCCCTCCGGCCACGCGGCGCTGGGCTTCTGGCTGGTGGCCTTCGCCTTTCTGGCCCCGCCGCGCTGGCGGCGCCTGGCGGTGCTGGCGGCCCTGGCGTTCGGCGGCTTCGTCGGGGCGGTCAGAATCGCGCAGGGCGGGCATTTCTTGTCCGATGTTGTCTTTTCAGGCGTGATCGTGGTCGGCCTGACCCGCGGGCTGTATGTTCTGATGGTCGCGCCATACGAGATATTGACACAGAAAAATAATCGTGCGGATTCCGCTGAAACTCCGTAAGCCCTTAGCCTGGATTTCTCACACTGTCACGGATACGACGGAGGAAAAAAGGGCGAGAGAGCAGGCAGCAGGCGCGGCGCGATGCGGCGCATCGCGCAAGACTGATAACGCACTCTGTCGCCATTTTTTCCCCGCCCTTCGGGTTGCGTCGCGGCGGGCGCCCGGCTTCCCAACGCCCTCGGCGTGGCCACCAGCCACGCCTTGTGTCCCTTCGGGCCATCCCTGTCGGGATCGCATCTGCGATGCGCCGCTTGCCCTACGGGCTGCGCCGGTCGTCGGATCGCCGGACCGCCACCCCGCAAACGCAATCGTATCTCGCGAGAGTGTAAGAAATCCGGGCTAGCCGCAGAGACCTTCTTCGGGTAATGATATTGGTTCGGACTGACCTAGGCAGAAGTGGCCGGGGCGGCAGGCCTTCGCGTGGGCGCGGAGGAGTTTTGTTTACTTATCGACGAGAACGACACATGGCATGGAACCGAGATAATCATGGCAGCCGCTCCCGGGATCGCGGGCGGCGAGACGACTTTGGCGAGCCGGCTTACGAACCGCCGCGCAATGCCCCCCGCACCGTCGTCCCCAGCTCCTTCGACCGTCAGATGGTCAGTCAGGCGAACGTCAGCGCCACTGTGAAGTGGTTCAATGCCGCGAAGGGCTTCGGCTTCGTCGCCCCCGCCGACGGCTCGCCGGACGCTTTTCTGCACATTTCCGCGCTGGAGCGCGCCGGCCTGACCCAGGTTGCCGAGGGGACCACTCTCCTCGTCGATCTCGGCGCCGGCCAGCGCGGTCCGCAGGTCGTGATGGTGCACGAAGTCGATGCCACCACCGCAGCCCCCAAGGCTCCGCGGCGGGAAGAGCGCGGCCCGACCCAGACCGTCGAAGGCGTGGTCAAGTTCTTCTCGGCCGAGAAGGGCTTTGGCTTCGTCGCCTGCGACGAGGGCGGCAAGGACGTGTTCGTGCATGTGAAGGCCCTGGAGCGATCCGGCCTGAGCGTTCTCGAATCCGGCCAGCGCGTGCGCGTCACCACCACGCAGGGCCTTAAAGGCCCGCAGGCGGATACGGTCGCGATCATCGCCTGATTGGGTTTGCCGGCCTTCCGCCAGCGGAAGGCCGGCGTTTCCTTATGCGGGCTTGGCCTTCGAGGCTTCGAAGGCGTCGTTTCAGACCATGCCCCTCGCCATGTTTGGGGGGCATGCTTCGGGTTGCGCGGCATCTCCGCCCCCCGCCCCAATCCCCCCCTCGCCGCACTGCATCATTATTTCGCTTGACCCCATTACAGCATTCTGGTACCACAATGCTCATTACTGCTTTGTCTCCCTAAGATTTGGGCGGAACGTGATGCAAACCACGTTCCGCCTCTTTTTTGCCCACTCCGCCGGGGCACGCCGCCAGCGCTCTGCTGCACTGCACAAAATCCTGTCGCTTCTCCCCTGCCTTTTAGGGCACACTGTCCCGGTGGAGAGATCAAGACGCGCCAATTCATTGACGCATCGTTACAGGGACCGAGGCCAAGCATGTTGGGACCAGCGGAATTGCGGGAAATCTACGACGCCCTTCACGGCATGGGCCTCGAATCCGTGCGTGTGCCCGAGGGGCGCAGCCCCTACCTGTCCCCGGCCTTTGCCGCCAGCATGGCCGTCACCCGCGCCTTGAACGGCAAAATCAAGCAGGCCCCCGACGAAGCCCCCGCCACGCCCAAGCCCGAATAAACGGCACTGGTGACGGGGCCTAATACCGACGAGCCAACGCTTTCATACATTGTGCGGGCAAGGCCCGGCGCGGCTCATGCCGCGAGAGTCAAGGGATTCGGAGAATCCCGCCCGGGGAATCGCCCTTGAACGTCATGGGCCAAGCCGCTACAAACCGCAGGGTACGCAGCCCCGTCGAATGAGGCGCCGCGCGACGGAGAAGGCATCCTTTCCCGCGCTTCGAGGCGCGGCGCAAGCCATGCCCCCCCTCGCCCTGTCCCGGGAAGTCTCCCCGCCATGAAGATTCTTTTCGTCGCCGACAACTATCCGCCCGAGACCAACGCCGCCGCCACCCGGGTGTCCGAGCGCGCCAATTATTGGGTGGCCTGGGGTCATGAGGTGACGATCATCACCTCGTTTCCCAATTTCCCCCAGGGCAAGGTCTACGAGGGCTACCGCAACGACTGGTATGCCGAGGAGGAGCAGGGCGGCATCCGCGTCATCCGGGTCAAGACCTTCATCGCCGCCAATCGCGGCACCCTGCTCAGGGTCCTGGACTTCCTCAGCTTCATGATCGGCGCGGTGGTGGTCGGCTGCTTCCGGCGGCGGCCGGACGTGGTGGTGGC
>Ga0316224_1004743_pt1 | contig 10041 bp, 11 predicted proteins | sample TBH18013metaG_FD_206254 | JGI IMG/M metagenome (GOLD analysis project Ga0316224, IMG submission 206254) | Freshwater microbial communities from Trout Bog Lake, Wisconsin, USA - TBH18013 | ecosystem: Environmental > Aquatic > Freshwater > Lake > Hypolimnion/Profundal zone | place: USA: Wisconsin...
AACTATTCTTGCCGGAAATAAGTACATGGATGCTACGCTGTACACGGGTAATGGTGGTACGCAAACAATTACTAATGCGGCAGGATTTCAACCTGATTTGATTTGGTTAAAAGCTAGATCAAACGCTTATGGACATATTCTTGAAGATTCTGTTCGTGGTGCGTTGCAATATTTAGCATCTGAAAGTACTTCTGCAGAAAGCACATTGGCAGGTTCGGTCACATCGTTTAATTCAAACGGTTTTTCTGTGGGAAATCAAGCGGGTTCAAACGGAAGTGGCGTATCTTTAGTCGGCTGGCAATGGCAGGCAGGGAAAGGATCAACATCTAGTAACACCAACGGATCAATTACATCGACTGTAAGCGTTAATGCTACGGCTGGGTTTAGTGTTGTGACGTTTAAAGGAACAGGTGCTAACGCTACAGTTGGTCACGGATTAGGTGTTGCTCCAAGTTTTATTATTGTTAAAGATAGAACATATTCTTATAACTGGTATACGTATCATATATCACTTGGAAATACTAACTTTACAGCGTTAAACACTACTAGTGTATATTCTCCTGACTCTACAGTTTGGAACAATACATCTCCAACATCGTCTGTATTTAGTATTGGAACAAACGTAAACGTCAATGCTAATAATGACAATTTTGTAGCCTACTGCTGGACACCCATAGCAGGATTCTCAGCGTTTGGTAGTTATGTAGGTAATGGAAGTACGTCAGGACCGTTTGTGTATTGTGGATTTCAACCTAAATTTATTCTAATAAAAGCATCTTCTACATCAGGAAATTGGGTTATTCACGATACAGCTCGAAATACATACAATTATGTTTCTGCGGACTTATATCCAAATTTAAACAATGCTGAAGATACTTTAATATCTTTAACTGTAACATCTAACGGTTTTCAACTTTCTACCACAAGTAGCGACGCCAATAGTTCGGGTGCAACATACGTTTATGCAGCATTCGCATCTAACCCGTTTAAAAACAGCCTAGCCTTCTGAGGAATATAAATGTTTGCAATTATTCAAAACGGCGCAATCGCCTTACTGATACAGCCCGGAACAGCGTTTACTTGGGATGGTGTTGAGTATCCATCCAATTGGCTCAATCTCTCTACACCACAAGCTAAATCTGCTATTGGTCTAGTTGATGTTGTATATGCGCCCTACCCTAACGACACGTATTATTGGGTATCAGAAAACACACCTGTCTACAACGCACAGACTAATCAAGTCGATGTGACGTTCACCACGACACCTAAAGACTTAACTGCGCTCAAGACCAATCTTATCAACCAACTCAATCAGACGGCATGGACGCTTCTCAATCCATCTGACTGGATGGTGATTATGGCTACTGAGACAGGTACACAAGTTCCTGCTGCGTGGAATACATGGAGAGCAGAGATCAGGACGCAAGCTGCTAACCAAGCGACAGCAATCAATGCTTGCACGACAGTCGATGCACTTGCTGCACTTGCACCTGTAGTCTGGGCTAACGATCCTAATTATGTACCGCCTACTCAGGAGGCTGCACAATGAGTACAAACGCTTTTACCCAGTACGGTAACACCATAACGTTTACGGCTGCGACAAGTGCGCCTACGCCTGTACAAGTTACATCTAATGTAAACGGAAACCAGTATCGGATTATCAATAGCGGTAACGTTGTCGTATTTCTTGGTTACGGTACAAGTGCAGCTAATGCGACAAGCAATGCGGTAGTTGTGACCAGTTCACAGGCTTCTTTGCCATTGCTTCCCGGTACGGATGAGATTCTGACGTTTGTGCCTAACGCATACTTTACTGGCATTACGTCAAGCGGTACAGCAAGTATTTACATCACAAATGGCGATGGAATGTAAATTATGTTAAAGACAGTAGCTATTACTCAAGGTGGCGGTGGTGGTGGTAACGGCACAGTTACCAACGTAGCTACTGGTACGGGTTTAACAGGTGGTCCGATTACGACTACCGGAACGATTGCGCTTGCTAACACCGCAGTCACAGCAGGAACATACGGCAACGCATCAACCGTTGCTCAAGTCACGATCAATGCTCAAGGTCAGGTTACTAACGCTGTCAACGTAGCAATCAGCATTGCTAACAGTGCGGTTACGGGCTTGGGTACGATGGCGACTCAGAACGCCAATGCAGTAACCATTACAGGCGGCACAGCGGATAACGTATCTATTGGTGCGACAACTCCTGCTAACGCTGTGTTTATACAAGCTACGGCTAACAATGGCTTGTATTCCAAAAGTACGTTTGGTGGAACATATACAGACGGTATCGTTGTTGATTACTCAACAGGTAATGGTCGCATCAGCGTAGGTGGTGGTGACGGATTAACTTTCTATAACGGTGGCGTAGCTAACACTTCATTAGGTAACGTTACGTCTGCGGGTGTATGGAATCTTGCTAATCTTGTTTCATCTAACGTAAGTATTACGGGTGGTTCGATCAACGTACAGACAACTAACCATACTGCTACAACATCATCTACCGCTACGTTTGCTACATCTAGCCTTCCTCTTGTCCCGGCTGGATATATTCAGTTTGATTTGAATGGGACGGTCGTTAAGATTCCTTACTATGCGGTGTAACACATGGACTGGCAACAATTTATCAACTTAGGATTAGCTGCTTTACTTTCTGTCATTGGTTGGTTTGCTCGACAACTTTGGGAAGCAGTGCAAGATTTAAAAACTGACGTAAACAGTTTAGAGCTTCATGTTTCTGAAAATTACGTCAAGAAAGTTGATATTGCCGCTAGGTTTGACCGCATTGAGCAATTGCTAGACAAGGTTTATGACAAGTTAGATCAAAAGGCAGATAGATAATGAATTTTGCAGCGTTATCAACGGTTGAGTTCGGAGATGTTGATTCTCTTGGAGAATTCCTGTTTGAAAACGGTTTGCAGCATCAATTATTCCGCGATACGTTCTTTTCACAAGGAATTCGCGTTCCAGCGTACCCAATAATGGACGCAAACCCCGATAATTTGGACGATTGGTTGCTCTCTCATCAAGACGAACATCAGGCTTTTGCATCACTTTTAGGGTTAAATAATCCTTTCAATATGCTAGATGTTGACTGGAATGTTGAGGAAGATTTTTACGATTGGATCGCATCACATTTGTATATACACGAACAAATTGCTGCGGCTTTGAACCTCGGTTCTGACAACTAAAAAAGTTTCCCCCGCCTCCAAAAAAAATGGGTTTTCGGTAATGGATGGATATACGTTTGTAGATAGTGGTGATGGTTCTGGATACTACGTTGGTAGTACCGGAGACGTATTGACCGCTGCCGATTACCAAGCAATGCAACAGCAGCAACAACAAGCACAGGCTGAAGCTGCAAAACAAGCGCAATACGGTCCTTCTGCATGGACAGTAGGATATACACAAGGTACTGGACAACCTCAAGTCATCAATGACTATCAGGGTAATCCCGCAATTGCAGTGGATGCAAACGGTAATGTTGTTGGTTGGAAAGGTGCATCAGGTCAAAATTGGACACCAGCTACATACAATGCTGCGGTTGCAAGTGGACAGATACCGCCTCCTAGTAACGAAAATCCCGTTGATATTGTTCCAATACAAGACCCTACTCGCGCACCATTTGCTCAAGATTTAGCAAAAGGTATGTTGTTTTTAGCTGGTGGTATGTTGACTGCTGGATTGGGAACGACATCAGGTTTAGCAGAGTTTTTGGGTTCATCATTGGGTGCGACAGGTTCGGCGGCAACAACCGTTGGTAACGCTATTCTTAGCGCAGCTCAAGCCGGGGCTAATGGTGCGTTATCTAATCAAAACCCATTGATTGCTGCATTAGGCGCAGGAATAAACCCGTTTATTGGTTCTGGTGTATCTGATTTATTGCAAGGTGCAGGGTTAAGTGCTGATGCCGCACAAATTGCCGCAGGTGCAACAAAAGGATTTACAAGCGGCACATTAAGTGGGATTGCTGGCGGCAAGTCACTTTCTGACGCGTTAAAGTCAGGAGAATTAGGTGCATTAAGTTCAACGCTTTCTACTGGCTTTCAAGTAGGCGCACAAGATATTGCTCAAGCATTGCAAGATGAACAAGCGCGTCAATTGATGGAAGAAGACATCCCTCCAGAAGGTGATCTTGGTAATGCACAAAGTTACGCTAAAGCCTTGTCAGCATTAGAAAAACAAGCTCAAGGCTATGCTCTTGATCCACAATTAGCTAAACTGTTAGGCGTAAGCTCTACTAGCACTTCTGCTCTTGATGCGTTAACTGCACCAAGTTCTACGCAACGTGCAGAAGGTGGTGGTGGAATTGGCGGTACGTCATTGCCTAAAGCAGCAACGGCAGGTCCTAGTGGCGGTAGCGGAAGTAGTGTGACTTTATATGGACCGGGTTATGGCGGTGCAGCACCTTCTGCGGGTACTGCTTCACCGGGTTCACAAGCATTGTCTCAAGCATTAAGTGTAGGAAGTCCGTCATCAGCAACATCAGATACAAGTGTGCCTAACCCTGAAACGGGTGGTGCACCACAAAACGTTTGGAATACCGCGTCATTAAGAGTAAAAGACGCTACAGGGAGTGATTACTAATGAAGACGCTATCCAAGTCACTAGGCATTGATATGGCTGGGCTTGCTCAGTTAATCCGTGATCAAGGTCGCGGCAGAGATACGGTGCTTGCTCACATTACGCCTAAAGAAGCTGCGTTGCTTAAAAGCCGTGGTGGACGGGGTAGTATTAACCCTAAGACGGGTTTGCCTGAATATGATGATGGTGATGTTGGTGGCATAGATACATCATCGGTTGATACGTCTGGTGGCGGTGGCGGTCAAGGCGGCGGTGGAGTAGCGGCAGATCAATCGTTTTATAGTCAATTTTCACAACCGACTCAAACTGATACAGGTATTCAATCTCCATTTGGATACAACCAACCAACACCAGTCACACCTGACGTAGTTACTCCTACTGCGGCAAGTGACGGTTACGATATGTCGCAATATGCAAGTCAACCTGCTCCGACTATTAGTTCACAAGCTACTGATTCTGGTGGGTTTGCTCCGGGTGCACAAACTGTGGTTGGTCCACAAGATACTGTTACAGCAGATACGTCTGGTGCTGGTGGAGGCGGTACAAGTTGGATGAAAGACTTGGTATCAGGTCTTGGCGGTGCTGCTGGATTGCTTAAACTTGCTGGCACGGCTGGTGTTGGCGCATTAGGTGCTAATTATGCTCAACAAGCTGCACAACAAGGACAATCTGTAGCAAGTCAGATTGGTCAACTTGCTCCTGCTATTAACGCTAGAGCTGCTGGTGCACAAACATCGTTAGGAAACATTGCTAACCAAGCGCAAAACTATGGTCAACAAGCCGTTAGTGCAATTGGACAAGTTATTCCTCAATTACAAACAATTGGACAAAACGTTACTGCGTTAGGACAACCATTGTCTGATCAAGGCACAGCGTTAATGTCTCAAGCTCAGTCTGGTGCATTGACTCCTGCTAATCAAGCTGCATTAGATGCGTTACGCGCTCAAGCACAACAAAACATATCTGCCAGAGGCGGTGTGGGTGCAATGCAAGCAGGACAAGCAGAAGCTAATCTTCGTGCACAATTGGCACAGCAAGAATTTCAACAAGGTCAACAAGTTTATCAAGCAGGTGCACAGTACGCGCTGCAAGGTCAATCTCTTGCTGCTCAAGCTGCTAATTTGGGTCTGTCGCAAGCTCAAGTTGCATTGGCACAGAACAATTTGGCTAACCAGATTCAGACAAGCGGTATTACTTTGGCTCTGCAACAAGCAGGTATTGCTGATCAATACACAGTAAACGGATTGATGGTTGGATTGCAGTCTGATCAAGCATTGGCTACAAATATGCAAAACTTCTATAAGTCATTGGCTCAAGTCGCATTTAGTACGCCAATGTCTCAGGCTGGACAAACCGCAACAAGGACTACGGCATAAGGATCAATCATGGCTGATGATAAACAAGTTGATACTGATAATACGTTGCCTCCTCCATCGTTGAGAACAAACTTAAATGATGCTTTTGGTGGTTTGTTAGGCGCACAAAGAAGACAAGCTAAAGTTGAGACTGAAGCTGCTGTAAAAGGCGCACAAGCCGAGAAAGAGGCTCTTGCTCCTATTCGTCAAGAGATGATTCAGCGTCAACAAGCCGCGTCTTCTCAAATGGCTGACATTGGTAAACAAATGGCTGCGCCTGTTAATTTGCCGCATGAAACGTTAGGCGATTTAGCGCAGTTAGGAAGCCTGATTGCTATTGCTGCACCTATGCTGGGTAATGCCGGTAAACAGAGTGCTACGGTGGCTTTAAACAGTCTGACGGGCATGATGGAAGGCTATCGTCTTGGTCGTAATGACTTGTTTAATAAAGCCAAGCAAGAATACGATCTAAACATTAAGCGTTTGACTGGCATGATGACTCAGGTTAAGACTGAGTTAGATAATTACTTTAAAGAAGCTGCTTTAAAGTCTGAAAGTGCTTTAGCTGACGTAAATGTATTGAAAGCTCAATTAGCGGGTGGCGTGGCTGCTTCTAAATTAGATACTGGTGGCTATCAACAAGCGTTTCAGGTTGCTGCTGACATTGATAAGTTAAATCGTCAGACACAAGCCGCTAATGCTCGTTTAGACAAACAATTGGCAGCGCAAAAGGGTACGCGTCAAATGTACACCTCTCCTGACGGAAAAACATATTCTGTTAATCCATATACAGGCGAAACAACGGAAATTCAATTACCGGCTGGTTCAGTTAAATCTTCAACAAAACCAACTGGAGGTGCGTCTGCTGGTGTTGGTCCAACCGCTTTCTTGCAACAAACAATTGGTGCATCAAGTGGAAAAGACAAGATTGATCAAAGTATTGTAGATACAGGTCAAGCTATTGTTGCGTCTAATGAATTGCTTGAAAAGTTGAAAGACCCTGATATTAAAACTGGTGTCAGACTTTCAATGGAAAACATCAAGAATCGAATCATGTCGATCAAAGATTACAACCATGAAATCACTGATCAAGAAATGCAAGACATGATTAACGGCGCGGTAAGTCCTACTGAAAAAAACGCCATTGCAAAGAAAGAAGCTCTTTTCTTGGCTTATCAAATTGAGAAGGAAGCTCAAGGCGGTCGTTTGACTGTTCAAATGATGCGTCAAGGTGGACAAGCTCTTGATCCTGAAAAAGTAGATAAGCCAGCGTATATTGGCATTATTGGTACGCGTCAGAAAGAATTGAAAAAGCGGTTGAATGGCTGGAATTTGAATGATGATCAACAAAACAAATTGTTGACCGGAATTTCACAAGGAAAGAAAAAGTTGCAAGAATCTGGTGCAACTACGCAAACGGCTACAAGTGATGCGTATAACTCTCCAGAGGATGTAAAAGCCGCAGTAAAAGCAAACAAATTGTCGCGAGATGAGGCGATGGCTATTTTAAGAGATAGGTTTGGATACGAATGAACGCTTCCGATTTCTTGAATGATTCTGCTCCCGCGACAAATGCGGCAAAACCCTCTGCGTCAGATTTTTTGTCTGACACGGCAGCAAAACCTCAACCCTCTACTTACGACAAAATAATTTCTGGTATAGAAAGCGTTGAGTTGCCTGATAAATCCAGAGTTGTTGGTCCTGCTTTGCTTGGTGGTATTGGTGGACTAACTAAAGCTGTCGGTGGAGTCACAGAATTATTTGCACCTGAAACCGGGAAAAAGATTAGCGGTGTGGGTGAAGCATTAACCAAAAAGGTTGAAGAAAAATATCCTATAGCAGGAACAATGGGAGAATATGGTTCTTTAATAATTCCGGGTACGGGAGCATTAAAGGGCGTTGAGCTTGTTTCTGGTGGAGGAAGGGCGGCATCTTTATTAGGCAGAGCCGGTCAAGCTGCTGCTGCTGGTGGAATTACTGGTGCGGCTACAACGTCTGGTGATGCGTTTGATCGAACGATTGCGGGTGTTCTTGGCGCAACATTAGGCGGTGTTGCTGAACCAACTGTCGCTGGTGTATCAAAAGCATACGATGTATTGACTCGCGCATTTAGTGGCGATGCAAAACAATTGGCTGAAGCCTTACGTACTTATGCGTCTAAAACAGCAGGAAAAGAAGCGGATGCAGCAAGACAATTAGCCGATAGAGCAGAACAACGTGCTGCAATGGCAGAGAAGTCTGCTGCTAAACAAGAGCGCAGAAGCGACTTGGCATTTAGAGAATTGCCCGGCACAAAGACAGAATATGAGGCAGGAGAATACAAAGCGATACCTGCTGAACGTCAAGCAATTGGTGATCGTATTCGTGGCTATGTTGATGACGTATATGATCGTCTTAAAAGTGTTCGCAATAAAAATGCTGAAGCGAATAAAACAGAAGCGTTTGGTGAGGCATTAGCTAAAGAACGTGCTGGTGCAAAAGTTAATCAAACACAAGCGTTTGCCGACACAATTAAAGATATTGATGCGGCAATCAAAAACCCCGAGACTGGATTAACTAATGTTGTTGGTGAAGCAAAATCACAACTTGAATCAGTCAAGCGTCAACTCGCTGGTCAAATGGTTGATGAGGCTAGTGGAGTAGTGATTGAACGTCCGTTAAGTTTTGAAGGATTGGAAAACTTACGGCGTATGTTGCGTGACCGCGCATTTGGCTTGCCGGACACGGGTTATGACGCAATAGGACAGCAACAAGCAGGAAAACTGGCAAACAAGATTGAATCTATCATGGAAGAATTTTCTCCCAAGATAAGGACATTCATTGATCAATATGCTGCCGATTCACAACCATTGCGCGTATTTCAAAGCAAAGTTGGTAAAGCCTTAATGGATGAGCAATTACTTGGAAAAGGCGCAAACTACGCTGCTGTCGCGGCTGAAGACATCCCTTCAAAAGTATTTAAGAATCGTGATACATATCAAGCACTTATAGATGCAGTAGGTGGCAACACTAAATTTGCTGAGAATGAGGCTCGTAAGTATTTTGCTTCAGAGCTAGAGAAAGCCAGCGGTGATCCTAGAAAGGTTGCTCAATTTATTCGCGACAACCGCACGATGCTCAAGCTCACTAATTCTATGGACATGGCTGATGCGTATATCCGTCAATTGCAAACGGCTGGAAGACGCGCAGGAGCAGGACAAAAGATTGCGGAAACAGAAAGAGATGTGCAAAGCAAACAACAAGCTGCTGCACAGATTTACGATCAATTTGAAAAAGATATTCGCAGCACTGCAACAACTCGCGATCCTAAAGATATTGCGACTGCGACACAAAATCTTGCTGACAAATTGCGTAAAGACAAACTGATTTCGGATGATGCGTATTACGAATTAGTTTCTAAAGCGAATGATATTTTGGATAAAACCGCAGATAAAAAACTTGCTATACAACAGATTGCTACGCTTGCTAAACGTGCATTGCCTTATGGTGTAGGAAGTGGCGCGGTTTATTACGGTGTTAAAAACTTTGGAGGTTAATGATGCCATTAGCTAAAGGTTCTTCTCAAAAGACTATATCTAATAACATTCGCAAGATGATCAACGAAGGCTATCGTCAGGCACAGGCGGTGGCTGCAAGTTTGTCATCTGCGCGTAAGTCTAAACGTAAGGCTAGGAAGTCTAAGCGATGAGCAAAAAACAGAAGGGGGTAAACCCTGAGTTGGAGGCAGCGATTGCCAAAATGCTCAGAGACGTAATGGCTGATCCGACTGCTACGCTTGTGGACAAGTGCCGCGTGATGGATAGAGCGATTAACGTAGAAAAGTTGAAGCAGAAGATCAGCGACGATGAATGGGGCAGCGGGTTTATTGCAACAGATGGAGATGAAGACTAAACTATCCAAAGTTTAACCAAGGGGATAGTTATGGATGCAATTAGTATTGTTCGTATTGCTTTAGATGTAGTGGCTCAACGATTGTTGATCATTTTGGCTTTAGGGCTGTCTTTTGGTCTTTCTTGTTGGGTGTGTTACGCGCCTAGCTGGGAGCGATTAACAGTTATGGCTTTTTTCTCAATATTCTCGTATCTTATTATTA
>Ga0316224_1004744_pt1 | contig 10041 bp, 7 predicted proteins | sample TBH18013metaG_FD_206254 | JGI IMG/M metagenome (GOLD analysis project Ga0316224, IMG submission 206254) | Freshwater microbial communities from Trout Bog Lake, Wisconsin, USA - TBH18013 | ecosystem: Environmental > Aquatic > Freshwater > Lake > Hypolimnion/Profundal zone | place: USA: Wisconsin...
CACGCTTGACCAGACCATCGTCGCCACCGCCTTGCCCACCATCGGCCGCGAACTGGGCGATCTTCGCCACACCTCGTGGCTGGTCTCGGCCTATCTGCTGACCAGCACCGCCTCGGCGCCGATCTACGGCAAGCTCAGCGATCTCTACGGGCGGCGGACGATGATGCTCGTCGCCGTCGGTCTTTTCGTCGCCACCTCGGTGCTGTGCGCCTGTGCCTGGTCCATGGGCAGCCTGATCACCGCCCGGACCTTGCAGGGAATCGGTGGCGGCGGGCTGATCGCCATGTCGCACGCCACCATCGCCGATGTGGTCTCGCCGCGGGAACGCGGCCGCTATGCCGGTTATCTCAGCACCGCCTTCGCGGGGGGTAACGTCGCCGGGCCGGTCCTGGGCGGCGTGCTGGTGCAATACCTGGCATGGCCGGCGATCTTCTGGATCAACCTGCCCTTCGGCATGGCGGCCTTTCTGGTGGCGCGGCGCGCCTTGCGCAAACTTCCGGTGCGCCGCATTCGCCACGCCGTCGATTATCCGGGGGCGCTTCTGTTCGTCGCCGCCGTCAGTTGCGCCTTGGTGACGATCATCTCCGGCGGCAATGATCTCGCCTGGGACGATCCCCGCCTCTCCGGTCTCGCGGCGGCGGCGGTGTTGCTGGGCGGCATCTTCCTGTGGCGTCAGATGGTGGCGGCGGAACCGGTTCTGCCGCTTCGCCTGTTCCGCAACCACGCTTACGCGACGGCCATCGCCATGGCATTCCTGGCGATGATGACCTTTCTCGGCGCCATTGTTCTGTTCCCCATGTATCTGCAGGCGGTGGCGGGGCTGTCACCGGCGGCGGCGGCCTTGCTGATGCTGCCGGTGACGCTGGGCTCGGTGGTCAGCGCCGGATTGTCCGGCTTCCTGATGACCCGCTGGGGACGCTACAAGATCTATCCGCAAGGGGGGCTGCTGACGGCGACGGTGGCCTTGGTCACGCTCGCCGCGGTGTCTGCCGGTTCGCCCGGCCGCGCCGAACTGATGGCGCTGTTGCTGCTGTTCGGGATCGGCATGGGCGGCACGATGACGGTGACGATCGTGATCGTTCAGAACGCGGTCGATACCGCCGATATCGGGGTCGCGACCGGCAGCGTCTCATTCTTCCGTTCGTTCGGCGGCGCCTTCGGCGTCGCCATCTTCAGCGCCATCTTGGCCCATAGCCTGCCGTCCCGCCTGGCAACCGGATTGACGGACGGGGCGGCAACGGGGCTGGAGGGCCTGCGCCTCGTCCTGTCCATGGCCGATGGTGTCGGCGCCCAGCGTGAGGCCACCGCCCACGCCTTCTTCATCACCTTCCTGCTGGCGGCGGGGGTCACCGCGGCGGCATTCCTCGTCATATGCCGCCTGCGGGAAACGCCCTTGCGCGGCGGCCCGCCCGGGAGCGCCAGGGGATAGCCGTTCATGAACCGGCCGCGCGGCCGGGCAGCATGCGGGCCAGCACCCCGTCCTTCAGCACGAAGTGGTGGCGCAGTGCGGCGCCCACATGGGCGGCGAGCAGGGCGGCCCAGGCGAAGGCCAGCACCTCATGGGCTCCCTCGAACAGATCGTTCAGTTCCTTGTCCTTGCCGACCAGCGACGGCAGGGTCAGGCCGAGCAATTGCACCGGATGGTCGCCGGATTGGGACATCAGGATACCGCTCAGCGGCATGACCAGCATCAATCCGTACAGGCCCAGATGCCCCAGTTGGGCCAGGCGCTGCTCCAGCGGCGGCATGGTGGCGGGCAGCGCCGGCACCCCGACCCTCAGACGCCATCCCAGGCGCAGAACCGCCAGCAGCAGTACGGCGACTCCCACCTGCTTGTGGATGCCGTAGACGTCGCTACGCAAGCTCCCTTTGGGCAAATCGATCATCACCACGCCAGCCAGCAGCAGGCCGATAATCATCGCCGCCATGGCCCAGTGCAGACACTTGCTGAATGTATCGTAGGCTTGGGGGCCCATGCTCCGCTCCTTTGTTTTCCATAACGTCATGGCCGTAGCCGGAATGGATTTCCCTAAATTTCCTCGACCTCGGCGATCCCGGGGATTGAGCGCAGCGCGCTCATGAATTTGGGGGTGATGGCAATGGTGTTCCGCAGGCCCAGTTCCACCTCCCGCCCGCCCATGCGGGCGACGATGGCGACTCGGTTGCGCCCCCTCCCCTCGCCGCCAATCAGGGTCTGCAACGCGCGGATCGGGCTGTCGGTCTCGATGATCACCCGAATTCCGGCGGCCGCCTTGGCGGATTCCTGGTCGAGCGAGGCGATGCGCTGACAGGTCAAGCGCAACTGATCTTCCTCCAGCTTGGCATCCACATCGATCAGCAATGGCCCGCCGGCATCGAGCAATTCCCGCGAGACCGCCAGGATTTCCGAGAAGCAGGTGACCTCGAACATGCCCGAGGCGTCGGAGAATTGCAGGAAGGCATAGCGCGATCCCTTGGCCGAGACCCGTTCCTGCTTGGACAACAGCGAGCCGGCCAGCCTCACCCTGCCCTTGCCGCCGGCCTGGAGGTGGCGGGGCAATTCGGCGATCCTGAGCACGTTGAGCCGCTTCATGCTCTTGGCATAGGCGTCGAGCGGATGGGCCGACAGGTAGAATCCCACCGCCTCGAATTCCTGGTTCAGCCGCTCGTGCGGCGACCAGTCCGGGGCGTTCTCCAGCTTCAGGCTCGGCGCGTTGGAGCCGCCCAGCAGACTCATCTGGCTGGAGGCGCGGTCCTCCGCCGCCTGGGCGGCGTAGCGGGTCACCGTGTCGGCATTCTTGAACAGCCGTCCCCGGTTCTTGTCCAGCGAATCGAACACGCCGGCCTTGACCATGTTCTCCAACTGGCGGCGGTTGAGCACCCGCGCATCCATGCGGGCGGCGAAGTCGCCCAGATCGGCGAAGCGCCCTCCCCGCTCGCGCTCATGGACCAGTGCGGTCATGGCCGCCTCGCCCACATTCTTCAGGGCCGCCAGGGCATACCGCACCGCCTGGGCGCCATCGGCCATCACCTCCACCGAGAAGAAAGGCAGCGACGCGTTGATATCGGGCGGCAACAGCTTGATTACCAGCCGGTCCAACTCCTGGCGGAAGGAATTGAGCTTGTCGGTATTGCCCATTTCATAGGTCATGGTGGCGGCCATGAACTCGGCGGGATAATTGGCCTTCAGCCAGGCGGTCTGATAGGCGATCAGGGCATAGGCGGCGGCGTGGGACTTGTTGAAGCCGTACTCGGCAAACTTAGCCACCTTGTCGAAGATCATGGAGGCCTGGGCGCCGTCGACGCCGCGCGCCACGGCGCCATCGACGAAGGTCTTGCGCTGGGCCTCCATCTCCTCCTTGATCTTCTTGCCCATGGCCCGGCGCAGCAGATCGGCGCCGCCGAGGGAGTAGCCCGACAGCACCTGGGCGATCTGCATCACCTGTTCCTGATAGACCATGATCCCGAAGGTCTCCTTCAGGATCGGCTCCAGCAGCGGATGCATGTAGTCCGGCTCTTCCTTGCCGTGCTTGCAGGCGATGTAGCGCGGGATCTGATCCATGGGACCGGGGCGATACAGGGCCACCACCGCGATCAGATCCTCCAGCCGGTTGGGACCCATCTTGCGCAGCACGTCGCGCATGCCGGAACTTTCCAACTGGAACACCCCGGCGGCATCGCCCCGGGTCAGCAGTTCGTAGGTCTTGGCGTCGTCCAGCGGAATGGCCGACAGATCGATGGTGATTCCCCTGGTCTTCTTGACGTGTTTGACGGCGGTGTCCATCACCGTCAGGGTCTTGAGGCCCAGGAAATCGAACTTCACCAGACCGGCCGGTTCGACCCATTTCATGTTGAACTGGGTCACCGGCATGTCCGAGCGCGGATCGCGGTAGAGTGGCACCAACTCGTCCAGCGGCCGGTCGCCGATCACCACCCCGGCGGCATGGGTGGAGGCGTGGCGGTACAGTCCCTCCAGCTTCATGGCCAGATCGAGCAGATGACCGACCGCCTCGTCGCGCTCCTTCATCTCCTTCAGCAGCGGCTCGGTCTCCAGCGCCTCTTCCAGCGTCACCGGCTTGGCGGGATTGTTGGGCACCATCTTGCACAGGCGGTCCACCTGGCCATAGGGCATCTGCAACACTCGGCCCACATCGCGCAGCACCGCGCGGGCCTGGAGCTTTCCAAAGGTGATGATCTGGGCCACCTGGCCATAGCCATAGCGGTCCTGGACGTAGCGGATGGTTTCTTCCCGGCGGTCCTGGCAGAAGTCGATGTCGAAGTCGGGCATGGACACCCGTTCGGGATTGAGGAAACGCTCGAACAGCAGCCCCCAGCGCAATGGGTCGAGATCGGTGATGGTCAACGCCCAGGCCACCGCCGAACCGGCACCCGACCCGCGCCCCGGCCCCACCGGGATATCGTGGGCCTTGGACCACTGAATGAAGTCGGACACGATCAGGAAATAGCCGGGAAAGCCCATCTGCTCGATGACGTTGAGTTCGAATTCCACCCGCTCGCGATAGGGCTTGGCGGCGTGCTCGCGCTCGTCATCGGTCATGCCGGGTTGGAACACATGCTTCCACAACCGCTTGTCCAGGCCCTCCAGGGTTTTGTTGCGCAGCACCTCGGCCTCCGTCAGGCCATCCATGCGGAACGGCGGCAGGATCGGCTTGCGCTTGGCCGCGGCATAGGCGCAGCGCCGCGCCACCACCAGGGTATTGTCGCAGGCCTCCGGCAGATCGGCGAACAGCGCGCGCATCTCGGCCGGCGACTTGAAATAATGCTCCGGAGTCAGACGGCGACGCTCGTCCTGCGAGACATAGGAGCCGGAGGCGATGCAGATCAAGGCGTCATGGGCCTCGTACATGGCACGGTCGGCGAAGAACGGCTCGTTGGTGGCGACCAGCGGCAGATCGTGCTTATAGGCCAGATCGATCAGCGCCGGCTCGATGCGGTCCTCCACCTCCAGGCCATGGCGCATCAGCTCCACATAGGCGCGACCGGCAAACGCCCGGGCCAGCCGCGCCAGCACGATCTCGGCCTTGTCCGCCTGCCCCTCGGCCAGCAGGCGGCCCACCGGCCCCGCCGGACCGCCGGTCAGTACGATCAGGCCGTCCGAACGGGTTTCCAGGTCGTGCAGCGTCACCTGCGGCGTCTCGCCGGCATCGGTCTCCAGGAAGGCCTTGGACACCAGCTTCAGCAGGTTGAGATAGCCGGCCTCGTTCTGGCACAGCAGCACCAGGGAATCCGGGTCGGGCCGGCGGCCATCCTTGGACGGCGGGCCATCCTCGCGCCGGATGGCGACCTGGCAGCCGACGATGGGCTGAATCCCGGCATCGGCGCAGGATACCGAAAACTCCAACGCTCCGAACAGATTGCCGGTATCGGCGATCCCTACCGCCGGCATGGCCGCCTTCTCGCACAGCTTGATCAGCTGCTTGAGCTTGATCGCCCCCTCCGCCAGGGAATAGGCGGTATGGACGCGGAGATGGATGAAATCGGCGTGAGCAGGCATGGAGAGAGAGTAGCCGATTGGAGCGCGGGCGTCCCGCCTGCATTTCTTAAATTCCTTGCCAATAGGCACTTCCCCACCGCCACTACGACGCCTCGCGGCAAAGACCGGCGGTCACCGGATTGTGCTCCACGTAGTGAATAGAAACGTCAAGATGGCACTGGTCGCGAATGAATCGATCAAAATAGTCGGGCTGCCATACGCTCCCGATTCCGCCGACGAGGCGATAGATGGGCATGATGCTCCAGGCCAGAAGGCGATAGCGGTCACCATCGAAGTGAAGCAGCGCCCGCTCCACCATGTCGGCTATGTCCGGCCGATCCAAAAGGCACGAGCCGTGCCCAGAATCGAGATAGGCTTCCACTTGCTTCGGGCGGTCACGATCCGGAGTGGTCGAGCGAATGCGGTCCATGACGTCAGCCGGAAGACTGTCGGCCAAGCGGAAGGTGACGGACTGGATGACGTCGGGCGTATCGAAGTGAGGGAGATAGCCCCGCGAAATCCAGCCTTTGAAGGTCGTCATGGGGTTTGTCCCTGCGGGCGGGACGCCCGCGCTCCGAAGTTGAGATTGCGGGACGACGGCGCTCCGAATTCGCTAGAATCCGGCCCCCAGCACCGCATGGGTCGCAGCCCCCAACAGCACGATGAAGGTTCCGATCACGCCGGCTTGGCGGAACCGCAGTTTTTCCATGCCATGGGTGATGCCATAGGCATGGGATAGGCGCGACAGCACCAGCAGGCTTCCCAGGGCATGGATGGACCAGAACGGCGAGCCGTTGATCTCGGCCATGGCGATCAGCAGCACGGCGAAGGGCACGAATTCGGCGAAATTGCCGTGAACGCGGATGGCCCGTTGAAGCTGCTCGTCGCCGCCGTCGCCCAGGGATGCCTTGGCCCGGTAGCGCTGCTTGATCACCCGGATGGTCAGAACGATGTAGAACACCGCCAGAACGGCGGCATAGAGCGCGGTAATCCTGACGCCCATGTCCTAACCCTCCACCAGAAGTCCATCCCGCAGCCGGATGATGCGATCCATGCGCCGCGCCAGATCCGGGTTGTGGGTCGCGATCAGGGCGGCGACGCCGGAGCCGCGCACCAACTTGATCAGTTCGTCGAACACCCCGTCGGCAGTGTGGGGGTCCAGATTGCCGGTGGGTTCGTCGGCCAGCAGGACGCGGGGAGAATTGGCCAGGGCGCGGCAGATGGCCACCCGCTGCTGCTCGCCGCCCGACAACTGGCCGGGGCGATGCTCGGCCCGCTCGGTCAGGCCCATGCGACCCAGCAATTCCAAGGCGCGAATCCGCGCCTTGGCCTTGGACTGGCCGGCGATCATCTGGGGCAGCACCACATTTTCCACCGCCGAGAATTCCGGCAACAGGTGGTGGTACTGATAGACGAAGCCGAGATGCAGCCGGCGCAGGCGGGTGCGCTCGCCCTCGCTCAAGGCTCCGGCGGCCTGACCGGCGAGACGGACCTCGCCGCTGTCGGGCTTTTCCAGCAGGCCGGCGATATGCAGCAGAGTCGATTTGCCGGCGCCCGATGGCCCCACCAGGGCGACGATCTCGCCGCCCCGAATGGACAGATCGGCACCACGTAGGACATCCAGGCTGTCCTTGCCCTGCTGAAAGCTCCGCCGCACCTGTTCGAGCTGCAGCCCTTCGGTATTGGCGTTACTCATAGCGCAACGCCTCCACCGGATCCAGATTGGCGGCCCGCCAGGACGGATAGATGGTGGCGGCGAAGGACAGGCCCAGCGCCATGAGAACCACCGTCACCACCTCGTCGGTCTCGACCCGCGCGGGAAGTTGGGTCAGGAAATAGATCTCGGCGGCGAACAGGTCGCGGCCGACGATGGCCTGGATGAATTGGCGGATCGCCTCGATATGGGTGGCAAACCACACCCCCAGTACGGTACCGCACAAGGTGCCGGCCACCCCCACCGAAGCCCCCGAAAGAAAGAAGATGCGGAGAATCATGCCGCGCGTCGCCCCCATGGTGCGCAGGATGGCGATGTCGCGCCCCTTGTCCTTCACCAGCATGATCAGGCTGGAGATGATGTTGAACGCCGCCACCAGGATGATCAGCGTCAGGATCAGGAACATGACGTTGCGCTCGACCTGGATGGCGTTGAAGAAATTGGCGTTGGCCTGCTGCCAGTCATAGATGCGGGCCTTGCCGCCGGTCAGGCCGTCGATAGCCTTGTGGATTTCCGGCACCATGTCGGGATTTTCGACGAAGACCTCGATCTGGGTGATCGCCTCGGGCAGCCGGAAATAGGTCTGGGCCGCCGCCATGGGCATGAAGACGAAGCCGGAATCGTATTCGTACATGCCGACATTGAAGGTTCCTGCCACCCGATAGCCGCGCACGCGCGGCACGGTGCCGAAGGCGGTGGCGGTGCCCTTGGGCGAGATCAGCGATACCGTGTCGCCCAGATGCAGGCCCAGCTTTTCCGCCAGCCGGTAGCCGATGATCACCGCATCGTCGCCGGCGAAATCCTCCGGCCGGCCCCGGAAGTTCTTCTGGAAGATCTGGCGGGTCAACAGATCCTCGGCCCTGACGCCGCGCACGACGGCACCGGTGCCGCCGGAGGCGGAGGTGGCGAAGACCTGGCCTTCCAGGGTGGGAATCACCTTGGTGACGCCGGGGACGCCGCGAATGGACGCCGCCAGCGGATCGAACCCGGTCATGGTGCCGCCGTCGCCATAGACGCCGATATGACCGTTGATGCCGAGAATGCGGCCCAGCAGCTCATGGCGGAAGCCGTTCATCACCGCCATCACCACGATCAGGGTCGCCACGCCCAGCCCAATTCCCGCCAGCGAGAAGCCGGCGATCACCGAGATGAAGCCTTCCTTGCGCCGCGCCCTCAAGTAACGGAACGCCACCATTCGCTCGAACGCATCGAAGATCATCATTAGTTCGTCCCTCAATCGCCAGGCGCTCACTCCGTTCGCTTGGCTTTCGCCGCACGAGCGGCGCGGCCCCTTGGGCCTCGTCGCTACGCTCCAAATCCTTCAGTCGCCGGACTTATCCTACCCGATCAGGCGCGCCAGCGCCGAGTCCACCGACAATTCGTGCTTCTCGCCGGTGGCGCGGTTCTTGAGTTCGACCAATCCCTGGGCGAGGCCTTTGGGACCGGCCACCAACTGCCACGGCAGGCCGATCAGATCCAGGTCGGCGAACTTGACCCCGGCCCGCTCGTCGCGGTCGTCGTACAGGACCTCGACCCCGGCGGCGGAAAGCTTGGCATAAAGATCGTCGCACACCGAGTCGCAGGTGGCATCGCCGGTCTTGAGATTGACCAGGCCGACCTTGAACGGTGCCACCGATTCCGGCCATTTGATGCCGCGATCATCGTGATAGGCCTCGATAATGGCGCCGACAAGGCGCGATACCCCGATGCCGTAGGACCCCATCTCGGCGAAGACCGGCTCGCCGTTCTTGCCCTGGACCACGGCGTTCATGGCCTTGGAATATTTGGTTCCGAAATAGAAGATATGACCGACCTCGATACCGCGCGCCTCGCGCAGGCGCTCGGGGGGCGGCACGTCGGGGCCGCCGGGCACATGCTTTTCGTCGGTGGCGGCGTAAAGTTTGTTCAGGGCCGCCAGATCGATCTCGCCCTTGGCCGCCAGTTCGTCATAGGCGGAATCATAGAACACGCCGCTTTCGCCGGTCTCGGCCAGGACGTGGAATTCGTGGGTGAGATTGCCGCCGATGGCCCCTGAATCCGCCTGCATGGGGATGGCGGTCAGACCCATGCGCTTGAAGGTCTTGAGATATGCCGTGAACATCGTCTCGTAAGACCTTTTGGCTCCTTCAAAATCCATGTCGAAGGAATAGCTGTCCTTCATCAGGAATTCGCGGCCACGCATGATGCCGAAGCGCGGACGAACCTCGTCGCGGAACTTCCACTGGATGTGATAGAGAATCTTGGGCAGATCGCGGTAACTGCGAATGTTGTCGCGAAACAGCTGGGTGATCAGTTCCTCGTTGGTGGGGCCGTACAGCATCTCGCGGTCGTGACGGTCGGTGAAGCGCAGCATTTCCTTGCCATAGGCGTCGTAGCGGCCGCTTTCACGCCAGATATCGGCCGACTGGATGGTCGGCATCAGCAATTCCTGGGCGCCGGCGGCATCCTGCTCTTCCCGCACGATCCGTTCGATCTTGCGCAGCACTTTCAAGCCCAGGGGCAGCCATGAATAGATGCCGGCGGCCGACTGGCGGACCATTCCCGCCCGCAGCATCAGGCGGTGCGAGGCGATCTGGGCCTCGGAGGGGGTCTCCTTCAGGGTCGGCAGGAAAAAAGCGGTAAGGCGCATGGCTGTCCTCGAAACGGCATGGGAAATCCGGCGGGGACTTTAGCCCGGATTTCTCACACTGTCACGGATACGACGGAGGAAAAAAATGGCGAGAGAGCAGGCGGCGGGCGCAGGCCCGCGATCATTTGGTTTGCCGGCGAAGCCGGCGGGCGCCCGGCTTCCCAACGCCCTCGACGTGGCCACCAGCCACGCCTTGTGTCCCTTCGGGCCATCCCTGTCGGGCTC
>Ga0316224_1004748_pt1 | contig 10035 bp, 9 predicted proteins | sample TBH18013metaG_FD_206254 | JGI IMG/M metagenome (GOLD analysis project Ga0316224, IMG submission 206254) | Freshwater microbial communities from Trout Bog Lake, Wisconsin, USA - TBH18013 | ecosystem: Environmental > Aquatic > Freshwater > Lake > Hypolimnion/Profundal zone | place: USA: Wisconsin...
TTTTCTGGAGTAAACGGATCACGCACCGTCTTATCCCCGTCGCTGCGCGTGCCGGGATAGTCTGCCTTCGACGCCGATAATGCTGGCGGGTATAGTTCTGGACGCTGTCGCATCATCTCCCCGCGCTGATTTTTGAACCCGCCCGCCTTCTGCAAAGGTCCAGGCAACATTGCGACGACGTGGCCGTGGTCCGGCTCCTTCTCGCCGCCGATCACCACTTTCCCGTGATTGGCCAATGTGATGCCGTCTTCCAGGCTGACCTCCCGCCAGCCACTCCCCGCTGCCGCCAATCTATCAAGCATGTCATTGGCCAGCGGCGCAGGGCCTTTGGGGTACGTGCCGTTGATCGTCTGGCCGGTCAGTTGCAGATATTTCCACACCGCGACGTTGCAGTCATTCGGGTCGAATGCGTAGGCGGTCTTGGCGGCCTGAAGTTGTGCCTCGGTGGAGATCCGAGGCGAGATCGCCATTGACCCTAAGATTCAGCATATTCTGAATCCAGCGAGGCTAAAGTCAAAGCAAAATGAATAGCTTACGTAGAAATGCGGAGCGGCAGAATGCCGCTATTCCCGCTCGGCCCGATGCTTGCGCACCAGTCGCTTGCCCTCAGAAAGCTGCCACGCCACCAGCCCCGGAATGCCCACCGACATCTCACGCACCCGCTTGGCCATCGAGAGTGCAATCGCCATATCCGGGTGAATGTGGAACAGCCCACACACCAGAATGAATCCGGCCTCCTGCACACCCAGCGCCCCCGGCACCACGAAGCCCGCCGAGCGCACCGCCATGCCGAGGCTTTCGATCACCAGCGCCTCCGGCACACTCGGGTGCAGGCCCAGTGCCGTCAGAATGCCCCAGACCTCAATCGTGCCGAGCATCCAGGCCAGCAGATGAACGCCAAAGGCGCGGAACAGCGCACGGCGGTTTTCCTGTAGGCGCATCAATTCATCATGCAGCCCGCGCACGGACTCCACCGGCAAGCTCGGGAAGAATTTTTGCAGCTTGATGGCAAACGCCTCGATCAGACGCATCATTCCAGCGCGTTGGGCGATGACGAAGCCGATCAGGCCGACGGCCATCATGACCATCCCGCCTTCAATCCAAGGCCGCCAGCTTTGGTCGGTGCTGATCGCCATCAGCACGCCAATGCCGATCATCGTCCAGGCGAATTGGGTGAAGGCCTCGATGGTCAGATCCAGCGTGGTGCCGGCGCCCGCCAACTGACCCGGCACGCCGCGCTGGGTGAGCATGCGGATGCCGACCAGATTGCCGCCCATCTGTGCCACCGGCAGCAGCGAATTCACCGCTTCCCGAATCCAACGCAGCCGGAAATAGACGATCATCCGGGGCTTACGCTGGCCGACCGACATGCGCCACGCAATCGCCGACAGATAGAGCTGGGTCAGATGCAGCACCATCATGATCGGCACGATCCAGACGACCTGCAACACCTCATGGCCGATCGCCTGCGCGCCGAACCAGGCGACAAGGGCAATTGCGCCACCACCGCCAAGGGCGATTGCGAGAAGAGCGAGCTTCATCGGATCGGATGGTCTGTCATGATTGATGCGGTTTGGCCTTGCCCCGCGCCGCGTGTCAATTGATACCCACACCGACCAGCGTTGCCCCAACGGAGAAGAGATGCCCATTTTGCGCTTGCACAACAGCCTGACGCGGAAAAGCGAAGAATTCGCGCCGCTCGACCCCGGCCATGTGCGCATCTATGTCTGCGGTCCCACGGTCTATGACCGCGCCCATATCGGCAACGCCCGCTCGGTGGTGGTGTTCGACGTGCTCACCCGTCTGCTGCGCGTGCTCTATCCGCACGTCACCTATGTGCGCAACGTCACCGACGTCGATGACAAGATCAACGCCCGCGCCAAAGACAGCGGTGTGGCGATCATCGACATCACCACAAAAACGCTCGCCGATTTCCACGCCGACATGGCCGCCCTCGGCGCGCTGCCGCCGGATATCGAACCACGGGCGACCACGCATATCGGTGAGATGATCACGCTGATCGAAAAGCTGATCGCCAATGGCCACGCCTATGAAGCGCAAGGCCATGTGCTGTTCTCCGTCAGTTCCGACACCAATTATGGCCGCCTGTCTGGTCGTTCGCCGGATGACATGCTGGCCGGTGCCCGCGTGGAAGTGGCGCCCTATAAGCGCGATGCCGGTGATTTCGTGCTGTGGAAGCCGTCAGATGCCGATCTGCCGGGCTGGGAGTCGCCCTGGGGTCGCGGGCGTCCGGGCTGGCATATCGAATGCTCGGCAATGAGCTGGCGCTATCTGGGCGAGACCTTCGATATCCACGGCGGCGGCGACGATCTGCTGTTCCCGCATCATGAGAACGAGATGGCGCAATCAATGTGCGCCTTCCCGGGCAGCCAATTCGCCCGCTTCTGGGTGCATAACGGCATGCTGACCGTCGATGGCCAGAAGATGAGCAAGTCGCTCGGCAATTTCTTCACCGTGCAGCAAGTGCTGGAGATGGCCCCCGGTGAGGCGATCCGCATGCTGCTGCTGCGCGGCCGCTATTGCGAGACGCTGGATTTCTCCAAGGCAGCCCTCGGCGAGTGCAAGCGCGATCTGGACCGGTTCTATCGTGCGCTCGAACGTCACCCCGGCGTGGAGCGGGCCGCTGAAGTGCCCGCCGCCGTGCTCGACGCGCTGTGTGACGACCTCAACACCCCGCTCGCCTTCGCTGCCCTGCACGCGCTGGCTGACGCGGCGTTTGCGGGCAATGCCGAGGCGGCGTCGCAATTGCTTGCCGGTGGCGCGCAGCTTGGGCTGTTGCAGCAGGAGACCGCAGCGTGGTTCCGGGGCGGTGATGACGCCGCCGAGATCGACGCACTCGTGCAAGCGCGCATCGACGCCCGCAAAGCCCGCGATTTCGCGCAAGCCGACGCCATCCGCAAGGAACTGGACGCACGCGGCATCGTGCTGGAAGACGGCGCAGGCGGCACCATCTGGCGGCGCGCCTAATGACGGGACGTGACGGCGGCGCCGACCTCTCGCCCATCGGCAACTCCCCGGTGGTGATTCTGGTGCGCCCGCAAATGGGCGAAAACATCGGTGCCACCGCGCGGGCGATGGCCAATGGTGGGCTGTTCCATCTGCGCATCGTCGCCCCCCGTGACGGTTGGCCGCAGGAAAAGGCGTGGCGCACGGCGTCTGGCGCGGATCGTCTGCTCGATGCCGCCACCGTGCATGACACCGTGGCCGATGCGGTGGCCGATCTGCACCATGTGTTTGCCACCTGCCCGCGCCCGCGCCACATCGTCAAACCGGTGCTGACCGCACGCGGGGCGGCGGCGGAAATGCGGGAGATGTGCCAGCGCGATCTGAAAGTCGGCATCCTGTTCGGCCCCGAGCGCGCCGGTCTGGACAATGACGACATGGCCGAGAGCGACGCGCTGGTGCGCTTTCCGCTCAACCCGGATTTCATGAGCCTCAATCTGGGTCAGGCCGTGCTGGTGATGGCCTATGAATGGTGGATGGCCGAGGACGACACCACGCCGCGTCGCCTGATGACCAATGAGACCTGCGTGGCCACCAAGGGGGAGCTGGACAATTTCCTCGGCCATTTGGTGCGCGAATTGGATGATTGCGGCTTTTTAGCCAACGCACAAAAGCGCCCCGGCATGGTGCGCAATCTGCGCCATCTGTTCCAGCGCGGCGAAGTCACCGAACAGGAATTGCGCACCCTGCACGGCGTTGTCACCGAACTGGCCCTGGGTCGCGGTCGGCGGAAGGTGAAGGCGGCGGAAGGGTAAATATAATCGTCATTGCGAGAAGCGCAGCGACAAAAAAGCCCCTCTTGCATCGCAGCCTTGGCTGAACAACGCTGCGTATCCTCACAAGGATTGCCGCCATGCATCTGCGACCCGCTTTCGTCGAGACCGATCTGGACCGGATCGCAGCCCTGATCCGCGCCAATAATTTCGGCCTGCTCGTCACCAATGGGCCGGACGGCATGGACGCCTCGCACATCCCCTTCGTGGTGGAACGCCAAGGCGATACGCTGGTTCTGACCGGCCATTTGGCAAAGGCGAACCGCCAATGCGCGCTGTTCGACGGCGGCACTGCGCTGGCCATTTTCTCCGGCCCACACGCCTATATCGCCCCCAGCTGGTACAAAGCGCAGCCCTCCGTGCCAACCTGGGATTACAGCGCCGTGCATCTGCACGGCACGTTGGAGCGGGTTGAGGATTCGGTGGCCATGCTGGCGGCATTGGCCGAGCATGATCCGGGACAATTCGATTTCAGCCGCCAGCCGGAGAAATACCGCACTGCCATGCTGGCCGGCATTGTCAGCTTCCGCATGGTGGCCAGCAAAATCGAAGCGCAGTGGAAGATGAGCCAGAACCGATCGGTGGAAGATCGCCAAGGCGTGATCGACGCCCTGCGCGAGAGCGGCCAACACGCGGTGGCGGACGAGATCGCGGCGACTCTGCCGAAGGAATAACGCCACCCGTTACGGGGTGGCAACCTCTTCCGCGCGCCGCAACACACGCAGGAAATTACCCCCCCACAGTGCTGCAATCGCCGCCCGGTCATAGCCGCGCGCCTGCAATTCAGCCGTCAGATGCTCACTCTGGCTGATATCCTTCCACCCCGAGAACCCACCGCCACCGTCGAAATCCGATGAAATGCCGACATGCGCCAGTCCGATGCGATTGACGGCATACTCAACGTGATCGACATAATCCTTCACCGTCACCTCTTCCGGCCGAGCCTTGCGGCGCAAGAAGCCGGAGACGGCGGTGATGTTGACCATCCCGCCCACATCACGCAGCGCATCAAGCTGTGCGTCATCCAGATTGCGCGGATGGTCGCTGAGCGCAAAAATGCAGGAATGCGTGGACATCGCCGGGCTGCGAGATGCCTCCAGCGCCTGGAGCATGGCCGCCCGCGAGACATGGGCGATGTCGATCACCATGCCCAGCCGGTTCATCTCCGCAATCGCCGCCCGGCCCAATTCGGACAGACCGCCATGCAATTCCGCCGCATCCTCCAGATCGGCACGCGCAATGGCGCTGTCGGCGAGCGCGTTGTGGCCGTTATGGGTCAGCGTCATGTAGCGCGCGCCCAGTTTGGCGAAATCAGCCAGGCGCGACAGATCGCTGCCGATGGCGTGGCCGTTTTCCACGCAGGCAATGATGATCGTGGCCCCGGCACGATGCCCGGCCTCGATCTCGTCCGCAGTGCGGCACACGCGGGCGGATGTCTCGCCCATGCTGGTGATCCGCTGCAACATCGCGATGGCGCGTTCATAGGCGGCCAGTTGCGCCGATTCGGTGCGTGGCCCCTGCGGCACATAGGCGGCAAAACACCCCGCCACGAGATGGCCGCGCTGCATCTTCGGCAGATCAACGCAACGCCGCGTGGTTTCCAGAAACCCCGGCCCCTCCGGCCAGGGGATATCGATATGGGTGTCGATGGTCAGCAGGCTGCGATGCAGATCGGAAATTTCGCTCATGCGGCAAGCCTCCCGTGCCGAGGGCATGGGGTCAAGGCTGTTTGTAAGACCGACAGCTGTCAGCCCTTATCGCGTCCAAATAGCCGCGCCAGGAAGCCGGGCTTAGACGGCTGCGGGGCCAGCTTCTTGCCATGCGCCACATGCGGCATCCGCGCGGGCGGGCGCACGGCGCTGCTCATCAGATGCCGCCCGGTGTCGCCCTCGGCGATGCGGGCGCGCTGATAGCGCAGCATGGCTTCGGCGCGCTCATCCATCATGTCGCCCGCAACCACGCCTGCACATTCCTCGGCGGTGGCGAGCATCCCGGCACGACGCAGCACGTCGATCAGCCGCAGAGCCGATTCGATGCCGTCCGGCTCGCCCCAATTCGCCGCCGCCTCACGCCGATAATGCCGCGCCGCCTCATCGTCACCCGCATCATCGGCCGCCCACGCCGCTTGCAAATACGCCCCCGCCCGGTCGCCAGGGCGGCAAATCATCGCATAGCGCAGGAAGGGGGTTGCGGTGTCTGGCCGGGCGAACAAATCGAGATAGGCTTCCGATTCAACAACCTCGACCGCATCGCGCGGCAGGTTCGTCAGATCCGGAGCCACTGCGCCGCAGCCTTCGCAAACCAACATCCAGCGATCCATCGTCGAGCGCGTCGGTTCGCCCGGCCGCAGGTCGAGATCAGGCGACAATTCCGGCGCTGGCGGGCGAAAGCGTGGCGGACAAGGCGTGCCACACAGGACGCAGACTCGATTCTGGCTCATGCGCCAAAACTAACACTTCTTGGCTTCGAACTGGTAGGGGCTGAGACCCGTGGTGAGCGGATCAAGCGCCAGACGATGTTCCAGCGGCGGGAAGGCGCGGCTGCGGCAATCTGGCCGGTCGCACAGCCGACAGGACAGGCCAATGCCCACCACCGCGCGCTCCACATCCAACCCATCTGCATAAGTGATCTGGTCGGCATGGCTGATATCGCAGCCCATTGCCAGCACATGCACCGGCGCCGGTTCGCCCCATTTCATCGCCGGGCTCTCCACCGCCCGCGCAAAACACAGGAACGTCGCCCCATCCGGCAATTGCGCCACCTGCACCCGCATCACACCGGGGGTAGAGAGCGCCGAATGCGCCACCCAACGCGGACAAGTGCCACCGAAGCGGGCGAACGGGAAGCCCGCCGCCGAGAAGCGCTTGGACACATTGCCCGCCGGATCAACGCGCAAGAAAAAGAACGGCACCCCGCGTGCGCCGGAGCGTTGCAGCGAGCACAGCCGGTTGCAGGCCTGCTCGAAGCTCACGCCAAATCGGGCGGCAAGGGCATCCATATCGTGACGCAGTGAGGCGGCAGCGGCGAGGAAGACGCCATAGGGCATCAACAGCGCGCCCGCGATGTAGTTCAAAAACGCCACCCGCATCAGCGCCGACGCCTCGGGCGAGGAGGGGGCTGCTGTGGCAAGCAATTCCTCCACCGCCTCGCGGCCTTCAACGAGGGCGAGTTGGAAGGCCAGATGAAAGCCCCGGCTTTCACGCGGCAGCAATTCGGATAGCATCAGCCGCCGATTTTCCGGGTCATAGCGCCGGATTGCCCCCGGCAGCGGTCCCACCTGGATCGACATGCCATGCACACGCCGCAGCCGCTCGGCGATGGCGTGATTGCTCTCTGCCGGTGCCACGCCCAATTCCGCCGTCAATCGCTCGGCGGCCTCTTCCAGCACCGGAAAATGATTGGCGTGTTCGTTGAAAAAATCGCGCACTTCCTCGGTCGGCAGCAAAATGCGACGGCCCGAGGGCAAGGCGATGCCGCCGGAATCGTCACGCGCCACCCGCAAGGCGCGATACAATGCCAAAATCGCCCGCGCGGCAGTGGGTGAGCCTGCAGCAATCGACTCGATCTCGGCATCCGGCACCGCATCGGCGGCGAGCAGCGGGTCGGCGAACACCTCACGCAACTGCGTCTCGCTCTGCTTCTCGGCACTGCCGGACAGCGTGGCCAGATCAACCGCCAGCACTTCGCTCAGCTTGATCAACAGCGAGGCAGTCACGCCGCGCTGATCATGCTCGATCAAATTCAGATAGGAGGCGGAAATGCCCAGCTTCACCGCCAATGCCTGCTGCGACAGGCTGCGCTCCAGGCGGATACGGCGGACGGTGCGACCGATCAGAGGACGGGACACTGAGTCAAGCCTTTACATGAATTCAGACGATCCGGTCATTTTCATGATAAAATCGTCGCGTCTCACGCAACTTATAGAAATTTCTCGCAGTCGCAATGTGAAATGTTCACGCGATCCCGCAGCCACGGAGTGACTGCTATGCGGGGCGTCCAACAGAGAGGGAAAGTGGGGGGCATTCTGTTGCCCGGGGCCCCCCTAACCGCGCTAACGCTTATGCAGCGAGAGCGAGTGCTTCATGATTGTCATTGGCACTTGTAGTGTTGACCCGATAACGGCGGTATCATGCCGGGCAAAAGGTGGGTCTTTACCACGTGTGTCGATACTGTTTCGCCCCCATACCCCTGTTTTCCAAACTGGAAACCCAGGATATTGGTGGAGGCGCCGGGCACTGCCCCCGGGTCCACAACGATTATTCCACGCACCGTTTATCACCATAGTCGGCAAGCCGACGGCGTGATCATAGGCGGTCAGCGCATGCAAAGAAAGGGTAGCGTGATGTCGCAGGGCGAGGTCGGTGTTGCGGCGTGGGCATTGCCCTATCGGATCACCCGCAAAGATAGCCTGCATCTGATGGGTGTGGAGGAGTTGTGCACCCCCAATGACGGTGAGAAAATCGCCGGACTTTGGCGGCGTTTCATGGTGCGGCATGTGGAAATTCCCAACGCCATCAACCAACCGCCACTCGCCCTTGCTCGCGTGCTGGGGCCGGATAATCGGTTTGATTATCTTTGCGCCATGCAGATCACCGCCCCCGTCGCCCCGCCCGATGGCATGATCCAGCGCAGCCTGCCGCCCGGTGAATACGCCGTCTTCCGTCATGCAGGCCCGGTGACGACGATCGGCCAGACCTATGATCGGATTTTCAACGCTTGGCCGGTGCAGGGACGCAATTTCCACATTCCGCCGGTGATGCTGGAACTTTTCCTGCCGAAATTCGATCCCGCCACCGGCGAAGGCGGCGTTGAAATCTGGGTCACTCTGGCTCCCAACGCAGAGGCGCGCTAAACCCCCATCATGGCCCTCGATCCCAAACAGCAAGCGGATATCGATGCGATCCGCGCCCAGTCCTTCCCCACCCGCCGCGCCACCGTGCCGGCGCTGGAGGAAATGCTCTACACCGCACTTCCGGTGCTCGATCACGGCTTTGTCCGGGTGATCGACTATATGGGCGATGATGGTGCGGTGGTGCAGGCCGCCCGCGTCTCCTACGGGCGCGGCACCCGCAAAGTGTCAGAGGATGCCGGGCTGATCCGCTATCTGATGCGCCATCGCCATTCGACGCCGTTTGAGATGTGCGAAATCAAATACCACGTGAAGCTGCCGATTTTCGTCGCGCGCCAGTGGATTCGCCATCGCACCGCCAACGTGAACGAAATCTCCGCACGCTATTCCATTCTCGACCGCGAATTCTATTTGCCCGCCCCGGAACATCTGGCCGCCCAAAGCGAGATCAATCGCCAGGGACGCGGCGAGGTGCTGGAAGGCGACAACGCCGCCCGCGTGCTTGATCTGCTGCGCGAGGATTCGATGCGCGCGCATGGCCATTACATGGAATTGCTCAACGAGGACGATGAAGGCCGCGCGCTTGATCCGTCGCGCCCTGGCCTTGCGCGCGAATTGGCGCGGATGAACCTCACGCTGAACACCTACACCCAATGGTATTGGAAGACGGATCTGCACAATCTGCTGCATTTCCTGTCGCTGCGGGCCGATAGCCACGCGCAATACGAAATCCGCGTCTATGCCGATGCGATGCTCAAGACCGTCGAGGCGTGGGTGCCTGCTTGTTATGCAGCATTCCGTGATTACCGAATGGGCGCTGTGACCTTTTCCGCCTCCATGCTCGCCGTGCTGCGCCGCATGCTGGCCGGTGAGGCGGTCACGCGGGAGACCAGCGGCATGGGGCAACGCGAATGGGCTGAATTCCAAGCCACCCTCGCCGCCCCGCACAATTAGCCATCAGCGCCTTGCCCGGCGACGCAACCCGAGCAGTGCGAGACAGGCCACGCCGAACACCGCCGCCCCGCCCGGCTCTGGCAGCACCACGCTGCCCGCGCCGGGCGTGCTGGCATTTGGTGTGTAATCAAGCGTGAGCGTGATGTCGGTGGCCACGTTGTTTTGAATCTGGCCGCTGAATAGCCCGCCACTGATCGCCGACATGTCCTGCGCCAGGACATACAGCGTCGTGGCACCAACGCCGGTAAAATAGCCCAGCGAAGTTGGATCGGTCAGCACGGTGTCCAGCGTGCCGAAGCCGGACAGCCCAGAGCCGGAGACATAGGCAGCGCTGGCAGGCCCGCTCAAACCATCATTGCCCGGCAACGACACCAAGCCGACTGCGCCCCGCACCAGGGTTTCGCTCACCGGCGTGAAATCAGAGAAATACAACCC
>Ga0316224_1004752_pt1 | contig 10031 bp, 3 predicted proteins | sample TBH18013metaG_FD_206254 | JGI IMG/M metagenome (GOLD analysis project Ga0316224, IMG submission 206254) | Freshwater microbial communities from Trout Bog Lake, Wisconsin, USA - TBH18013 | ecosystem: Environmental > Aquatic > Freshwater > Lake > Hypolimnion/Profundal zone | place: USA: Wisconsin...
CCACCCGGCGGCCCAGATATTCCACGAGGCTCGTGAGCGTGTCATTTTGCGGCAGCACGGCCCAGACAATTTCGTCGAACAACTGCACGGTCTCCCGCGCCGTGCCGGAAATTTTCCGCGCTTGGATCCGCACCTGCTCGGGGCGGAGCGCATCATTTTCGGCAACTTCCGCGAGCCAGGCGATTTCGGTGAGGTTGGCGCCGACACCATCGTGAATGTCCTGAGCGATGCGGGCGCGTTCCCGTTCGATGGTGAGCTGGGTTTCGAGAAGTTCGAGGCGGCGGTGCCAGCGGCGGCGGCTGGTGAACAGGACACTGCCAGTGATGGCGCCGGCGGCGAAGACAGAAGCCCCGACTTGAAACCACCACGTCTGCCAAAAATGTGGCAACACGCGAAAGGCGAAAGCCGCGCCGGTTTTGTTCCACAGCCCGGCCTGGTTGCAGGCTGTGACGCGGAACCGGTAGTCACCGGGCGGCAGCGGGCTGTAATTGGCCGTGCGTCTTTCCCCGGCCTCGATCCATCCGGCATCAAGCCCATCCAGTCTGGTCCGGAACCGCACGCGTTCGGGCGCGGCGAAGTCCAGCCCGGTGTAGCGAAACTCAAAGCGATGCCGGCCCGGCGGAATTTCGAGCCGTTGGCCGCCGGCGATGTTGGGGCCGCTGGCGAAGAGCTTGTCATCCACGAAAAATTCCTCGATCAATACCGGGGGCGGGACGGAAAAGGTGTTCACATGCGCCGGATCAACGGACACCAGACCCTTGATTGTGGGGAACCACAGCCGGCCGTCACGCGTCCGGCAGCCCGCCGGCTGAAAGCCGCCTTCGCACTCAATCGTCGGTAGCCCGTCGGAACGGCCATAAGCAACGCATTGGATTTGGCGGACGGTTCCGTCGGCAAACGCGTTCAGCTCTTTTTTGCCCGCGCGAAAAATTCCGCGAAAGGAGCTGAACCAGAGATTGCCCAGCCCGTCGTCCACGATGCAGTTGATGACATTGTCCACCAGTCCGTCCCGCGTGGTGCAGGTGGCGATGCGGTCGCCTTTGAGCCGGCACAGTCCTCCGTCCATCGTGCCAATCCAGAGCGCGCCATCGGTGTCCGCGAAGAGGGAGCGGATGCTGTTGTTTGGCAGCCCGTCGCGCCGCGTGAACTGGCGGCACTGCCCCTCGCGCCACCGGAACAATCCGCTGGCCTGGGTGCCGACCCAGAGGTTGCCCACGCCGTCTTCTGCCATCGCGACAATGTCCACGGACGGCGCGGAGTTGCTCAAGAGAATGGGCGCGGCGGCCACGCCGTTGGTCAGGCACACCAACTGGTTCAAGGTGCGTTGGCCGAGCCACAGGTTGGTGTGCGAATCCTCGAATAGGCTGGCGAACGCGTAAGTCGGGCCGGAGAAATTCTTCACGGGCACAAATTTGTTCGTTTCAAACCGGCAGAGGCCGCCCGGCCACGAGCCGGCCCACAATTCCCCTCGCCGGTCATAGGCCAGGGTGAGCACATAGAGGCCAGTCAGGCCCTGCTCGCGGCGGAAGTGCGTGACGTTGCCATTTTCCATCCGATCCAGGCCACTGCCGTCGGTGCCCACCCAGAGTTCACCGACCGATCCCTCGCAGATTGCGGTGACCTGATTGGCGGCGAGTCCTTCCTTGCGTCCGTAAGTCTCAAAGAGCGGAGTGCGCAGACGGTTCAGGCCGCCCGCGCGTGTGCCGACCCACAAATTGCCCCCGCCATCCTCGAACAAGGCGCGGATGAGGTCACTGCCGAGCCCGTCATCCACCGTGAGCTGCATCACCGGCGCGTTCGTGGCATACCGAAACAGTCCGTCGCCCTGCGTCCCCACCCAGATCTGGCCGTGACGATTCTCCAGGCAGGCACCCACCTGCCGGTCGCCCCACAACACCTTGCCGGCCGTCGCTAGCCATTGGCCGTCGCGCCAGAGCCGGACAGTTCCTGCCGTCTGAATCCACCAGCCGTCCGTGCGGCTCGCACACAGGACGACGTATTGCCCGGATTTGCCCGTGAGCGCGGGAATCAAATTTTCATTCGTCGTGTCCAGGCGAGCCAGCCCGGTGCGGCTTGCGACCCAGAGCCTCTCCTGTCCGTCCGTGAGGACGTGAAAATATTGTTTGCCGGTCGGATCCCATTTCGCCGAGACCAGCGTGAACGCCCCCTCGGCGAAACGCAGCAGCGCGCCGTCCTCCGCCGTGAGCCACAGCGCGCCGCGGTCATCCTCGGCCATTCGGATTATGGCGCGGCCGGTGCTTTTCCGCGGCGGCGGCGTGAACGCGGTGAACTGGCCGTCCTGATAGCGGATCAGCCGCCCTTCCGAGGTGCTGATCCACAGTGCGCCGCGGTGATCCACGAGCAGCTGGTAAATGTGCGCGTTGCCGAGCGCCGGGCTGTCCGTCTGGTTAAATACTTGGAACCTCACGCCGTCAAATCGCGCCAGCCCGCGGGTGGTGCCGCACCACAGATAGCCGTCCGGTGTTTGGACGATGGCATTGACGATGTTCTCCGGCAACCCTTGCTCCATCTGCCAGTTGTCCACCAGGCAGGGGGCGGAAGATGTCTGATTTTGCGCGCGAACAGCAGCCGCGAAAACAAGGCACGCCGCCGACAGCAAAGTCAAAACTTGCCGGTTGCGACCGCAACGGAGCAGTAGGACATTCATTAAGTTTTCAACTCAACCCCAAGCCGGGACGTTCGAGTCGCGGGCAGCGTATCACATCGCTGCTCGCGGCTCAAGGCGGCCGGCAAATTAGACGGGCTGCATTCTTCCCCCAAAATGGGGGGGTTTATTACGCCCGGCAACGGTGTTAGATTTTACATATGTTCGACTCAGAACTCGAATCCAAAAACTTGGCTGTAGTTTCCCGTGATGGCGTTGAGCGCCAAAGAGAGTTGTGCCTAGGCTGATCCGCTTCCACGATTATTTTTTAATTTTACCAGTCCATCAAAACTAAAACTAAAAACCATAAAACTAAAAATCATGAAATCCGACCGTCTAATAAACTTCCGTTCCCTGGCTTTTCTGCTGGGGATATTCCTAGCACTGGCTCCGTCCGCCTTCGCCGTCAGCACGAACACCTGGGTTGGCGGGACGGGCAATAATTTTAGCACCACCGGGAACTGGATGTATAATTCCGGTTCCGGCCCGGTGGCCACGGGTGATTCGCTGATATTTGCTGCGGCAGGATCGACAACGCCGAACAACGATGAAACCGCCTTTACTTATGGTGGCATCACCTTCAGCAGCGGTGCTCAAGCCTATACCATCAGCGGCAATGCTTTCACAAATGGCGGAAATATCACCGTCAGCAGTGCCAACGCCCAAATCATCAACAACAACATCACGTTGAACGGGAATAGATCCGTGACGGCCACTTCAGGCCCCCTGACGCTGGGTGGCAACATCAGCGATGACAATGGAACCCGCGTTCTTACAGCGAATGGTGCCAGCGGTAAAACCCTGACTCTCTCCGGTGTGAATACTTACGGCGGCGGCACCATCATTGCGTCCGGCACGGTTAGCATCAACAGCCCCAGCGCACTCGGTTCGGGAACCGCCATCACGATGGCCAATGGCGCCAGCAGCCCTACGTTGCAAGTGAGCGCCGGGCTGACTTTGTCCTCCGGCCTCACCATTACCGCCGGTAACGCCACGACCAAAACTGTGTTGGCAACTTTTGCGAATCCAACTGCCTCGACCACATTCGAAGTTGATTCCAAGATCACCGGAGCCAATGGCAATGTTAAATCAGGAAGCAACGCCGGCACCGTAAGGCTCGCCAACGACACCAGTGATTATGCGACCTTTCAAACGGGTTACGGCACCACAGAATTCACATCAGTGGCCAATGCGGGTTCTCCCAGCGCTCTCGGAAACGGATCGGGCGGTGGAATCGGGAATACAACCTACGTCATCGGCAACAGCTCTTCAGGCGCTACCTTTCGCTACGTCGGCACCGGCAGCACTACGACGACGCGCGCCATTGACTGGCAGGGAACCACCGGCGCTTTGGGTTTGGACAGCAGCAGCGGGAGTGGATCGGTGAAATTTCTGGCGACTGGCAATCTCAAGTCCGGTAGCGGTTCTGCTACCTTGACCTTGCAGGGCACAAACACTGGACCGAACACGCTGGCGCAAGTAATCAATGATTCAAGTGGCACGACTACCTTGGCCAAATCCGGCGTAGGCACCTGGATTTTGACCGGCGCGAATACTTTTGGCGGCACAACGACCATCTCCGCCGGCACATTGCTGGTGAACAACACATCGGGCAGCGCCACTAGCAGCGGTTCCGTCACTGTGCAGAACACGGCCACGCTGGGCGGCGGTGGTAGCATCAGCGGCACCGTCAACGTCTCAGCCGGTGGCATCCTGTCGCCCGGCACCAACGGTGTCGGCTCCATCGGCACCCTTACGCTGGCCAATGCCGGAGCCACCGCCCTGACGCTCAACGGCAACACCATTAAATGCGACCTTTCCACAAATACGGTCACGGCCACTTCCGATTTAATTGCGATTACTGGCACGCTGGTCGTGAACGGCGCGAACACGATTGCCCTCTCTTTCCCCAACGGCAGCGCGCCGGCTGGCATCTACACCTTGCTGACCTATGGCGCGACCAACGGCAGCGGCACCTTTGCGCTGGATCGCACCTATCCCAACGCCACGCTCACCGTCAGCACCACCAACGTGACTTTGAACGTCACCGGTGCCGGCACGGCGGCTCCCTTGACCTGGGTCGGCGATGGCACCGCGAATGCCTGGGACACGACCACCGCGAACTGGACGAACGGCAGCGCCGCCGTCACCTATGCCGATCCGGCTCAAGTGAAATTTGACGACACCGGCTCGGCTTCGCCGGCCATCAACATTGCCAGCCCTGTCAACCCCGCCTCAATGACGGTCAATACCAGCGCCAATTCTTACATCATCGGTGGCGCGGCTATCGGCGGCGCGGGCGGTCTGACCAAGTCCGGCACAACCGTCCTCGCCCTTACCAGCTCGAACGCCTACTCCGGCGGGACGACCATTAACGCCGGCACGTTGACCATCATTGCCGCCAACTGCCTCGGCAACGGCACGGTCATCAACTTTGGCAGCAGCAGCACGGCAACCCTTTCCCTTGCGGCTGCCGCCACAAACACGGTGCAGATTCCCGGCACAATCACGATTACCAACTACCCATCCGTGAACTGCAATTTTGGAAATCTGGCCGGGGCGACCACCAACTTTGATATCGCGGCAAAGATCACCGGAACGGGCAATGTGAAGGCGTCAACCGGTTCTTCCTCGTTGAATGGCGCCGTGCGCTTCAGCAATGATGCCAACAATTATACCGGCAGCTTCAACACCGGCCGTGGCTTGTTCGAGTTCACCTCGGTGGCCAACGCTGGTTCGCCCAGCGCGCTCGGCGCGGGGTCAGGAAGCTATGCCATTGTCAATGGCCTTTCTTACGTCAGCTTGCGCTATGCCGGTTCCGGCAATACCTCAACAACGCGTGGCATTGACTGGCAGGGGACTGGCGGCGGCCTGACCTTGGACAACACCGGCAGCGGGTCGGTGCAATACCTCGCCACCGGCAATTTGCGGTCCGGCACCGGAGCGAGCTCGCTTACCCTGCAAGGAACTAATACGGGGGTCAACACGCTGGCACAGGTGATCAACGATGCGACCGATGGGGGCGTGACCAGTTTGAACAAATCGGGCGCAGACATCTGGGTTTTGACTGCTGCCAACACCTACACCGGCACGACGACAATCAATACCAATGGCGGCACGCTGCTGGTGAACGGCGTCCTGGCTGGTGCCGGCGCGGTGACCAACAATGGCGGCACGCTGGGCGGGACGGGCGGCATCAACGGTGCGGCGACGATGAACACCAACGCGTTGCTCTACGCTGGCAACGGTGGCATCGGCACGCTGACCTTCAGCAACGGCCTGACGTTGAATGTTCTCTCCACCAACATTTTTGTGGTTACCACCATTGGCGGAGCGAGCAACAGCGTGGCAGTCATCGGCGGGACGTTCGCGCCCAGCAACAGCGTCATCGAGATCAACACCGCTGGCGACATCGCGCTGGGTGCCGGCACGAACACATTGTTCAATTACACCGGCAGCACCATTTCTGGTTCGTTCAACGCGACTCCGGTGTTTGTGACGGTGCAGTCCGGGCTGGCCACCAACGCCTACATTTATGATACCGGTTCCAAAATCGAGCTGGTTGTGACCAACGCGGCCAGCGCGCCGACATACAGCGGGGACGCGAGCCTGAGCAACCTAGTGGTGAGCTCGTCGGAGGCGATGTCACCGACGTTCAGCTCTGGCGTGACGAATTATTATGCGACGAATTACAACACGGCCAGCACGGTGACGGTGCTGGTGACGAATAACTCGGCCTTGGCGACGAATGTGCTGTATTTGAACGGGGTGGCGCAGGCGACGAACGCCTACACGCTGGCGACCACGGTTCCGGTGGGCGTGGGGAACACCAACCAGATTATCGTGGTGGTGACGGCGCAGGACGGGGTGACGACGAGCACGAACACGGTGACGGTGACGCGGCTGCCGAGCAGTGACGCGAGCCTGTCCTTCTTGGCGTTGAATCCGCTGGGCGCGTTGTCGCCGCCATTTGCCACCGGCACGACGAACTACACGGCGACGAACGCCATCGGCACGACCTCGGTGACGGTGACGGTGACGAACACGTCCTTGTATGCGACGAACGTATTATTCCTGAACGGGGTGGCGCAGGCGACGAACGCCTACGCGTTGGCGGAATCGGTGCCGGTGTTGGTGGGCTCGGGCAACGTGATTCAGGTGGTGGTGACGGCGCAGGACGGGGTAACGACGGGCACGAACACGGTGATGGTGACGGTGCTGCCGAGCACGAACGCGTATCTGATCTCGTTGGTGTTGAGCCCGGCGGGGCTGACCTCGACCTTTGGATCCAACACCTTGAGCTACCTGGCGACCAATGCCTACGGCAACACGCCTACGGTGACAGTGGTGAACGGCGACCTGACGGCGACCAACCGGCTGATCTACAACAACGCCACGAACGGGCTGGCCTCGGGATCGGCGAGTGCCGGTCTGGCGCTGACATTGGGGGTGACGAATGTGGCGCAGGTGCAGGTGACGGCGCAGGATGGCGTGACGGTTCAGACTTATCAGGTGAACATTGTTGAACAGCCGAGCCAGACGGTGCCGCATTTGACGAACAGCGTGAGCGGTGGGACAAACCTGGCGTTGAGCTGGCCCGCGGATCACCTAGGGTATCGCCTGCTGGTGCAGACGAACAACCTAAACAAGGGCGTGAGCGGGAACATCAACGACTGGGGGACGGTGCCGGGCACGGCCACTATCACCACGACGAACATCGCGATCATCAAGGCCGGCGTCACCAACGAGTATTACAAATTGGTCTATCCGTGACGATTTGGTTAGTTTGGCCCGCAGCGGGTGGTTCGCTGCAGGCCGGCAAAATGGAACAAAAGCCTGATAATGTAATGAAGACAACTGAAAATAAAAACGTCCGCCGGGCGGGATTCACCCTGATTGAACTGCTGGTGGTCATCGCCATCATTGCGATTTTGGCGGCCATGCTGCTGCCGGCGCTGGCGGCGGCCAAGCAAAAAGCCAAGGCCACCCAATGCATGAACAATATGCGCCAGATCATGCTTGGCACCATTATGTATGGAAACGACAATCAGGATTTAATTGTGCCTTACAGCATTACCGGCTTACCCAAGCCGACGGCTCCGCCGCTCTGGGTGATGGATCCCACCGGCGGCGATAACAACGGAACCACCGGCCAGACTTGGCGGGATTCCGTCATGCCATACATCGGCAACAACACCAATGTTTTCAACTGCACTGGAAATCCAAACAATGAAAAGTGGAATATCGCCATCAACTTCAACCTGTCGGACATCAGCCGGCATCTGAAGTTCGTCTCGTTTCCGCAGGCCGCCACGACCTTTTATTTCGCCTGCACCGCAGAAGTTGTTAACACGGCGGAGACCAACCCGGAGAACTGGCAGGAAAAGCCGGGCATTTCCTGGCGGCTGTTCTACACGCCAAACTTTACCACCGAATGGGCTTCGGCGACTGACTCCTATCGGCCCTTCAACCGGCATGGCAAGCGTTCCGAAATGGGCTGGGTGGACGGGCACAGCGAAGCCAAGAGCGTAAAGGATGTTTTCGGTCTCGGTTCGCCGTCTCCGGCTTTGGCCGGTCCTGGCGTCATGTGGTCCAGCCAGATTTCGGGGGCGGGCTATTGACGCCCCTTCTGCCGGAAGCGGGTGGATTCGTGGCAGCGTTGCTGCCCTGGCTCTGGGGATCGCATCAAACACCGGCCTGCGGTAAAAATTCATCATGATAAGATTGCTGAAATCGCGATGCCTGATTGTTGGACTGGCCTTCGGCCTGAATTTTTCATTGGGCAGTCCGGCCAGCGCGGCTGCGGGTGATTTATATCCCCGGGGAGATGCCTTTTGCTTCAGCTTGTATTCGACATGCAATGCGGACTCGCTTCAGGCCCTGAGCAACGGCGCCACGGCGATTGGCCCGTTTTATGGTAATCAAGCCGTTCCGCTTGCCAATGCCGACCGATGGAACACAAAGGTAATCTACAAAGTGAAGCCACCTTCTATGGCCGGTTTCAAGACCTCGGATTTCGACAAGCCGGGTTTTGTGCGCCCGTCGGATGCAGTCATCAGCAATGAGGTCGCGACCATAGTGAAAGCTGTCAACTCGGATCACCACATCGCCATGTGGGACATAGAGCCGGAGGAATTGCGTTCGTGGAAGCCGGAGCAGTTGCATTACTTGAAACTGGTGGCGTCAGTAATCCGCGCCAATGACCCGTTGCGCCGGCCGGTTTATATGTATGAATGCAACAACCGCGGCGCAGGTTCGCTGGCGGTCGCGCTCACGTGTGAGGATATCAGCGCCAAAGGCACCTACGTCAACATCGTGGATGACGGCGCGTTCATCACCAACCGCATCTGGGCGCGCTGGTCCATGGAACAGGAACTCGGTGCGGTCGCGCACGGCAATCCGTCAGCGGTGCCGTGGATTATCCTGTGGATGGCAGGCGACCCCACCCCGGCGGAATTTGACTTGATTCCAGCCTGGTGCCGTCACGACGCGTATCTCGGCTTGATCATGGGTGGCAAGGGCATTTTTGTCTGGTCGGCAGCCCGTCAGCGCCCCGGTTTTTCCGAGCGCGGATTTCAGGCCTATTTTGACGGCTATCTTTCCGTGGCGCGCGACCTGAACGGGCCGTTGCATCTCGCCCCAGTTTTCCTATATGGCACAAAGCTGACCAACGCGACCATGAATATTGTCTCCGGTCCGGCGCAATTGAAACTGGTCTATCAAAAGACGACGAATTCGTATCCGCCGGTCACCTGGCTGAATGTAACACACGCCGGGGCGGATTATTTGTTAATGGTGAATTCCGCCGAGTGTCCGGTGACAGCCGCTTTCAGCGGGCTCCCGGCATTGGGCCGGGAAGACCTATTTTCCGGCGGGATAAGTCCAACACCAGATGGGATGTTTTCCATCACGCTGCCGGCGCTGGCGGTGAAGGCTTTCCGCTTTGGCGCAAACCCCTCTGCTGCCGGCCAGCGCCAATCAGCTTCACCAGCCAGCCACGCTGGGTTCGGGCGTTTGGACAATCACGAAACGGGGCGAATCTTTTAGCTGGCTTTTCATCAACCGGCTGATGTGTTGTGTGTGAATATAGATCTATGCGTAATTATGTATTCGGCGGAGTAGCCAAGGCCTTGTGGCTTGCCTTGACTATGTTGTTGCCGGGACGCACCGGCGCGGCGGCGGCGGATTTGTATCCTAGAGGCGCCAGCTTTTGTTTTACCTTTTATTCGACGAAAACAAACAGTCCAATTACCGTCCTGACCAATGGCGCGACCACCACCAATGATTCCGCCTATGTCCTGACCAATGGCGCGACGGCGCTGGGGCCTTTTTATGGGGATCAAACTTCGCCCTTGGCCGAAGCCAT
>Ga0316224_1004757_pt1 | contig 10023 bp, 10 predicted proteins | sample TBH18013metaG_FD_206254 | JGI IMG/M metagenome (GOLD analysis project Ga0316224, IMG submission 206254) | Freshwater microbial communities from Trout Bog Lake, Wisconsin, USA - TBH18013 | ecosystem: Environmental > Aquatic > Freshwater > Lake > Hypolimnion/Profundal zone | place: USA: Wisconsin...
TGCGAGGCGACACGCTGCCCTTTGTGCAATATCTCCACCATCGACTCGGTCAGGCGCACGTCCAATTGAATCTTGGCGAGCTGGAATGGCACGCTGTAATAGTGCTGTTTCACTTCAACGTGATAGTCGATGTTGACACGCACCACCAACCACTCAGCGTACTCGTATGGCTGCGAGGAAAGTGGCTTCATGGCAGGGCGGTCGAGACTGTCAAATTGGGAGCGGCGGGTTTCCGTTTTGTTCTTCTGGAATGGGCGATTGTTCAAGCCTTGCAACAGCTCTGCAATGAGGCGATTCAACTCGTGCAGGCTGAAGAATGTGTGGCGGCGCAGACGCGCTGTAATCCAGCGCTGTACCAGCAGCACCCCCAGTTCGACCATGGCTTTATCCTTGGGCTTGTAGGGGCGTGCGGGGATGATCGCCACGCCATAATGTTGCGCCATTTCGTAATAGGTAGCGTTGAGTTCCGGATCAAAGCGGCACGGCTTTGTCACGGCTGATTTCAGGTTGTCCGGAACCACGATTTCCGGCACACAACCGAAGAATTCGAACGCCCTGACATGCGAACCAATCCAGTCCGGTAATTTCTGGCTCAACGTGGCTTCTGCGAAGGTGTAGCCGGATGCACCGAGTACCGCGACGAATATTTGTGCGAGACGAATTTCACCGGTCTGGGGATCAACGATCGGGACACCGTTGCCGCTGTAGTCGACAAACAATTTCTCGCCGACCTTGTGGGTTTGACGCATGGAGAGTTTAAGGCGACTGCTGTATTGGCGGTAGTACACGCAGAACTGCGCGTACTTGTACGCCTGACCTGTGCAGGTGGCCAGATACTCTTCCCACAGCAGCAACAGCGTCACGCCTTTGTGCTTCAGTTCTTGATGGATGTGTGAGCAGTCAGGCATGACATGCTCACGGGGGGATGTGGCGGGTGGAAACAGTCGCGCTTCCAGCGTGTTGTCATCCATTCCATCTGGCAGAGGCCATGACAGCCCAGCAGTTTCAGCCGCCTTCGTATACTTGGAAATGACACCGACTGATAGCTTTAAACTGGCAGCTATTTGACGACAACTTAAACTGGCTTCGTACTTGAGTCGAAGCACCTCTTTTATCTTGCGCATGGAACTCCTTACTGCCGGCATAACATCCTCTCAAAAACTCAGGGATGCTCCAGCATTTACAGGTTAAGTTCCAGCACAAATCACGCGGTGGTTCTGGCATCGTGAACAGGGATTCTGGCATCGTGAACACTCATTCTGGTGAGTGGCAAAAATCGTTCACGTTCGAGCAGAATCGGTGTTCACGTTCCTTCAGAATCAGTGTTCACGTTCGAGCAGAATGGGTGTTCACGATGCCCCAGAATATGCAGTTGTGTTGATAAGTTATTTATTTCAACTTGCGCTTTCAATGACGATCTTTAAAGATGTCACAATGGGCGTTCAGGAACATCATGAAAAACTTTTCAATAAATTATCTGGCGAAGAAAATGTCATCAAGATTGCATCGAATGATCTTGGCGAACTGCCGGCACTCACCAAATTACTCAATGATCAATTGCGTGCCATCACGGAAGAAACTGAGCGTTCCGCATACAGCATCATGGAACGCTTGCAGGCCATTGATGGGGTTATCAACGAACTGATGTCTACTGTTACTTCCAGTGCTCAAGAGTCAGATGCCATGATAAAGGAGGGCGAAAGTAGCCTGGGATCGAATGTCGGCTTGATCGAAAATCTCAACAACTACATTATGGATCGATATTCTGAGTTTGAGTCTGATCGCATTAGCATTTCCATCGTGGTGCAGCAGGCGAATTCGCTCTCGCCTTTGGTAGATATGATCAAGAATATCTCTAAGCAGACCAATCTGCTCGCACTCAATGCTGCCATCGAAGCAGCCCGAGCTGGGGAAGTCGGACGCGGATTTGCAGTAGTGGCAGATGAAGTTCGCAAATTATCCAGCGAAACAGACAAAGCCGTTTCGAAAATACAGGAAGGCATCGGCAATGTGGCAAAAACCATCGATGATCAGTTTCGCAATAAGCTTGAACACTCAAGCGTCAAGGAGCAACAAATATTGCTTGAAGGCTTCTCCAAACATTTGGATTGCATGGGTGTCAATTACCATAATTTGATGAAGCGCGATGAAGAAACGCTCTCACACATTAGCCATGCCAGCCAAACACTTTCTTCTATGTTCATGGACGTGCTGGCAAGCATACAGTTTCAGGACGTTACAAGGCAACAGATTGAACAGGTGCAGAAAGCGCTTACCCATCTTGATACTCATGTTGCTCAGTTGGTCCAAATGATGCAAAGTAAAGACTTGTCAAATCCTCCATCAATCAAGGATCATATTGATCAAATCTATCAGGGTTACGTGATGGCAAAACAACGAGACGTTCACACTGCTGCGCTTGGTGCAAATTCATCAACAGGTAACAATGCTAAAACCCCTCAGAATATCGAGCTATTCTAATTGAACGATTAATGTAAAACTCTAGCAATTACACGCAACTGCTTAGTCTTGATATAAGTCCTTTGTCAACGACCTAAAACGAACACTCTTGAAGATGACTGTCGTGTACGTTACATTGTGCGGTTCTATGCAGCAATAACAAATACGAGTAATTTTCTGTCGATTATCTGAGCGCAATTTGGCAATTTACCAACCATTGGAGGCCCTGAGAACTAAGTACTGAATCGGCAAAGTTGATAGTATTTGGAGACAACATGGCAAAAAAGAATGGCTACTGTAATACCGGCAAATCAGCTGCAACATTCGCTGCCCGTAATTCAGAAAAAGCAATTGTAGGACTGGGACGAGCCGTAGCTGACCATCTCGGTAGGGGGGAAGGGATTCATGACGATTGCCGGCATGGGGTTCGCGCAGAACTCCTCATTCGTACTTATACAAATCTTGGCCCGGATATTGGGGATAGTTCTGGCAGGAGTGCTTAGCTATCTTTATAATTGTTTACGGAGGGCCATTGCTGATCAAGTTCATTTTTTACTTCGGATGATCCATTTTCAGTAACTCAACGCATTGCTGAGCAGGGCGAGCGGGCAAAAAACCGGGAAGCCTTCGTGATCAAGGCGGGGCGAGGTGGATCCGGCGGTTGTACAGTGAAGGAGTGAGTTCTTAGCTGGGGAGATCTCGTCTTGTGCCCGAAAGGGCGACGGTGTTGAACCGGAGCGAGAAGTCAGCAGAGGCCGCATTAGCTGCCAGTCTGGAGCGAAGGGCCAAACGAGGAGGAGTGTTCAAAACCATGTCGATGCAGCAAGCAAAGCGTCAGACGCCCGCGCAAGCGGGGCGGGTGGGTGTAGCGCACGGTGAAGCCGCCCGTGATCGGGCCGGCGACGAAGCGTGCCGCCCGGTGCGGGTCCGCATGCCGGGTGGTATGGCATGTTCGCAGCTATATATGGTAGCCCCCTATGCCGATCGGAACCTAACAGGTTTCATTGGTGTTGAATTGAAGAATTAGCAGATGGCTTGTAATACGCAGAAGAGATTGCGGATAAATTCCCTATGAGTAGCTCGGTATTCGTCGAAGCGGAGTTTTTTCTGCTGATTATTTTCTCATTTATTCTCCCGGTAGGAATTTACGGATATATGATGAGAAAGAAGGCCATGTCCCGTAAATCCGTTTTGACCCTTGGTCTTACTTTGATTGGGATTTCCGGGGTAAGCGTGTTTTTATTGCAGCGGTTGAAAACAATTGCAAGCTCCTCCCCATCGTTTCTGGATCATCAGGTTTTTTCTTCAGAAGTTTCTTTGGCACTGTATCTTTTACCCGCACTTTTTGCAGGGATTGGGATCAATATGATATCTCATCTACTGATCACTCATCTTGAGCAGGCAGAAAAACAATTCGATCAGGAAAATCCCTGAAATAGATTCTTCATGAGTTAAATTTCATATGGTGAAAGTGCTATTTGTCTGCATGGGAAATATATGCCGTTCTCCCACCGCCGAAGCGGTGTTTCGTGAACGTGTTGAACGGGCTGAGCTATCCCAAAGCATAACAACAGATTCGGCAGGCACCCATGATTATCACGTTGGCGATCCGCCGGATTTGCGTGCTCAACAGGCTGCAAAGCAAAGGGGGTATGACATGAATTTTTTGCGTGGGCGTCAAATCGAGGTGGCTGACTTTGAACGCTTCGATTTTATTCTGGCAATGGATCAAGCCAATCTTTCAATACTGCGCCGTTTGCGTCCACGCGATGCAGCAATCCATCTGGGGTTATTCCTCGACTATTCAAAACAGTATGATGAAAGTGAAGTGCCCGATCCTTACTATGGCGGAGCAGAGGGATTTGAGCACGTACTGAATTTGGTTGAAGATGCAGCTGACGGGCTACTTGAGGATATTCTGAAGGTGCATTTTAAAAATGGATAGTTTTCACTAACCTGATAAAGTAAATAAAAAACCGCACAGACTTCGTGCGGTTTTTATTTGTTTCTGAATTTCTGGAACCATTTACTCGGTTAATTCACTACTTCACTACAATTCGTTAGATTGACTCATTAATTCGATGGATTGTTATGTGTTTCTATCTGAACGAGTGGTTCATTGCCTTCCATGCTGTAAACCTCACGCGGACGTGAGCGACGGCGAGATGTGGGCTGTTGCGGAGCATCAGCCTGAAGGGCAGCAACGGCAGCGAGTTTGGCTGGGGCAGTTTCGATCTGAACCAAGTCACTCGCAACAACCGGCGTTTCGTCGATCATTGGGAAGCTGGTTTGAACCGGTGCAGGCGCGGGAGCCACAATGACAGGAGCCGGAGCCGCAACAACAGCTATCGGAGCAATCACTGGAGTTTCTGCTAAAACTTGAACAATCGTATCCGAAGATTGAGGCTCGGTGACAATGATCGCTGGCTGAGATTGTGGTTCAGGCTGCGCTTGTACTGCTACTTCAGGAATATGCCGAACTTCTGGAACACTCTGATCCTGAGGCTGAGTTTCTGCAGCAACTGCCGGTACAGTGATTGCTTCAACATTTGCAAGCGGTTCTCCCGTCCCCGATTCAGTGGTTTGTTGTTCACGACGTTCACGTTCGCGCTGACCACCACGCCGCCCGCGCTTGCGTCCACGGTTGCCCGATTCTTCTGTTTGACCGGGAGCAACAGGGGCATCAGTCTGGGGGATACTTTCCAGAACAGGCTTTTCGATCGCTACACGGGGAGGGCGCGGAGGACGATCATTACGGGGTTCCTGTGCTTTTGGCGCGGCTTCCGGACGTGCTTGCTTTTCGGGGCGGGGTTGGTCTTCACGGTCACGACGGGGTTTGTTGCGCTGGCGGTTACCCTCTGGCCTGGTTCCTTCCTGACGATTTCCGTCAGGCCGATTGCCTTCACGACGTGGCGCATTGGTGTTACGCGGTTTTGCAGCTTCGACTTTTTCCGTGGCAGCTTCTGTCGCCTTGGGTTTGAACCAGCCGAAAATTTTCCCGAAGAAAGAGGGCTCTTCCGGCGTTGCAGCGACTGCGCGAACAGGTGCGGGCTGTGCCGGTGTAATTCCCTGAACAGCGGCCTGAGGCCGTTGTGCTTTGACTTCTTGTGCTGAAGAAGTTTCCTTGGTTTCTTCTGGGCGCTCCACCAGCTTATAACTGGCTTGCTGGTTCTCGCTGGTCATGTCGTCCTGACGCAAACGGGCCACGCTATAGTGCGGGGTTTCCATGTGCTGATTGGGAATCAGCGTGATACTGACTTTCAGACGTGATTCAATGCGGTGGATGTCCGAGCGCTTTTCGTTGAGCAAGAAGGTGGCGACATCCACAGGGACTTGGACGTGAATGGCCGCACTGTGCTCTTTCATGGCTTCTTCCTGCACGATGCGCAAGATATTCAAGGCTGAAGACTCAGTACCCCGGATGTGACCAATACCGTTACATCGCGGGCAAGGTGTGTAGCTGGTCTCTTCCAGGCTGGGCGCCAGACGCTGGCGGGATAATTCCAGCAAACCAAAACGCGAAATTTTTCCTGTCTGTACACGGGCACGGTCGTAATGCAAGGAATCGCGCAAGCGATTTTCCACTTCACGCTGATTGCGGCTGCTTTCCATGTCAATAAAGTCGATTACGATCAATCCACCCAAATCGCGCAAGCGCATCTGACGGGCAATTTCGTCGGCAGCTTCTAGATTGGTATTGAGTGCGGTGGTTTCGATGTCGCCACCACGAGTAGAGCGTGCCGAGTTGATATCAATGGCAGTCAGTGCCTCGGTGTGATCAATTACGATCGCTCCGCCTGAAGGCAAATTAACCTGGCGGGCATGGGCTGATTCGATCTGATGCTCAATCTGGAAACGTGAAAACAGTGGAACATCATCCCGGTAACGCTTGATACGATCCACATTTCCCGGCATCACTGTGCTCATGAAGGCTTGTGCCTGCTGGAAGATATCGTCGGTATCGATCAAAATCTCACCGATTTCAGGATGGAAGTAATCGCGGATGGCGCGTACGACCAAGCTGCTTTCCAGATAGATCAATGACGGTGCTTTTTCGGATTTTGCCGCATTTTCAATGGCATCCCACAACTGTGTTAAGTAGTTGAGATCCCATTGCAGTTCTTCCAGATTGCGCCCGATGCCCGCAGTACGCGCAATGATGCTGGCACCCTGCGGAACCTGTAATTGGGCTAAAACATCGCGTAACTCGTTACGATCTTCGCCTTCAATGCGGCGTGATACGCCACCGCCGTTGGGGTTGTTCGGCATCAACACGATGTAGCGACCAGCCAAACTAATATAGGTGGTCAGGGCTGCGCCCTTGTTTCCTCGTTCGTCTTTTTCCACTTGTACCAGAAGTTCCTGTCCTTCGCGCAAAGCTTCTCTAATGCTGGGACGACCGCCGCTACCGCTAAGGTAAAACTGGGGTGAAACTTCTTTGAAAGGCAGAAAACCGTGACGCGTGCCGCCGTATTCGACGAAAGCAGCTTCCAGACTGGGTTCAATGCGGGTGATGACAGCTTTGTAAATATTGCTCTTGCGTTGCTCTTTACCGGCGGATTCAATGTCGAGGTCGATGAGTTTCTGACCGTCAACAATGGCGACACGGAGTTCTTCCGGCTGTGTCGCATTGAATAACATGCGTTTCATTATATTTTTCTCCCGCGCTCCGGCACGGGCAGGACAAAGCTACACGTGGCTAACCGTGCGCGAGAAAGCGAATAAGGGTCGTGCAATCACTTTTGAGATTGGGATGCAGACGGTCGTTCAAAGTATTGTTCTCGTTATCAGTTATCAAGTCGTCGTGTGTAACAGGTGTCGCCGATTTTGTTATAAGGGCGGCACGGTAAAATCCACAGGTGCCCAAAATCCAGGGTGCCTAGAGCGCGCAAATCAATTACCATCACTGCTTCTCCCGGTGAGTGACATTAACCGGATTGCGGCTGGGTACGGGGCGGCGGCATAATTGCCTGCTCCACGATGACGGGGAATTTACATCCCGTTTCCCGCTTAACCAACACGCGAGCGCGAAGTATAAGCAAAATGAATGATTTACGCAAAGAATCTGTAACATGGACTGAAATTGATGAGGGCAGTTGCGATCAGCGGATCGATAACTTCCTGTGCAAACACCTGAAAGGTGTGCCCAAGAGCCATATTTACCGCATCTTGCGCAGTGGTGAGATACGCGTCAATAAAAAGCGTGTGGATCAAACTTACCGCCTGCAAATAGGGGATCAAGTGCGTATTCCACCGGTTAGGGTAGCCGAACCGGTAGAGAAAAATTATGTTCCGGCACTCGAATTTCCGATTTTGTATGAAGACGATGCGCTGCTTGCAGTGGACAAACCCTCGGGGGTGGCCGTGCATGGCGGCAGCGGAGTGAGTTTTGGTGTGATCGAACAATTGCGTAGCGCGCGACCTCAAGCCAAATTTCTGGAATTAGTGCATCGTCTGGATCGGGAAACTTCCGGCGTGCTGCTGCTGGCCAAGAAGCGCTCTGCCCTGACCAATTTGCATGAGCAGATGCGCGACGGCAAAACGGACAAGCGTTACCTGACACTGGTATTGGGGCAATGGAAAAATGCCAAACAACATGTCAGACTACCGCTGCACAAATTTGACACTCAGGATGGCGAGAAGCGTGTCATGGTGCGTGAAGACGGAAAAGAGTCACATACTATCTTTACTCTGCAAAAAGCATGGGCAGGCTACACCCTGCTCGAAGCACAACTCAAAACCGGACGCACCCACCAGATACGGGTGCACCTATCCCATCTCGGCTTCCCCATTGCCGGAGACGATAAATATGGCGATTTTCCATGCAACCGGGAACTGATGAAGCAGGGCTTGAAGCGCATGTTTCTGCATGCTCATTCGATCGCGCTGACCCACCCGCTTTCCGGCGAGCCGTTGCGCTTTATTGCACCATTACCGAAAGAGTTGCAGAAGTTTGTGGATAAGTTGGACTTAAACGTTACAGGCGGTTGATTTGTAAAACCAAAGAAATTTGAGAGTCAATAGGTTTTCTTGATAGTTGCAAAATGCTCTTGGACCCCGTTTGTCCATGGTACAGTGTGACTGCTAAGGGAAAGTCTTAGAGACTTTTACCTGTATTGCTTAGTGCCACTATACGAGCACCCTGATATTGTATAGCATGCAATGCTGACACTATGGTCTTACTGTAATGCTTTTTTCAACACGAAGGAGTTCAAAATGAATACACCCAAAATATCAAATGAGATGTTGGCTGAGCCGGTCTCCAAAGAAAAACTGATGGAAGACTTGAGAGTAGTTGTGGCTGATGCAGAAGAATTGCTGAAGGCCACTGCAAATCAGACCGGTGAGCGGATTGCGGCAGCACGTGCCAAGGCGGGTGAGTCACTTCAAGCTGCCAAGGTGCGATTGGCTGATGCGCAGGCAACGGTTGTTGAAAAAGTCAAAGTCGCGGCGCAGACGACAGACGATTATGTTCATGACAACCCTTGGCAGGCCGTTGGAATTGCGGCTGTGGCAGGATTGGTGCTGGGTGCATTAATTTCACGCCGTTAATTCTGTATGGCTGCTGAGGAACAGGAGTCTAATGCAGGTCAGCACAGAGGGCTGTTTGATTCCCTGAAGTCGTTGGTTGCCACATTTTTAGCCATTGGCCGTACCCGGCTGGAATTGTTATCAACTGAACTTGAGGAGGAGCGGTTGCGCCTCAGTTCAATGCTGCTGTGGACACTGATAGCTTTGTTTTGCGCCGGTATAGGTGCGGTCATGGTTACCTTGTTCGTCGTAGTGTTGTTGTGGGATACGAACCGTCTGTTGGCCTTGGGCATTCCCTCATTATTGTTTTTGCTGGGGGCTGCATTGTCATGGCGGGTGGTGGTTATCAAGTCACGCACCAAGCCGCGTTTATTCTCTTCCAGTTTGGCTGAGCTGTCTAAAGACAGCGAACAATTGAATTCGCGGCCATGAACGCGAAATTGCTCCAGCTTGCTGAACGTCGAGGCGCGCTGATTGCTACAGCGGCGGCTCAACGCACTGAATTGACGCGGGCAATGGCCCCGCTACGCGGCACTTTGATGGTATTGGATCAGGGAGGCGCTGCGTTAAGATATCTTAGGCGGCATCCTTTTCTGCTGGGAACTGTTGTGACTTGTGCGGTGGTGTGGCGTCCCCGACGGGTGGCAGGCTGGTTGCGGAACGGTTGGTTGGTGTGGCGTATGGTCATGGGGGTCAGGAAACGGTTGTAAAGTGATTATTTTTGATCGTGCATGACGATACGGGAAACATAAACGATAGCCATTAAATTTGCAGCGATTGCTACATAACCCGCCGCCGAGTAACCGACGATTTCACTAGTGCTGTTCTGAGTGATGATAAAACCGGCTAGGGTGGTAGCCAGGCCCATTGCAAAAGATTGCATGGTGGCGTTGAGTGACATGAAGGTGCCCCGAAGTTTGGGTTGAGCCGCCGAGGTGACGATTGCCATGGCGGGGATCATGCGTCCGGAAACCAGCACGAAAAATGCGGTCGTGCAAATCAGCCATCCCCAAAGTGGAGTCCTTCCGAGCT
>Ga0316224_1004771_pt1 | contig 9997 bp, 6 predicted proteins | sample TBH18013metaG_FD_206254 | JGI IMG/M metagenome (GOLD analysis project Ga0316224, IMG submission 206254) | Freshwater microbial communities from Trout Bog Lake, Wisconsin, USA - TBH18013 | ecosystem: Environmental > Aquatic > Freshwater > Lake > Hypolimnion/Profundal zone | place: USA: Wisconsin...
CTGGGATGCAATCCCAGCATCAACGGTTGAAATGCTGGGATTGCATCCCAGCCTACGATGCATCCCAGCCTACGATTGCATCCCAGCCTGCGATTACATCCCAGCCTGCGGGGTCGCCGTTTACTGGTTGAAATGTCCAGTATAAATCGCGTCATTTCTCTGACAGACTGTACCAACAATGTCGGGTTTCCCGCGCTGACTTCGCGCCCTTTCATTGCGGTCGTTCACAGATTCAACATGGGTTCTTGTTGCAGAGTCAATATTTAAAATGTGGTCAGACGGTTTCATGCCACAGAACAAGGGAGATCCGTCGCCAAAATGCAATCAATGTCTGCCTGACATGAATTTTCTGCCTACCAAAACCCAATGGCAAAACAGTGGTCAGTCTCCGGGCAATACTGAATTTTTACGAAAACCGGCTAACTCGCCGGTTGATTCGCCCCCTAGTATCAGACCGGAGCTGTTCCACTTTTTTACATCAAGTAGGGGAAAATAATGAACAAAAAAATTCAACTCGTCGCTGCCATCGCATTGTTATTTCAGATGGGCGTGGCGTTGGCGGGCAGTCCTCAGGATGCCGACCGACTGGGCAAAGACCTTACCACACTGGGCGGCGAGAAAGCGGCAAACAAGGACGCAAGCATTCCCGCCTGGACAGGTGTGGAAGCCCCGCTTGCCGGCTGGTCACAAGGCAAAAAAAGAGTTGATTTCTGGGCGCACAAAAACGAAAAACCATTGTTCTCCATCGATGTGAACAACATGGCGAAATATGCCGACAAACTGACACCGGGTCAGATTCAGTTGTTCAAGCAAATTAAGGGTTACCGGATGGATATCTATCCATCGCACCGCAGCTGTGACGCACCTGGGTTCGTGGCAGAGAACACCAAAAAGAATGTAACCGGTGCTGCGATGGCACCGGACGGCTGGTACCTGAAAGATGCGTATATGCCGGGAATTCCATTTCCCGTTCCGACCAACGGTGCCGAAGCCATGCTGAACGGTAAATTCCATTATCGCGGTGTGGGCATCGACTACAAGCCAACATTTACCGCTGTATCGCCGCGCAAAGGCAGTGCAGACTGGATCAAGGCTGCCGACAACGTATTCTTCTATATGCCGTGGGCCAAGAAAGGGTCGACCTTGCTGAGTACCCTGCCACCGGTGGAATGGTACCTGCATTTCGACTACACCGAACCGGCCGCTTTGGCCGGTCAGGCGCTCAACATCACCATGCACCTCAATGAGCCAGGCAGCGAAACCTTCTATTATTTTCCGGGTCAACGCCGGGTGCGGCGCATGCCTTCCTACGCTTATGATTCGCCGCAGATCGGCTTTGAAAACCAATACACGATGGATGAGCCGGAGGTGTTTTTCGGCACACTGGACAGGTTTGACTTTAAGTTAGCCGGTAAAAAAGAAATCTACGTCGCTTACGATTCCTTCGGCGCTTATAACTTCGATGGCAAATTCGAGGATTTTGCGCAAAGAGATTCAGTCAACCCCGCTCACCGGCACTATGAATTGCACCGGGCCTGGGTGGTGGAGGCGACCGTCAAAAACGGTATGCGCCACTCGGCTCCAAAACGCACCTATTACCTGGATGAAGATTCCTGGAACTATCTGGGTGCAGATGACTATGACGGTCAGGGAAAAATCTGGAAAGTACGTGAATCTTACCTGATTCCGTTATACGAAACCGGCTCCTGTGATGCGTCTGCGTTTGTCCAGTACAACCTGGCCGACGGTCGATATCTGGTTGATTTGCACGCTGCAGGCACAGGCAAAGACATTCAGTACATGGTTGATGCCGCAGGTCCACGCTTTAATTCGAATTACTACACATCGGACAACCTTCGCGCAATGAGTGAACGCTGAAATCTGTGCGGATCCAAGGGAGAAATGAATGAAAAAAATACCAAAAACAAAATGGCTGACCGCGCTGAGCATGGCGTTAGCCGCAACGCAGTCATATGCAGTGCCGGTCGAATTTCCAGTCAGTGATTTCAGTGTCACTGGCAGTTTTGATTCAACGATTACGGCAGGTACCGGTATCCGTCTGAAGAATCAGTCCTGTGGTCTGGTACTTCGCGATACCAGCGGAGCTGCTCCCGGTGGCGCAGAGCCGAAGGGCGGTGCGCCATCGGGTTGCAGCGAATACGTCTCCGGCCTGGGAGATCAGGGCAATCTGAACTATAACAGGGGCGATGCATTCACCACGTATCTGAAGGGAACCAGTGAGCTGCTGCTGAAATTTCCGGACAGTGTCAAATTTATGGGACGGGTAAGCTGGCTGAAAGATTTTACGGCCACCGATATTACCGGATATACCAGTGTGGGCAATGCACCGGGCGTGGGCGGCTTGACCGGCGCGGCATCTGATCAGCTCTCCTTCAAGGCGCGACTGCTGGATTTTTGGGTCAGCAAGGATATGGATGTGGGTGACCAGAACATGCGTATTCGTGTCGGTAATCAGGTGATCAGTTGGGGCGAAAGTCTGTTTATTCCAGGCGGGATCAACCAGACTAACGCCGTTGATTACATGCGTTTGTCGCAACCCGGAACCCAGCTCAAGGAAGTATTTTTGCCGGCTCCTATCATCAGCGTGGCCAGCGGGCTGGGGCACGGTCTGAATATGGAGATGTATGTGCAGACCGACTGGAATGCCAGCTATTTCCCTCCGACCGGCAGCTACTGGTCAGTCGTGAATGGACTGGGTGCCGGCTCGTACGATTACGGGCTGTCCAATCATGGCGAATCAAGCCTCCAGTACGGAACTGCGTTGCGCTGGCAACCTGATGGCACACAGGTCAATTTGGGTTTGTATGCGATGAGCTATACCGATAAATCACCGAATCTTTCCTACAACGTGGAGGGCACCGGTAAGGCCGGATGGGTTTATTTGCAAGACCGGAAAATGTTTGGCGCGAGCGGAAATGTCGCTGTCGGCGACTGGGCCTTTGGCTCGGAGCTGTCGTATCGCCCCAAAGATGCGGTGTCACTGAACCCGGGTGCCGGATGCGTCGGCACCGACGGCAACTGTTATGTGGATGAGAAGAAGCTGCAGTGGCATGTGACCGGAATTCTGAGCGTGACGCCAAGTGGATCGTATGGAAAACTCCTCGATGTACTGGGTGGTGCACAGACCGCGACCTTGCTGGCAGAGGCTGTCATGGTGAAATATCCTGGACTCAAACAAACCTATAACGGTGTTCCCGTCAGTGCCGGTGCCTGGAATGCCGGTTTGCTGACTAATCCGTCCGCAGCTCTGGAGTCGGTTGGCACGGCCACATCAAGTGGATTCAACTTTGATTTCAGTTGGGTCTATGACGGATCCCTGCTGTCCGGCTGGCAGGTTCAGCCTGAGTTCTACTATTTCCGTGCCGTGCAGGGGCGTACGCCAAATCTGATGGCGACCTTCATGGAGGGAGCCCAGTCTGCAAATCTGATCCTGACCTTTACGCAGAACCCGGCAACATGGGTATTCGGCGTGAATTACGGCAAGTTCTGGGGCGGATCGAATGCCTTTGACCAGCCTCTGGCAGACCGGGATTATGTTGGCGCTTACGTCGCGCGCAATTTTTGATCTGGCTGCCGGGCCCAACTATTGAAGGATTGCTGCAGGCAGGATCTCCTCTGCCCGCACCGACGTTCTCAGTACTTTGGCTGTCGGAACACGCAGCGGCACACCAGCCGACGATTTTCATCAGCATTCCTCACAGATTGTTCTCACCATGTTAAATATTTTCAAGAGCGGCGCAGTTGACCGACATTTGAAGCGCCTTCTGAGTAGTTTGGAAGAGAATTGTTTTCGTTACCGCACACCATTTCTGTTGTGGCTGGCCGCATTTACGCTGTTTATGGGCTATTTCGCTGTCCAGTTGCGTATGGATGCAGGCTTCGAAAAGCAGATGCCGACCGGGCACGAGTACGTGGATACATTTCAAAAATACCGGAATGATGTCCTCGGTGCCAACCGGCTCAATTTTGCCGTCCGTGCCAGAAAGGGTACGATCTGGACACAAGCCGGTCTGCGTCGCCTGTATGACGTAACGCAGGCTGTGATATTTTTACCTGGAGTAGATCGCCTTGGCGTGCAATCGCTGTGGACTCCAAACAGCTATGTCAATGAAATTACCGAAGATGGTTTCCGGGCCGAGCCTATCATTCCCGGTACCGTGACACCTGACCATCTGAGTCCCGACATTATCACCGGGATACAGCGCTCAACCGGTCAGGGCGGATTTGTGGGCACACTGGTGTCGCGCGATCAGACCAGTGCCATGATTACTGCCGAGCTGGCCGAAATAGATAAAGATGGCAACCGGATCGATTACGTGGCCTACAACCGGATTCTGGAGCAGCAGATCCGCCAGAAATTCGAAGATGCAGATTTCGAGATTGAAATTATTGGCTTTGCCAAACAGATCGGCGATATCGCTGACGGCGCGTCGTCGGTGCTTGAGTTCTGCCTTGTAGCCCTGGTGCTGACAGCGCTGGCGGTGTACTGGTACTGTCATTCGGTACGATTTACACTGCTGCCGATTGCCTGTTCACTGACCTCACTGGTGTGGCAGTTCGGTGCTCTGAAATTGCTGGGATTTGGCCTTGATCCGCTTGGTGTGCTGGTGCCGTTTCTGGTGTTTGCGATCGGTGTATCCCACGGTATTCAGCAGATTAATTTTATTGTGCGGGAACTGTCCAATGGCAAAACAACCGAACAGGCAGCCCGCGCCAGTTTTTCGGGTCTGCTGATTCCTGGCGTGCTGGCGCTGGTTACTGCGTTTGTGTCGTTTATTACCCTCATACTGATCCCTATTCCCATGGTGCGCGAGCTGGCTATCACCGCTTCACTCGGCGTATTTTTCAAGATCACAACCAATCTGGCGCTACTGCCAATTGCGGCATCCTATTTCCACTTTACCAAAGAGTATGCCGACAAAGCCATGCTCAAACGGGTCAGCCGTGCGCGCTGGCTGCGGATACTGGCCCGCGTTGCCGAACCGCGCAATGCCCTGATCGTGATTATCATTACCTTCGCGGTATTTGGCGTATCGGTCTGGCAGAGTAACGGCCGGGTGATTGGCACGTTGCAGCCCGGTGCGCCCGAGTTGCGGCCTGAAGCGCGGTTTAATCGCGATGCAGTCAGTATCGCCGGAGGTTACGACACCGGGTTGGACTGGCTCACTGTGATTTTCGAGGCACCGCCGGAATCGTGCCAGAACGTGGCGCTGGGCGTCTATCAGGATCAGTTCGTCTGGGACGTACAAAATACCGAAGGCGTTCTGTCAGCCGATGCGTATTCAGTGCAACTGCGCAACTACAACCGGGGTTACAACGAAGGCAATCCGAAAATGGGGGTGATTCCTATTGATCCGGAAAATTACGCTGCACTGAGTATGGAAATCGGACGTATGCGCGGTTATATGCGCAAGGACTGCAGCATGACCGCCGTACATTTCTTTTTGAAAGATCACAAGGCAGTCACGATCAATCGCGTCATTGCCAAAGTGAAGGCATTCCGCTCTTCCCACACCATGAAAGACGTAACCATACGCCTGGCGTCCGGCAATGCCGGTGTGCTTGCTGCAGTCAATGATGAAGTCGAACGCAGCGAAGTCCCGATGATGCTGTATGTCTACGCAGCCATCATTGTGCTGGTAGCACTGGTGTATCGCGACTTCCGGGCGGTACTGGCATGCTGCCTGCCGCTCACAGTAGGCACCTTTATCGGTTACTGGTTCATGAAATCACTCAATATCGGCCTCACCGTGGCGACACTGCCGGTCATGGTGTTAGCCGTTGGTATCGGTGTCGACTATGCCTTCTATATTTACAACCGGCTCCAGATGCACCTGTCTCAAGGCGAAAACATTGTCGTTGCACTGGAAAATTCCATACTTGAGGTGGGAATGGCGACAATATTTACCGCAATAACACTGGCAATCGGTGTGGCGACCTGGTCATTCTCCGACCTGAAATTTCAGGCCGATATGGGTAAGTTACTGGCGTTTATGTTTATGGTAAATATGGTGATGGCAATGACGGCCCTGCCAGCATTCGCAGTCTGGCTCGAGCGACTTTTTCCACGTAAAGAACCGATACGGACCTCCAGTCTGTTTCATCACTAAAGGGCTAATTATGGAGATGTTACACAGGCGCTGTGCGCGTTACTGGACTGGTGCTGTCTGCACCGGACTGCTGTTGCTGGCACGCGCATCAATTGCACAGATTGTCGCCGCACCGGCACCACTGCTCGCCGCGCAAGCTGCGGTGCAGTCACCAACAGCAGAGCTCGCCCCGATTCTTGGCGCAACACGCGCCGGACGCCGCATCGTTACCGTGGGCGATTACGGCATCATTTTGCTCTCGGACGACGACGGACGACATTTCCGCCAGGCCAGCGCGGTTCCGGTATCGTCCACACTGACATCGGTTTCTTTTATCGATCAGAAAACCGGTTGGGCCGCCGGACACTGGGGCGTGATTCTGCGTACCACGGATGCGGGAGAGCACTGGGTGATTCAACGTATCGATACCAAGGTTGACCGTCCGCTGTTCTCGATTCATTTCCTTGACAGCAGTGATGGTGTCGCGGTCGGCCTCTGGGGGCTGATGCTCACGACCCATGACGGTGGTACAACCTGGCATGCCGATGACCTGCCAGCACCGCCTGGCGGCGGTAAGGCTGACTGCAATCTGTTTCGTGTTTTCGGCTCATCCAAAGGCAGTTTGTTTGTTACGGCCGAGCGCGGACTGGTATTGCACAGCGAAGACCGCGGACGCCACTGGCAATATGACGTCACTGGCTACACGGGTTCGTTCTGGACCGGACTGGTTGCACGCAGCGGTACGCTCATCGTTGGTGGATTGCGCGGCACGCTGTATCGAAGTGCTGACAATGGTCACAGCTGGCAGCCGGTCGCCAGCACAATCAAGAGTTCCCTGACCGACATTATTGAAACCGACAACAGCATCGTGGCAGTGGGGCTCGATGGTGTGCACATGGAAAGCCGTGATGATGGCATGACCTTCACTGCCCGCCAGCGTGATGACCGGCTGTCACTGACGGCCGCCGTGGCCGGAAACAGTCCTGACGGAATGGTGCTGTTTTCGGAAAAAGGAGTTGTTGCAACAGCGTTGCCTGAGTCGCTGCGCTGACTGAAGTGAGGGTGGGCAATCCGGTGCGGGTGTTGTGCATGGAGGTTGCCGCACAGTGTTACCTATTATAAATTTTGGAGACGAATTACATGGACTTTATTACACAAGGTGAGCGCGTTACTGCTGAAACCCGGGCATTTTTTAACAAAGAACATCGCATGTTCATCAACGGGAAATGGGTTGATGCCGTTTCCGGTGCGCGCCTGGAGGTGCATGATCCGGCCGATGAGAAACGGATTGCTTCGGTTCCGGCCGGCGATCAGCAAGACATTGATCTGGCCGTGGCCGCTGCGCGAGCCGCTTTCGAAACCGGCGACTGGCACGCCATGCGTCCGGCACAGCGCGAACGGTTGTTGCTGAAACTGGCTGATTTGATCGAAGCCGACGCCCAGAATATGGCTGAAATCGAATCGATCGACAATGGCAAACCGGTCATGGTGGCACGTTATGTCGATGTCGCGCTGACTATTGATTTTTTCCGTTACATGGCCGGATGGGCAACCAAACTGGAAGGCACCACCGCAGATCTGTCAGTGCCCTTTGTGCCAGATGGCAAATTCATGGCGTTCACCCGCAAGGAACCGGTCGGTGTCGTCGGCGCGATTGTGGCGTGGAATTTTCCTTTGTTGCTGGCGGCCTGGAAGCTTGGTCCGGCACTGGCAACCGGTTGCACTGTGGTACTCAAACCCGCCGAGCAGACCCCCATGTCAGCGTTGCGTCTGGGTGAACTGATACAGAAGGCCGGTTATCCGGCCGGTGTGGTGAATATTGTCACCGGTTTCGGCCAGTCGGCCGGTGCTGCATTGGCCGGACATCCGGGTATTGACAAGGTTACCTTTACCGGATCCACCTTAGTCGGAAAAATGGTTGGCAAGATGGCGCTCGACAACATGACCCGCATTTCGCTGGAGCTCGGTGGTAAGTCACCGATGATCGTGCTGGATGACTATGATCCGTCCGCTGCGGCCGCAGGGGCAGCCCAGGGAATTTTCTTCAATGCAGGACAGGTATGCTGCGCAGGTTCACGTCTGTATGTCCACAAGAAAATATTTGATCGGGTGGTCTGTGATTTATCCGATATCGCCTCGAAAATGAAAATCGGAAATGGACTCGATACGAGCAATGAACTGGGGCCACTGGTATCCCGACTGCAGATGGACCGGGTTCGCGCCTACATCGATTCCGGCATTTCCCAGGGTGCCAGGGTAGCTGCCGGCGGCGATCGTTCCGGCACCAGCGGATTCTTTGTGCAACCGACCGTGCTGGTAGACGTCAATCCCACGATGCGCGTGGTCGAAGAAGAGATTTTCGGACCGGTACTGGTGGCCATGCCTTACGATGATCTCGATGAAGTCGCGGCATGGGCCAACGATACGGTATACGGACTGAGTGCGAGCATCTGGTCGAATAACCTGTCTGCGGTGCATCGGCTGATTCCCAAAATCAAAGCAGGTACAGTGTGGGTCAACTGCCACAGCATTCTTGACAGTGCCATGCCCTTTGGTGGCTATAAACAGTCCGGTTTCGGTCGGGAAATGGGCAAGGCATCGCTGGATCTGTATACCGAATCCAAATCGGTCATCATGAAGGTGTAAGCCTGTTCAAAAAAATACCGGACATGCTGCCCGGTATCTTCCTTGCTGCCTGATTCGCACGCATCAGGCAGTTTCTATATCGTCCAGATCCAGTAGTTCTTTCATCATGTCGCGCATCTTGTATTTTTGCACCTTGCCGGTCACGGTAACGGGAAATTCGCTCACGAAACGCACATAGCGTGGTATTTTGTAATGGGCAATCTGGCCTTTGCAAAATTCGTGGACAGCCGTCTTATCAAGCGAGAAACCGGTGCGCAGAATGATCAGGGCACATAATTCTTCACCGTATTTCTGATCCGGGACGCCGATTACCTGAACGTCCTGCACCGCAGGATGGCGATACAAAAATTCTTCAATTTCGCGCGGATAGACATTTTCTCCGCCGCGTATCACCATGTCTTTGATGCGACCGACAATATTGACATACCCCTGCTCATCCATGGTGGCCAGATCGCCGGTATGCATCCAGTTTTCCTCATCAATGGCTTCACGGGTTTTTTCTTCATCATTCCAGTAACCGTGCATCACCGAGTAACCCCGTGTGCAGAGCTCACCGACACTGCCACGTCCAACGATCTGGCCGGTTTCAGGATCAACCAGTTTGACTTCCAGATGCGGCTGTACCCGCCCGACCGTCGACACCCGCTTCTCCAGCGTGGTAGTGGTATGGCTCTGGCAGCTGACCGGACTGGTTTCAGTCATGCCATAGGCAATGGTCACTTCATTCATGTGCATGTCACGCACAACCCGTTTCATCACTTCGATTGGGCAGGGCGAACCAGCCATGATTCCGGTACGCAGGCTCGATAAATCAAATTCGCCAAAACGAGGATGGTCGAGTTCGGCAATAAACATGGTCGGAACACCGTGCAGAGCAGTGCAGCGTTCATTCTGCACGGCCTCCAGCACCAGCAGCGCATCGAACGCGTCGTTCGGATAGACAATGGTTGCGCCGTGCGTCAGGCAGGCCAGATTGCCCAGCACCATGCCGAAGCAGTGATACAGAGGAACCGGAATGCACAATCGATCCTGATCGGTCAATTGCATTGCCTCACCGACGAAAAAACCATTGTTCAGAATATTGCGGTGGGTGAGCATGGCCCCCTTGGGGAAGCCTGTCGTGTTGGCGCCGACTGAATATTGACCCACCCTGCCGATTGAATATTGACCCAGGGCGAGTTGCTGTTTTGTGAACCAGCAATTGTGGATAAGTCTAACAAACAGTTGGTTTTTAACCTATT
>Ga0316224_1004772_pt1 | contig 9997 bp, 10 predicted proteins | sample TBH18013metaG_FD_206254 | JGI IMG/M metagenome (GOLD analysis project Ga0316224, IMG submission 206254) | Freshwater microbial communities from Trout Bog Lake, Wisconsin, USA - TBH18013 | ecosystem: Environmental > Aquatic > Freshwater > Lake > Hypolimnion/Profundal zone | place: USA: Wisconsin...
TTATCATCAAAAGGTGGTGGATGTATATATGGTAGCCTGTGATCTACTTATAGGCTTTGTTTCTGGAATGGCCGCTGCAGTGTTTCTAGAGCGCCTAGAGAGGCCGAAGCTCACAATACAAGTTGGCAACGGCAACAATCAAGACGACATTGCGAACGTTCCTGACCGACAATTTTATCACCTCTTCGTCCACAACGTTCCAGCATGGAAACCGCTGGCTGGTCGAAAGCCTGCGTGGTCATCGCAAGCTCATTTGTCCATCGTAAGTTCTGACGGTGCTTCCACTCTTGTCGCCCCTATACCCGCACGATGGAATTCCCAGCCAGATCCGGTGACTTGCACTTGTCAGGGCATACCACAGCTAGATGTTGCTCGGATAATTGCTGGACGAAAGGTAGACATTCATGCACATGAAGCACAGGCACTCGTCGTAGCAGTTAAAACTAAGAACGACCCAGATGTCTACTTGTTCACGAACGAGAGCTACGCATTCCCCCACTTGTCAAACCCGGACTGGAAGCTCACAGGAACTAAGCACCGCATCCGTGTCACAGTTGAATACGAGCGAGGTTCTGAACAACGGGATTTCTGGATTTACAACAGAGGACACCGATGCGATGACGTATACCTTGAGCCAGTGTAGTTGTCACCAGTGGCCCAATCTTTCCCGCAAGTATGCCACCAAGGCCAGTATTCGGTTAGTGTGTACTAATTATTTTTTCAGTCTTTTGCGGATAAGTATCACAGATATTCCGAGCAATGTCACTATACCGGCACCATAAATAAAAGATAAAAGCCCCATCATAATACTTCCAGCAAGTGCGAGAAGGCTATTATGCCCATTGTACTCAAAGTCATTCCAATTAGGAATGGTAAGTAGAGCAATTAAGCCTATCGGAAGAGAAGCAGAAAGAATCATTCCAGATTGAATTCGATGTGATTTTTCAGAGCAGTTGAGAAACTCTCTGAGTTGATACCAAACAAGGCCAGATAAACCAGTGGTGATCCAGATTGTGATGATGGCTACAGGTAGACCGACATACCAAGGCTGAACCAGTGAAAACGCGACGAATGCTCCAAATAGCCCTGCACACAACGAAATGATGTTCGCGACAGCATACCCTCTACCACCGGGAAGTGAATGCATACCTAGATCAACTCTCATGGGGGTCACCTATCACACATCATATCCAGTCGTTGAATGGAATACACCTTAATCTGGATGCGTGTTCATTGAGAAACCTTGTTTGTGAATGAAAGAATCTCAATGCTTTTCTCTATGTGCTTGCCGTCGCGGTCAATCGAAAATACCGTTGTTTGTCCTTGGTATTTATCCAACAATTTAGAGAAGTGTTGTACGGACTGAACCGAGTCAGTACCAATTACAAGGACCACATCACCCGGCAGAATGTCGGCAGCAAATGCTGGTGACCCCTCAGCTACTTCAAGGACAGATACCCCTGCATTTGTTTGAAGTCGCCTTCGGGTTTCATCATCAACTGGTCGAGGATAGACCCCTAGTCGCATTTTCCTTTTAGCAAAGAACAAGGCGCTGAAATCAGAACGAGCAATCGAGTATGGCATCATCATTGTCTGCGAACCAAAGGTAGTCGTGGTCCCACTTCCGTATGCGTTCACGACCCCACCAGCGCCGTATGCTGTAGCTGTCCCTGAGGAATAGGAGGTTGTCGTCTGAGGAATGGTGAGTGGCATGGCACCCGAGACGGTATTGGTGTGCTTGGATGAGACTAAAACCGCATGTGCTCCAATCTTTTCGGCTTGTTGTCGAAGCTGGCTTTCAGAAACCTTGTGCGCTGGAGCGTTGAATGTTGCTTGACCGATTGGACTATATCCGCGCCGCATCAAGGCTCGGGTGTCTCTATCGAAGTTATCTGTTCCGTAGATCTGTAGATCCCCCTGAGCCATCTCATAGTTTGGAATCAAACGGGCATCTGGAACACCTCGATAGAATTTGGCGTATGGATTCGCACAGCCAGCCAACAACATGATGAATACAGCGAGAAATGTTCTCATGCGTCCCTCCAAGTCATGAGCATCACGGTCCTCAGTCCATTCAGATCACATCATGCGTAGCACGGGCTTGCCACGCCCCTCCACTTTAACGTTGATTAACCTACACCCAGAGAGTTGGGAATTCAAGGAGAAACGATGTCAGGCTCGGTCTATGATTTAACTTGACTGTCCATGGTTGTCATCTGGTAACGTTCCCCGCATGACAACCACCGTCCAGACAAAACCATCCTCCGCTTCAATCCGGGTCGCACTTGTCATCGAGTCTGGCAAGCTGAAACCTGTCTGGTTCGAGAACACCGGCAAGTCGAGCGCCGACCGCATCTTCATCAAGGAGATCTGTTCCACATGGTCACACCACCAAGGGTCGGCCAAGATCATCAACTTCGCCGTCATTGCGGGTGGGAACGGCTACCGGCTCTCCCTGAACACTGAGGAGTTCACATGGACGCTTGGCGTGGTCGAAGAGTCGGAGTTCCTATCACCCTGCTACCACGAGAATGGGTGACCTGTCGTCTTCGATCCAAACCGCGAAGAGGGACGCCGCAGCACGGTTGAACTATGTGCTGGCTCTCCTCCGACAAGTGAGTTCACATGGGAACCTATAAGATGCTAAAATATAAGTAGAAGGTCAGCCTTCATTGGGGAGGAGACGCCAATGTCAAAGGATATCGTAACAAGCGACGACGGGACGAAGTTTGAGGTCAAGGACGATGGGACCCTGAAGGAAGTAACTAGCAGCGGTGGCGGCATCATCGGTGCTTTGGTGGATGCTGGCACAAATGTTGTCACCTCAGTGGTAGAGGCGGTTCTCCCTTCGGGTAAAAAATAATCTCAAGCATGTAAAGTGCGGTGAGTGGATGCTCACCGCACATGCTCGCATAGGGTTGGAACAGATGCACCAAACCAGCAGGATTTGTCGCCTGCAGTTCGGGAAGCCAGTCACTCCCCATCAGTCCCCATCTTTCTCTTTGGAATTTCGGGGATATTGCAGAGTGAATCGGCTATTAAGCAATACGTACAGACACACAAGGAGGACCAAGGTCGAGGCTCCGTATTCTTTTAGTAGACCGCTTAAAATGTCCATCACCTTAGTCCTCCTCAGTATCCTTCGTCCTGACCGGCCGTTTTCGTGTTCGTCTCTGGGTGGCTTCCTCCTTTTGTTGCGCTTTTGATGCAATGGCCTCCTCAGCAAAAGGTGTCGCTGCTTTTATCAATCCATCAAAGTGATAGCTGTTGGTCTTCTGTCCATATTTCGGTTCAAATCGTGGTCTACGAGAAATTAACCCGTCTTTCTCCATGTGGGCAATTCGGCGTTGGACCGTACTTTTACTGACACCCATGCATTCAGCTATTGATTGTTTAGATGGGTGTGGAGGGTTGTCGGAGTACCACCAATATTTGGCAAGATGAAGAAGGATATTGATGTCCAAGGCATCAAGCCCGAATGCCTGCTGCCGATCAAGGATTACAGAGGGGAAAACAGTCCATCCCGCTTTCATCAAAGTCTGGGTCCATTTTTTTTCGTTTTGCTTTAATTGCTCCTGAGTCTCTGATCCCATGGCAGCACCCCTTTTGGGTAATTTGATTTGTGTTGCATCTGGAATAAAAGTACAGGATATTACAGACGAAATCAAGCGTGGTGGGGATGCGCTGGGGGATACGGCCATGTTCAGTGCAGCATTACCAAGGGGAGCAGGTGAGCGCACGGGGGGTGGTTGCTGCTGGCTACCTAAATAGATACATTGTTAAACTCGACAAGAGTGTCAAGACAAACCATATAAAGAAAAAGTAACTAGGAGCCGGAGTGCTCCAGTGCATATGGGGGGGGCAGTAGCGAAGTGAATGATCAACTGCGTGCCCGTACGTGCTGGTGCTAGACCCACTTTTTTTACATCTCCGCAGGGGTCGTTGAAAAACTCACCTTTCCCCTCTTCGTCATGGCAGCTGGGGTGCCTAGAGATCGAAGACAGAAGTCCCATCAACTGCCACCACCGGTACTACCAACTCTGGCCCATCGTTCTTAACGCTGTTCACCATCGGCGATACCGGCCACATCTCCATGAGGTCGGCAGGGTAAGGTTGGAACAGTTTCTTCAGGCCAGTCGGATCGGTCGTCGTCCGATCCAGCCACGTCCGATATTCGTCAACAGACAGTACGACTGGCATCCGATCATGAAGTGGCGCTACAAGCCGAATTGAGGCGGTTGTGAGTATGGTACAGGACTCGACCACCTCACCCTCGACAGATTTCCATGTTTCCCACAACCCAGCGAAGACCATGGGCGATCCATCCTTGAGCCGGATGAGCCACGGCTGCTTCGCCTTCCCTTCTTGCTTCCATTCGTAGAAAGATGACGCCAACACCAAGCACCGACGATACCGGATCGCCTGTCTGAATGAAGGCTTCTCGGTCACGGTTTCCGACCGAGCATTGATCATCTTGCTGCCGATGGACCTCTCCTGCGCCCAAGACGGGATCAAACCCCAGCGCAGGAAGTCGAGATGGCTCTGGCCATCACCATAACGACGGATGACTGGGATCTGCTGAGTCGGGGCGATGTTGTACCTTGGAGAGATGGCGGGATGGTCGGTGAGTCCGAAGATTTCGACGAGCAGTTCGGGTGGGATGTCGATGGTATATCTGCCACACATTTCGATTCAGCTCCAGAGTTGAGAGGGCATGGTCTCCAAGATGATATCTGGATGGTAGGAGCAAAGCAATGTGGAATCTATCTTCAGGAGCGTGGTGGAAGTGTGCTGGGATTTAATGTCCACATCGTCACCACTAATGAAAAGTGCCACTCAGAGTGCCACTCGGGATACCCGTTAACAAAAAAGCACCCACCGGCTGTCCGATAAGTGCTTGATTTGTTTGGTGGAGATGATCGGGATCGAACCGACGGCCTATGCGTTGCGAACGCATCGCTCTCCCAACTGAGCTACATCCCCTAAATTGTCTCTTTCCCTGACGGATTAAAACTTTCCCAGCGACAGGTTCTTATATACCGCAATCCCGCACGATCTCAAAGCTAATAATCACACGTGCTTCGGCAGTATCACCCGGAACTCGACGCCGTGACCGGGCTTGTTCACGATCTGGATCTTGCCGCCATGGTTGGTGATGATCCGGTTGGCGATGGGAAGCCCCAATCCCGTGCCGTTCTCCTTGGTGGTGTAGAACGGCGTGAAGATGCTGCTCAGCGCCTCGATCGGGATGCCGCCGCCGGTGTCGGAGATCCGCACGCAGACAGCTTCTTTGCCGTCCAAGTCGTCGGGCGCGGCGTGTATGGCCAACTTGCCGCCGCTCCCCATGGCGTCGACGGCGTTCAGGATGATGTTGATGAATACCTGCTTCAACTGCTGCCCGTCGCCCAGCAGCACCAGGTTGCGGCGCGAAAAACGGGTGGTGACGCTGATCCGCTTCTCCTCGAGGGGAGTGGTGACCACCGCCAGCGAACCATTGACAATGTCGGCAATGTTGCAGCGGCTGTAGCAGATGGTGGCCTTCTTGGAAAAGAGCAGGATCTCGGAGAGAATCGACTCGAGCCGCAGCACCTCGCGCACGATCAGGTCGGCATGCGCCCACTCGTTTGAGTCCTGGGCCAGCTTCTTGGTCAGGCGACCGGCAAAGCCGCCGATGGAGACCAGCGGCCCCTTCAACTCGTGGGCGATCCCCGCCGCCATCTCGCCGATGGCCGCCAGGCGCTCCTTCTGCAGCAGGCTTTCCTGGGCCTCGCAGAGCTGCCGGTTGGCGTCCTCGATCTTGTTGTAGAGGATGGAGTTCTCGATCGCCATGCCTGCCTGGTTGGTGAAGAGCTGGAGGAAGCGGAGGTCTTCCTGGGTGATCGCCGCCCGGGTCAGGGCGTTGTCCACCATGACCGCACCCACCGCCTGCCCGTGGGCTATCAGGGGGGAGGCCGCGAAAGCCGTGCCATACCCCGGATGCAGCTCGCTCTCCGGGCCCTCGGGCTCGCCGGGGACGTAGATCAGCCGCTTCTCCAGCACCGCCTGGGAGGCGATGTTCTGGGTGGCGTTCAGTTCGAGCCGCTTTCCCTGCACCTGCCTGCTGAACTCGGAGTCCCGCTGGGCCGCCATGTCCTCTTCGGAGATGTCCCAGCGGCTGGAAAGGAGGTCGCTCCCGCCGTCCCTGGGCGTGGAGAGGGGAGGGGAGTTCTCGCTGGTGACGCCCAGCATGCCGAGCAGCACGCCGGCCCGCTCGTTGGTGAGAAAGAGCATGGCCCGGTCGAAGAAGGGGGTCGGCCCGGAGGTGAGCGCGGTGAGGGTCAGGTGGATCAGCTTGTTCAACTTGATGGTGGAGAGCATGGTGTTGCTCATCCGGTACAGTAGCGAGAGCTCTTTGAGTTTCTTGTCGTTTTCCAGGGCGAAGCTGGAGATGCGCTCGGAGCTGATCGCCTCGGCCAGGGCGCTGGATAGCAGCCTGGCCAGGGTCTCGGCGAACTCGCTCTGCTCGGCGTCCCAAAGGTCGGGGCCGTCGAAGAAGGTGAAGGTCCCCAGGATCCTGCCGTTACAAGCAAGCGGGGTGCACAGGGCGTGATAGTCGGTGCCGCACGCCCCGGGGGGCTCGCTGCAGGAGGCCTCGCTGGCAAGGACCCGCGCCGCGAGCTGCTGCTCGCTACGCAGCATCCCGGGAAGCGCGTCCTGGGCCTCCCTGCGGCAGCTCCGGAACAGGCGCACCTTCTCCTTTCCGCCCGAGCTCAAGCGGACGACCGCGCAGATTGCGAGCTCCGACCCGGTGCAGAGCCTCAAGAGCCGCGGCAGCAGCGCACCCGGATCCAGCGGGGCGTTCAGGAGTTTCCCGAAGGAGGTGATGAGGGAGAGGTTGCGCCGGTTGCGCTCCGCGTGCCGCTCGGAGAAGGTCTCCGCCGCGAGCATCCCGAACACGGGGAAAAGCGGCCGCAGCCCCTGGACGGCGTCCGGCGCGACGGGGCCCTGCGCGCAGCCCAGGGAAAGCACCGCGATCAGCCGCTTGCCGTCCAATAGCGGAAGGGAAAGGTGCTGCCGGTCGCCGGCCGAGCTCGGCTCGTCGCCGTGCAGGCTCTCCGGCGCGGCGCAGGCCTGGGTGAGATTCGCCGCGGCGCGTCCGGCGCACCCCTCCCCGAAGGGGATCAGGCAGCCGTGGGCCGAGGGTGTTAAAAGGGTGCTGTGGCGCTGGGTAAGGGCGTTACGTGTGGGGTCGGGAAGGTACAGGGTGGCCGAGGAGAGGCCGAAGGCGTCGGTCGCCAGACGGAGCAGGCCAGTGAGCCGTGCCGGATGGGAGCGGGAGGTTGCCTGGGCAATCCGCAACGCTTCCTCCAGGAGGTGTTGTCCGTTCCGGGCGGCCATGGAAACTCCGAAGCAGGTATTTAGAGCGAACGCGGGGGTTAGCCGATTAGCGCAGTCTTTCCTTCTTTTCCTGCTCCATCTTGCAGTCTATGCAGAGTGTGGTCACCGGCCGGGCCTTCAGGCGCGCCTCGCTGATATCCTCCTCACAAACGTCGCAGATGCCGAAGGTCCCGGCGTCGATGCGCCCCAGGGCCTCCTGGATCTTGTTGATGAGCCGGCGCTCCCGGTCCCTGATCCTCAGCTCGAAGCTGCGGTCCGACTCCTGGGTGGCCCGGTCGGTCGGATCGGGAAAATTGGTCGTATCGGACGTCATCTCGGAGACGGTCTTGCCGGCCTCTTCGAGGAGCGATCGTTTCTCTTCCTGCAGGATACCTCTGAAATACTCGAGCTTTTCCGTATTCATGACACCTGTCCCTTTTTCGAATCAATTCGTTATTAAAGATGATTTTTAAGGATTAGTAAAGTAAAATATCACCTCTCATCGATTAGGCGCCGTTTAAGGCTCCCGGCTCCCGGGGGGCCTCCGGTCGCCCGGTACGGGGAGGCGCGGTGGTCAGATGGCGTCCAGGGCCTCGCCCAGGTCGGCGACCGCGACGACCTCCATGCCGGCGAGCCCGTGCTTCGGGGCGTTCCCCTTCGGGACGATGGCGCGGGTGAAGCCGTGCTTGACCCCCTCCTTGAGCCGCGCCTCGCCGTTGGAGACCGGCCGGATCTCCCCGGAGAGCCCCACCTCGCCGAACACCATGAGGTCCTGCGGCAGCACCGCGTTTCTGAAGCTCGACACGATGGCGAGCGCCACGGCCAGGTCGGCGCTGGTCTCCAGCACCCGGATCCCACCCACCACGTTCACGGTACCTCGGGGACCCCGATGCGTGGTGGTGCAGATTTAACACAAAAAAAGCTAAACACTCCGAAGACATAGGCGGTTGCGTGTTGTGTAAGCTGTAAACCTTCTGTAAACCTATTCCGTTGACTCTAAAATGTAAACTAATCGCACCTTTTTTCAGGTGATCTATGCATTGAAATTGTAAACTAACGACCCCGAATGTAGGAGCCTGTGCTTTACGCCCCCGACGTATTCTGGGAAGAATCCCTCCCGCGGTCAAACCAAATCCGATAATTGCTCTTACTATAGCTGGATCAAGCGGAGGAACAAAGAAAAAAACAGGGGGGGAAAGGCAGTCAAATTTTTTTCGGCAATTATGCCCTCAAGAATGGTCTGTCTTGAAGTCAGATGGTATTCCGGTCAACAGGGGAGAAGACGAGCTTGAAGCGCTCCGGCTCGAGATCGGCCTTAAAGAAACCGGTTGACGACCCCTCTGGAAGAAGTTTATTTACTATGTTCATGACCGTTGGCGAAGTGCGCAGCCCGAAATAGACCGCAGTGAGAGGGCCAGGGCAGGCCACAAGCTGACCTTTGGATGAACTATCTTTGGCGAGCACCATAGTTCTGCACTCCATTTCGTAAGCCCATGCTGCACCTTTTGTTAGGAAGATGGCACCCTCACGACTTACATTGATTGCGAGAGCGCCTTCCTGTGGTCTTCCTAGGGGCATGCGTGGAATCGACTCAACCACAGGGAGATCGTCTGTGTATCGCACCTCCATGAATTGGCCTTTAGACTGCTCCTCCGTGACTTCGTATTCGAGACAGAGACCCCTGTGACTGTCGGCATAGTGTGCCCAGAGCAAGAGGTTGTCGTGAGACTTACTGAAGCAGCAGACGCGCATCGTTGCAAGTAGCGCGTCTAAGGCGCCGTCGCCCGACCGATTGATATACACGCCTTCGAACGGGTCGTTGAGCTCCGAGAACCGTGAGTACCAGAACTGCGCGTCGGCGATCTCTCCGAATGTATTGACGGTTGCAGTGCGGTATCGAAATAGCTTCATGGTTTGTACCTGCATGAACGAGTATTCATCCTACGGTTTCGCGGGGTAGTGGCGAAGTCCACCGCCCCCGCTGGTGCGGCGCTGAACTACTGATTCTGGACGATGACGTCGCGCCGTCTTAATTCCCGTAGCCATCCTTCCAATCTCGCTTCCGTATTCCGTTCAGATCCCCGCGCTGAAGAGCCTGCCAGAGTTGGAGGACCATCGTGCGGGGCGCGTTTGTAAGATGCCACGGTCCATCGCCAGATTCAACGTTTTCCAGCACAAGCACTCCACCCTCGTGCGCGGCGATGGTCCAACCCGACTCATCTGACAACCAGCAGTCCGGATGCTCTGGATCAAGGACGTCCAGCTCATTGAGGGCTGCTAGCATCGCTGCAAGGGTTGGATTACCCATGCCGGTACGGCTGTTGGCTCAACCATTTCTTGACAAAGCGCCCGCCTCGCCCCCAAAAAAGTAGCGAGATGTCAGATTTTTTTAGCGTCACTTCAACTTTCGTAAAAAACCAGATGGTCTGATCCGAGTAAGCCGCTACATCTGACATGCTGATTACGACGTTCGGCGGTCCGAAAAAGGACATACTCAAACCCAAAGAATCCGACGTGGCTGATAGTTGCAGCATGTTGTTAAACCGAAGTGGCAAATTTCCGCCTATAATCATGGCAGACGTAAATCTACGTTTGTCTTCCCATTCGATTTTCCTGCCCGGATACGCCTCCATCAGCAGTC